>OFHG01000637.1_pt1 | contig 13664 bp, 11 predicted proteins | sample 1521931 | NCBI WGS metagenome assembly OFHG01 (sample SAMEA2468438, study PRJEB22500) | soil metagenome | biome: Glassland; feature: Farmland; material: Clay | place: Australia | collected 2013-01-31 | depth 0.55 m
CCCCCGCCACAGTCTGTCGTAATCGGCCTCGATGTAAGCCCTGCGCCAGCGGTTGAAGCTCCGGCAACGGTAGACATGATGGGCGTCCCCGACCCCGGACAGGCGCACCGCCCCCCAACTGCCAACCAGTCCCATCAACGCGCACAGCACCAACGCCTTCGGACGCATGCCCTGCCATGCCTTCGTCAGCTGCCTGACCATCTCCCCCATGTCGCCAGCCCCGCCTTGCACGCCACCGATCTGCACATGCATGCCCTGGGGCTCCTCCAGCATGGAGAAGGTGATACTGTGGAGGCGCAGGCCATCCGTGCGCACCAGGCTCAGGGTGAGCTCGCCCTCCATCTCGAACTGGTCGAGATAATGCAGCACCAGGCGATGCTCGCCCGCCCCTCCCAGCGACAGGCGCGCCAGTTCCAGGCCCTCGCCCAGGAAGATGGCCGTCAGCGCCTGCTCGGAAAGCTGGGCGCGCAGCCAGCGGTACTGACCGATCAGCGTCCGATGGCGTTCGGCATGGGAAAGGCCGCAGCGCAGGTATGGGCGCGCGATCTTTTCGCAGATGCGCGGGTGCGCCTCGAGGATACGCAGCATCAGCGGGTCATCCAGGCTCGGATACCAATCCGTGACATACGGGGAATGCCGCAGCGCCTGCACGGCTGTGCGCACCACCAGGCGCTGGAGCCGGTGCTCCATGCGCGCACCGGAGTGCGCACGCGCCACCAGGGCCGAGAATCGCGTCAAATTGTGCATGGGGGACCCCGCCTCGATCAGGCTTCCATCATCTCCAGAAAACGGTCGAACAGAGCATCGGCATCGTGGGGGCCCGGACTGGCCTCCGGATGATACTGGACGGAAAAGATCGGACGGCCGCGCACCCTGAGGCCCTCGACCGTGCCGTCGAACAGCGAGCGGTGCGTGACCTCGACATCGGCCGGCACCTTGTCGTCGCGCACCGCGAAGCCATGGTTCTGGCTGGTGATCTCGACCTTGCCCGTCGCCTCGTCGCGCACCGGGTGGTTGCCGCCGCGGTGCCCGAACTTGAGCTTGAAGGTCTGCATGCCCAGGGCCTGGGAAAGCAGCTGATGCCCCATGCAGATGCCGAAGATCGGCACATCGGCATCCAGAAGCTCGCGGATGACCGCCACCGCATAGCCGGCCGCCGCCGGGTCGCCCGGACCGTTGGACAGGAAGATGCCGTCCGGCTTGTGCGCCAGGATTTCGGTGGCCGTGCTTGCCGCCGGCACGATGGTGACGCGGCAATCGCGGTCGGCAAGCTTGCGGAAGATGTTGCGCTTGCAGCCGAAGTCCATGGCCACGACGTGGCGCGCCTGACCGGGCTGCACATAGCTCGTGGTACCCAGATCGTAGCTACCCTGCGTCCAGCCGGTGGCCTGCTCAACCGAGACCTGGCCAACGAGGTCGCGTCCCTCGAGTCCCGCCCAGGCGCGCGCCATATCCACCGCCTCGTCCTCGCCCATACCGTCGGAGGCGATGACGCCGTTGACGGCGCCCTGCGTGCGCAGGTGCCGGGTCAGGGCGCGCGTATCGATGCCGGCGATGGCCACCACGCGGCGCGCGCGCAGCCATGACTCCAGATCGTCCTCGGCCCGGTAGTTCGAGGTCAGGCGCGCCGGCGCGCGCAGGATGCAACCGCGCGCCGCCACCCCGGCCGATTCCATGTCGTCCTCGTTGACGCCGACATTGCCGATGTGCGGATAGGCGAAGGTGATGATCTGGTCGGTATAGGAGGGGTCGGTCAGGATTTCCTGGTAACCCGTCATCGACGTGTTGAAGCAGACCTCGCCGACCGTATGACCGCGGTGCCCGTAGGCCTTGCCCCGGAAGATACGCCCGTCCGCCAGAGCCAGGATTGCCTTGTGTTCGGTCACGTTCGCATCACCCCGCGCTGAAGTGGCGCGATGCTATGGACTCGCCCGCCCGCTGTCGAGCGGTCGTCACGCCGAAGCATGCAGCATCGATGCCGGATCCAGAAGCCGGTCGAGCTCGGCGGCCTCCATCACCCCTCCCTCCAGGCAGACCTGGCGCACCGTCTTGCCCTCGGCCACCGCCTGCTTGGCGATCTCGGCCGCCCGGTCGTAGCCGATGTGCGGCGCCAGCGCCGTGACCATGCTCATGCTCCACTCAATCTGCTCGGCACAGTGCGCGCGGTTGGCGACGAGCCCCGTCACGCACTTGTCCGCGAACATGCGGCAGGCATTGGCAAGCAGCCGCTCGGATTCCAGCAGGTTCAGCGTCATCATCGGCAGCATGACGTTCAAATCCAGCAGCCCCGAGGCACCGCCAAAGACGATCGCCGCGTCATGGCCGATGACCTGGGCGCAGACCTGAGCCAGGGATTCGGCGATGACCGGATTGACCTTGCCGGGCATGATCGAGCTGCCGGGCTGCACCGCCGGCACCGTGATCTCGCCGATGCCGCAGCGCGGGCCGGCGTTCAGCAGGCGCACGTCGTTGGCGATCTTCAGCAGCGACACGGCCAGCACCTTCAGCTGGCCGGACAGCTCGACCGCCGCATCCTGGGCGGCCTGGGCCTCGAAATGGTTTGCCGCCTCGCAGAAATCGATGCCGTAGGTCGCCGACAGGTGTATGGCCATGCGCGCCCCGAATTCGGGATGTGTATTGAGTCCGGTGCCGACGGCGGTGCCGCCCTGCGCCAACTCCCCGAGCCTGGGCAGGCAGGCGGACAGGCGATCCATGCCGAGCTCCACCTGCCGCGCCCAGCCGGATATCTCCTGACCCAGCGTGACTGGGGTGGCATCCATCAGGTGTGTGCGGCCGATCTTGACGACATCGGCGGCCTCCTGCGCCTTGCCGGCCAGCATGCCATGCAGGTGCGTGAGTGCCGGCAGCAGCTCATGCACCAGCAGGTCGGCGGCCGAGACGTGCAGGGCGGTGGGGATGACGTCATTTGAGGACTGGCCCATGTTCACATGATCGTTGGCGTGCACGCGCGTGCCGGCGTCGATCTGCATGGCCCGGTGGGCGATGACCTCGTTGGCGTTCATATTGGTGCTGGTGCCCGAGCCGGTCTGGAAGACGTCCAGCGGGAAATGCGCATCATGCCGGCCGTCCGCGACCTCCGCCGCCGCCCGGGCGATGGTCCCCGCCATCGCCGTATCCAGGCGTCCGAGATCCTGATTCACCTCCGCCACCTTGATGCTGCCGGGCGCCTTGATGAACCCGCGTGGAAAGCGGATGCCCGAGACGGGGCAGTTTTCCACCGCCCTCGCCTTCTGGGGCCCGTACAGGGCATCGGCCGGCACGCGCATCTCGCCCATGGAATCCCGTTCAATCCGATATTCGCTGCTCATGTCTTTCCTTCCTTTGCGCCGGCCTTGCCCGCCCGCGCCGTGCGCCGCAGGCACAGGATCGTCGCATCGTCCTCCAGATCCCCGGCGCCGAAGGCGACCAGCTCGTCCATCAGCGCCTGCGGCATCTGCGCCAGCGCCATCTTCCGATGTGCGGTGAACCATTGCTCCAGGCGCTGATCGCCGAACATGGCGGCATCCCGACCCCTGGCCTCGATGACCCCGTCCGTCAGGGCCAACAGCGTATCGCCCGGCGCCAGCCTTTGATAGTTCACATCATAGGCCTCATCCGCGTTCAGGCCCATCGGCGGCGACGTGGCCTGAAGGCGTTGCAGTCGCCTCCCGCTGTACAGCAACGGCGGCAGATGGCCGGCATTGAACCAGAGCATGGAATGGCTCTCCGGCTGCAACTTGGCCATAAACAGGGTGACGAAGCGTCCGCCCGTCAGGGTACGGCACAGGGTGCGGTTGATATAGCGCGCCGCCTCGTCGAACGGCGTGTCGAGGCTGGCCAGGGTATGCAGCATCGCCTGCAGATTGGCCACCGTCAGCGCCGCCGGATAACCCTTGCCAGCCACGTCCGCCATCACCAGCCAGGCGCGCCCGTCCGCCAGCATGATGTGATCGTAATAATCACCGCCGATGGCATAACAGCTGTGCTGCAGGGTGGCGATGGCATAGCCGGGGATATCCGGCAGCGTCCGCGGCAGCAGCCCCTCGTGGATCTCCGAGGCGATGCGCAGCGAATCCTTGATGTCCTCGCGCTCCTGCATGCCCTGCAGCGCCGTGTTCAGTCCCCGCGCCAACTCGCCCATCTCGTCGTCCATCAGCACCGGCACCCGTCCGTCGAATTGCCCCTGGCGCAGGAAGCGCAGCCCATGCTCGAGGCTGTTGGTGACGCGCCTGAGCGTGCGGCTGAGCACGGCCACCAGCGCCGTGCCGGCCAAAAGCAGGGAAACCAGCATGACCACGGACTGCTGGATGATGAAGCGCTGCTCGCCGGCAGCCTGCACCATCACCGCCAGATAGACATAGACGGCCAGGCAGGCGGCGGGCAACAGGCTGGTGACGATGAAGATCACCCAGGGCCGGCGCGACGAACCGATCAACGCCGGCAGGCCCTGCATCTGCCCGAGACCCTCGACGAAAAGACCCGAGCGAGCCAGGTCCTGGCGCAGGCGCGTTTCGTAATCGAGGGTGATGGCGACCCCGAGCACGGGCGCCAGGATGCCCGCGCCGTAGAACACCGACAGGCCGAGTGCCAGCATCATCTCCGCCGTCATGTGCACGCCGTGCATAGCGGCATCGGCCAGAAGCAGCAGCATCAGATAGGCGAACAGGACCAAGCCCGCCACCGTATAGGCGCGCAGCGCCCGCCACGGCATCTGCACCATGCACAGGCCCAGGCGTTCGGCCTCGCGAGCGCCTCCCCCGGACAGGCGCTGCACGCTGAGCTCCACGGGCCTGTGCACCCAGACGCCGGCGGCGACGAACGCCACGACCAGGAAGAGCATATTGAACAGGGAAAGCCATCGGGACAGGCCCAGCACATCGCTGTTGCCCGACAGGCGCATCGTCAGCTGCAACGCCATGAAGATCAGCAGGATCGGCCACAGGCGCGCCACATAGGCCCATGCCGGTGCCTTGGCGATGTGATCCGTGCTTGCCGCTCTGCCTGCCATGCGCCCTAGCCTAGAATCCGGGCGCATGGCGCACAAACCCCAAAAGTAAAAAAGGCACCCCGGATGGAGTGCCTGCTTTTATCACATATGGCTCCCCGGGCCGGACTCGAACCAGCGACAAGGTGGTTAACAGCCACCTGCTCTACCAACTGAGCTACCGGGGAATAGGCGGCGAACGGTACGAAGCACCCGGCTTTGTGTCAACCGAGATTTGCCCGCTCCAGGCAGGGGCCGACACCGCGGTGCTTGCCAGAAGCGGGGGAGGGTTGCCAATATACATCACCATTGATATGCACGGCGATGACATACGAAACAGGGGGCGCATAGCTTGAATAGCAGCTCCTTGTGGCATTCCGACCGGCTCGTCGGCCTTGCGGTCACCATCCTCTGTGTGGGCGCGTACCTGGCCGGCCTTCCTCCCGTGGCGCGTATGGAACAGGGCGCGTATGACATCGGCGTCGCCGCCAGCATCAAACCCGCGAGCAGCCAGATCGACATCATCGACATCGACGACGCCTCGATCGACCGCATCGGCCGCTGGCCATGGCCGCGCACGGAGATCGCCGACCTGATCGCCCAGCTGTCGGCTGCCGGCGTCCGCCAGATCGGGCTGGACATCCCCCTGCCCGAACACCCGGGCACGAGCCCGCGGGATGCGGATGGTGATGCCAAGCTGGTGGCCGCCGTGCGCCAGGCGGGCAATGCCGTGCTGCCCATGCGATTCGATTTCCGCGCCACCGGCGCGCCCCTCCCGGCCTGGCTGGCCCGCATCGGCGCCGCGGCTCCCGTCGGGGATACGGATGCATCCCCCCTGCAGGCCATAGGCCTGCACCTTCCGTTCGATGCGCTGGCGACAGCCGCCGCCGGACTGGGGCATGTGAACGTGCGTCCGGGCCCGGACGGCGTAATCCGCAACGCACCGATGCTCATCGCCTACCGCGGCCGCGAGTTCCCGTCCCTGCCGCTGGCCATGGCCGCCGTGCAGTTACACCAGAACATCCGGGGCATCCGCATCGCCCCCGGCCCGCATATCGTCCTGGGCAATCTCAGCATCCCCACCGACGCGCAGCTGCGGGCATGGCCGGTCTTCCACACCAGCGGCCGGCGGGGCGGATTCAAGCATTATGCATTCGCCGACGTCGTGGCCGGGAAGATCCCGCCCGCGCTGTTCAGGCACAAGACCGTGCTGGTCGGCATCACGGCCAAAGGCATCGGGCAGACGTATCGCACCCCCGTCAACGACCGCATGTTTGCGGTCGAGTTCGACGCCAATATGCTGCAGAGCATCCTGCATCCGGGCTTTTTCAGCCACCCCGTCTGGGCGCACATGCTGGAGCTGATCATCCTGGCCCTGGTGGCCGTCTATCTGATCGCGGTGCTGCCCAGCCTCGGGCCGGGCGCCGCCGCCGTCATCACCATCCTGCTGCTGCTGACCCTGCTCAGCGTCAATTTCTTCGCGCTGACCACCGATGCCGTATGGATCCGCACGCTGACGGCCAGCGCCATGCTGCTGCTCGGCCACGCACTGCTGGCCGCCAAGCACCAGCTTCTGCCGGCACCCGAAGAAAATCCGGCCTCGGCGGATGCGGCGGCATCCCACAGAATGCTGGGGCTGTCCTTCCAGAGCCAGGGCATGCTCGAGGTGGCCTTCGACAAGTTCCGCAGATGCCCGCTGGATGCCGACATGCTGGCCATCCTGTACAGGCTCGCCCTGGATTTCGAGCGCAAGCGCCAGTTCGACAAGGCCCTGGATGTTTACGCCCATATGGCTTCGCATGATGCCGGTTATAAGGACATCCAGGCCCGCATGCAGCGCGCACGGCAGTCTGGGACGGCCGCCTCCTCGGCGGGCGGCATGCCGACGCTCTCGATCACCGGCGGCGCGAAGCCGGCGCTCGGCCGCTACGAGATCATCAAGGTGCTGGGCAAGGGCGCCATGGGCACGGTCTATCTCGGACGTGATCCGAAGATCAACCGCGAGGTGGCAATCAAAACCCTGGCGCTGTCCGAGGAATTCGAGGCCGATGAGCTTGCGGACGTCAAGGCGCGCTTCTTCCGCGAGGCCGAGACCGCCGGGCGCCTGATGCACCCGAACATCGTCACCATCTTCGACGCCGGTGAGGAGAGGGATCTTGCCTATATCGCCATGGAGTACCTGAATGGCACCGATCTCTCCCCATTCACCAAGAAAGAGCGGCAGCTACCGGCGGCGGCTGTGCTCAAGATCACCGGCAAGGTGGCCGAGGCACTGCATTATGCGCATCAACAGGGGGTCATTCATCGGGACATCAAGCCTGCGAATATCATGTTGCTGCGCGACAAGACGGTGAAGGTGACCGACTTCGGTATCGCCCGCATCACCGCGTCCAGCAAAACCAAGACGGGCGTGGTGCTGGGCACCCCCTCCTATATGTCGCCCGAACAGCTGTCCGGCAAGCATGTGGATTCCCGATCCGACCTGTTCTCGATGGGCATCATGCTCTACGAGTTACTGGCGGGGGGGCGGCCGTTCCGGGGGGGTTCGATGTTCACGCCGATGTTCCAGATCGCCAACGAGCCGCATCCGGACATCCGCCCCCACAACCCGAAGCTGCCCGAGAGCGTCGGTGTGCTGCTCGATCGCCTGCTGGCCAAGGCGCCGGAAAACCGCATCGGCAGCGGCGCGGAGGTCGTGCGCGCCATTATCGCCTGCCTCAAGGATCTGAAGGCCGTGGGGAGGGACGCGTGAGCGCCATCGCCATGCACGCGCTGACGGACGTGGGCATCAAACGCTCCCACAACGAGGACTGTGTCGGCGTCAATCCTTCCCTGGGATTCGCCATCCTCGCCGACGGCATGGGCGGCCACAACGCCGGCGAGATCGCCAGCTCCATGGCCGTGGACCTGATCACCCAGATGCTGAAGGAGCGCCTGCCGCGGCTGGCCGAGGGCAGGATGGACGATGAGACGGGGTTCAGCGGCGAGTCGGTGCTGGTGCGCCATGCCGTCGGCATGGCCAACAATGCCATCCTCGAGGCCTCGCAATATCGGCCGGAATGCGCCGGCATGGGCACCACCGTCGTTGCCGCCGTCTTCTATGGCGATCGCCTGACCGCCGCGCATGTCGGGGATTCGCGCATGTACCGTCTGCGCGGCGAGAAACTGAGCCATGTCACCGAGGACCACTCGCTGATCCAGGAACAGGTCCGGCGCGGCCTGCTGACGGCCGACGATGCCCGCAACTCCTCGATCAAGAACCTGGTGACGCGCGCGCTGGGCATCGAGCCGGATGTCGAGCCGGATATCGTCGAGGACATCGTGCGTCCGGACGACATCTACCTGATGTGCTCCGATGGCCTGACCGATGTGGTGCCGGACGAGGCGATCCGCCTGACCCTCGTCCAGTATGCCAAGAACCTCGGCAAGGCGGCCGACCAACTGGTGCAGCTGGCCAACGATGCCGGGGGACCGGACAACATCTCGGCCGTGCTGATCCACGCCGGCAGGGCCTTCCAACGCCGGCGGGGCATGCTTTCCCGCATGTTCGGGCGCTGAGAGCAACGGAGGAACCGCATGGGCAGCAAGCTGATCCTCAAGTTCAAGGACGCGGTCATCGCCGAATATGCGCTGGATGCGGAGGAAACGACGATCGGCCGCAAGCCCGAGAACACGGTCCACATCGACAACCTGGCAGTCAGCGGCAGGCATGCGCGGGTGTTCAAGATCGGCGGCAAGGCCATCCTCGAGGATCTGGGCAGCACCAACGGCACATTCGTCAACGACAGGCCCATCACCAAGCATGTGCTGAAGCACGGCGATGCGGTGCTGATCGGCAAGCATACGCTGAGCTATGTGGAGCTGGCGGACCAGACCGCCGATGCCACGCCCCCGGAACCGGCGAGGCCGGAGACCGACAAAACCATGATCCTCTCGCCCCAGGCTAGGGCCGCACTGGAGGCCAAGGCCGGCAAGACGCCCATACCCCTGGGTGGCGTACAGCTGATTTCCGGCACACAGGCCGGCCGCATGATCGAGCTGACCGCCGCCCTGACCAGCGTCGGCAAGGGCGAGGGATGCCGTATCCGGGTCAAGGGGCTGACCGTCGGCAAGCAGGCCGCCGTCATCACCCGCCGCCCCAGCGGCTACCTCATCGCCCATGTGGAGGGCATGGCCAAGGCCAGGGTCAACGGCGAGACCATCGATGGCCAGGCACGCAGCCTGAAGGACGGTGACATCATCGAGATCGGCGATACGCGCATGGCCTTCTTCATCCGGCCCTAGGACCGTTCAGGTGCGGGCGTGCACGTTGAACAGACGGTCGTATTCGTCCAAGGCGTAGCGGTCGGTCATGCCGGCGATATAATCGGCCACCACCCTGGCGCGGGCCGCCGCATCCCCGGCCTGGCGCATGCGGACGGATGCCGTGCCGGCCGGCAGCATCTCCGGGCGTTCCATATAGGCATTGAACAAATCCTGGATCACCCGCTCGGCCTTCACGGCCATGCGCACCACCCGGTAATGCCGGTACATATTCTGGAACAGGAAGCGCTTGAGCTCGCCGTTCATATGCCGCACGTCCCGCGAGAAGCCCACGAGCGGTGCGCCGGCGCGCCGCACATCGCCCAAGCTTTCCACCCCTGCCTCGCGGATACGCCGCTCCGTTTCCTCGATGGCATCGATGATCATGAAATTGATCATGCGCCGGACCGTTTCGTTGATCTGGATGCGCACGCCGGCCGTGCCATGTTCATCCAGTGCCTGGTCATGGTGCATGCAAAACAGCGCCACCGTGCGCAGTTCCTCGATATCCAGCATACCGGCGCGCACGCCGTCGTCGATATCGTGGTTGTTGTAGGCGATCTCGTCCGCCAGGTTGCCGAACTGCGCCTCCAGTGTCGCCTGCTCGTGCAGGTGGTAGGCCGCCAGATCCTCGTTGCGCGGCACATCGTGCGGGGAGTTGTGCTTGATGATGCCCTCGCGCGTCTCATAGCTCAGGTTGAGCCCCGGGAACTGCGCGTAGCGCTGCTCCAGCTGCTCGACGATGCGCAGCGACTGGCGGTTGTGCTCGAAGCCGCCGTAGGGCTTCATCACCGCATGCAGCGCATCCTGACCGGAATGCCCGAACGGCGTATGCCCGAGGTCATGCGCCAGGGCCACGGACTCGGCCAGATCCTCGTGCAGGCGCATCGCCCGGCAGATCGAGCGCGCGATCTGCGCCACCTCGATCGAATGCGTCAGGCGCGTGCGGTAGTGATCCCCCTCGTGGTTGACGAAAACCTGGGTCTTGTACTCCAGGCGGCGAAAGGCCGTGGAATGGATGATGCGATCGCGGTCGCGCTGAAATGCGTTGCGCCTGGGAGACTCGGCTTCCGCATGCGCGCGCCCGCGGGACAGCGCGGAGCGGCAGGCATATGCGGCCAGAGCCTGCTCGTAATGGTCCTCAGCCATGGGCAGCCATCATCATGGCCACCGCCTCGTCTGCGGCCTGCCTTGGGCTCTCCGCCTGCAGGATGGGGCGGCCGACGACGAGATAGTCGGCGCCTGCGCGCACGGCCACGGCCGGGTCGGCGACGCGCTGCTGATCCTGATGCGCCTGCCCGCCCCAGCGGATCCCCGGGGTCACGGTCAGAAAATCCACGCCGCAATCACCCTTGATCGCCGCCACCTCATGCACGCTGCATACCACGCCGTGCAGGCCGGCTGCCTTCGCCTGGGCGGCGCGCTCCTGCGCCAGCTGTAGCGCCTCATTGGCTGGCCGCGCATCGCTGGTCAGCACCGTCACGCCGATCAGCAGCATGTCCGGAAAGGCGGCGGCAGCCTGGGCCGCGGCCCGCATCATCGCCATGCCGCCACAGGTATGCACATTGACCATCCGCACCCCCAACCGGCCGGCGCTCTCCACCGCCTGGGCCACCGTGTTGGGGATGTCGTGGAACTTGAGGTCCAGGAACACCTGGTGGCGGTGCAACAGCTCACGCACAAGCGCCGGTCCCTCGGCGACGAACAGGCGCATGCCCACCTTCATCCAGCCGGCACCCTCGCCTACGGCATCGCGCATCGCCAAAGCCTGCACCCGGTCCGGCATGTCCAGCGCCACCATCAGTCTTTCCCGCATCAGAGCTCCCCTTCCCGTTTGACCTGCATGCTGCCCCAGGTATGGCACTGCGGGCATTGCCAGCGCATCTCCACCACCTCCAGGCCGCATTGCACGCAGCTGTAGATCTTCAGTTTCTTGCGCCAGCCGCGCACATGCGTCTGCATCGGCTCACCCCTGCCGCCGGTGGCCGCGGCCAGCCTCAGGCTCGCCCTGAGGTTGCTCGCCTGGTAACCGGTCTGTTCGGCCAGCCCGCGCGCCGCCGCCTCACCATGGCGCGCCGATGCTGCCTCGAACCAGGCCAGGGCCAGCTGTTCATCGTGGCCGGCCTGCCAGGCATCATTCAACAGTTTCTGTCCATATGCCTCGTAGAAGCCCTCGGTGTCGACGAGGGTGGGCACCGCCAGCGGGAAGTGCTCCGGGGTGTGGTGCCATAGCGCTTCGGCTGCCTCGAGTGCCCTTTGCGGCTGGCCTTGCTGCAACATCACGTCCATCTGCACCAGATAGGCCAACGCACAGCGATCATCGAGCGCCAGCGCCTTGTCGGCATAGGTCGTGGCCTTTTCCCACTGTTGCCGGCCCTTCTCCATACGCGCCATCTCGGCGACCAGATAGGCACGATGCAGGTGCGAGGATTCACCGCGCACGCGCTCGATATGGGATAGCAGCTCCTCCGCCTTCTCCCATTCGCTGCTCTGCTCGCGCAGGCGCAGGCTCGCCTCCAGGGCCGTCAGTTCGGCAGGCCTGACGCTCAAGGCCTTCTCGTACTCGCGCAGGGCGCGGTCGATCAGTCCACCGGTCTGGAAATCCTTGCCCAGGGCCAGCCGGGCCTGCAGATGCATGTCGGGGGAGAGATCCGGCCTGGCCAGCAGGTTCTGATGGATGCGCACCGCGCGTCCGATCTCCCCCTTGGAGCGGAACATCTCGCCCAGCGCCATGTACACATCCGCCGCCTCGGAGCGCAACCTTGCCACCTGCACCATCTGTTGCAGTGCCCGGTCGGGCTCGTCGGCAAGCAGGAAATTGATACCGCGCAGCAGCGGCATCACGCGCTCGTCCTGTGCCTGGTCGGCATCGTCCTGGCGCCCCTGCTGGCGCAGCAGCAGCGCCACCATCAGCACGACGATCGAGGCCGCCGCCAGTGCCAGCAGCAGGGTGTTCATACGTCGTCTTGCAGCGGGATGTTGCGCAGGTTGTCGACCTCGCTCTGCAGCAGGCGGTTCTCGCGCCTGAGCACCGAGATCTCTTCCTTGTGCTTACGCCGGGAGAAGCTCAGGGCAAGCATGCCACCCATGAAGCCGGCCAGAAAGGCGATGAAGATCGGCAGGAACAGCGGCACCATCGATACCGACATGCCGGGAAACCCCAGCGGCACCTTTTCCAGATTCGACAGGGCGAACATGGTGGCAAAGGTCGTCAGGACCAGCACCACCAGCACATTGATCCAGTTCATAGGCCCCCCCCCCCCGGCCGCTCAGTCGTCGGGGCTCACCTTGGCCCTGAGCTCCTTGCCTGGCTTGAAATGCGGCACCACCTTGGCAGGTACGGCCACGGCATCCCCCGTTTTCGGGTTGCGCCCCACCCGCGGGTTACGCGTCTTGGTGGAGAAGCTGCCGAAACCGCGAAGCTCGACGCGCTCGCCCTCGGACAGGGCATCGCTGATGGCGGTGAAGATCGTATTGACGACGATCTCGGCTTCCCGACGGGTAATCTGGCCATGGGTCTGGGCGATCATGTCCACCAGTTCCGATTTCGTCATCTCCCCCTCCTCACCGGGCCTGCCGCTACTGCTTCTTGTCCCCGAACAGCTTGCGCTGGAGCTCCAGGGCCAGGGCGGACGGCGCCCGCTCCTCCTCGACGCTGGCCGCATAGTTGCGCACCGCGTCACGCTCCTCATCGCGCAGCATCTGGCGGATCGAAAGCTCGATCTGGCGCCGGCGCGGATTGATATCGATGACCTTGGCCTCGATCTCGTTGCCGAGCTTCACCGCATCACTCTCGCCCGGCACCTCCCGCCGGGACCACCCGACATCGGGCAACTCGCCCAACGTCTGGCGGGCGAGCACGGACTCGATCGATCCGCCGCCGAACGGCAGGCGTCCCGTGAGGCCGTACAGCGCCACCAGGGTGAGCGAGTACAGGTCCGCACGGTGGTCCACGGGCTCGCCCAGCATCTGCTCCGGTGCCGCGAACTCCGGCGTCCCGGAACGCGAGATCCGCTTGTCGTCCTTGAGGCCCTCGATGGCGAGCGCGAGCCCGAAGTCCGTGATCTGGATGGTCCACTCGGGGCGCTCGATCAGGATGTTTTCCGGCTTGAGGTCGCGGTGGACCAGACCCTGAGCGTGGGCGTGTCCCAGGGCCGAGAGTCCCTGCCGGAGCAGCGCAATCGCGTGCTCGACCGACAGCCGCCCATCCTGGCGCACCAGCTGCGCCAGGTTGAGCCCCGGGATGTACGCCATCGTGTACCACAGGAGCCCCGCGCGGCCGCCGGTATCGAACACGTCCACGATGTGCGGGTGCCGCACCTGGGCGGCGAGCTGCGCCTCGCGGCGGCAACGCTCGACCACGACGCGATCGCGGGGG
>OFHG01000638.1_pt1 | contig 13654 bp, 10 predicted proteins | sample 1521931 | NCBI WGS metagenome assembly OFHG01 (sample SAMEA2468438, study PRJEB22500) | soil metagenome | biome: Glassland; feature: Farmland; material: Clay | place: Australia | collected 2013-01-31 | depth 0.55 m
GAGCATTGGTGGGAAGAGATCACCAATTACTTTGTGGATCGTGCCAGCAGCGGATTCGTAGAAGGGCTCAATAACAAGCTCAAAGTCTTGAAACGACGTTGCTATGGCATTTACAATCTGAAACATCTTTTTCAGCGCATCTATCTCGACCTGGAAGGCTTTCGCCTGTTTGCCTGCCAGCCCCCAGATGTGGCTTAATCACGGTAATTCCCAGAGAGCCAAAATGATAATATTATGGAGTAGAAATTCGTTGGCGTTATACTTAATAAGCCCCTTTCCCATAAATGACCACCGGTATAGTACGAATTAATAGCTGTAGATCCAGCCAAATGCTCCAATTTCGAATGTAATACATATCCAATTGTACTCGTTCTTCATAAGAAATGTCCGACCGGCCGCTAACTTGCCACAATCCTGTGATGCCGGGCTTAACTGTCAATAAGTTAATCCCCCACCGGTCATAATCACGGACTTCCTCCGGGCTAATCATGCGAGGTCCAACCAATGCCATCTCATTGCGCAAAACATTGAACAATTGTGGCAATTCATCCAGGCTGTACTTACGTAGGAAGGCCCCAAGGCGAGTAATGCGGGGGTCATTTTTCAATTTGTGATGCTTCTCAAGCTCCCTCTTTAGATCCGGGCGTTGGTCTAGGATTTCGTCTCCATTTGCATACATCGTACGGAATTTCAGTGCATCAAACTGCTTTCCTTTTACGCCCATGACCCGTCTCCGATGGAAAATTGGCCCAGGCGACTCCAGCTTAACCAGGATACCTAATAGCAACAACAAAGGTGAAATCAAGATAGTAACAGGTATCGCCAGGCCGAAATCCAGGACCAGCTTGATGACTCTATCGACACCGGTGAGACGAACTTTATTCACACCAACCAGAGGAACGTAAGCAAATTCCTTTACCGTTAAACCAGTTGTGACGATCTCATATAAACCCGAAGACATGCGAACGTTCACTTTGCCATCGACGCCGTATTGCTTGAATATGTCCAACAATTTATCGCGTGATGAAATCGCGCTGCTCGCCAGGATTAATTCATCCACATCGTGGGCCTCTATCACATTATCCAGGTCATCCAAATTCCCAAGAACCTGAAGATTTCCATATACTTGTTTCCCAATAGAAAACTTCTTGTCAATGAAACCAATCAGGTTAAGTCCTGAAGTCGTCCAGCTTAACAATTGTTGGGCCAATTGAACACCTTCTGCATTGGCGCCGACGATGATGGCTTTTGATAAGAAAAATCCTTTTTTTCGCAGCCAATAGACGCCACGCCTCAACCAAAATCTTCCAAATGCCGTAAACAAGAAAGATAAAATCCAGGCTAACAATAACCACCCACGTGCAATGATAAAGGCAGGTTCCAAAAAGCCAGCTACGATAACAACAAAAAGACTGACTGTGGCTGCTTTAAAAACCTGAGCATATTCAACTGTCCCACCCAACAAATTATCTCGATTATATAGTCCTAGAAATGGGAAAATAATCATCCAAAGTGGCATCAGAATCAAAACGATCATCTGATAGAAATTTTTCGAAGGAATTACTTCCATTTGGAAAAATGGCAGGTTAAGCTCAAACCGAATAAAGAATGCAACCCGAAAAGCGAATGACATCATAAGTAAGTCGGTTAATAAGAGTATAGCAATATAAATGCTCCATTCATTTCGATGCAATAAAGCACGAAAACCATCCTGCGCGGGCGTTTCCGGTCTTTGCATCGTTAGTAAATCAATGCTTTTCAGCGATGACTTCATGATAAATATCCTCCAGTTGCAATGCGATATTCTCCCACCTGTGTTGTTCTTCAACGTAACGCCTACCGGCTATGCCTAAAGACCTTTGTCTCCGAGGGTCTCCCAAGAGAGCGAGGATCTCATCGGCGAAATCTTGTGGATGGGCAGATACCAATAAATCCCTACCAGGCTGCACATTTAACGCTGAAATCGCTAAAGGGGTCGTTATAACCGGGGTTCCGCATGCCATACTTTCAAGAACCTTATTTTGAACGCCTGTCCCATAAACTAACGGGACCACTGCGACGGTTGCACGTTGTAAATAAGGCCGGATATCCGGCACCGTACCTGTCACAAATATTAACGATGAATCGTCTAAATTTCTGATGCTAACCGGCGGATCTTTACCAACGATCCACAATTGCACTTCCGGCCGCTTGGCCCAGATCTTCGGCATAATTTCGGTGATCATATAATTGACCATACTTATATTTGCATGGTAGCTCATCTTCCCACTGATTACCAACGTGGCTGGCTCGCGGGATATGGATTCATCCAAATGAAAATAGTTCAAATCCACACCGTTTGGAAGAACCGAAAAAGATTCAGTTGTAGCGTAATGATGGTCGGCTATTTCCAGATAGGTTTCCATATCCGCTTGCGACGTCACCAATGTACGGTCAAAACTGGCTGGCGCGAACGCTTCCAACTTCCGGGTCCGGTCATACTCGAAAGAAGCTATCAACCTGCTGAACGGCCTGGAACTCTGAGTTCGAGTCTGCTCGAATAATCGAGTAATACTATCGACGCTGTCCCATACTACCGGTACTTGCTTAGTGACCTTGGACTTCTTCAACTCCAATGCATATCGAATACCTCTCAAATGCTCGACATGCACTACATCAAAACTTTCCCTCCCATGGTGATTTGAGACGAGATCGTAGATATCGTTATTGAGCTCTGGCTGCCAACAATATGCAGCTTGTAGCGGCTCCCGGGTTGGGAGAACTGACAAACAATTCGTAAAAGAGCGCCACCTATCCAGGTGAAAGGCGTCGACATCTGCCAGGAACTTTTTTAAGTGCTCAATGTCATCCAGTTCAGCAGGATCGGACCAAATTGTAAGCAGGGTGATCTGGTGCCCACGCGCGGCCAAAGCCCGCAGCAAGTTGTAAGGCCGAACACGAATCAAATTAGGTACATAAGGAACGATGAATAAAACCTTCATGTTGAATAGTATTGATCAGCGCTCATATTGATGCATATATGCTTATGCGTCCAGTTTTATCAAAGCTAACCCGGCTTATACTTTGTTTGAAGAGCCCTTTGTTTGAATATAAATCGATGCGTAATTTTTTGGTATATGTCTACCAGTGCATAACCGGCAAAGACAAGTAAAATAGCATCGATCGGTAACCGGTAGCGAATTAATGTCCAGGTCAGGACATGGATTCCGGTGTAAAGAAACGAGAATAACATCAACAAGACCGCAGGGGAGCTCCAACCACCCAGGGCTTTCAGCGACCGATTAAAAAGAGTGGCGATTATTCCATACACCATAAAGGGCAACATGATGCCAAAACTAAAGACACGCGAAAGGTTGCTGATCAAACTAGAGCTCTTTGTCGGCCAAAATTCAAAGTAGAATGGTATCCTGCTTATCGAAAGCAAAATGTAGCGAACCGGATTAGAGATTACAAACCCGATTCCCCTCTTCAATAATTCCTGATCCATAGCTGCTTCACTTAATGAACGTACGTCATTGGGTATTAATTGTCCATAGCCGACATTATCATCAGATAGGATGGGTTGGAATTGGGTACCATAAATCGGGTTGTTTCCCCAGAAGAAAGCAAAACCTGCATTCGTGTTGAGTAATACAAAGCTATGAAAACGTTGATAGTTGTAAAGAGTAATCGGCAAAATACAGAGAATCATTATCCCCACAACGACCGCCGTTGTGAATATTGGTAATTCTTTGTTTCGATGCCACCAGACCAACCAAATCCAAAGTAAAAGAAAGGGAACAACAATCAGTAAAAGCTGGCGAAGTAAAACCCCAATGGTCAAAGCTAAACCAAGATAAATTGAAAGGGTGATTCCTCTTCGAGGTAAAGTATTACCATCTTTGAAAGGCAAATCACCTAATTCTATTAGTAGGAATAAAGCCCAAAGTATGGAAGTAATATAAAATGGCTCGGTCATTAATGTAGCCGAGTAATAAATAAAATAAATGTAAATTGCCGACAAAAAGGCAGCAATTAATCCAACCCAGTCACCGAAGATTTTCTGACCAATTTTAAAAGTGAGGTAAGGTTGGATAACACCAACGAGAATAGCCTGGATCAGGCGAGCAATTAACGGGTGGGGGCCAAAGATAAAATAGACCAGCACTAAATACATGGTAAAAAGAAAGCTCCAATGAGCTGTGGGGTGATTCGCTGGAGTGGCTGGCCACCAACCAACCCCAAAGGAAAATCCGTGGCCTGCTAAGACTCGTAATGCCAGGTTATGATAAGAAATCTGATCCATCGTGCCCGGCAACACCACCACTTTATCCCCAAGGTAAACAGCTGTAATGACCCGAATCAAAACAGAAACGCCTATAATAAGGGTCAGTAAAAACCTCGGGCTTGGTTTAGAATTCATAATTTTGGTAATCATCCTGTATACCGAAATATCTCAATTAAAAAGCATGCTCCGCCCTTCCGACATTCCCACAAGAACGCGGAATTCAAAAAACAATGTCTGTCACAAGCTAACGAACCGTTACCCGACCCATCTGCGGATTGTGCTTGATTTTTTCTAATCGATCGTACGTAGTATCTAATACCTGGATGTCGATTGAACGCTACCTAGCCAACGAAATCAGGCCCGAATATGTTCGGGTTCGGAAATGTTAAGGTCAAAAATTGTTGGATCTACACCCAGACTGTCCACCGGTTCTGAATTTGTGGTGATAGAAACGGGTTGAATAATTCAACCGGACGGAGGCGCTTTTTAACCCACTAATAAGCTCATCTTGAACACCGCTGGTTCGCCGTTTAAAATATAACCAACGCGCAGCCACTCGTCCACCTCCAGATTATTAACCAGGGATCATTTTTTACTCCTGGAAAATATCGGTCTCTCCTCACCCAATGAGCTGCTCCCCCGAACTCGATGCCTTAAACACGGTAACCTGACAAAACGATCTCCTAATTGTTAAGATTTGCTTAAGTATTTTACCAGCTTTATCCAAATATACAAATGAATTTTTCCTAAGTAACTTAAGGAATTTTTAAGCACCTGACCAATTTGTTAATGATCGTGACGGGTGGCGAACCAATAACCTACACCCCAACGACTCCGAATATATTGATGCCCACTATTCTTGTTTTTAAGTTTGCGGCGAAGATAATGGATATAGACTGCCAGGTTTTCTCTTGCATCCTGGTAACCCTCACCCCAAACCTCGTCTAATAGTTCTTCCCTTTCGACCACGGTATCCCGGCGTTTCAAAAGCATGCCTAACAAACGGAATTCCGTGGGGGTGAGGTGAATCGGGTTGTCACGCAGAACCACTTGCTGCTTTGGCAAATCGATTTGAAGAATACCATCATCATAGATCTTTTCTTCGCTTACCCTTGTCCTCTTCAGGATTGCGATCAAGCGCGATTCAAGCTCCCAAACCCGGAAGGGTTTGGAGATGTAATCATCCGCTCCAAGCCGAAAGCCCTTGATGACATCATTATCGGCATCTTTCGCACTTAATAGTAGAATGGGCACATCCGACAGTTCACGTAAACGGCTGCAAACCTCAAATCCATCCATTTCTGGCATCATCAAATCCAGGATAACCAGGTTAGGATGGTATTGATAAGCAAGTTTCAGGCCATCGAGCCCGCTGTTGGCAGCATATACATCATAGCCACGATATAACAACCTGCCCAGTAACATCTGGGTCAAGTCTTCGTCGTCGTCAATGATTAAGATTTTTTCTACCATTGTCGTTTTCCCATCCATTGGGTGAGAAACCTCTGTAACGAAGAATGCCCCCTATCCTGAAAAATTTAGGATTGAGACAATCTGCTATCTAAGTAAAATAACGAATTGGAAACGAATTTGTTTCCAAAAAAGTATTAAAAATACATTAAATATTTAATGCAATTTTAAAAAGTTTAGCACATATGACCGTTTAGGTCAATTAATAAAATTAGAATTTTTACATTTATTTGAGGCAAGAAATACCTTACCGGACCTTCGCTGAGGTGGTTTTATGGATGAATCGTCACAAAACGCGGAGAAAATACTTAAGCAGCAAACGATTTGGGTGCGTCATATTGCGCTCCCCCAGGATCACGGATCCTGGATTTTCTTGCTTTCCCCTCTGCTGATCGGCATATTTGCCGGTGGCAGGCTCTCTTTAGCCACTTTTTTCTTGGTGATAGCCGCATTTTCAGCTTTTCTCATCCGCCAGCCTGTCACAATATTGGTAAAGGCATACAGCGGAAGACGCTCACGCCGCGACTTGCCAGCGGCAAGGTTCTGGATAGTAGTTTATTCAATATTGGGGCTCACGGCGCTGGTAGGTCTAATCGGGCAGGGATTTATTTTTCTGCTTATACTGACTATCCCTGGCGCCCCGGTGTTTGCTTGGCATCTTTTCCTGGTAAGCAGGAGAGCAGAGCGACGGCAGTTAGGCGTGGAATTGGTGGGGACCGGCGTGCTGGCGTTTGCAGCTCCAGCCGGATATTGGGTAGGCACAGGTACATTCGAACCCAGCGGGTGGTGGCTGTTTTTCCTCACCTGGTTCCAATCAGCGGCCTCGATTGTATATGCCTACCTGCGTCTCGAACAGCGCCAGTTAAATGAAAAGCCAAATTTACCGGTTCGTTTTCGGATGGGCTGGCGGGCACTCATCTATGCTTTATTCAACGTCGTTTCGGTTCTTTCTCTATCCCTGGCAGGGGTATTCCCTTTTTGGCTTTTTTCTCCCTACCTCTTACAACTCGTAGAAACCACCCAGGGCATATTAATACCGGCCGTTAATGCGAAACCGACGAGCATTGGCATTCGCCAACTGGTTGTGAGCCTCTTATTCACCATTTTATTTATCATCGTGTGGCAACTGCCCGCTTAGAGTCCACCGCACAATCATCGTGACTGATAAGGGCGAGCCGCTGTGGAATGTACTCCAAAGGCGTAACTCATACACATCATCGGGGTTATGTTCAGTGAGGTAAAGTACGAATCTAATCTGGTAAGCGCTTTTTCATTTTAAGCAGTACATTTCCGGAACACCCAACCGGGGAACAACTTATTTACAAGGAGGTTTCACAACATGTCAAACCAGCTTGGCTCTTCCGATGTAACCAGCGATGATAAGCTTTGGGCTGCTCTTGGATACCCAATCCCGATCATTCCGATTATCGTCCTGCTGATGGAAGATAAGAAAAACCGGCCCTTTATTAAATACCACGCAGTCCAATCCTTGATTTTCAACGTGGCGCTGTGGGTCCTAATCATTATCATCAGCACGGTCACATTGGGATTCGGTGCTCTATGTGCGCCACTGTTGTGGCTGATCACGTTGTGGCCGGCTTATGACTCTTACCAAGGCCATAAAACTGAAATTCCGGTGATTACGGACTTCATGCGTAGACAACACTGGGCTGAGTAGAATTTTCGGGTAAAAACCATACAGCGTTTTACCCTGCTCGCCACCCTCATAATCGAATCCCGTTAGTCCGGGTCAGTTGCCTGGCCTGTATCAGGTCAATGCCCTGGTAGTTATTCGCTCCGAACATGAGTGGGAGCGTGTGAGTGGTGATGATCAATTCCTTACACGCCCCCACTTTCTTTTTAACCGATATAATAATGGGGTCTGCTTCTCCCTGACTAATCAAGACAAGGTCAGGTCCGTTCGAGTAAAGGAGAAACAAGTGACAGACCAAACCACTCAAGATAATGAAGATAAAAGACAAACCCCCGAGGAAGAACAAAACGCGGACCAACCAGAACCCATTCAACAAACCCAAGCTGAACAGCTACCTCAAGAAGCTACCCCCTCTCCAAGCCCCGCCGAAATGCCCCCGGCACCTGCGCCCTACAGCCCTCCTCCACCACTTTCCCCTTCCGAAGAACGCACCTGGGCGATGGTTTCCCATCTCTCGGTCCTGGCAAACCTGGTAACCGCTTTCCTGGGGCCAGTGATCCCATTGGTGATTTACCTGACTTTCAAGGACCGCTCACGTTATGTGGCCTTCCAATCCATGCAAGCCTTCATCTTCCAGTTGATCGCCTGGGTTGGAGCAGGCTTGCTGGCAGCCATCGCCTGGACGATCAGCGGCTTGCTGGTAGTCATTTTGATTGGATGCCTGATCATGCCTTTGGCTCTGCTGATCTCCATCATCCCCCTGGCTGCGCTGGTTTATGGGGTGATCGGCGCCATACAAACAGACCAGGGTCAGAATTTCAAATACTGGCTGGTTGGTGATTGGACGCTGAGCTTGTTGAAGCGATGAGAACATTTGCAATGGCATGCTGGATATGCGTTTTTGATCGTTTCTACTTGACTTTTGTCTGACATCCTTTTAGAATGAGAATGCCTGATAATGTGAATTCAGGATGTACCAACCGAACGGAAGCGAAGGAGAGACCTGCCTGTGTGGCAGGCACCGAAGGGGCAAACCTGGCGCAAAGCGGAGCCAGGTGAAACTCTCAGGTAAAAGGACTCCGTTTCTGCAACCCTCTGGAAAGTCATGCGACGCAATTTTACTAAACAAATGTCGCAGACACCGACGGGGCAAGCGCCACGCATATTGGCGCGAATCTCTCAGGTACCAAACAGAGGCGCACGCTTTGATTGCGTGCGCCTCTGTGTTTTTTTGACCCGGGAAAATATACTGGCAAGCCGCGCAGTCCACCAGGCCCGGACGCGCTGAATGTATAAAATGAAAGGGCACCCATGCGAATCGAATAAAAGGAGAAAAAAATGAACATTCCGTCCGAACTTAAATATACTAAAAACGACGAATGGATAAGGGTAGAAGGTAATGTTGGCACGGTTGGCATCACCGACTACGCCCAGGACCAACTTTCTGATATTGTTTTTGTAGAAATCATACTCGCCGAAGGCGAGATGGTAAGCAAGGGAGATACATGCGCTACACTCGAATCCGTCAAGGCGGCGGCAGATGTCTATATACCAGTAGGCGGCCAAGTAACCGCTATAAACGAGGATCTTCCCGACGCGCCGGAAACGGTCAACAGTGATCCTTATGGCCAAGCCTGGTTGGTGAAAATTGAAATCAGTGATCCAACCGAGCTGGATGGGCTGATGGACGCAGCGGCATACGAAGCGAACGTCGCATCGAAAGAATAAACTTCGTCCGGTTCTCCCTCGATACTCTTTTCTTGTCCCTTTACAATCTTTTTAAGGAGCTGCTATGTTCCTCCCACATACCGACCAAGATCGGGAGGCAATGCTCAAAACCATTGGGGTCAACCGAATGGAAGATCTCTTCCAGGTAGTCCCCGCCAAGCATCGCTTCCCAGAATTAAACTTACCCTCCATGCTCACTGAGATGGAGGCCGTATCCGAGCTAAAAGACCTCTCGGATGCCAACGAAACGATCGGCGATCTGACAAGCTTCCTCGGAGCGGGTGCCTACAATCACTTCATTCCTGCGGCAGTCGATGCGATCATCAGCCGGGGCGAATTCTTAACCGCTTACACTCCTTATCAGCCCGAGGTTTCGCAAGGTACCTTGCAAGCCATATTCGATTACCAGAGCCTGGTAGCGGCACTGACCGGCATGGAAGCAAGCAACGCCTCTCATTACGACGGCGCAACCGCGGTAGCCGAAGCGGTCAGCATGGCTTACGCTAACTTTCGCGGTAAGCGTAACAAAATGGTGTTCTCGCGAGCGGTGAACCCACAATATCGCCAAACGGTAAAAACCTACCATCATGGCACAGACATCGAACTGATAGAGGGCTCATCCCCACTGTCTGACAGTCCTGAGGGGCTATACCCAGCCATCGATGAAAATACTGCACTGGTAATCGTTCAATATCCCGATTTCTTTGGACGCGTGTATGATTATACGGCACTGGCCGAAGCCACCCACAAAGCGGGGGCTTTATTTGCAGTTGCCGTAAACCCGCTGGCCCTGGGGTTGTTGACACCCCCCGGGGAATTTGGAGCGGATATCGTGACCGGCGAAGGCCAGCCATTAGGAATCCCACTTTCGTTAGGGGGGCCTTATCTGGGACTGTTTGCCACCCGTAAAGAATACGTGCGCAAGATGGCAGGCCGCCTGGTAGGGGAAACAGTAGACAAGAATGGTCGCCGGGCCTTCGTGTTAACCCTGACTGCACGCGAGCAACATATTCGCCGGGAGAAAGCCACTTCTAACATCTGCACCAATCAGGGATTGATGATGCTGGCTTCCACCGTATATATGAGCTTGTTAGGAAAACACGGTTTACGACAGGTGGCAGAGCTTTGCTATCACAAGGCACATTATGCTGCAAACCAGATTGATAAGCTCAACGGTTATAGCCTGTGGAACCAGGCGCCGTTCTTCCACGAATTTGTCGTGCGCTGCCCCAAGCCGGTTGAGGAAATCAATCAACATCTGCTGGATCACGGCGTGCTGGGTGGTTACGATCTGGGGATCGATTATCCCGAACTGGCCAATCACATGCTGATCGCGGTGACCGAAATGAACAGTCGAGATGACATTGATTTGCTTGTAGATCTGCTGGAGGAGGTGTCCAAATGAGCGAACCCTTGCTTTGCGAGTTGTCTTCTCCAGGGCGCCGGGGTGTGCGCTTTCCACAACCAGACGTACCTCAGACACCCTTGCCCCAAGGCCTGACACGCCAGGATCTGCCCATGCCCGAATTATACGAGATGGATGTGGTGCGCCACTTCACGCGCCTCTCCCAGTTAAACCACAGTATCGATACGGGTTTTTATCCTTTAGGGTCTTGCACGATGAAATACAACCCTAAAGTTAACGAAGCCATGGCGCGTTTGCCCGGTTTCAGCCAGCTACATCCCTTACAGCCCATCGAAACGATCCAGGGCGCTTTATTGCTGATGTACGAACTGCAGGAAATGCTCAAGGAGATCGGTGGGTTCGCAGGGGTGACTCTGCAGCCGGCAGCCGGCGCTCAAGGCGAACTGACCGGTGTGCTCATTATTCGCGCTTATCACGAGGCGCGCAGGGATAGCAAGCGTACCAAGATCCTGATTCCCGACTCGGCCCACGGCACGAATCCGGCGACCTCCGCAATGAGCGGCCTCCAGGTAGTTGAGTTACCGTCGGATGCGCGCGGCAACGTTGATTTAGATGCGTTAAAGGCGGAATGCGACGACACGCTGGCCGGCCTGATGCTCACCAATCCGAACACCCTGGGTTTGTTCGACGAGCACATCGAAGAGGTAATCAGCATGGTGCATGCGGTTGGCGGCCTGGTTTACGGGGATGGAGCCAATATGAATGCGCTGCTGGGCATCGCCCGCCCTGGAGACCTGGGATTCGATGTACTGCATTACAACCTGCATAAAACTTTCTCTACGCCACACGGAGGTGGTGGGCCTGGTTCCGGCCCGGTTGGAGTGGCTGCCCACCTGGTCGATTTTTTGCCCGGACCGGTCATCGATGTTATCGAGTCGGGGGATGATGAAACGCCACCGCTTTATGGCCCGGTTTATCCGGCTCAAAGCATCGGCCGGGTTAAATCATTCTTCGGGCACTTTGGCATGATGGTGCGCGCCTACACCTATATTCGCATGTACGGACCCAATGGATTGCGCCAGGTTTCGGAGTATGCCGTCCTAAATGCTAATTACCTGATGGTCCAGCTAAAGGACGTCTATCCATTGCCATACGATCGCACATGCATGCATGAATTCGTGTTGGAAGGCCGGTTGCCAGGTACGACGGATATACACGCCCTGGATATTGCTAAGCGACTGATGGATTACAATTTCCATCCGCCCACGAATTACTTTCCTCTTATCGTTCACGAAGCCTTGATGATCGAACCAACCGAGACCGAGAGCAAGGAAATCCTGGACGCGTTCGTGGATGCCATGCGCAGGATCGCCGAAGAAGCCCGCGACCATCCAGAGCTGCTCAAAGAAGCCCCTCATTTCACACCCGTTGGCCGAGTCGACGAAGTTAAGGCCGCCAAAGAACTGGTGTTATGTTGTGATGTGACTCCAATTCGCCTGGCTGGTGAAAAGCAAACTTCATAACCTTTCAATCTATCCGTAAAACCTATGCCCTCCCCGCGCAGACCTGGCGGGGAGGGCGTTTATTGCAAGCTTGAACTCTAAATAATCCTTACCACTGCAATCCAGATGGCAATCAATGCCCTCACAATTGTTTCAGGGAAGCCAGCAGCACTCCCAGATGGTGATAAAATATTCGTCCAATTTATATAAGAACCCACATTTTAAGAGAGGAAATCGGGGGTAGCGTTCAAGGTAATGGTTGCAAACGAGACATTCGAGCTGGTGGAGCCACGACCTACAGTAGAAATACAACTGCCAGACGGGCGGGTTGTAGCTGGCCGGCGTAATGCACAAGTAGGCCAGTTCTTAAAAATAATTGAAGATCAAGAAATGCCACCAATCGTCGGTGCGGTGGTGAACGGGGAATTGCGTGAATTAACGTTTCCAATCAAGATGGATTCGACCGTGGCTCCTGTTACCATGGGGGATGCAGATGGTATGCGAATTTACCGCCGCTCGCTCACTTATCTAATGGAAGCTGCTTTCGAAACCCTATTCCCGGGCGCCATCCTGACAGTGGATCATTCCGTGGCCTCCGGGGGGTATTATTGTCAGGTCTCCGGCAGACCACCCCTGTCAAACGAAGAATTAAGCCAACTGGAACAGGCGATGCGTAAGCTGGTGGAAGCTAACCTGCTTTTTCACCGCCAGGAGATTCCGCTGCAGGAAGCGATCGATTATTTCGAAGCCAAAGGTGCCCAGGACAAAGTAAAACTGCTGACGCACCGCCAAAAGAATTATCTGACGCTTTACCAACTGCAAGAGCACCGCGACTACCATCATGGTTATATGGTGCCTTCTACCGGCTACTTGTGCTGGTTCAGTCTCACGCCGACTGGTGAAGGTTTTACCCTGCGTTTTCCCCGGCGACATGCGCCGACAACCTTGCTGCCGATGCCCGAATACCCGAAGCTGCTTACTACGTTTCGCCAGTATGGAGATTGGCTACAACGATTGGGCATTTCCAGCGTGGGTGCCTTGGACGATGCCATCCAAAACAACCGCATCCAGGAATTAATCCTGGTTTCCGAAGCCCTGCACGAACAACGCGTTACCGAAATTGCGCGCCAGATCGCCGGCCGCAGTGATCAGGTGCGCGCGGTACTGATCGCCGGCCCTTCGTCTTCTGGCAAAACCACCTTTTCCAGGCGACTCTCAATCCAGCTCCTGGCTCACGGTGTGGCACCGTACCCGATCGAGATGGACAATTATTTCGTCGACCGTGATAAAACGCCATTGGATGAAAACGGAGAGCCGGATTTCGAGTCGATTCGGGCCCTGGACACCAAACGCCTGGCACACGACCTTGAAAATCTGATCGCCGGCCAAAGAGTGCAGTTGCCTCATTACAATTTCATCACTGGCCAATGCGAATCGGGGGATGAAGTACAGCTCAAATCCGGGGAAATCCTCATCTTGGAAGGCATCCATGGGCTGAATCCGGAATTGATCCCGGAGATTCCGCAGGAGAAGACCTTCCGCATTTATGTTTCTGCACTCACCCAACTGAACCTGGACCGGCATAACCGGGTCTCTACTACAGATACGCGCCTGATCCGGCGCATTGCCCGCGATGCTCGCGAACGGGGTTACACAGCACGTGCAAC
>OFHG01000639.1_pt1 | contig 13644 bp, 9 predicted proteins | sample 1521931 | NCBI WGS metagenome assembly OFHG01 (sample SAMEA2468438, study PRJEB22500) | soil metagenome | biome: Glassland; feature: Farmland; material: Clay | place: Australia | collected 2013-01-31 | depth 0.55 m
CGTGTAATCGTCATACGGTTGTCCAGGGAGCACCTCATAACGGTTGGATTTCCCAGGAGTCCCGAGGGGGGAAATTCTATCTTTTACCGCGACAAATCTAAAAGAGCCAAATAATCGTAGAATTAAAGTATCCGTTCAGTTGGTATAGGTGATCATGCGATCTAATGCATCAAGCAGCGGGCAAGAGAGATGGCGGGGTAATCCCGAGTGTGCTGGCTTTGCAGGCTTCCGTCAGATAGTCCAGCACGTCCCGCTTCTGTTGTCGCAGGGTCGCGACCACGGTCAGGATACGCTCGACAAAGCGACTACCGCCTTCGCTCTGGGTGCCGAAGCTGCGCCGGCGCCAAATTACTCCACGCCGCAAAGCGCGCTCTGCCGCATTGTTGGTCGGCTCAACGCCTTCGTGATCCACGAACGTCCACAAAGCTTGCTCTACTTTGAGAATGTTGTGGCAAGTTTGGCGCGTTTTGGAGTGTTTGACGAAAGTTCCCACCGTCAGCAAGGCATGCACTTCCTGGCGGATGGGTTGCATTTCGGTTTGAAAGTCGGCACGCGAAAGGGTGCCGTCTCGAACTCGATGCCACAAAGCGAAAAAGGCTTTGATCTGGCTGAGCAACAAGCGACCCATGATCTGCGACTCGCCGCCCCGCTCTACCCAAGCTTGAAAATCGCGCTTCAGGTGAGACCAACACAGTTGTCTTTGATCGGGGTCGAGCCCATTGTAAGCGCTGTAACGGTCCGAACCGACAATGCCCGCATAGTCTTTCCCCAACAACTGCTCAGCACCATTCGCGCCTCGGGTAGAGAAAATCCGAAACACCATCACCGCTGGGGTAGTACACACCCACATCCAGAAGAGCTGCGTCCATTCATGCCAACTGGTTTCATCCACGTTTACGACAGCTTGTTCCTGGACGTATTCCAGCACTTCTGCCACTGGTTGCGCCAGCGCCTGGCTCACGCGTCGCTCTTGGGCTGGAATGCTGCCCAAGCTGATCTCAACCTGGTAGATCGTTTCCAGCGCTTCTTCAATATCCCGCTTACTCAGTCCAAATCGCCCCCCAAAGTAGCTCACCGTCGCCTGCAAACGTTCTCCGAAGCTCCCCTTGGGCATGTCTGCCGGCCATTTGGCCTGATTGTAGGCACCACAAGCGCAGCAAGTCAGGCTGTGCAATTGATACTCAATCACGATGGGCTCGACCTTGGGCAGTTCCGTCACTTGATGCCGTCTGGGATGCGGGTCTTCTCCCAGCAACAAGGCTCCACAACCCTCACAGACCACCGGTTTGCTCACCACGATCCGGGTCACCTGTTCGGGCCCCTTCAATTTGCGCCCTTTTCCAGGGTGCCCCTTCTGGCCACCTTTTTTCTGGCCGCTGGGCTCTTGTTTTGGATACTTGCGCTGATAGGGCGGATCGGAAGACGGTGGCTTGGAAGAGTTCTTCGAATTCTTGTTAACTTGCTCGCGCAGCTTCGTTACCTCGACTTGCAGGCTTTCCACCTGTTTTTGCAGCACGCCCACCTGTTGCCTGAGCACCTGGTTCTCCTGCCAAAGTGCAGTCACCACCGCTTGAACTGACAGCGGAGTTTGCTCCCAATCTCCTTCTGGTATCGGCAATCCAGGCGGACACTTCATAGCTACAGTTTACTGCTGCTTCCGCAGTTTTCCAACTGCTGATATTCTTCAAATCTCAGACCCTTTGACACTGGTCAATCTGAGTTTTCTATCAACTGAACGGATACGATCCAAATAAATAATCGACCTCAGCACTCCAGTTATTGAATAGGGAACCGACGTGAGGTAGCCAAGACTTTAAACAGCAAAACGGATCATGTAAAAGTCTAACTCTTCCTCCTTAATTCCATAACATATCTGGTCCATTTCCGAATCTAAATAGTCCCATCAGAGTCCACCGCAGAGGTGAAAATTAGCGTTATATGGACTGTTTCATCCCAACCGATGAATCAGTTTGTAATGAGTCCACATGGAAAAAATCCACCACTGATGTTGAAATTTACGGGTTATGAGCTTTGACAAAGCTGACAGAGAGATAGACCCTTGCTGAGTGCAAAGAGCCCTTTCAAGGGTCAGATTAGAATACCTGTTAGCACCGCCAATTGTTGTCATGGAGTTACCCTAATTAGAAAGTACATATCACAGGCTCTGATTACTTGGTTATCCACGTCAGTCGATTACTGCCATAGGAAGTTGACATGGAGATGTTAATCATACTCATCGCGGATGGCTCGATGAGTATAAAAAGATAGCCTTTGCGGATCATCATGCCAGATAGAAAAGGCGATTTTTAGAAAGAGGCGCGAATTTTTGGGACGGTGACTGCGGATTTGCGCAACGATTCAATAAGATGGATTTTGCCAAGAATACTATGAAAACGTAAGTTGACCAAAACGGACAAGAAGTTTATCTTACCCTTTTGGTCAACTTTTGGGTTAGTAGAATTGAAAACTGCCATTTCTGGTGCCAGAGGCGACGACGGGATTTGAACCCGTGATCAGGGTTTTGCAGACCCTTGCCTTACCACTTGGCCACGTCGCCGTAATACGAATGGCTGGTGGCAAATGGCTTGCTGCCAGTCCAGCCATCTGCCATCAGCCATTTGCTGAGTACAGAGCGGGCAACGGGACTCGAACCCGTGACCTACTCCTTGGCAAGGAGTCGTTCTACCAACTGAACCATGCCCGCAAAATTCGGCCCATCGTCAGGCCGAGAGTGCCGAGAGCCAGAATCGAACTGGCGACACCGCGATTTTCAGTCGCGTGCTCTACCAACTGAGCTATCTCGGCCTAAACGTACAGCTCACTTCCAGAGCGCAAGTATTTTACACAGTTGTGGAACGCTTGTCAAGCGCCGCTCGAAACGGGCACTTGTGGCAACTCGCCTGGGTGGCGCAGGAGGGTCCCGAAGGCGGTCGCCAGGTAGCGCCAGGCGCTACCCGCCAGGATCAAATTTTTGTTAACTAAGTCAAGCTGGCGCGACTGACCCTGCATCATTCCCTTTCTCGGGAAAATATTATGTAATATACAATTATAAATTTACCAGTTGACTAGTCATATACTTAAGTGTAATATATACATACTAAACTGACTTCAATTGTCTTCCTTCGTTGTCCCCAGTAGAAACAGGATGTTTTCCTGGATAGGCGGTGGATTGGGCCGTACATGTCTGGCGACCTCAACCCAACGCGGTGCATTGGCCCGTGCTGCCATGTTGGCAACCCATCTCATTCACGTTCAGGAGGGAATATTCATGCCTAAAATTCCATTTACCCGCGGGACCCATATACGGGAACTGCTTGTGAAGGCAATCTCGGTGTTCCTCGTTCTATCCTTTACCCTGGTTCCCTATAACGCTGCAGCAACGCCAAATGCAAAATCCAGCGATGCTGCCCCGTCAAACAAGGTGATCTTCTTCGTCTCCGACGGTATGCGCCAGGACCTGGCAGAATCGTATATCTCCCAGGGATTGATGCCAAGCATGGCTAAATTGCTGAGGACGGGTGCCGAGGCTGCCGACGGCGGTCTGCTCACCGAGGCGCCGCCTAACACAGGCGCCGGCTGGTACAGCCTGGCGACCGGCGCCTGGCCGGGCGTAACTGGCTCGACCAACAATACTTTCGCCATCAACGGCGCTCCCTTCAGCAGCCGCACGGGCTCTTTCGACGCGGGCGTGCTGCAAGCTGAAACCCTGGCCCAGGCTGCCGAGCGCGGCGGTAAGAAGGTCGCCCAGATCGAATGGTCTGGCGGGCGGGTGGGCGTCATCGATGGACCAACGGTCGATTATCGCTCCTTCTTCTCCGGACGCGGCGTGGCCACCAACTATATCAGCCCCAGCGATGACCCGGCCTTTGTGGCCGCCTTTGGGCTGCAATTTGACCACCCGGCGGGTTTTGCGGGGCAGGCGCCCTTCGCCGGCGCTAATCCCAGCGATGCAACCGGCTGGACGCATACACCGCAATCCTACAGCCCGGCCAAAGAAATGCGCCTGCGCGTGCTGGACTTTGGCACGGACAAGTACGGGCTGAACGCCTTCATTTACGACAGTACGAATGACAAGGTAACCAACTATGATAAGGTGCTGTTTGCCCCCGATAAGGATGGCAACTCCTCGGTTGCCGATCTGACCAAAGGCCAGTGGGGGGATGTGAAGGTGACTATCATCGGCGGGAGCCTGGCGGGCAAGACGGCTGGCTTCCTGGTCAAGGTTGAGGAGCTGACACCCGATCTTTCAAATGTGCGGCTGTTCCACACCTCGGTGGCCCGCGCCAATGCCTCCTGGCCAACCTGGCCCGGCGAGCCCGGGTTCACGGGGGATTTCGAAGAGTATCTCGCCCAGAAGTTCCCCTCCTCCACCAGCGCTGATTACGCCGTGCTGGAATCGGGCATCGTCAGCGAGGAAACTTACGTCGAGCAGGGCCTGTACTGGGAGACCGCCTATCACCCGATCATCCGCTATATCCTCAACACCTACCAGCCAGACCTGGCGATGATCGGCTACCCAACCACGGATGAGTTCTCGCACCAGTTCCTGGGGCTGATCACGACGGTGCTGCCGAACGGAGCGCCCAATCCGGCCTACGACGACGTGCAGGTGAACGGCACACCCGACGGGCGCGTCGCCCAGCGCACCGCTTTCATCCAGGACGCTTACCAGGGCGCCGATGCGACCCTGGCGCTGGCGCAGTCGCTGATGCCTGCCAACGTCACCAGCGTTGTCTCGTCCGATCACGGCTTTGCAGCGCAGTTCCTGGCGATTGACGCCAGCAAAGTGCTGGTGGACCTGGGGCTGCTCTCCAAACCGCAGACCTCCAACTGCCGCCCGGCAAGCGGCGAGACGATCGGCAAGGCTAAGGCCTGCTGGGCAGGCGGCACGGTGCAGATCTACCTGAACCTGGCGGGCCGCGATCCCGCCGGCGGCGGCTTTACCCAGGTGGCGGCGGCTGATGAAGGCTCTACCGTGGCGGCGATCGAGGCCGCCTTCCTGGCGCTTTCCGACCCGAACGACTGGACCGGTGATGCACAGCCGGAAGGCTGGATGATGATCGACCGTGCCTTCACCAAGGCCGAGGCGCGCTACATCCCTAACGGCCCTGGCAGCACCGCCGACATGGCCCACCCAACCCGCACCGGCGACCTGGTGGTGTTCGCCTACCCGCCCTACCAGTTCGACGCTGCCACGCCGGGTACGCTGGTGGCTCTCTCGGCTTTCTTCGGCCAGCACGGCTATGTGCCCGATGTGCAGAATCTGGACGCTAACGTCAACATGCACGCCACCTTTATCGCCGGCGGCAAAGCGATCCAGCCCAACCTGACAGCCAGCGGCCTGCGCACCATCGACCTGGCGCCAACCATCGCTTACATCCTGGGGATCCCCGAGCCACAGCAGGCCCAGGGCCAGGTACGCCTGGATCTGCTACGCGGTGGAGAAGCCCGCACCCTGGTGCCCGTCATCGGCCTGACCGACTATCACGGGCAACTGGACCCGACCTCGATGAGCATGGACGGCATGAACGTTTCGGTCGGCGGGGCGGCCCAGCTAGCTACGATGTTCGACGAGGAAGCCGATCAATTCCCCGGTGCGTCCTTCCTGTTCGCGTCAGGTGACAACGTCGGCGCTTCGCCGGCCAATTCCGGCTTGCTGGAGGATACACCTGCCATCGATGTCGAGAACGCCTGGGGGCTGCAGGCCACTTCCTACGGCAACCACGAGTTTGACTACGGCGTTTCGCGCCTGCTGATGCACCAGGCGCGCGCCAATTTCCCATTCCTGGGCGCTAACATCGTCGATGAGAGCACCTTGCAGAATCCAGACTGGGTGCAGGGAACGCACGTCTTCACTTTCGGCAACCTGCGCATCGGGGTGATCGGCATCGAACTGGAAACCACCCCCGAGCTGGTCAGCGCGGGCGCCACGGTAGGCTTGAAGTTCCTGCCGGCAATTTCCACCATCCGCAGCGAATCTGAAAAGCTGCGCCAGCAAGGCATCAAGGTGCAAATCGTGCTGATCCACGAGGGCAGTGCGGTTGGCGTGAATGCAGTTGATGGCAATCCAGCGGTCGCATGGGCTGGCCCGATCGTCACCATCGCCGAGGGCGTCCAGGACACCAGCGTGGATGTCATCCTGGCGGGTCACACCCACCGTATCTCCAACATGATGGTAGGCAGGATCCTGGTAGCGGAGGGATTAAACGCCGGCGCCAGCTACTCGGTGGTGCAGATGGTCATCCACGGACAGGATGTCGAATGGGCTGGCGCGGCCACACGCGTCGCCAAGAACCTGGGCGTGGCCGAACGGGCAGACGTGAAGGCTATCGTGGATGATGCCAACGCCCAGACGGCTGTGCTGCGCAATCAGGTCATTGGAAGCCAGCAGTTTGACATCAAGCGTGACCCGACGCGCCTGCACGAGTCGGCTATGGGCAACATGGTGGCAGACGCCATGCGCCTGAAGTACCCGGGCGTGGACGCGGCTTACACCAATTCCGGCGGCCTGCGGCAGGACCTGAACTGCTCTCCACCCAGCGCAGGCGAGGGGCCCTGTGAGATCACCTGGGGTGAGATGTTCTCCGTGCTGCCATTCGGCAACCGCACGGTCATCGAAACCCTGAGCGGCGCTCAACTGGAACAGGCTTTCCAGAACGGTTTCTCGCCGTTCTGTGATACAGCGATCTCCACCGGGCGCTTCCCGCAGATTTCGGGTCTGAAAGTCACCTTCACCTGCAGCGGCACCACGCCGGTAGTTACCGGTATGTGGAAGGCGCCTAATGGGGTAAATGGCACGTTGATCCCGATCGGCCCGACCGATAACGTGCGCTTCGTCACCAACGACTTCATGTTCACCGGCGGTGATGGCTACACCATCTTCAGCCAGGGCACCAACGTGCTACAACCCGGCGATGACTTGCTGCAAGTGGCGATCGACTACGTGGCGGCAAACTCGCCGGTTGGTCCCGTGGTAGATGGGCGCATCGTCGGTCCGTAGCCGCATAGTCTGATACCGTTCCAGGTGTAATTCGTGGCGCAGCTCCGAATTTCACCCCCCAGAATGCGCTGCGTCGTAATTTCAAAAATCTCCCGCAGGTTGGCACAAAAAACCAACCTGCGGGAGGATATTGTTTATCTTTTGACCAGCTCCCCCGGCAGCTCCCTATTTTCGCCCGCTATGGGCGAAATATAAACATAGCCTCAAGCCGGCGCGCCACAGCGTAATCCCGAGATTTCCAGCCAGGCCGGTTGTGGATTAGCCAAGGTGCCGAAGCGAAGACGGCCGTCCGGCGGCAGGGCGGCGTACTGGTTATCGATCCACAGCACCAACCCCAGCGGGCCGCGTGGGACGGCAGGCGCTTCCAACACCAGAGACTCGTCCACCCAAAAGCGCACGCGCTGCGCCAGCCACTGCAGGCGATAGGCGTGCCATTGGGTGGGGTCCATCTCCAGGCCACAGGCATCCTGGCGCACCCAGCGGCGCGCAAGGCGGCGCAGCCAACGCGTGGTGGGCGGCAACGCCAGCAACGGCAGCGCCAGGAGCCCCGGCAGGAGCAGGGGCGCGGGCAAGTTGGGGGCCGAGAAAGTGGCTGCCAGCCCCCCCTGAGCCAGCAAATCATCGCGCAAGGAAAGGTAATTGGGCGGGGAGGCGAAGAAGAACCAGGCGGCGTTGGGCAAGGCGGGCAGGTGCAGCGCCTCCGCCCCACTCAGGATAGCCATACCGAACGGGTCGTTCCACAGCCCCATCCCCCAGGTCCCAGGGGGCAGCGCCTGAGAGACACGCGCCTGCAGGGCCAGTTCGAGGGGAAGCTGCCAGCGGAAGGCGCGGCGCGGCAGGCGGCCATAATCATCCAACTGCGCCAGGCGGTAACGGCCGGCCGGGCCAGCCGGGATTTCCAGGCGCCAGACGTCCGGCGAACTATGCTCAACGCGGGCACCCCTGGTAAAATTTGGGCGCAGCCCATCCAAACCGGAGACGGTGACCGGCGCACCCGTATCGGCGGTCGCTCCCGATTTTCCTTCCATCGGCTTCGATCATACCACAGCGAGGCGCGAGCTAAGGAAATCGCAGGGCCAGAAATAAGCTGCGAATTCCTGCGCCGCCGTACTCAGACGGGATGATGTATAATCTTAGCACGCAAAAAGGCGAAGGAGTTTTATGGAGATTACCTGGTATGGACATTCCTGCTTCCGCCTGACCGAGCGGGGCATGGCAAGCGTAGTAGCAGACCCGTACGATCACCTCACGGTGGGTTACGATGCGTTAAAATTGAAAGCCGACATCGTAACCGTCAGCCACGAGGCCCCCGGGCATAGCTTCGTGTCGGCGATCAAAGGCCAATATCACCTGATCAGCGGGCCTGGCGAATACGAGATTGGCGGGGTTTTTATCACCGGTGTCCAAACCAACGGCACCAAAGAGCACGATCCAAACGAAACACGCAACACGCTGTACGTATTCGACTTCGACGGACTGACTATTGCCCACCTGGGCGATCTCAACCATGTCCCCAGCCAAACCGAGATCGAGGCACTGGGCAACGTGCACATCGCCCTAGTCCCGGTAGGGGGAGGCGGCGGTTTGAATGCGGCGAAGGCGGTTGAAATGATCAGCCTATTGGAACCTGGGATTGTGATTCCCATGCACTTTGGCACCACAGCCGGGAACATCAAACTGGCCTCAGTGAGCAAATTCTTGAAGGAGATGGGACTGGGGGCCATCGAGCCGCAGCCTTCACTTAAGGTCACGAAATCCAGTGTTCCGGAAGAGACGAAAGTCGTCGTGCTGGCGTACGAAAAATCTTGAACACCGCTCGATCCCGGGAGACAACTGCCCTGGCCGCGAGTTTACTGGCAGTTTCCACAGGTGGAAACTTTCTCGGCGATGTACATGAATTTTAGACAGGAGCGAAAGCTGTGTCTGTCAAACTACTGATGACTTGGGACATATTACCAGGCCGAGAACAAGAGTATTTCGAGTTTGTGGTGCGCGATTTCATCCCGGGCCTGCAACGTCTGGGGATGGAACCCAGTGATGCCTGGTTTACCATGTACGGCAAGCAGCCCCAGATCCTGGTGGGCGCCCAGATAAACAGCATCAACACCTTGCAGCGTATCCTTAAATCTACGGATTGGGATAAGCTGACCCAACAACTGCTGGATTACGTAGAAAATTTCAAGTTTAAAGTGACTCAGGCCCGCAGCGGCTTTCAAATGTGAATGCCACTTCATTTAGTGAAAAACTTATAAGCTGGTACAAACTGAATAAACGCGACCTCCCCTGGCGCAGGAACCCAACGCCTTACGCGGTATGGGTCTCTGAAGTCATGCTACAGCAAACGCGGGTGGAGACGGTAATCCCATATTTCCAGCGCTGGATGGCGCGTTTCCCCAGCGTTGGAGCCCTGGCGCGGGCCAGCTTGCAGGACGTTTTGTCTGCGTGGGAGGGCCTTGGCTATTACAGCCGCGCTCGCAACCTCCACAAAGCGGCTCAAATCATCGTCGAACGATACGCGGGCCGTCTGCCAGACGACCCGCAGGCATTACGCAGCCTGCCCGGAATCGGCCGTTACACGGCCGGCGCGATCGCTTCGATCGCTTTTGGAAGGGACGCACCCGCGCTGGACGGGAACATACGCCGCGTACTGGCGCGGCTGTTCAACGTGGCCGAACCAGCCCGTTCGCCAGCAGGGGAACGGCGCTTGTGGGAACTGGCAGCCGAGCACCTGCCACCGGGGAGGGCGGGCGACTTCAACCAGGCGCTGATGGACCTGGGGGCGACGCTCTGCACCCCCCAGGCGCCCGACTGCCAGCGCTGCCCGCTAGCCACCGGCTGCGCAGCGCGCGAACTGGGGTTGCAGGAGCAGCGGCCGGTAGTCGCCGGCAAAGCAGCCATCCCCCATCATACGGTCACGGCCGCCGTGATCCAACGCGAAGGGCAAGTGCTGATTACCCAGCGACCGTCCAATGGCTTGCTAGGGGACCTGTGGGAATTCCCGGGTGGGAAATTACAGCCCGGCGAGGATCTGGCAACTTGCTTGCAACGAGAGATAAGGGAAGAGCTGGGAGTCGAGATCCTGGTTGGCGCACCGTTTGGCGAATACCGCCATGCATACACGCATTTCCGGGTCACGCTGCATGCATTTCTTTGCCGGTTATACGATGGGACGCCGCCCAGAGCAGTGCAGGTGCAGGATCTGCGCTGGGTGAGGCCCAATGAGCTGACCGATTACCCGATGGGAAAGATCGACCGCCGGATTGCCCAGCGGCTGGACGAAAAAGTATGCTGATCGTCGACGCGCATGAAGACATTGCCTGGAATATGATCACCTTCGGGCGGGATTACACCCGCCCGGCAAGTGAAACGCGCCGGCTGGAAGCGGGAGGCGAAACGCCGGCCCAGAATGGAGACACCCTGCTGGGCTGGCGCGATTACCAGCAAGGGCAGGTGGCGCTCATCTTTGCCACCCTGTTCGCCGCCCCCGCTCACCGCAAAGAATACCCGGCGGAGACCCAGGTCTACACCACGGTCGAGGAGGCGCACCGCCTGTACCGGGCGCAGCTCGACCTGTACCAGCGCCTGGTGGATGAACACCACGACCATTTCCTCCCGGTCGAAACCTTGGGCGACCTGGAAACCATCTTGACGGCCTGGCAAAACACAGCCGCACCAACGGAGAGTGCCAAGGCAGACCAACCGGCAAAAGAAAGCGCAGCGAGCGAAGGGCCGGCAGGCAAGCCGGTGGGCCTGGTCATGCTCATGGAAGGCGCCGAGGGTGTGCGCTCCCCGGCGGAACTGGAGGAATGGTACACGGGTGGCCTGCGCCTGATCGGCCCAGCCTGGGCCGGCACGCGCTTCTGCGGCGGGACGCGCGAACCAGGTCCGCTGACCGCGGAAGGTCACGCCCTGCTAGAAGGCATGGCTCAGTTCGGGTTCATCCTGGATCTGAGTCACATGGACGAAAAAGCCGCTTTACAAGCGCTCGACGTCTACCCGGGTAGCATCGTGGCCACGCATGCCAACGCCCTGGCGCTGTTGAAGGGCAGCGATAGCAACCGCCACCTCTCGGACCGGGTGCTGCAGGGCTTGCTGGAAAGGGATGGCATAAGCGGCGTAGTAGCGTATAATGGCTTTCTTCGGGCAGATTGGAAACGCGGCGACCGCCGCGACCTGGTCGGCTTGCGGCAAGTTGCTGCCCAGATCGACTATATTTGCCAGATGGCAGGCGATGCGCGTCATGTGGGGCTGGGAAGCGACTTCGATGGTGGTTTTGGCTGGCAATCGGTGCCCGCCGAAATCAACACCATTGCTGACTTACAGAAGCTGGCGCCTCTACTGGAAGAAATGGGCTATACGCAGGCCGATATCGCCGCAATCCTGGGCGAGAATTGGATCGCCCGTTTGCGTGCGACCCTGCCAGGAAGCATGTGATCTCGAAAAGGAAGGTTTGAACCAGGCTCACGGATAACACTTGCATGTAGACCTCCGTGAAGCATGCCGATGAATAACACCAATTTGCACAACGGCTCCAACCGCCTGCTTATTCGATTGGGGCTCAGCCTGCTGATCCTGGGATTGCTCATCTTCGTCCTGGGGGCCGACCCGGCTTTATTTGGACTGGATCGCAGCCCGGTGATGGGCTTCGTACAGATCTCCGTATTTTTAATCGGCCTGGCGTTCATCTGTCTGGGGGGGTATGTCACGTTGAGCAGCCTGTGGAATGGAACGCAGCGCAGCATCGGCGCGGATATCGGGTTACGCCTGGTGGCGACCGGCTACGTGATCAGCGTGGCTTGCGGCATGGCAGACATTTTTGGCTTTGGCAGCCAACCTTTTCCGAAAATCCCATATTTCGGACCGCTGCAGGCCACAGGTGTGATGATTGGAGAGGCGGTCATCGCCTTCGGTTTTTCGCTGCTGATCCCCTGGCACCGAAAAAAGGCACAATAAACCCCACTTGAGTTGTTTTCCGGGCCTGTATCCCGGTTACAACCAGTTTTATCAATTTCCTAAAGGGGTTGAAAATGCGCCCGAGAACAGGTACTCTTATTTTCATCCTTCTTGTAATTTTCCTGGGTGGGTTTTGGCTTTTCAAGACAGTGCCTTCCGTTCTTACAGAAACTGCCGGTTCCAACCTGCCTCTGGTCCCGTTGAATAATGGCCCACAGAAAGTAGCCGGACCGGATCAAGCGGTGAGAAGCGCAGCGACGCTTACCCTGGTGACGCCAGATCAACGGCGTAAAGGACAAGCCTCCGTAGGTTATGCAACCAAGCACGATACCTCTCCGCCGTTGCGCGACATCCGGCCCATTCCAGTAGAACAGCCAACTACAATCCGCGCAATGGGCGAGCCAAATAAAATGGAGGAAACAATCCATATCGAGACTCGCCCTCAAATTACAGACCCGGTCTTACAGGCCGAATTATTCCCAAGACACAGCAACCAAGAACCCTTGGCCATGCCTTCAACCATCGTCAACTTCGAAGGCGTCAGCAATCTTGACGGCGTTTATCCACCAGATACAAATGGGGATGTGGGTCCAAATCATTACGTTCAGTGGGTCAATCTGCACTTCCAAATTTTTAACAAGCAAGGCGGGTCCGTTTATGGACCGGCTGCCGGTAACACCTTGTGGTCCGGGTTTGGCGGCCCGTGCCAAACGAGCAATTCTGGCGACCCGATCGTGTTGTATGATTCGATGGCCAACCGCTGGGTCATGGGGCAGTTCACTGCTTCGAATCCTTATGGTGAGTGCATCGCCATATCCACGACCGGCGACCCTACCGGCACTTATTACCGCTATTTCTTCCAATTCAGCAACAACACGTTTTATGATTATCCCAAGCTTGGGATCTGGCCTGATGGTTATTACCTGACTGCTAACCGTTTTGGCGGCGGGGGCCAGACCTACCAGGGCGCCAGCGCCATCGTATTGGATCGCTCGAGCATGCTGAACGGACAGACCGCCTCCTACCAGGAGTTTGACACCAGCACGTCCTACGGGACGCTGCTACCCGCCGACCTGTACGGCAGCACGCTGCCCCCCAGCGGCGAACCCAATTTCATTGCCGAGATTGGGAGCAGTGCCCTGCATTTGTGGAAACTCCACGTGGATTGGACAACCTCCAGCAATTCATCCTTCAACGGGCCAACCGCTATCCCAGTCGCCGCTTATAACCAGCTTTGCCCCAACACGCGCAGCTGCGTGCCGCAGCCGGGGACAACGGTAGGATTGGATGGACTGGGGGACCGGCTGATGAACCGCCTAGTGTACCGGAATTTTGGTTCGTTTGAAACGCTGTTGGTCAACCACAGCGTGAACGCCGCCAGCAGCGGCACAAAGGCCGGTATCCGCTGGTACGAGATCCGCGATCCGAACGGCACACCCAACCTATACCAGCAGAGCACTTTCTCGCCCGACAACGACAGTCGCTGGATGGGGAGCATCGCCATGGATCAGGCGGGAAATATTGCCCTGGGTTACAGTATCTCCAGCAGCAGCGTTTACCCGAGCATCCGCTTTACCGGGCGCCTGGCTACTGACCCCCTGGGGCTAATGACCCAAGGGGAGACGACGATGATCGCCGGCAGCGGCTCACAAACCGGCAGCGCCTCCCCCTGGGGCGATTACTCCAGCATG
>OFHG01000640.1_pt1 | contig 13609 bp, 12 predicted proteins | sample 1521931 | NCBI WGS metagenome assembly OFHG01 (sample SAMEA2468438, study PRJEB22500) | soil metagenome | biome: Glassland; feature: Farmland; material: Clay | place: Australia | collected 2013-01-31 | depth 0.55 m
ATATGGGGTTCCTCGACGACATCCGAAAGGTGGCGGAATATCTGCCGCAGAACCGCCAGAGCCTGCTTTTCTCGGCAACCTATTCGCAAACCATCAGGGATCTTGCCGGCGAGCTGCTGCGCCAGCCGCGGCGCATCGAGGTGGCGCGACGCAATAGCGCCGCCGATGCGGTGACCCAGGCCGTTTATCCGGTGGAACGGGCGCGCAAACGGGACATGCTCTCCCACCTGATCCGCAAAGGGGAATGGATCCAGGTGTTGGTCTTCGCCCGCACCCGCTACGGCGCGGACAAACTGACCGCCGAATTGCTCTTCGACGGCATCAAGGCCGCCGCCATCCACAGCAACAAGAGCCAGTCGCTCCGGACGCGCACCCTGGCGGAGTTCAAGCGGGGGGAACTGCGCGTGCTGGTGGCGACGGATGTGGCAGCCCGAGGACTAGACATCGACGATATTTCGCACGTATTTAACTTCGATGTCCCTGAGGACCCGGAAATGTACGTACACCGCATCGGTCGCACCGGACGCGCCGGAAAGGGTGGGATCGCCATCACCCTCATAACCCCGCGTGATAGACGCTATTTGCGCCAGATCGAGGACTTCACCCATCAAAGGCTGCAACGGGCTGAAATTCCCAGCCAAGAAGAAATCCTCAATATGCGCGAAGAAAAGCTGGTGGGCAGGATGCAAATCTGGCTGCAGCGCGGGCGTTGCCGCCAGGAACGGGAAATCATCGAACGCTTGATCGAGGCGGGCAACGACCCGCTGGATGTCGCCGCAGCGGCTTTGAAAATCGCGCATGCTGATGAAAAGCAGCGCCCCATTGCTCCTATGAGCGCAGTGACCGAAAATAAAGGCGGCCGTCTAGGACGAAGAAACAGTCCAAAGCCCAGCCATGTGCGCTCGCGGCCGTGGTCGACGAATTCCCACGAGCCGGGCATGGTGCGCTTAAGCCTGAGCCTGGGGAAAAAGCAAGGCGTTCGTCCCAGCGATGTGGTTGGCGCTATCGCCTCGCACGCCAACATCCCGGGGTACCTGATCGGAAAAATTCACATTCAGGAACAGCGTACTTTAGTTGACGTACCCGAAGAACTGGTAAACCGGGTTCTCGGGTCCGCCCAAACCGTCCGCATTCGCCGGCTGGTAGTCGATTTGCAGCGCGCCTGAACATGCTATAATCGCGTCGCCAGTTACCGGGACGCTTATCGAGAAGGACAGGCACAGAACATGAACGTCAATTTCTATGCCACGTTACGCCAGGTGGTAGGCGCGAAATCCGTCGATTTCGATCTGACGGAGGGAGCCTCGATCGCACAATTGCTCGAAGAAATGCTACGCCGCTACCCGGCTTTACGCCATGAGCTGCTCAACGAACAGGGCCAGCTTTACCAGCACGTACATATCTTCGTCAACGGACGCGATATATCCTTTCTCGAACGAGGGATGGAAACGCCGCTTTCGGAACGTGACGCGATCGGAGTCTTTCCGGCAGTCGGTGGGGGATAGATACCATAATACTGCTGCGGCGTGGCCCTTTATAGCTACCGGCCGTGATTTGTTCCTGGTTTTTTGGGGGGAATGAATTTGAATGCCAGCCTTCCCGGGCTGGAAGGGATTACTTTCTCTGTTCCGATTGGCAGGATTCCCAGGGTCACCGAATATTCGGCTTTGTGCACCTGCATACGGGCAAAACCCAACTCGACCAGGCTCGGGAACGGCACGTATTCCAGGATTTCCCAACCGGCGTTTTCCAATTCGCGTAAATAAAACGCCTGTAAAGCATCCACGCCGCTTTGACCATCGTAAGCCTGCCAGTTCTCCGGGTCTGCGATGTCCTGGATGATTTCAGAGGGCACTGCCGGCTTGTAATCAGGTGGAAGTGGGAGGCCCCAATTATTGGTTGCCAAGCTATCGAGGCTATTAATGAATTTGAGGCTGGAGATGATGCTCGTAGCTGCCGGCTCGACCAGGCTACGCTCTTCCTTAGGGTGGGTCACGGCAAATTTCAGGATCACGTACTCATGCGCCAATACACCCGCCCACAAACGCTGGTTCTCACGTTTTGGCAGCACAATTTCCGCCTCGATCCCGATTGCGCCAGACATATGCCAGGGCGCCGAGCCGACCTGCCTGGCACCCAGCATGCCGGCGACCTGGGCAATATGCTGGTTCCACACCGGCTCAATCAGGCGCGGTGGGTAATTCAATTCGGCGCGCACCAGGATTTGCCCGGCAGCTACACCGATATTCCCGGATCCCAGGGCATCCGGGTCGGCGACAAAGGCCTCCGTATCATTCACAGCGCGGTGAGTCCAGCTTTCCGGGTAAGATAATTCGTATCCCCATAACGGGTGCTGAAATATTGGCATTGACAAAATCCTGGTAAACCATATCCCGGGGGCGGCCATGCGACCGTCCCCGGGAATTTCATCCTACAGACCAGCCAAAATTAGTTTTCGTCGTGCACCCAGGCGTAAACCGAGTCGAGCTGCTCGTCAGTGATCGTCCAGACTTCGTTGTGGGGCGGCAGCTTTTCATAGCGCATGAATTCCGGCGGGCGGTCATCTTCACTGGTAAAGCCGGCGCGTTCGTTGAACAAGCGCTCCTTCTTGAGGATTTCCTTGCCCAACGGGACGACATCATCCCCGGTAATCGGCAGGCCGGTAGCCCCTGCGACCGAATCGGCCATGCCGGCCCAACCTTTGGCGATGTCCAGGATAGGGAAGGCGATGAACAGGCAGTAGCCAGTGCTATCGATGAAGGCAGTCGCCGCCTGGAAGGTGAGCGAAAGGTCAGCCTTGCCTTCGTCGGAGAGCGGGTCCAGCTTGCCGCTAACGCCGACGATCTCTGGCGCGATGGTGTAACCGGCGGTGTGATCAGCGCCCATCGGTGTGGTGGCGTAAGTAACCCCAATACCCTTGACGGCGCGCGGCTCGTAAGCCGGCATGGATTGGCCCTTCACGGTCGGCACGCGGACTACGCCAAATGCTTTGGCAGTGGCTTCCACGCCCTGGCCAATAATGCGCCCCATGGGAGTGCCGCGACCAACCTCGCTGAGCAAATCCAAGGCAGCGGCCCCATCCCCGAAGGGGATAACGCCGCCATCCATCGCCACGGCCAGGGTGTTGCCAGCCTCAATGGTGTCGATGCCTACATCATTGCATTCGCGGGTCATTTTAGCGATGTAATCCAAATCATCGATGCCGCAGTTGGCGCCGAGAGACCAGACGGTCTCATATTCGAGGCAGGAAACATATGTCTTCCCCTCTTCGTCTGAGTATATGCTGGAACACTTAATAATGCAGCCGGGACTACAACCGTGATCGGTTGTGCCCTCGCCGCCCCGCACCTGGATCACCTCAGCGATTCTTTCGCCAGAGATCCTGGGGGCGCCTTCAAATTGACCGGCACTGAAGTTGCGGGTGGGCAGGCCGCCAGCTTCGTTCAATACATTGATCAAAACGGCGGTCCCATAAGTGTTCAGAGAACCCTCTTTTTTGGTCAGGGCGTGTTCCTGGATCGATTCAGTCAGAGCCCGGCGGCCTTTCTTGAAGAGATCCTTATCGACGATCTCGACACCTGGCCCGCCTTTGTCATCCACGACGATCGCCTTAACACCACGCGCGCCCATCACGACGCCCAGGCCGCCCCTTCCGGCGTAGCGTCCTGGCTTATTTTCCATATCGTTTATTGAAATGCCGGCATTGGAAAGCTTCATTTCACCAGCCGGGCCGATGCCGATGACGGCTGTATCCGGGTATTTCTCCCACATCAGCTCATCGACTTCATACATACCCTTGCCAACCAGGTTGGAGCCATCTTCAAACTTCACGCCATCCTTGGTGATGACCAGGGTGTACCATTTGCCCTTTTCCGGCTGGCCTTCCAGGATGATCGCCGCCAAACCTAGCTTGGCGATTTGCTGCCCGGAAAGTCCGCCAGCGTTGGATTCTTTGATACCGCCGGTTAACGGGCTCTTGCCGCCAAATGAAGTGCGACCACTGCTGGGTGCCGCCGGAGTTCCGGTCACCCAACCAGGAGCAATGACCAGCTTGTTGTGTGGCCCCAGAGGGTGGCAAGTTGGATCAACCTCGTCATAAACGATAGATGAGGTCAGACCGCGGCCGGCCCAGCGCGCCCACTCCTCTGGCACACCTTCATAGGTGGCTTTCAGTTCAGACATGTTGATTCTCAAAATCTTTTTTGCCATTTCATACTCTCCTGTTGGTCCGAGAAACTAAGGGGTTGGTTGATTATTATCCGACTTATAAATATTGTGGATAGTCCCATGTTCTTGCATGGCTTTCTTCAAGCTCTCCGACATTCGTACGCCATCTCGATATTGATAGGGCCACATATAGTCATGGGCAAAAATACCGACATGATCCATGTCATTCAAAGGCTCGGCTCCATCGGTCACCAGTCCTGGGACATCACACAAAACTGCGTTGATAAAGATGTAGCTCCTTTCCGGTGGTGAAATTCCCAGGTGCGACAATAAATCCGCTTTCTTTGAACCTTCAGGAAGTTCCACTGCCACCTCAGCGAGGTGCTTGCCTCCGAACTTTCTGGATAAGGATCCATAAATGACTACATTGACTAGAATCATGGGGCTCCCATCAAGGAAACTTTTACTATAAATCATACCTAATTCCTACCTCATTAGGAAAGTGACAAATTCACTCATTTCGGATGACCTTTACCTTAAAATTTATTTTAAGGTCTGCCCAATGCTTGCTGGTGTGGCCAATGAAACCTACGCCAGATTCCGCGTAAGACTGAACCTTGAATTACAACAGCCTCCTGCCATATGTTGACAGGAGGCTGTTGTAATTGCGAAAGTGTATAAACAGCAAGCCTACAAATCGAAAGCCCATTCCCCCTGGCGCATTACTGGTTCCAGGCCACCATCGGCGCACATACCATCGATGTCCATCTGCGCCGAACCAATCATAAAGTCCACATGGTTGATGCTATTGTTGCCGCCAGCGATCTGAAAGTCTTCCATCGACATTTCCTCACCACCTTGCAAAGTGAACTGGTAAGCCATGCCCATGGCCAGATGGCTGGCAGCGTTTTCATCAAATAGCGTATTGTAGAACATCAAGCCACTTTGCGATATTGGTGAGCTGTGGGGCAGCAAGGCAACCTCACCCAGGCGGTGTGAGCCTTCGTCCGTTTTAATCAGATTGTGTAAGATGCTCTCTCCCCGGGCAGCTTTGAAGCTGACCACGCGGCCGGCCTCAAAAGTCAGGCTGAAATCCTCAATCAGAGTGCTCGCGTAGCTCAACGGCCGCGTCGCAGTAACAACCCCATCCACGCGATCCTTATGAGGTAAGGTAAAAACCTCCTCGGTCGGCAGGTTGGGTGTAAAGGGTATCCCGCCCTGGCTGACGATGCTGCCGCTTCGCCACAAATGGCCGTCGGGCAGTCCCACCGTGAGATCCGTACCCGGGGCGGAGTACTTCAAAGCGGAATAACGCTTTTGATTGAGGTAATCCCGGCGAGCGGCCAGGTCCTGGATGTGCCGCTCCCAGGCCTTCAGTGGATCCTCTTGTCTCAGCCGGCATACCTCGAAAATGGACTGCCAAAGGCGCGTTTCGCGCTCAGCCGGGGGAAGATTGGGAAACATTTTTGCCGCCCAGCCCGCCACCGGCACACCGACCACGCACCAGTTAATGGAGTTGCGGGAAATCAGATGGCTGAACGATTTCCGGTTGCTTAATTGTGCGCGTCTATATTGCCCAACCAGCTCAGGATCTTGATCTTTTAACAAATCTGGATCTTCCGCCTTAATCCTCAAGTAGGCGTTTCCGGCACGGCCATTTTCTTCCAACATTTGCCCCAACCAAACCCGATCTTCGTTAAATGAGTCACGCGGAGCAAATTGATAGCGGGCCAGAGTTAGCTGGTCATCATCGTAAATGACATCTACCAAACGGGACCCGGCCTGGTAAGCTTTAGCGGCAACCAAACGAACCAGTGGCGCAGCTTCGACCGGTGCCTGGATGACCAGGCACTGGCCGGGTTGTAGATTTAATCCCACCTGAATGATGATATCCGCATATTGTTGTAAGGTCTGTTCAAAAGAATCTGGCATTGGTTGTCCTTAAGAGAAATTACAGGCTGGACCCTGCCTGACTTAGTGGCAAAGGTCAAAGCAAGCCGTATGATTACATCAATCGATGCCTTCTAAACGCCCTGGCTTGCCGATCAAGGAACGCGCCGAGTCCACTTTTCCCCATACATTCCAAAGGAGCACTCCGCGCACGTTGCCATCCTGGCGATAATAAATGACCCCTTTTTGATAAGGCTCTACCCACTGCGCATCGATTTCAAGGTCGGGATTCAAGTCTCCAATGGCCTCGTAGCCCAACTCAAACATATCCGAATAAAAGAAAGGCAAGTGATGATACAGGGACTGCTTGCCGGCCATATTTTCCCCAGCCATAACCCCCATCGTATTGGCATTGTCTTCGTGCTCCACACGGATATTCTGTTTTAAGTTCGGATTCCAGAAACGAGCCACATCCCCAGCGGCGAATATATCGGGTTGGCTGGTGCGCAAGTGCTCATCCACCAGGATGCCATCGTCCACCTGGATGCCAGCCGCCTGGGCTAATTGGGTATCCGGCTTAATCCCAATCCCGGCGATAACGTGATCAACCAGGATGGAATCTCCATCTTTGGCCTGAAGGGCCACTTGCTCACCCTGGCGCTCGACGCCGGCAATCAGCTTCCCCGCCAGTACCTGGACTCCCTTCTCACGGTAATAGTCGTTGATAAACTGCGAAAGATCTGCGGGAAAGAGGCGGGCTCCGATTCCCGCCTCAGGAAAAATCATGACTACTTTTTGGTGGTTCATGCTTAGCGCAGCGGCGATCTCGGAGCCAATAAAACCACCCCCGATCACACCAAATTTCACTCCAGGACCAGTCCACTGGCGTAGCCTCTCATAATCTTTCAGGGTGCGGAAATACAGGATGTCTTCCCCACCGAAAGGCAGTTGGATTGGCACCCCGCCTGTAGCTAACAACAATTTTTGATAAGTATAAACCGTATCGTGTTCATCATAGACTTCATGCCTTTGGGGATCGATGCGGGTCACGTGCTTGCCCAAGATGACTTCCACCCCTTTATCGTCCAAGGGTCGAAAGATTTTTTCGACCGGCTTTCCCTTCCACAAGCCTTTGGTTAAAGGCGGGCGATTATAGGGCGCGTGGCTTTCGGCACTGATCATCCCAATCAAACCCTGAGAGTCGTGATTGCGAATGCCGACCACAGCCGAGGCGGCGGTCATTCCACCACCGATGATTAAATAGTTAAATTGAGCCATTTATCCTCCCTAAATTAACTATGCAAATTACAAACCGGCTAATTGGCGCGGAGCCGAGCCCGGTTGATTTATCAGCGTTCCTCTTCAACATCAATTACGTCATCATTATATGCCCGGCGTAGCTTGCCCACCAATACCAAGAGAAAAGCCGCCATCGGCGTAATGCTCATGGGGATCCAAACAACGTCTAATAAATCGCTGCTTTGGGTGGGTTGGCCTGCAACTTGCTGCAGATCTGCTTGCGGGCCGTTTCGTGCCGGGCGAGGTTGCGCAGGTTTCGCTAGCCCGTCCGCCGTAGGGGTGGGTTTGGATAATAAATTGGAGGTAGCTTTGAAATTCTCAAGCGGGTCCGGCATAGCCAGGGCTTGAATCACCTCATATTCGGGTGATGCAGCCAGGATACCCAATGCCTGCGGGATATAACGATCGGTGGTGATCAGCGCCTCTCCCTTGCAAATCAGTTGTGTCGAACCGCCGCCATCCAGCATCATCACTCGACTGGCACCGAAGTTATAAAGTACACCAGCCGCGTCTACCTGGCGGGCTGTGCGTGTATTAAAGAGCAATACGGTCTCGGATTCACCATTTCCATCCTGGTCAACGACACCGACAAAAGTTCTTCCTACATACTTTTTGATATTCTTCGGGGCATCCTCCGCCAGGCCGGCGACGATATCCGGAGCAGTGGAGTTGTAGAGCGCCTCCTGGCTCAGAGACGCGATTTGGGCGTGATCGCCCCAAATTTCCAGCATCAATTTCTTGCCAGGGAATTGATTAATTCCGTAGCCGTCGCTGATCACCATTCCGCCAACCTTTAATGGGAATGGCAGCCGGGTGGGGTATTCTTTCATGTAAAAGAACTGCCCGTTGGTCACGCAAAAGGCACTACTCTTAGTAGAGGAAAAATCATCCCAGAATTGCTGGATGGTGCGAGACAAAAAGCGAGGGTCATCCCCTCCATAGACCCCTTTGCCGGGACGCGGCTCGGTGACATCACCATGCATCAGCTGAATGGCGGCGCCCTGATCGAGGCGAATCACTTCAACGTAATCCGGTGTCCCGTTCGGGTAATCTTTACGGAATAATTGAACGCCTGCATCATGCATAACCAGGTAAAACCCGGCAGGCACTTGAATTCCCCCCGGTGAGTAGGGGTCAGGCTGTAATTGATCCGGGCCTGCAGCCAATGCATGCCGGTTAGGGATTAGAAAAATCAGGAACGAGAAGATCCACAAACCGGTTATCGCAAAACGTTTCATATTACGACTGGGCAAATGTATCAATCAGCAAACGGACATCGCCTCCCACCGGATAAAGGATCGGGCAGGTGCAGCCGTGCTTGCGGTATTCATCCACCTTGACACGCGCTTCATCCGGCGTACCTGAGGCAGAGATGCGCAAGATCAGTTCCTCGGGTACCAGGTGCTTGGCGCGCTGGATTTGCTCGTGGGTGGCCGGCCAACCCAGTATGGATTGAATCTGATTAACGATATCCTGTGAAACGCCAGACGCCTTAGCGATGTGAGGCTGCTGCGCTAGATATTGGGTAAGCAGTTCGCGGGTGGTATCGAAGGCTCTATCGTGATCGTAGTCGACCGAACAAACGACCAGCTGGGGCCGGTCCAGATCTTGCAGTCGGCGACCGGAACGCTTCGCCCCAACCTCCAACAGTTCCAGGGCTTTATCGTTGTAATCCGGTGGGACACAATAATTCAACACAACCCCATCAGCGATCTCACCGGTCATCTCCATCATCTTATCGCCAGTGGCGCCAATCAGGATCGGTATATTGCGCGGCTCGCGCCGGCCGTGAACAACATCCAATTCTATCCCATCCACGTGATGAAACTCGCCATGAAAAGTAACCCGTTCCATATTCCACAAACGGCGCAGTACTTCCACGGTTTCGCGCATGGCCAGCAGCGGCTTGCGGCGGTCGATGCCCACATTACGTGCTAACGGATCCCACCAGGCGCCAATGCCACAAATCACCCGGTTTGGAGCCAGGTCATCCAGGGTCAAGAAAGTAGCCGCCAGCAGGCCGATATTGCGGGTCCAGTTATTAATAACGCCGGAGCCCACTTTTATCCGTTCGGTGACGGCTGCGTAAGCTGCCATTGGGACAATGGCATCTCGCACCAGGCGTGATTCCGCCTGCCAAACTGCCTCAAACCCGTGCTGTTCGGCATAACGTACGTAATCGAGCCCATCACGCAGTTCATGGGCGTCCTGTAGATAAAGGGCAACACGTTCGGCCATAGTACCTCCGAAGTAAAAATGGGATCACGCGGGCCGACGAATAAGATACAGGCCCTAAAGAACCGCAGATTTTCAAGTAACAGTTTCGAAGCTGGAGGGATCTACCCAATAGCTTTCAAGCTCTTCGCTCACTTTTTCCAAATCTTCTGGCAAATCCACATCCAAAGCCAGGGATGGCAACTCAAAGATCTCGAGGCGCGCTCCCGCCTGGCGGGCACGCTCGCAATGGCGCTGAAAGGAACCGGGCCCAAAATCGTATTCGATCAAGCCCGCCGGACAAACCAACAACGCGTTGGTCCCCTGGCGGTGCCGGTCTGGCGATACGATGACGACTGGCGGCTCTTTAATGAGATCCAATATGGCACGCACATCTTCAGGTGTAATCAACGGCAGATCTGCCGGGACGATCAAGATGCCGCGCGTTGCGTAATTCTTGGCCACCAGGGTGGCGCGTGCCAAGGCGACGTTCAATTTCGGCGCGCCATTCTCCTGGACAGTGCGAGCGCCGTGATCGCGCGCCAGCGCCAAAGCACCTTGATCCCGGCTTATCACCAACACATGTTCAATTTCCGGGATAGCCGTCAAGGTCTCCAGGGTATGGACCAATAGACGGCGATTTAAATCGGCGCGCTCGTCCGGAGAGAGCACATCCGAGAGGCGTGACTTGCCACGGCGAAGAGGTTTGACGGGGACAATTGCCCATAGTGTCATCGATGTTTCTCCCTTTTTCTGCCTGAGCAACGATAACCTTTGCTGGCATAACATCTAATATTCCACTCTCAAAGCCTGGGGAGTTCCTCTTCATTCTCATCCATTCTCCGGCGACCTCAGCCACCGGACAACACCAATTCCGCGTCAATACGACCGCTGTAAAAGTTGCTGGCCAAACGCCAAGATTTCAGCGGATAGACGGCGCCGGTCCAGAGCGGTATTCATTAAAGTTTGAGTTGTGAATGGCCAAATCCCCAATGCACGGATAGCATCTGTCTGTTCGACATCAACCAGGTCAAAAATGAAGCCTCTCAGCAGGTCGCCATAGTGGCGGGCTACCGAAAGCGCGGAACGATCAATTCCCAACTCGGCATACATCTTTTCCCCTGGTCCTTTGTCTGCCTGCCCTCCCGCAATCTGTGAAACGGCCACAGATGGATAAACGCGGGTTTGTAAGGTGAATTTCACCCCCGGCAGGGCCAGGATCGGCCCTACGCTCACCCAAGGATTTGAGGGACAAATTACCACCAGGTCCGCCTCTTCCAGAGCTTCGATCACCCCCGGCGTAGGGTTGGCTTGCTCGACATTCTGGAAAAGAAAGCCAGATACCCGCGGGTGGCACTGGCGACGAACGAAATATTCTTGAAATGGTAATTTGCCTTCATCAGTATACACCCAAGTGGGGACCTTGTCATTACTCATCGGCAACACGCGCGGCCCGATACCCCAAACCTGACAGAAATGATGAGTCACTTGGGCCAGGGTTTGCCCGGATCGCAGCCGGCGCGTGCGCTCCAGGTGAAGCCCCAGGTCGCGGTCGCCAAGCCGGAACCAGGTTGGCCCACCCAATGCGCCGATGGTCTCCAGGGCTTGCCAGGATTCGTCAGAGCGTCCCCACCCTGTAGCGGGATTGGCAAATCCTGCCAGGGTATAACACACCGTATCCAAATCCGGGCAGATCTGCAAGCCAAAATGCTCGAAATCATCCCCCGTATTGACGATGATCGTGAGATCCTCGGGGGGCAGATTCTGGGCCAGACCTTCCGCCAGTTTGGCACCACCTACCCCACCAGCCAAAGCGACGACTTTCATGCTCCTCCACACCTTATCCTTGCCGGATAGGGTTTACAAAAAGATTGCGACCTCATCCACTGGCTGGCGCGGGCGCAATTCCGGGATCCGGGCCGGATAACCCAAAAGAACCAACCCCTGGGGCTGCCATTCCTCCAACAGATTCAGCGCACGGCGGACGGATTCTTGGGCGAACAGCGGGGCGCAGACCCAAACGCCTCCCACCCCAAGAGCGTGGGCTGCAAGGAGCAGGTTTTCACCCGCCATGGCAACGCCTTGCACGCCCATCATCGCCTCGGCTTGCAGGCGCCGGGCATCCGGGTACACATCGCCAACACTGCAATCCAGGCACAGTAAGATCGCCACCGGTGCTTCCAGGATGCGCTGGCGGGAACGTTCAACTTGAGATTCCACCTGCTCGGGCGGCAGGCCATCCGCCTGTAAATCTCGCTGGAAATCTACACTCATTGCGTTCGCAAGCGTCTGGCGTGATCGTAGCGTAGATAAAATCACAAAACGCCACGGCTGGCGATGGTGCGCGGAAGGCGCCCAGGTAGCGGCCTGCAGGACGGTCTGTATCAGATCAGCTTCTACAACCTGAGGTGAAAATCGACGAATGGAACGGCGGGTGCGCATCCACTCCAGCAGCCCGCCCAGGCGCGGCACCAGGGTGGCACGCAAACTGTTCGCATTTAACCATCGCATGATGGTGAGTTTATCTTGATGCGTGCATCCCAACAGGAGCTCTATCTCGGCATCACGCTTATACAAATCAACCGTCATCACCACGGAATCCAGGGGCTGACCCGGCAAGGAACCGAGCCAGAGGTGAATTCCACCCCCATCAACCGTCGTGGTTCCCTCAAGATAACCGTAATCCAGAGGGTAAATCATAGAAGGGTAGCGCGGGTGCCGGCTACCTTTCGGACGGTCGATGACTAGCTGGCAATCCGCCACCATACGATCCAAATATTCCCAAAATTCGAGCGCTCCAACAGTTAAGTTACTCATCAAAGGTATATTCATACTGATTCGATGAAGGGTTCAACTATAAAACCCATACCTTCGCAGGATTTCCACTCCCAACTGATCGTCTTGATAACCAATCGCCACATGTACCACCCGGATTTTCCAATTTAGCGAAAAAAATCCTGATCTTTGGGGCGCAATAATTCACTTAAAGAAGCGTCGCGCAATGGGTAGGGGAATCCGCGTACGTGCACGGCTGGCGTCGCCTCAGCGGCCTGCCCCATCACCAGGGAGGCCGCCGCAGCCAATTCATCCGCGACGCCCACCTGGGTAATTTGTAAACGGTAATCGAAAAGATCCGGTCTACCACGCAGATCGACCAGGCCGGGCATGCCGGCAATCCCAATGCTAATCCCCACGGTCCCCAGGCGCCAGGCGCGCCCGTGCGAATCGATGATCAACACACCAGTTTTGGCGCCATTACTGGCACGCAACCGGTCGCAGATCGAACGCGCGGAAGCATCCGGATCCTGCGGGAGGAGCAACACCCAATCTTCCGGGTTTCCCTGAGAGCCTTCAACATTGGAATGATCCACGCCAGCGCTGGCACATATGAAACCCAGGTGATGCTCCACAATGATTGTACCCGGTCGCACGCGCAAAATGGCGTTGCTCTCGCGCAAAATGACCTCCACCAGGCGCGGATCCTTGGCAGCTTGCCGCGCCAAATCCAGCGCTTGTGGAGAGGGTTCGATCGTAGCCAGGTTCACTAATCGCCCCTCGGCTTTTGAAACGATCTTCTGCGCCAGGACGATGATGTCACCATCCTGAAGCCGAATCCCGGCGCGCAGCAGGCCATCCTGAAGGATGGGCACCAGGTCATCACCCGGTTGGATCAAAGGAACCCCCAACAAAGGGGTGATTGTTAGCGCCCCCCCGCCTCACACCCCGGCAGGCCGCCGCTCGATACCGGTAATTTGAACGGCGCCATGGCCGCCATAATATTTGTTCATGCTGATCAGGAGACAGGTCAAACCTTCCACGATCACGGCATTATCCAAGCCACCCGCATAAAAAGCGCGCATTCCAGCCGCCTCAGCCAGACGGATGACCTCTTCCGCAACAGCCGGTTCATCTGCACAAAACAATACGTCCACATCCAGCGGCTGCGCCCGGTTCTTCTTCAAAAAGCTGGCCGGAACAGATTTGAAAGCAACACGCCACACGCACCCCAAGCCCCCGGCGACGACTCCGCATGCGCGCT
>OFHG01000641.1_pt1 | contig 13608 bp, 13 predicted proteins | sample 1521931 | NCBI WGS metagenome assembly OFHG01 (sample SAMEA2468438, study PRJEB22500) | soil metagenome | biome: Glassland; feature: Farmland; material: Clay | place: Australia | collected 2013-01-31 | depth 0.55 m
TTGGCCGGCGCGGTCCTCGGCGCCTACCTGGTGACGGTGGGATACTGACCGTCTGTCCCCCCGCGCGTCAGCAAAGCCGACGGGAACACCGCATTCTCGAATGGGGAATAGTGGGGAGATTCTGTTGCCCAGCTCTCCCCGGGCTGCGCTTGCTTAATTAAGCAGCGAGGGCCATTTGATTGTCGTTGGCACCTGTACAGACAGCCCGATGACGGCGGATACCATACCGGACGAAAGGTCAGCCTTTACACGTCTGTCGATCCTGTTTCGCCCCCACATCTGGGCTCCTTGCCAAGGCATCGAAGCCCAGGTGGTGGAGGCGCCGGGTACCGCCCCCGGGTCCAGTCCGCTTATTACGCAGCCGTTTATCGTCATAGTCCGAGCAAGCCCGAACCCTCCTAATATAGGCACCCCGGGTTAAGATTGTAAGGGGGCACAAGGCCCGAGATTCATTCACAAATTTGGCGCGGCGAAAGGTCCCGTCCGGACTCGTGCGGCGCCGCTCCGGCCGTTAAGCTGGCGTCGGAATCGCGCTAGAAGTGGCTGATGCGCCAATATCTCGACCTGATGGACCGCGTGCTCAAGACGGGCGCCGAAAAGCATGACCGCACCGGCACCGGCACGCGCTCGATCTTCGGCCACCAGATGCGCTTCGACCTCGCGGACGGCTTTCCGCTGGTCACGACGAAAAAGCTCTTCACCAAGGCCATCATCGTCGAGTTGCTGTGGTTTCTGCGCGGCGACACCAATGTGAAGTGGCTGCAGGAACGCGGCGTCTCCATCTGGGACGAATGGGCGGACGAGAACGGCGAACTCGGCCCGGTCTATGGCCATCAATGGCGGTCATGGCCCGATGGTCATGGCGGCACCATCGACCAGATTGCGGGTCTGATTGCCGACATCAAGCGCAATCCGGATTCGCGCCGCCTGATGGTCACCGCCTGGAACCCGGCCGATGTGCCGAAGATGGCGCTGCCGCCCTGTCACTGCCTGTTCCAGTTCTATGTCGCGGACGGGAAACTGAGCTGCCAGCTCTATCAGCGCTCGGCCGACATCTTCCTCGGGGTGCCCTTCAACATCGCCTCCTATGCGCTGCTGACGATGATGGTAGCGCAGGTGACGGGGCTCAAAGCCGGTGAGTTCGTGCACAGCTTCGGCGACGCGCATCTCTATCTGAACCATATGGATCAGGCGCGCGAACAGCTTTCGCGTGAGCCGTATGCGCTGCCGGTGATGCGCATCAATCCCGATGTGAAGGATATTTTCGGCTTCGCGCTGGAAGACTTCAAACTCGAAAACTATCAGGCCCATCCGCACATCAAGGCCGAGGTCGCGGTCTGACCTTTTCCGTCATGGCCGCCCCTGAGGCGGCCATCCATCTGGCGAGCGTCCGCGAGCCATGGAATCTCTTCGCCGCCTAGACACGTGGCGCCAATGCGCTGTCGCTGTGGCGGGTGGCCGGGTCAAGCCCGGCCATGACGAATGGGGGAATGACGGTAAGCTACCGGAACAGCCCGTACTGCGCGTCCAGCACGGCGCGCGTGTACTTGTTCACCAGCAGCGCATCGGGGCCGACGCGCACCCACACCGTGCCCGCGAAAGCCGTGCCCAGATTGTAGCGCGGATAATGATCGATCCAGTATTCGCGCGCGAAGAAGGCCACGGGCAGCGTCTCGCCGGTGCCGAAGCGGCGATAGGACAGCCCGGCCGGCGGCGCCCACGCTGTCGGCGCGCGATAGGTGAAGCTGGGATAATTGCTGTCGGGCATCGGCGGCACCAGCGTGCGTCCGCCGAGCGGCTTCGAATAATCCGGTGGCATTTGCGGCGCGGGCGGCGGTGGTGCGGGCAGGGGAAATTGCGCCCCGCTGACGCGCGGATTGGGCATGGGTGCGGCCACGCTGCGATTGGCGTCGGCGCCGCTATAGCGCCAGCCATTGTTCGCGCCGGAAACCTGCGCGGTCGCCCCAACCGGCCAGAGCATCAGCCCTGCCGCCACGGCAATCGGAAAGCGCAACTGTTTCAACCTGTACACGTCCTCGCATTTACGCCCCGCCATCCCCCTTCTATGTTGGGCGTCTTTCGCTCCGCCACAACCGGCAAAAGGACTATTCCGTGTGACTGCGTCTTTTATCCGCCCCGCCAAGCCGGCCGATGCCGCGGCGCTGCGCCGGGCGTTGCGTGGCGAATTCACGCTGGCGCGCGTGCAGCGCCTCGGCGGCCTCCAGCGGGTCGGACGGCAGACCGAACGCGGCAATCAGCTGCGACAGCGTCTCTTCATCGGGCGCATGCACTACCCCGAGCGCGTCGAGGTGACGGTGGTCGTCGGTCCACCGACCACTTCCACGGCAGAAGTGCTCGCCGTCAGGCTCGTCGAGCCTCTTGACCGCGATCTCGGAGACCAGCTTGAGATATCCCCGCGACTCCAGGATGTAGACGACGATGCCGAACGCCACCAGCAGGGACGCGAAGACAAAGCAGGCGACGAACTCGGGGGCCGCCATGTCCGTCCCGTTCAGGAACCGCAGGCCCACGGCGGTCACCGCGAAGCCGACGCCGAGGGTCCACGACGCCAGCCCGAGGCTCCTGACGGAATGGCCGAACAGCATGAGTTCGGCGGCCGCGTTCCGTACCTCGACCGCTACTCTCATCGGGATTGAGAGGTTCCCGCCCTCGGCTCTGGGCTCAATCTCCCCAGCCATCGTCTCCCCCTCCCGGTGCCAGAACCGCAGCCGTATGCTCACGTTTTCCCCGCGTCAGCGGGCGGGGCAGGCTTGGCCGGCTTCCCCGCATCAGCGCTAGCGACGGGCCCGGCCGGCGTATTGTCCATCTTCGCGCTGAGGGCCTCGTTGCTCAGGTGGGGCGGAGTAACCCCGGGAAGGGCTTTCTCAAGGTCCAGGACGTCGGCGTGACCCTGCCGCTTAACCTCACCGCTCTCCTTCTCGCGCAGGTCGTCCTCCTTCTCGCGCGGGTGGAGGAACGGGACGACGAACATTGCCAGGAGCAGGGAAATCCCAAGAAGAACCAAGCCCACAACGAGAAGCAGATGCTTCAGGCGGGCCTGCACCAGCGCCCCGGCGGCAAGGAGCACCCCGCCGACCGTGGCGAGGAACCCGGCATATGCCAGGGCATCGGCCCTCGTCCAGGATCCGGCGCGGTCCGGGGAATAGCCGAACGGACGCACAATTCGCCCAAGCGCCCGCCCCTTTGACATGAAAGAAGGGTAGACCGGCCGACATGCGCACGGCTACGCGCCAGTCAGTCGAGTGTGAAGTAATCCGGGCCGGCGTAGGCGCCGGTGAGTTGCTTACTCCGCTGCATGAGCAGATCGTTGAGCAGGCTCGAGGCGCCGATCCGGAAAAGGCCCGGCGTCAGCCACTGCGGCCCGGCGGTCTCGCGGACGAGCACCAGGTACCGGATGGCATCCTTGGCGGTCCGGATGCCGCCCGCGACCTTGACGCCCACCCGGCGGCCGGTGGCCGCTGCGAAATCCGCCACGGCTGACAGCATCACCAGTGCGACCGGCGGCGTCGCGGCGGGTGTCACCTTGCCGGTCGAGGTCTTGATGAAGTCGGCCCCCGCCAGCATCGCCAGCCAGGCGGCTCGGACCGTATTGTCCAGGGTGGCGAGTTCGCCGGTCTCCAGGATCACCTTCAGGTGCGCGCTGCCGCACGCCTCGCGCACCGCGCGCACCTCCTCGTAGACCTGCGCGTACCGCCCGGCCAGGAACGCGCCGCGGTCGATGACCATGTCGACCTCGTCCGCGCCCGCGTTCACCGCATCGGCCACGTCGGCGAGTTTCACCGCGAGCGAGGCGCGCCCGGACGGGAACGCCGTCGCCACCGAGGCGACCGCCACGCCGCTGCCGGCCAGTTCAGTGCGGGCCAGGGCGGCCAGGTCCGGGTACACGCACACGGCCGCGACCGGCGGCACAGCCGGGTCGGCCGGGTCGGGCTGGCGTGCCTTGGCGCACAGCCCGCGGACCTTCCCCGGCGTGTCCGCGCCTTCCAGCGTGGTGAGGTCGACCATGCGGACCGCCATCTCCAGCGCCCACAGCTTGGCCTCCCGCTTGATGGAGCGGGTTGCCAGGGACGCGGCCCGCTCGTGCGCCCCGACCTGGTCGACACCGGGCAGCCCGTGCAGGATCTGCCGGAGCGCCGCATCGGACCCGGCCAGAGCCGGCCAGCCAGCCATACCCGGCCCGGTGATCTGCGTGCCCGCGCTGCCCGTGCCCGCCCCGGCTGCCGCGACGATGCCAGCAGCTCCGGTCACGACATCGGCGTCCACCGCCCCATTGTCACATCCACCCACGCCCTGTCCCAGGCGGGACCGCGCCTTCCCCAGGCGGGACCGCGCCTTTCCGGGGCGGCACCGCGCCCTGCCCGGGCGGCACCGCGCCATCCCCAGGCGGGACCGCGCCTTTCCGGGGCAGGACCGCGCCATCCCCAGGCGGGACCGCGCCCTGCCCGGGCGGCACCGCGCCATCCCCAGGCGGGGCCTGGACGATTTGGGGTGCTATCAACGGCCCGGATGCGCACGTCGCGGGCGATCGGCCCGGGACGCGCGCGGGCGTGGTCAATTTGGGTTGGCGACACGACCCGAATCGACCACGGCCGCCTGGAGCCGGGCCGCTGCCGGACGAGCCGTGGTCAGTAAGGGCTGCTATCACGGCCCATATCGGCCACGCCCGCCGATCCAGGTCCGCCGGCGTGGTCAACTCAGGCCGTCATCAACCCGAAATGAACACGTCCCGGCAGCCCCGCCCAGCGATTCTCCGACGACGTGGTCAATCCGGGCTGTGCTCAGCACGTCACTCCCCTATCCGCTCGATGACCGGGGCGACAGGTTCGGGTGGCTCCGAGCCGATCTCGAACGCGCCGGACAGGGTGCCGGCGACCGTGGCGGCCAGGGCGTCATCGTCGGCATGCAGTTCGAGCAGCGGCTGCCCCGCCTCAACCCGCTCACCCGGCTTGGCCAGGCACAGCACCCCGGCGGTCGGGCTCACCGTATCCTGGCTGCGCGCCCGGCCGGCGCCAAGCCGCCAGGCGGCGACTCCGACCACGCGGGCATCCAGGCTGCGCAGCCAGCCGGACGCAGGCGCGGGCACAGTGCGCGAATGCGCGGCCAGTGGCAGCGATGCGTCCGGGTCACCGCCCTGGGCGGCGATCATGGCGCGGTAGCGGGTGAGTGCCCGGCCGTCCGTCAGCACCGCCGCCGGGTCGGCAGTGATCCCCGCGAGCGCGAGCATCTCACGGGCCAGCGCCAGCACCACCTCGACCAGGTCGGGCGGTCCCTTCCCGGCCAGGGTGGCGACCGCCTCCTCGACCTCCAGGGCATTGCCGACCGCGCGCCCAAGCGGCGTGTCCATCCGGGTGAGCAGCGCGCTGGTGCGCACACCGTGCTCGCTGCCCAGAGTCACCATGGTCGTCGCCAGCAGCCGGGCATCGGCGATGTCCCGCATGAAGGCGCCACTGCCGACCTTGACGTCGAGCACGAGCGCTGCCGTGCCTTCGGCGATCTTCTTGGACATGATCGAACTGGCGATGAGCGGGATCGACTCGACCGTCCCGGTGACATCACGCAGCGCGTACAGGCGCCGGTCAGCCGGGGCCAGGCCGGGGCCGGCCGCGCAGATCACGCAGCCCACGCGCTGCAAGATGGCGGCCATGTCGGCAGGCGGCAGCGTCGCCTGCCAGCCCGGGATGGACTCCAGCTTGTCCAGCGTGCCGCCGGTATGGCCGAGCCCCCGGCCCGATAGCTGCGGCACGGCGGCGCCGCAGGCCGCCACCAGCGGGGCGAGGATCAGCGAGACCTTGTCCCCCACGCCTCCGGTCGAATGCTTGTCCACGGTGGGCCGGCTGGACCCGCTCAGATCCAGCCGTTCCCCGGAATCCACCATGGCCGAGGTCCAGGTGCGCAGTTCGCCGGCCTCCAGGCCACGGAAGTAGATCGCCATGAGCATGGCTGACATCTGCTCTTCCGCGACCTCCCCCGACAGGTAGGCCCCGATGAGCCAGCGGATCTCGCTGGCGGTGAGCACCCGGCCGTCGCGTTTGGCACGGATCAGATCCACCGCGGCGTACGCTGCCCGGCCGGCCGCCGGGGCAGCAGGCGCGGACGGGACCGGTTCAGCCATCACCGTCACCAGCGGCGGGCAGGTCAGCCCCGGTGAAAGGGGAAGGCAGCAGGCGCCCGAGTTCGCTGGGCCCCGCATCGGTGTCCACCAGCAGGCTGGGTCCGCCGGCTTCGAGCAGGAGCTGGCGGCATCGCCCGCAGGGCAGCAGGCGATGGCCATCCCCGGCGACCACGCTCACCGCGACCAGGACCCCGCCGCCTGTCGCGTGCAAGGCGGAGACCAGCCCGCATTCGGCGCACAGCGTGAGGCCATAGGAGGCGTTCTCGACATTGCAGCCGACCACGACCCGGCCATCGCCGGTCTCGCCCGCCGCACCCACCCGCAGCAGTGAATACGGTGCGTGTGCCCGCTGCGCCACCTCGGCTGCGGCCGCCCGCAGCCGCGTCCAGTCAATCGCCACGCATTCGCCTCCGCCGCAAAAACGATACAAAACGATAACAGCGCGGCATCCCCACGGCGGCGCCACCCGAATTCGGCTGGCAGTGGGCGGTTGGCTCTGCCGAACGGGCCGTTTCCCGATAACGGCGCGGCGGAATGGCCGGGCGGCCCCGTAAGCCCGTGCGCCCGCTGCCCGGTTGCGATTTGGCAACGGCACGGAAGATCACTGTCCGCGACCTTTCCCGGATGGCTGGCCAGGTCTAGCCTGCGATCATCCCGAAGCAGGGTGTTTGGGATCTTCTCGCCCAACACGGTCGGGGTGGAGGGGGCCGATGACGCAAACGTCGAGAACCACTCCCCGAGCGGGCGGTGACAGACGCCCCGGAAGAGGAGGTAACGAGTGAGACAGGCTTTCCAGGTCGGCGCGGCCCTGGCCGCTGTGGCCCTGCTCGCCGCTGGGTGTGCCAAGCCCAGCACATCGACCGCGACCACGACCACGCCCAAATTCACTGCCTGTATGGTCACCGACACTGGCGGCATCGACGACAAGTCGTTCAACCAGTCATCCTGGCAGGGCATGCAGGCGGCCACGGCCGCCGAGCCCAGCAAGATCGCGATCAAGTACCTGCCGTCCAGCACCACGTCGGACTACGCCAAGAACATCAGCACCTTCATCAGCCAGAAGTGCGGGATCATCGTCACCGTCGGCTTCCTGATGGGCCCGGCGACCGAGCAGGCGGCCAAGACCAACCCGAAGCAGAAGTTCGCGATCGTCGACTGCTCGTACGCTTCCCAGTGCCTGCCCGCCCCGAAGCTCAGCAATATCAACCAACTGGTGTTCAACACCGTCCAAGACTCATTCCTCGGCGGCTACCTGGCGGCCGGGATGACCAAGACCGGCAAGGTGGCCACCTACGGCGGTGAGAAATTCGGCACGGTCACGATCTACATGGATGGCTTCTGGGACGGCGTGCAGTACTACAACAAGCAGCACCACACCAAAGTCCAGGTGCTCGGCTGGAGCGAGCCATCGCAGAACGGCACCTTCGCAGGCAGTTTCACCAACCTCACCGCAGGCCAGACCATCGCCAACACGTTCATCCACGATGGCGCGGACATCATCTTCCCGGTAGCGGGTGGCGTCGGTCTCGGCTCGGCGAAGGCTGTGCAGGCCGCCAACTCCTCCGGCAAGCACATCGCCATGTACTGGGTGGACACCGACGGCTGCGTCAGCGCCGCGACCTACTGCCCTTACTTCATCACCAGCGTGGAAAAGGGCATCAGCGTCGCGGTGAAGACCGCCGTGCTCAGCGCCGCCGATGGCAGCTTCAAGGGCGGCACTTACGTCGGCACGCTCGCCAACGGCGGGGCCGTGCTGGCGCCGTTCCACGACTGGGCGAGCAAGGTTCCCTCGTCGCTCCAGGCTGAGCTCAAGACCGTGGAGCAGGGAATCACCAGCGGCACGATCGTTCCCGCCACCAAGAGCCCCGTCTAGTCACGGCCCCGGCAGGACGTCAAGCTGGTCAGCATCCCCGGCCACGGCCGGGGATGCTGACCAGAGCCGGCTCGAGGGGAGGCCGCCAGTGAAGCTTGAGTTGCGTGGCATCACCAAGCGCTTCGGCAGCCTCGTCGCCAACGACCACATCGACCTGGTCGTCCAGCCCGGCGAGATCCGCGCCCTGCTCGGTGAGAACGGCGCGGGCAAGACCACACTGATGAACGTGCTCTACGGGCTTGTGCAGCCCGACGAGGGCGAGATCCTGCTCGACGACCAGCCCACCGCGATCCACTCGCCCAGGGATGCGATCCGGGCCAGGATCGGCATGGTGCACCAGCACTTCATGCTGGTGCCGGTCTTCACCGTGGCCGAGAACGTCACGCTCGGCTCCGAGCGGGTGCGCGGGCTGGCCACACCCGCGGTAAACCTGGGCGGCCTGCGGATCCCGGCGCTGGGACTGCCCTCACTCGGCTTGCTTGACCGGCGCAAAGCGCGCCGTGACGTGCTCGAACTTTCCGAGCGGTTCGGCCTGCGGGTCGACCCTGACGCCCTGGTGGAGGACCTGCCTGTTGGCGTGCAGCAGCGGGTCGAGATCATCAAGGCGCTGCTCCGCGACGCCAGCGTGCTCGTCCTCGACGAGCCCACCGCCGTGCTGACCCCCGGTGAGACCGATGACCTGTTCCGGATCATGCGCCAACTGCGGGAGGGCGGACGGTCGATCATCTTCATCTCGCACAAGCTCAAGGAGGTCCAGGCGATCGCCGACACCATCACCGTCATCAGGCGCGGAAAGGTGGTCGGAGAGCGCCCGCCGGACACCAGCGACGCTGAGCTCGCATCTTTGATGGTCGGCAGGTCTGTCCAGCTGCGGGTGACCAAAGCCCCGGCCAGCCCGGCCAACGTGGTGCTTGACGTCCAGGACCTGAGCGTGCGCGGGGAGCGCGGCGAACACTCGGTGCGTGGCGTGTCGTTCCAGGTGCGGGCCGGCGAGATCCTCGGCGTGGCCGGTGTCCAGGGGAACGGCCAGACCGAGCTGTGCGAGGCACTGATGGGCCTGCGGCCCTCGGCTGGCTCGGTGCACCTCGACGGCGTCGATCTGAGCGATGCCTCGACCCGTGACCGGCTGCGGGCAGGCATCGGCTACATCCCCGAGGACCGGTCAGAGGATGGCCTGGTGGCCGACTTCTCGGTTGCCGACAACCTCGTACTCGACGTCTACGACCGCCCGCCGTACGCGTCCGGCATCGCACTGAACCTGACCGCCATCCGGGACTCGGCGGCCGGGCGCATCGAGGAGTTCGACGTGCGGACCACCTCCGTGCTGACGCCAGCCGGGACGCTGTCCGGTGGCAACCAGCAGAAGGTCGTGGTCGCACGGGAAATGGGCCGGGACGTCAAGCTGCTGCTTGCCAGCCAGCCAACCCGGGGCCTGGATGTCGGGTCGATCGAGTTCGTGCACAAGCGCCTGGTCGCTCAGCGGGACGCGGGCGCGGCCGTGCTGATCGTCTCGTCCGAGCTCGACGAGATCTACGCCCTGGCCGACCGCGTCGCGGTCATGTACGAGGGCCGGATCGTCGCGTTCTGCCCGCCCACCGTTCCTGAGCACGAACTCGGCCTGCTGATGGCCGGGGGTGAAGCAGCCGGGACCTCCGGCTCGCGGGACGGATCGGGGACGCCAGCGCAGGAGCCCGAACAGTCATGAGTGATCCGCAGGAGGCAGGGCACTCACCAGTGCCCGCAGCGACCGCCCCCGGCCAGGGCACTGCCGCATCCGGGCCCGGCCGGCCACGTGGCCGGCTTCCGCTGACCGGCAACGCGATCATCCAGGCGGTGACCGAGGGACATTCGGCCGTCATCACGATCCTGGCTGTCTTCGCAGCCCTGGTGATCGGCGGCCTGCTGATCGTGGCGAGCGACCCGGTGGTGCTGCGCGCCTGGGACTCGTTCGGCTACGCACCACTCGCCGCCCTGTCAGCGACCTGGACATCGGTGTCCGCGGCCTATTCGGCGCTGTTCGAGGGATCGATATTCAGCCCGGCGACGATCTCGGCTGCCTTCCATGGCGGCTCGATCGCGGCGATCTTCTATCCGCTTTCGCTCACCGCCTTCGAGGCCACCCCGCTCATCCTCACCGGCCTGTCGGTGGCGGTCGCGTTCCGGGCCGGGATGTTCAATATCGGTGCGGCAGGCCAGTGGATCGGCGGCGCGCTCGTCGCGACCTGGCTCGGTTATGCGGTCAGCCTGCCCATCGTGCTGCACGCAGCGGTCTGTGTCATCGGCGCCTTCGCCGGTGGTGCGGTGATCGGCTGGATCGTGGGCGAGATCAAGGCCCGGACCGGCGCGCACGAGGTCATCCTCACGATCATGCTCAACTACGTCATGTACAACCTCCTGTCCTTCCTGCTGTCCAGCCAGTCGGCTATGCAGGCACCAGGCCAGACCAACCAGGTCGCGCCGAACATCGCGGCAAGCGCGACGCTGCCGCATGTCGGAGGGCCGCCGCCGCAGGCCGGCGTGGGGTTCCTGATCGCGCTGGCCGCCGCGGGCGGGGTGGCCTGGCTGCTCTCGCGCAGCACGGTCGGCTTCCAGTTCCGGACCGTGGGCGCGAGCCCCAGCGCGGCACGCAGCGCCGGCATCCGCGTGGAGCGGGTCTGGGTGCTCGCGTTCCTGATCGCAGGCGGCCTTGCCGGGCTATCGGCAGCCACGATCGTGCAGGGCCAGACACAGCCGCTGACCTTCAACAGCTACGGGACATACGGCTTCGACGGCATCACGGTCGCACTACTCGGCCGGGCCAGGCCGTTCGGCGTGGTCCTCGCCGGTCTGCTGTTCGGTGCGCTGAACGGCGGCGGCACGCTCATGGAGGCCGCCACCGGCGTCCCGTCCGATGTCGTTGATGTCATCAAGGGCCTGATCGTGCTCCTCGTCGCCGCACCGCCGCTGATCCGGCTGCTGTTCCGGCTGCGCCGCACCGGCGGGGCCGGGCCGCAGGCAGTCGCGCCGAAGGGGTGGTCCGGTTGACCACCCTCACCGCCCCGATCCGCGTATCGGTCCCGGTCAGCCGCCGGTATCTCGCCGTCGGCTCGTTCATCCTGCTCGGCCTGATCGACCTGATCATGCTCGGCCTCTCCGCGCACTCCGGCGACGCGGTCTTCGCACTGTCGCTGCCTGGCGCCTCGCCGCACCTGCCCGCGATCCGGGTGCCCGGGGCGGTGGCGTGCTACGTGCTTGGCGCCATCTCCATCGCCCTGGGCATCGCCCGAGCCGTGCTCGAACCGCCCCGCTGGGCTAAGCGGACCATGATCGCGGTCGTGCTGATCTGCTTCCTGCTGTCGCTGCTGGCGTGGGCGGACGCCGGCAACTCGGTCGGGCCGGTGCAAGTGGTCGACCTGCTACAGGGAACCCTGGCGGCCTCGATCCCGCTGGTGCTCGGCGCCCTGTCAGGCTGCATGTGCGAGCGCTCCGGCGTCATCAACATCGCGATCGAGGGCCAGTTCCTGTTCGGCGCGTTCACCGCGGCTGCCGTGGCCAGCGTCGCCGGCTCGGTCTGGTTGGGCCTGATCGGAGGATCCCTGGCCGGCGGCCTGCTCGGTGCGGTGCTCGCGGCCTTCGCGATCGCGTTCCTGGTGGATCAGATCATCCTCGGCGTCGTGCTCAACGTGCTCGCGCTCGGGCTGACCGGATACCTATACGACCGGATGATGGTGCCGTACGCCAGCACCTTCAATGCCGGCAACACGTTCAGCACGGTCAAGATCCCGGGCCTGGGCAACCTGCCGATCATCGGGCCAGTTTTCTTCGACGCCAACGTCTTCCTGTACATCACCTATGTGCTGGTCATCGTGATCCAGATCGGCCTGTTCAGCACACGGTGGGGACTGCGGGTCCGGGCCGTCGGTGAGCATCCGGTGGCGGCCGACACGGTCGGGATCAGGGTGCTGTGGACCCGGTACCGCAACGTCATGCTCGGCGGCCTGGCCGCCGGGATCGGCGGCGCGTACCTGACCGTTGGCTCGGTCGGCTTCTTCAACAAGGACATCAGCTCGGGCCTGGGCTACATCGCGCTGGCGGCCATGATCTTCGGGAGGTGGACGCCGCTCGGCTCGGTGGCGGCTGCGCTGCTGTTCGGCTTCAGCACCCAACTGGCGACCGAGCTGTCCATCCTGCGGGTGCCGGTCTCGTCGTTCATCCTGCTGATGGCGCCGTATGTGGCGACGATCATCGCCGTGGCCGGGCTGGTGGGACGGGTGCGGCCACCCGCCGCCGACGGCAAGCCGTACCTCAAAGCATGACCGCGTCGGTGGCGATGGCCCGTGACCTGGACAATGAATCTGTGACCAGCGGCGCTTACCCCGAGGCAGGCAGTGCCCGCCCACTGGCAGCGATGGTGCCATCGTGATCTCCGATCCGTACCAGGCGGCGCACGCCAGTGCGGCCCGGCTGGCGGAACTGTCAGGCAAGGACCGCCACGACGCGGTGGTAGTGCTCGGCTCCGGCTTCGCGTCAGCCGCCGGTGCACTTGGCCCCGCGGACACCGAGATCCCGCTCGCCGGCCTCGGCGGCTTCCCGCCGCCCACCGTGGCCGGCCACGTTGCCGTGGCGCGCTCGCTGACGATCGGCCGGCTACGGGTGCTCGTCTATCTCGGCCGGGTGCACCTGTATGAGGGCCACCCGGCACCGGCCGTGGTGCACGGGGTACGGACTGCGGTTGCCGCCGGATGCGAGGTGGTGGTGCTGACCAACGCGGCCGGCGGGATACGTGCCGGGTTCCAGGTCGGGCAGCCCGTCCTCATCCGCGACCACCTCAACCTGACCGGCCAGTCCCCGCTGGCCGGCCCGCCGCCCCCGCCCGGGTTCCCGCCGCGTTTCACCGATCTCACCGACCTTTACTCATCCCGGCTGCGCGCCCTTGCCCGTGCCGCCGACCCCAGCCTGGCCGAGGGCGTCTACGTGGCACTGCCTGGCCCGCATTACGAGACCCCGGCCGAGATCGCGATGCTGCGCACGCTCGGTGCCGACCTGGTCGGGATGTCCACGGCCCTGGAAGCGATCGCCGCCCGTCACCTCGGTGCGGAAGTGCTCGCCATCTCGCTGGTGACCAACCTCGCCGCCGGGCTGGCTGACCACGGACTCGACCACGCAGAGGTCGTCGCGGCTGGGGCGGCATCCGCCGGCCGGATAGGCGCCCTGCTCGCCACCGTCCTGCCGGGGGCCAAACCCGCGTGAGGCATCCCCCGGTCAGCGACACCCGCCCGGGCCGCCTCCCGGCCCGGGCCTGCCGGCTGCTGCCAGGCGGTTGGCGGTGATCCACTCCGGCCTGCGCGCCCGGGTGGAAACCTGGATCAGCGAGGACCCTGACCCTTGTGACCGGGCCGAACTGCGGGCAATGCGAGCCGCATGCGGTGAGGACGGCGAGCCGGGCAGGGCGGCACAGGCCGAGATCACTGACCGGTTCTCCGGCCGCCTCCAGTTCGGCACGGCGGGCCTGCGGGGCGCCATCGGGGCCGGGCCGAACCGGATGAATCGTGCCGTCGTCAGGGCAGCCACCGCCGCGCTGGCGGCTTGGCTGGACGAGCACAGTCCCGGCGCTGCCCAGATG
>OFHG01000642.1_pt1 | contig 13601 bp, 17 predicted proteins | sample 1521931 | NCBI WGS metagenome assembly OFHG01 (sample SAMEA2468438, study PRJEB22500) | soil metagenome | biome: Glassland; feature: Farmland; material: Clay | place: Australia | collected 2013-01-31 | depth 0.55 m
TGTTCGACTTGTAATTGACGTGATATTCAACCATTGATTTCAATATACGAAGGCTACGCCATATAATCAACAGCCGTTCGCTCACCCCATGTCTGAAGCCAGGGGCTTGCGCTCACAATTTGGTCATATAGACAAATGAGAAGCTAACCCGCAAACAAGGTGAACTGCTGGCTTTGGCAGAAGGCGGAAAGCCCATGTCGATCTATCAGCTGGCCAAGGCGGCCCACCGCCCATACCGGCGGGTGCATGATCATATCCAACAGCTTGCAGCCATGGGCAAGGTGAGATTGCAGGGAGTGGTGCGGAACAATCGGCGGGCTACGCTGGTCATTCCGAACAATATCTACTATCAGCGGCTCATGCGTCCGGATGATATGTATGCCGCCTATCGCGAATTGTCGGCAGGGAGTACCGAGGTGTGAGCCTGACGGATACGGCCCGGAAGCTTTATGCAATCTTGGCGCCGCATGGCGTTGTGATTGGCGGCGTCTGTGGTGCCCTGCATGGTGTGGAGCGATTCACCCGCGGCGTTGATATGGCAACCGACTTGCAGCCGGAGCTGGTGATTTCGTTATTGCGGAAAGCGGGTATTGAGGCCCAAGTCGTTCGCGGCGATGCCTTCGACAAGCTGTCGTGGGTCATTAAAGGCATGCATGACGGGGTTGAGTTTCAGGTGGCGGGGATGTCGGTGTAAATCCGGGGCGTGCGCTTATGCGGGTACAGATCGGATTTGCCTCGGAAGAGGATTTCATCGCCAGCAAGTGCATCGCAGGCGGTCAGCAGGATTTGCACGATGTGGTGGTATTGACCATGAAGCGGCCGGAGCTTCTTCCCTTTGCCGAGGCGCAGGCCGAAAAATACAAATGCAGGGATAAGCTGGATGCATGGGCTGAGCGACGCACGATTGCGTTCCAAATACAGCCCCCGACCCAAAGATTAGAAAGCCAGTCGTAAATGCCGCATAGTGCACTCAACCTCAGAATGCAAATAGCCGACTACTTTCCGCACGGGTGTGGCCGGATTGGCGGACGCCTTGTCGTGGCCTATGTTGCGATATACTCTTTGATATATCTCATTGGAGGCTGTGATGGAAACCGCACGCGTGTTCTGGTCGGGACGCTCACAAGCAGTACGACTGCCCAAGAATTACCGATTCGAGGGAAAAGAAGTTCTCATACGCCGGCATGGCGACGCCATCATTTTAGATGCCTATTCCTCCAGACGGGGTTAGCAGCAGTTGAATAATACTTTGCCAAATATGGACAGGGATGCCGATTTGCTCGGCCCATTGCGCTGTAAACTCCGGCCTTTCAGCCGGCTGCGTCAGGCGCTTGCGTTTTCAGGATCGGCGGTTGATTCGTTGTCATGAGTAAGTGCCGGGTAATCAGGGGTGCTGCTCGACAGTGTCAACCGTATGACATATGCATGTCGGCTATTGTTACCCATGAAAAGACAGCGTGCTCTTGAACTACTGAGCCGTAGCAAGCCGGATTTGCACGCCCGTTTCGGAGTGATCCGGATGGCCTTGTTCGGTTCGACCGCCCGCGACACGGCGACACGTGGCAGCGATGTCGATGTCTTGGTGGCCTTCGACGGTCCGGCCACCTCCAAGCGTTACTTCGGCGTGCAGTTTTATCTGGAGGACCTGTTCGGCTGCCCGGTCGATCTGGTCACCGAAAAGGCCCTGCGGCCGGAGCTGCGCCCCTACATCGAACAGGAGCGTGTCAATGTTTGATGCCAGCCAGCGCGAATGGCGTTTCTACCTTAACGACATGATCGACTTCGCTGGAAAGGTGCTCGCCTACACCGCCGGACTCGACCAGAAAGGCTTTGTGGCCAGCGGGCTGACTCACGACGCCACCCTACGCAATCTGGAGCTGGTCGGCGAAGCCGCCACCCATATCCCGGACGAAGTCCGCACCGCCCATCCCGAAATTCCCTGGCGGACGATCATTGCCACCCGTAACCGCCTCATCCACGGCTACCTCGGCATCGACGATGACACCCTCTGGAGCATCATCCGCGACGATGTGCCCGAACTGCTGCCGCTGCTCAAAGCGCTCAAAAACGAGGCCGAGTAATGAAGCCCGGCAGCGTCAAGATCGTTGATCGCATCTCCGCGATCGAAGCGATCAAGCGTCTGAATGAAGAGGATCTTCTCTTTCTCAATCGACTGATCGTCGAGCGGCTTAAGCTCATTTCCCAGGCCCGCGCCACCACGCTGATGACCAGCTTCACCAAGGGCGATCGAGTTGGCTTTCAGGCTTCGGACGGTCGGATGCTGGAAGGCATGGTCCTGCGTCTCAACAAAAAGACTGTCAGCGTTGCCACCGACGACGGCCACCAGTGGAACGTCGCGCCCGGCCTGCTGCGGCTGATTCTGGAGGCGGGAGATGTCCAATGGCCATGATCCCATTAATCTGGTTTTCGGACAAGTCGCCCGTCTCTCCACGAACGACGACGCTTCTGAACGCTCCGAGGGCGTCGCCGGCTTCGGCAATCGATTTGAGCGCAGTGAGTTCGGCCTCCGTCACTTTATCCTGGATGGACTCGGGGATGTGGTAATACCTCCGTATCGAGGCGCCCTCGACCGGTATGCGCTGATCGACGAAACGCAGACTGCCTACCAACCGCCTGAAGTAGCGCCTGTACGATTCCTCGATCGCCGGCTTCACCCGCATGCGTGCCTGTTCCCTCCACACCGAGTTGAGACTGGCGCACGCCTTCTGTATCGCGAGCAGTTGCGCATCCAACGACTTCGGATCGAACTCGGCTGCGAGCGGTTCCTGGACAAAGGTGGCACGCGCCATCTCACGCATGAGCGACAGGACCGAACCGCGCAACGAAAGGACGCCACCGCGCTTGGCTACGGTCATCGACCCGATTCCCAACGGAACGGCCCGCTTCAGCCAGTCTTTCCGCGCCTTGCCTTTGCCGTATGCCATAGCATTTTTTATACTTGGCGGTTTCAAGGTCGAAGCGCAACAGGCTCCAAGATGTGTTTGTAGTATTCACGGAAATCGAAGTCGGGCAAGAAGAGTTCGGCAGGGCATTTCCATCCGAGGCTCTTGCGCGGCCTGGTGTTGAGCTTGAGGGCGATATTGTCGAGTTCGTCCTGAGAGAAGACGGAGAGGTCGGTTCCCTTTGGCAGATACTGGCGTAGCAGGCCATTGGTGTTTTCGTTGATGCCTCTCTGCCATGGGCTGCGGGGATCAGCGAAGTAGACCTTGATGCCGGTCTTCTCGGCGAGATTCTTGTGACGAGCCATCTCCTTGCCCTGGTCGTAGGTCATGCTCAGTCGATACTGAGCATCGATGCGGTTAAGCACGAAGGAGAAGCCCTTCTCCGCTGCTTCGGCACTAGAGCCGTCCACCTTGGCCAAGGTCACGAACAATGTGGTGCGCTCCACCAGGGTGCCGACGGCGGAGGCGTTACGGGCTCCCTTGATCAAATCTCCTTCCCAGTGACCGGGCACAAGCCGTTCCGCCACCTCGGGAGGACGCTCATGGATGCTGACCATGCCTGGAATGGCGCCACGGCGATCCTCACCGCGTGAGCGCGGTCTGCGGCGCTTGTGAGACTGCCGCAGCATGGTGACCACATCCTTTCTCAGCTCGCCCCGAGGCATGGCATAGATCGCCGTGTAGATCGTCTCGTGGCTTACATGGTACCTGATGTCATCCGGATGCATGCGCTTGAGGGTAGCAGATGCCTGTTCCGGCGAGACCCCTGCCCGCAGCAGATCCAGAACCTTCTCCCACAGAGGATTGCCTGGAACAAGCCTCCGCTCCCTCCGTGGCTTGGCTGCCATCGCGTGCGCTCGATGCTCGGCGGCGCATGCACGGTAGCCTCCCGCAACCGGCCGGCGGCCACGGCGGCCCAGGCGAAGCACTGGGTTCTCCCAATCGTTTCTGCACAATTCCCGGCTGATCGTGCTTACCGACCGATCCAGACTCCGGGCGATCGATCTCAACGACCGACCATGCTCAAGGCCGATCTGGATCATCGCTCGCTCATCAATGCTCAAGTGACTGTAGCTCGTTCCCATCGCAACACATTACCTCCGTAAAGTGTTGCGCTTCTATTTTGAGCCCGCCCTTGGTCTATGGAACAAAGTAAATTAAGGACCGGTAGACATTGCATATTTTGCATGCATGTTCACTTGGTCTTTGTTACGAAGTACCGGCGCGGCGTGTTCACGGACGATATTCTTGGCAAACTGAAACCTATCTTTGCAAATGTTTGTGCCGACTTCGGATCGGAATTGATCGAGATGGACGGAGAGGACGACCACGTGCATCTGTTGGTGAACTATCCCCCAAAAGTAGCTGTATCGTCGTTGGTTAATTCGCTGAAAGGCGTATCCAGCCGCATGCTCCGCAAGGAAAAGCATCTGGATATCCGCAAGAAGCTATGGGGTGGACATCTCTGGTCTCCATCCTATTTTGCCGCAAGTTGCGGAGGGGCACCCATTGAAATCATCCGCCAATACATCGAGCAGCAGCGCATACCAACCCGGCAAGAATATCCGCCTGCGGCGGATGCGCTATCCTTCCCCGCCCTGAACGGCGGGGTTTGACGCGCTTTTTGATCAATTTATTCGTCTGGTCGTCTATGAGTGTACGCGCGGCAGTGGATAATCGCTCTGGCTGTCCGGCTGCCCACAACAGCAAATGCGTATCGAGTAGTAGTTCAAGCGCCGCTTCCGAACAGGGGCTCGATTTGGCTCTTCACCGCCCAAACGATCGAAATCATCCGGAACGGAAATTTCACCTGCAAGAAAGCCCATGCGGCGTATCTTGCTTGTCGCTGGAGCATCCAATGGAGTTAACTTCACCATTGGCTTGCCGGCTTTGGCAATAATGAACGACTCTCCTTTGGCTGCTTTCTCTACAAGCTTCGAGAGGTGCGTCTTTGCCTCATGGATATTGACAGTTTGCATACTGCCTTCCAAACGGACTACCTAAGCTTAGTCTAGTCAAAGCTCTGCCGCATATCGCCGCATATCAATCCCCATCTCCAATGAATCGCCCGCGCGCGCCAGTATTTTGGATCAACGTGGCGAGATTTAAGGTAGGGCCTATTTCGGTGGATTGTTGTGGTATTCGTGCCCCGGTTCTGCTACGTTCCGGGCCCGTCATGAACAGAGAAACACGATTCGTATTTGTGACGGGCGGGGTCGTTTCCTCCCTCGGAAAAGGCATTGCGGCAGCAAGCCTGGCGGCGCTTTTCGAGGCGCGCGGGCTGAAGGTCATGATGCAGAAGCTCGACCCCTATATCAACGTCGATCCGGGCACCATGAGCCCCTACCAGCACGGCGAGGTCTTCGTCACCGACGACGGCGCCGAAACGGACCTGGATCTGGGGCATTACGAGCGCTTCACGCACGCGCAGATGACGCGGCGTTCCAATTTCACCACCGGGCGCATCTACGAGTCGGTGATCCGTCGTGAGCGCCGCGGCGATTACCTCGGGGCCACGGTGCAGGTGATCCCACACATCACCGATGCCATCAAGGAGGCCGTGCTGAGCCTCAGGGCCGGCGATCCGGACATCGTCATCGTCGAGATCGGCGGTACCGTCGGCGACATCGAGTCGCTGCCCTTCCTGGAGGCCATCCGCCAGCTGCGCTTCGACCTCGGCACCAAGTACACCGCCTATGTGCACCTGACGCTGGTGCCCTACATCGCCTCGGCCGGCGAGATGAAATCCAAGCCCACGCAGCATTCGGTGCAGAAGCTGCGCGAGATCGGCATCCAGCCGGACGTGCTGTTGTGCCGCAGCGAGCGGCCGGTGCCGCAGTCGCAGCGCGACAAGATCGCCCTGTTCTGTAACGTGCCCAAGCATGCGGTCATCGATGCCCCGGATGTGGACACCATCTACGGCGTGCCTTTGACCCTGCAAAAGGGGCGCTTGGAGGCCGTGCTTTCCGAACATCTCGGCATCGCCGATCCGGAGCCGGACATGGCGATCTGGGAGGACATCTGCCGGCGCATCCGCGAGCCCAAAGAGGTCGTGCGCATCGCCATGGTCGGCAAGTACGTCGATCTCGCCGACGCCTACAAGTCGGTCAACGAATCGCTGATCCACGGCGGCATGGCTCACCAGGTACGGGTGGAGATCCGCTACATCGATGCCGAGGTCATCGAGCGTCAGGGTACCAAGGTGCTCGAGGGCATGCATGGCATCCTCGTGCCCGGCGGCTTCGGCCAGCGCGGCACCGAGGGCAAGATTGCCGCCATCGCCTTCGCGCGCACCCACGGCATCCCCTTCCTCGGCATCTGCCTGGGCATGCAGCTGGCCGTGGTCGAGTTCGCGCGCCATGTCGCGGGCATCACGGACGCCGGCAGCACGGAGTTCGACGCCCATGCCCCGAATCCCGTAATCGCCCTGATGACCGAATGGGAGCAGCAGGACGGCGAGCGCCAGCAGCGCAGCGCCGAGGACGATCTCGGCGGCACCATGCGCCTGGGCGGTTATCCCTGCCGCCTGGTGCCGGGCACGAAGACGCATGCCGCCTACGGGGCCGACGAGATCCGCGAGCGCCATCGCCACCGCTACGAGTTCAATAACACCTACCGCCAGCGCCTGGAGGATGCCGGGCTCGTGGTCTCCGGCACGCTGCCGGACGGTTCCCTGGTGGAGATCGTCGAGCTTGCCGACCATCCCTGGTTCATCGCCTGCCAGTTCCATCCCGAGTTCCTGTCCCGGCCGTATGCGCCGCATCCGCTGTTTGCCGCCTTCGTCGGCGCCGGCAAGGCGCATATGGAGGCCACGGCGTGAGCAGCCAGCATGTGATCCGCATCGGCGATGTGCGCATCGGCAACGATCAGCCGCTGGTGCTGATGGCCGGGCCCTGCGTCATCGAGGGCGAGGACTTCACGCTGAGGACGGCCGCCGAGATCTCCGCCGTGGCCCAAAAGGCCGGCATGCCGCTGATCTTCAAATCCAGCTTCGACAAGGCCAACCGCACGAGCAAGGACGGCTTCCGTGGTCCGGGGCTGGACGAGGGCCTGCGCATCCTGGCGCGCGTCAAGGACGAGGTCGGTGTACCCGTGATCACCGATGTGCATACGCCGGAGCAGGCTGCGGCCGTGGCCGAGGTCGCCGACGTGCTGCAGACGCCGGCCTTTTTATGCCGGCAGACCGACTTCATCCAGGCGGTGGCCGCCTGCGGCAAGCCCGTGAACATCAAGAAGGGCCAGTTCCTGGCGCCCTGGGACATGCAGCATGTGCTGGACAAGGCGCTGGCCACGGGCAACCGCGACATCATGCTCTGCGAGCGCGGTGCCAGCTTCGGCTACAATAATCTCGTGTCGGACATGCGCTCGCTGATGGTGATGCGCGAGACCGGGGCGCCGGTGGTTTTTGATGCCACGCATTCGGTGCAGCAGCCGGGTGGCTTAGGTGGGGCCACCGGCGGCAACCGCGAGTACGTGCCCGGATTGAGCCGGGCGGCGGTCGCCGTCGGCGTCGCGGCCCTGTTCATGGAGGTGCATCCGGACCCGGATCGCGCCCTGTCCGACGGACCCAATTCCCTGCGCCTTTCCGATCTGGAGGCGCTGCTCGGGCGACTGGCCCGCATCGATCAGGCGGCCAAGGCCGCGTAGACATTGCAATGCACCGGGCCGCGCATGAGGATGCGCCCGGCGCAAAAGGAGACATTCGGTGAGTGATATCATCTATGTGCACGGCAGGGAGATCTTTGATTCCCGCGGCAATCCGACCGTCGAGGTCGACGTGCGGCTGGCCTCCGGTGCCTTCGGGCGCGCGGCGGTGCCGAGCGGCGCCTCCACTGGCACGCACGAGGCGGTGGAGTTGCGTGACGGCGGCAAGCGCCTCGGCGGCAAGGGCGTGTTGAAGGCCGTGGCCAACGTCAACGGCGACATCGTGAAGGCGGTGCGCGGCCGCGATGCCGCCGATCAGGCCGGGCTCGACCACACTCTGATCGAGCTCGACGGCACGCCGAACAAGGCGAGGCTTGGCGCCAACGCCATCCTCGGCGTGTCGATGGCGGCGGCCAAGGCCCAGGCGGCGGAGGACGAGCTGTCGCTGTTCCGTTATCTGGGTGGGGAGTCCGCCAGCCTGATGCCGGTACCCTGCATGAACGTCATCAACGGCGGCTCGCACGCCGACAACAGCATCGATTTCCAGGAATACATGATCGTGCCGGCGGGGGCGTCGTCGTTCGCCGAGTCCCTGGCCATGGGCGCCGACGTGTTCCATGCCCTGAAGTCCATCCTGAAGCAGGCCGGGCACGTGACGGCGGTCGGCGACGAGGGCGGCTTCGCGCCGAATCTTCGCTCGAACGAGGAGGGCATCACGGTGATCCTTCAGGCCATCGAGAAGGCCGGGCTGAAGCCGGGGGGGGATGTGTATCTCGCCTCGGACATGGCGGCCTCCGAGTTCTACCGTGATGGCATGTATGTGCTGGCCGGCGAGGGCGGCCGCAAGCTGGATGCCGTGGGCATGATCGACCTGATCGAATCGCTGTGCCGGCAGTACCCGATCGTCTCGGTCGAGGACGGCCTGGACGAGGGCGACTGGGACGGCTGGAAGATGCTGACCGAGCGCATGGGCGACAAGGTGCAGCTGGTCGGCGACGACCTGTTCGTCACCAATCCGGAGATCCTGGCGCGCGGCATCCATGATGGCATCGCCAATGCGCTGCTGGTCAAGGTCAACCAGATCGGCACCCTGACCGAGACGCGCAAGGCGGTGTCGATGGCCATGGGTGCCGGCTACCGCTGCATGATGTCGCATCGCTCGGGTGAGACCGAGGACACCACGATCGCCGATCTGGCCGTGGCCCTGGGCTGTGGCCAGATCAAGACGGGATCGGCCTCGCGCTCGGACCGTCTGGCCAAGTACAACCAGTTGCTGCGCATCGAGGAGGAATTGGGCGGTGCGGCCCGTTTCGCCGGGCGTGCAGCCTTCCTCGGGACAGCGTCCTCCTGAGGCGAGCCGCCAGGGTTCTCGGCTGGGTTCTCGGCTGGGTGCTCGGCCTTGGCATGGTCGGTTATCTCGGCTACGACCTGGTTTTTTCGGATCACGGCTATCTGGTCTATCGCCGCGAGCATGCGCAGCTTGTACAGCTCGAGGGCGAGGTGGCCCAGATGCGCCAGGATCGTGAAAAGCTGGCCCGGCAGGTGTTGCAGCTGCGCAACGATCCCAAGGCCCTGGAGGAGTTGATTCACCGTGAACTGGGCTATGTGCACCCGGATGAGTACATGCTGATCATGCCCGATACCAAGAAGCCGAAACCCAAATCAAAGCCATGATCGTCACCCGCTTCGCGCCCTCTCCGACCGGTAGGCTGCATCTCGGCAATGTGCGCACCGCGCTCTTGAACTGGGTCTATGCCCGCGGCCAGGGCGGGCGTTTCCTGCTGCGTTTCGAGGATACGGATGCCGAGCGCTCGACTCGGGATTTCATGGCATCCATCCAGCAGGACCTGAAATGGCTGGGGCTGGACTGGGACGGGGATGTGCGCCTGCAGTCGGCGCATGCCGGCGAGCATCGCCAGGCACTCGAGCAACTCGCCGCCGACCGGCATGCCTATCGCTGCTTCTGCACCGAATCCCAGCTGGCGCTGGATCGCAAGCTCGCGGCCTCCCGCGGCCTGCCGCCGCGCTATGCGGGGCGCTGCCGCCACCTGCCGGCGGACGAGGCAGAGCGCCGCGCCGCGGCCGGTGAGGCCCATGTCTGGCGGCTGGCCGCACACGGGGAGCACGGCGAGGTGGTCGTGCACGATCACATCCGCGGCGGCATCGCTTTCGCCCACAAGGATCTCGACGATCCGGTGGTGGTGCGTTCCGACGGGAGCTTCACCTTCCTGCTGCCCAACGCCGTCGACGATGCGCTGGACGGCGTCACGCATGTGCTCAGAGGCGACGATCACCTGACCAACACCGCCTACCAGGCCTGGCTGCTCGCGGCCCTGGGCCATACGGTGCCCGTCTACCTGCACCACGGGCTGTTGCTCGGGCCCGACGGGGCGAAGCTGTCCAAGCGTACCGGCAGCCATAGCGTGGCCGAGCTCAGGGATGCGGGGCTTTTGCCTGAGGCCTTGGCACAGGCGATGATCCGCATCGGCCATGCGAACCTGCCGGAATGCCCCTTTGCCGAACTGTTGCCGCTGCTCAACATGGATCAGCTGTCCGCCACCGCGGTGCGCTGGTCCGACGAGGAGCTGTGGCGCTGGCAGGCGCGCCTGTTGCACGGCCTGGATTCCGCCCGCCTGGCCACGATGCTGGCGCCGCTGTTTCCTGCCGTGGCGATGGAGCGCCTGCAGGGGTTTGCGGTGCTGGTGCAGCCCAATCTGCAGCGCCTCGCGGATGCGGCCGGGTTTGCCCGTCTGCTCGATGCCGGTGCCGATATGGCGGATGACGCCGCCGATGCGATGCGCGCCGCCGGCACGGATTTCTTCGGGCAGGCCCTGCGGATATGGCAGGGCTTGCCCGAAGCGGACTGGCCGGCATGGACGGCGGCGCTGAAACAGGCCACCGGGCACAAGGGGAAGGCGCTGTTCATGCCGCTGCGTGCGGCGTTGACGGGTGCGGCCCACGGGCCGGAGATGTCGGGGGTCGTCGCCTTTCTCGGGCGCGAGGGCGTGATTGCGCGCCTGAATGATGCGATAGTGCGCCTGGCATGAATCTCACCATCTACAACAGCCTGAGCCGGCGCAAAGAGACCTTTGAGCCGCTGCGTGCGGGTCATGTCGGCATGTACGTCTGCGGCGTCACCGTCTACGACTACAGCCATGTGGGGCACGCGCGCGTCATGGTGGTGTTCGATCTGATCTACCGCTGGCTGATGCACGCAGGCTTCGACGTCACCTATGTGCGCAACTTCACCGATATCGACGACAAGATCATCAGGCGCGCGGCCGAGCGCGGCATCGCCACCGAGGCGTTGACCGCCGAGATGATCGCGGCCTTCTACGCGGATATGGATGCGCTGGGCTGCCTCAGGCCGACGCTGGAGCCCAGGGCCACGGCCCATATCCCCGAGATCGTGGCCATGATCGAACAGCTGGTGGCGAAGGATTACGCCTATGTGGCGGCGAACGGTGACGTCATGTACGCGGTGCGCAAATTCGCACATTACGGCCGGCTTTCCGGCAAGGATATCGACGCGCTGGAATCGGGCTCCCGCGTCGAGGTCGATGCGGCCAAGCGCGATCCGCTGGATTTCGTGCTGTGGAAGCAGGCCAAGCCGGGCGAGCCGGCCTGGGATTCTCCCTGGGGCAAGGGGCGCCCGGGCTGGCATATCGAGTGTTCGGCCATGAGTTGCGCCCATCTCGGCCACAGCTTCGACATCCACGGCGGCGGCATGGATCTGAAGTTCCCGCACCACGAGAACGAGATCGCCCAGGCCGAGGCGGCCAACGGCGAGCGCTTCGCCAGGGTCTGGGTGCATAACGGCTTCGTCAACATCAACGCCGAGAAGATGAGCAAGTCGCTCGGCAACTTCTTCACCATCCGCGAGGTGCTCACGCATTATCATCCGGAGGTGCTGCGCCTGTTCATCCTCGGCACCCATTACCGCTCGCCGCTCGATTACTCCGATGCGGCGCTGGATGCGGCTAAGGCGGGTCTGGACCGGCTGTACGAAACCCGCCGCCGCCTGGGCCCGGTGGAGCCGGGGGAGATCCCAGCCGGGTTCGCGGCGGCCATGGATGACGATTTCAATGCCCCCCAGGCGCTGGCCGAGCTGTTCGAGCTGGCGCGCGCCATCAACAAGCGGCTCGATGCGGGCGAGGACGCCGCGTCCCTGGCCGGTGGCTTTGCCGCCATGTGCGACATGCTCGGCATCGTGCGCGAAGATCCTGCGCGCTGGTTCCAGGGGGACGATGCCGATGCCGGGCGCATCGAGGCGCTGATCGTCGAGCGGGCCGAGGCACGCAAAAATCGGGATTTCGCGCGCGCAGATGCGGTGCGGGACGAGCTTGCAGCCATGGGCATCGTGCTCGAGGATGGCCCTGGGGGGACAAGTTGGAAGCGCATCAAGTGAAATCTGGATTCAAGCGAGCGTTCTGCCTGTGGTTCACCGGCCTGTCCGGTGCCGGCAAGAGCACGGTCAGCCATGCCGTCTACGAGCGCCTGCATGCCATGGGATTGGCGCAGGTGGAGCTGCTCGACGGGGATGTGGTGCGCACGCACCTGACCCAGGGGCTCGGATTCTCGAAGGCCGACCGGGATACCAATGTGCGGCGTATCGGCTGGGTCTGCCAGCTCTTGGTCAGGCACGGGGCGGCGGCGATCACGGCGGCGATCTCGCCCTACCGGGCGACGCGCGACGAGGTGCGGGCGATGGTGGAGGCCGCAGGCGGCCCCGGCAGCTTCATCGAGGTGCACGTCAATGCCAGCGTCGAGGCATGCGCCCGTCGCGACGTCAAAGGGCTGTACGCCAAGGCCATGAACGGCGAGATCCCGCAGTTCACCGGCGTTTCCGATCCGTACGAGGCGCCCCAGCACGCGGAGATCGTGCTGTGTACCGAGGACGAGAGCCTGGAGCAGAGCGTGGCAGCGGTGCTGGCTTACCTGGAAAGCCATGGCTACATCGGAGGGCAATGATGGGGGATGTCTCGGTGCAGGCGGTGATCCTGGCCGGCGGCTCGGGAACGCGCCTCTACCCGGTCACCAAGGTGGTGAGCAAGCAGCTCCTGCCGGTGTACGACAAGCCGATGGTCTATTACCCGCTCACCACGCTGATGCTGGCCGGAATCCGCGACATCCTCGTCATCACCGCGCCGCAGGACGAATCGCAGTTCCGGGCCCTGCTCGAGGACGGCGCCCAATGGGGGCTCAGCCTGTCCTACGCGGTCCAGCCGCGCCCGGAGGGGCTGGCGCAGTCCTTCCTCATCGGCGCCGACTTCATCGGCGGCGATCCGGTGTGTCTCGTCCTGGGGGACAACATCTTCTTCGGGCACAATCTGGCGACGCGGCTCCAAGAGGCCACCACGCGGGAGTCAGGCGCGACCGTGTTCGCCTATTACGTCCGCGACCCGGAGCGCTACGGCGTGGTCGCCTTCGACGCCGACGGGCGCGCCACCTCGATCGAGGAGAAGCCCGCCAAGCCGAAGTCGAACTACGCCGTGACCGGACTATATTTCTACGACAACGACGTGGTTTCGGTCGCCGATGGGCTCAAACCTTCCGCCCGCGGCGAGCTCGAGATCACCGACGTGAACAAGGCCTATCTCGAACGCGGCGATCTCACGGTCGAGCTGTTGGGGCGCGGCTCCGCCTGGCTCGACACCGGGACCCACGAGGCGCTGCTTCAGGCCAACAATTTCATCGGCATGGTCGAGGCGCGCCAGGGCTTGCGCATCGCCTGTCCCGAGGAGATCGCCTGGCGCATGGGCTTCATCGGCGACGACCAGTTGGCGGGACTCCTCATCCCGGTTCGCGAGAGCAGCAGGATCTCAATTTTTCACAGCGTGTTCGCCGATATCGGTGACGAGCAATCGATCGAGACCAACCTTTCGACTTTTTCCGCCCACGTGGCCAACCTTGCGGAGCTGCTCCGACCGTGATCGCCGAGACCTCGACACTTTCTGGAGCAGACCGGCAAGGGCGTCACTCTGCTCGTTGATG
>OFHG01000643.1_pt1 | contig 13590 bp, 11 predicted proteins | sample 1521931 | NCBI WGS metagenome assembly OFHG01 (sample SAMEA2468438, study PRJEB22500) | soil metagenome | biome: Glassland; feature: Farmland; material: Clay | place: Australia | collected 2013-01-31 | depth 0.55 m
AATCCAGGTCTGAAGTCTCCAAATCTTTGTAGGTTGGATTGACGACGAATTGGCCATCCACGCGGCCAATGCGCACAGCTCCCACCGGCCCTTGCCAGGGCACATCCGAAATCATTAGCGCGGCTGAAGCTGCATTTACCGCCAGGATATCCAGGGGATTTTCGCCATCGATAGAAAGCGAGTAGATGATCACCTGCACGTCATTGCGCAGATCCTTAGGGAACAAAGGACGCAGCGGGCGGTCCGTAAGACGAGCGGTTAATATCGCCTCCTCGGTAGGGCGCCCTTCGCGGCGGAAGAAAGAGCCAGGGATACGGCCGCCGGCATACATACGCTCTTCGTAATCGACCGTCAGGGGGAAGAAATCGATCCCGGTTCGTATCTCGCTGCTCATGGTGGCAGATGCAAATACCATGGTGTCACCGAGACGTAGCGTTACCGCTCCTCCTGCCTGACCAGCGAGCTTGCCGATTTCATAAACGAGGTTTTTGCCGGCAACTTGTGTATTAAATTGTTTTACTTCAGATTGCATTTCTACTCCTGTATTGGCCCACCTGGTCAGGGACTGAAAGCCTTCGACAACCCAGGTAGAAATAAACTACCCGGTTATCGCCGCCTTTCAATTCCCAACCGGTGGGAAGATGAAAATTCGCCTGAGATCAGAGTGTACCAGATCTTTACGGTTTGAGAGCAGATTTACCCACCCCCAGGAACCAAAAACGATTGAAAAACTGTTACGCAGCTCGATAACATGCATCAAACCTGGTCAGTCAGGTAAAAAACGAGTAGATGGTGACCTGCACGCCATCTACTCGCAAGGGCTGCACTATTTTCGCCGGATGTTTAGCCGGTCCGTCAGCGCAAGATAGCGTTGAAAATCTTTATGCCGGATATACGCTAACAACCTTCGCCGCTGGCCAACCAATTTTAAAAGCCCTCGCCGAGAAGACTCGTCGTGCGAATTTACCCGCAAGTGATCCGTGAGGGTTGTGATGCGGTTGGTTAAAAGTGCAATCTGCACTTCTGGCGAGCCGGTATCCGCTTCGTGCCGGGAAAATTCGGTGATGATTTTGATTTTCGTTTCTTTGTCAAGCGACATGACGTCCACTCCTTTCAGGATTATCGGTAGAGCAGGTCTCCAGGATGGCAGCCCATCCACGATTTGATAAAGCCGCCAACCGGTCTAGTCAAAGCGCAACGATTATACCAAATTGAGCCCCAAGCGACAAGTCCGGCCGTGGATAAAATTAAAAACCCGAGCGGATAATTGAAATGGCCAGCCAGACGCCTAGCAAGATAGAAACAATAAAACCAATCACCACCAAAATCGTAGCCAGGCGGTTACCGCTGGATAGTGGTAGGAGCAGCGCCAAGCCCAGGATAAAAGCTGCTACCAGCAAACTGAGCGAAAGACGTGTGCTGGCCCGGTCTAGCCGGTCCAAAGTCTCTTTATTGGCACCCATCGATACAGAGAATGGCAATTCACCCTTCTGAATGCCACGCAGGAATTTTTCCCCAATCGCCGGGATGTCTCTCAAAACGTAGGTGAACCCCTCCAGGTCCGATACGAGGTCCGGCCCCCACACCCAGGGCAGTTGTTGCTCCACCGCTAAGCGGCGCACCTCCGGGTCAAATACCGCAAAAATATTAAAATCCGGGTCCAATTGGCGCACCAATCCATCCATCATGCTTATCGTTTTTATCAGCAGCCAGATATCCGGTGGTAGATCGACTCGAAAACGAAAAGCAATGTGCAATAGCTCTTCGAACACCTGCTGGACCTGGATCTCACTAATGGGCAGCCCTTGGTAGCGGTTCAAGATGCGTTCCAGATCGCGTCGCAAATCACTTTTATTTATGTCGGGTTGCACGGCGCCAATGCGAACCATCATCTCAGCCAGGCCGCCCGCATTCATCCGGGAGGCCAGCATGTAAGCATGGATCATGTTCGCCCGGTCCATTCGAGAGATGGTTCCAACCATCCCGAAATCCATCGCCCCAATAACCAGGTCCCTCGTCACTTCCACGGGGGCCGTGTCTGCGGGTTCTTTCCCAGAAAGGGCTGCCTCTTCGTTTTTCGGCATGATGGCGAAATTGCCTGGATGGGGGTCGGCATGAAAGAATCCATCGTCCATCACTTCTTTTATGAAGATGCGGGCAGCCTGGCGCGCAATCTGCTTACGATCGAATCCCCGGTGCTCGAGCTCGTCCAAATGGTCGATCCTGACCCCCTCGATACGTTCCATCACCAGAACGCGCGAGGTAGAGAGCTCCCAGTGGATCTTCGGAATAAGTAAATGGGTTTCGTAGCGGAAGCTCTTGCGGAAGCGATCGGCGTTAATCCCCTCCCGGTGATAGTCCAGCTCATTTTGCAGCGTGAACGCGAATTGGGTCACGATCTCGATCGGGTCATATACCTTTCCCCAGGAGGTACGTTGTGCCAGGCTGGCCAGATCGGTTAAGATATCGAGGTCGGCTTCGATGGTGTGGCGAATATTGGGGCGTTGGATTTTCAAAACCACCGGGGAGCCATCCGCCAGGAAAGCTGCATGCACCTGCGCCAGCGAAGCGGAGCCTAAGGGTTCGGTCTCAATTTCCTTGAATGCGGTTTCCAGAGAATCGCCGTATTCTTTTTTTAGCAGGGCGTGGATCTCCTCCCAGGGGGTCGCAGGTGCTTGCTCGCGCAGTTTACTCAATTCCAGAATATATTGAGGCGGGAACAAGTCAGGCCGTATGCTGAGTATCTGGCCTAATTTGATGAAAGTAGGTCCAAGTTCTTCCAAAGCGACACGAAGGTGTTCCGCCGCGGTCAAGCTAGGCGGGCGCGCGCTTTGCTTAAAAATGCGTGGCGGCAGGGGTAGATAACGATCTACCTGCAAATTTACGAAAATTGAACCGAAACCGTGACGCGCCAAAACCCCCACGATTTTACGGTAACGCTTCAGATTACGGACACGCCGAAAATTTCTCAACATTCAGAAACTCACCTGCCGACGGATACTTATCATCCAAAACAAGCCCGTTAAAGGCCGTCGAATCGATTATACCCACGGGAGGGATGCAAACCTATGGACGATTGTAACCAATTTGTAGAAAAATTCGCATTTTCCGCACCTTCCATTGGTGAGAGGCCGGAAGCGCGCTACAATCGTCGAAGTATGGCAGGCAATCAGGCTTTTCGGCCGCGCGCCGGGCTTCCGCGCACCGCGGAACGCAGGCTTTCCTGCATCTCGGCAGGCAAAGCCGGTATGGTCTGGCGCACTAACCAGGCTGTATCCGGATTTTCAGGGGATTCCAGGTTGTGGCGTAAAAAGAATGAAGTCTCCTGTGGGGAGCGGCGCGCCAGGGCGCGCAGTACGTCCACCATAAAAAGGCGCAATTCGCCTGCCAACGAACGGCTGAAAGGCAGGATCATGCGAAAGACGATAGGAATATTCTTGAACCCTGGATCTTGGATAAGGGCGATCAAGGCACGCAGGCCTAACTGGTTAAAAAAAACTTCCTGCCGGTTCAACCAGTTCGAAACGATCTCCAAGAAAACATCCAAACAGTCGCGCCGCAAGGATTGCGTGCCCTGGGTGAGAATAGATTCAATCAGGCGATCTTCTGGCCGGGTCTCCAACCAGCTTTTCAGATACTCCACAACTGGCTGAGGATTTTCAACGGGGACCAGGCCCAACAAGCCGGCTGCCAGCTGGCGAAATTCCAGATAGGGTTGTCCCCATAACGCGTTCGCCAAATCAGATGCCACCTCGGGCTCTTTTTGGGCATAAGGTGCCAGTTCTACCAGGAGCTGCCGCAACACCGGCGGGCGCACGAAAAATGCATCGATTAATAAGGGTATTTCACTACCCTGGCTGGGGTGGCGCGCGTTATCCGCATAGAACTCTAATAAATGATGCAGGCTGCGGATAAAAACTTCGGTCTGGTCGAAAGATTGGGCTAATAAGGCCGCCTGCTGGCGCAGGCGGGCGGGCTGAATGGCGGGCATAAGATAATCAATTCGCTTGGTTTGGTCCGGCGGGGAGCTTCGTTCGGCTTATCGAAATCAGGCTTCGGCAGGCATCCTCGTGCTCGAGATTAATAAGCCCGGGCGAAATAAATACGTTGGCTGGCGGGCTCACCACAAACGACGCAGGTCCCATTGCCTTCTTCCTGGTTCAACGGCACACAGCGGGTGCTGGCTTTCGTCTCTTCCTTGACTTTAGTCTCACACGCCGGGTCCCCGCACCAATAGGCGTAGGCCCAACCCTTGCCAACTGCATCGACCAGCTGCTCATAATTGGTGGGGTAATATGTATGGGCCTCTCGAAAGGTCAGGGCGCGTTCATATAAAGTAGCCTGGATGGTAGCCAGCATCTCGGCCACCTGTCCCGGCAACTGGTCTTGGGAAACGAAGCTTTTCCCCGCCTTACCGGGTAAATCGCGGCGGGCAAAAGCTACCGTACCCTTGGCAACATCTTTCGGCCCGATCTCGATGCGTAGCGGAACACCGCGTAACTCCCATTCGTTGAATTTGAAACCAGGGGTCAGCTCCGAGCGATCGTCGACATGCACCCGAAAATCTGTCAGCTGATTCTTCACCTTCTGGACGGCCTCCATTACCCGGCTTTTTTCTTCGTCATTCTTATAAATTGGGATGATCACGATCTGGGTGGGCGCCAGTTTAGGGGGCAAGATCAGGCCTTGATCGTCGCCATGGGTCATGATGATAGCCCCCACGAAGCGGGTGGAAAGCCCCCAGGAGGTAGTCCAGGCGTTTTGTAACTGGTTGTTCCAATCCAGGAATTGGATATTGAACGCTTTGGCGAAGTTTTGACCCAGGAAATGAGAGGTGCCTGCTTGCAAAGCACGCGTATCGCCCATCATGGCCTCGATAGTATAGGAACGCACTGCCCCGGCAAACCTTTCTGCGTCGCTTTTCAGGCCAGGCACTACCGGAACCGCGGCGTCGTTGATGGAGAAATCCGTATACACGTCCAGCATGCGCAGAGTTTCCTCTTCAGCCTCTTTGGCGGTAGCGTGAGCTGTGTGGCCCTCTTGCCAGTAAAATTCAAGGGTACGCAGGAACAGGCGCGTCCGCATCTCCCAACGAACGACGTTACCCCATTGGTTGATCAGAACCGGCAGATCACGGTAGGACTTGATCCATTTCGCATACATATAGCCGATGATTGTCTCAGATGTGGGACGCACCACCAGCGGCTCCTCCAGCTTCTCACCGCCACCCACCGTCACCACAGCCAACTCTGGGGAGAAGCCCTCCACATGTTCCTTTTCCTTTTCCAGAAATGACATGGGGATAAAAAGAGGAAAGGCAGCATTGACGTGCCCGGTGGCCTTGAAACGACGGTCCAGGGCCTGCTGGATGTTTTCCCACAAGGTCCAGCCGTAAGGACGCACCACCATACAACCGCGCACTGGGGCGTAGTCGGCCAGCTCCGCACGCTGAACAAGCTGGTTGTACCATTCGGAAAAATTTTCGCTACGAGGGGTTAGTTTATCGTTCGCCATATACGTTTTTCATCCTGACTGATTGCAGGCTGTCGAGTAATCACGTCTCATGCTCGTGCCATTCCAAGATTGTAACATGGCAAAAGCCTGGTCTACGTTTTCTGCAAAGGACAAGAGCTCGCGATACCTTTCGGGGACAAAGGAGCCCAATGAATTGAAGAACTGATCCAGCACATCTCGCCATCCCGCACCCACCAGGATCAGGGGACGCGGCAGGATACTACCCGTTTGCAAATGGGACCACATTTCTGCCAGTTCGGCCAGGGTCCCGACTCCACCCGGCATTACCACGGCCGCGTCACAATCCTCGATCAAGGTAAACAGGCGCTGGCGAAGGGTTTTGAAATGTATCTCCTCCTGCACCCAGGGGTTGGCGCGCAACGGGCGCCAGGCCTCAATTTCCTCGCAAGTCACTCCGATGACGTGTCCACCATTTTCCGCCGTTCCGCGCGAGACCGCCTCCATGGTGCCAACATAACCACCGGTTAGCACCGTATATCCGGCAGAGCCAAGCAAAGCCCCCAGGTGCAGCGCCTGTTGGTACGCCTCATCACCGGGCCTGGGTTGTGCTCCCCCAAAAACCGTGACACGTCGCATATGCATCACCTTTCAGGCCCATTCTCTAGGTAAAAGCGTCGCCATCCTGGTCCCAATGACGCTGGTAATTCCTCTCCAACTTGTGCAAGATCGCCCCTTCTAGATCAACCCCGGCGATACTGGCAATCTGCAGCAAATATAAAGCCACGTCCGCCAGCTCATCCGCCAGGGCGGAAGGGTCTTGCAGGCTGTCTTGCCACTGGAAATGCTCCAATACCTCGGCCGCTTCCAGGTTGAGGGAAATCGCCAGATTTCGCAGCGTTTGTGGTCGTGCACTGTTCGGTTCATACCACCCGCGCGAACGCACAAATTGGTGCATGGCATTGGTCAGTTCAGAGAGTTCCATCCGCCTGATTATATTGGCCAATAGGAGATTGGGCAATGGGAAAAAACAAATTTCACCAGTCTGCCGAAGAGCCATCTCCATCTGGCAAAGCGATTGTAGAGTACAATAATCCCGTTGCAAAGGATGTCCCGGCAGTTGCCGGCGGCTGTTTCCGGCGGCAATTGCCAGTGGTGACACCCTGGATCGCATATTCCAACCTTGAGGAAGTATGCACATTGTATTGACCCACGAACAAGCGGACTTCGATGCCCTGGCGTCGTTACTGTGTGCGTCGCTTTTATATGAACGCGCCATTCCCGTATTGCCCAGGCGGATAAACCGCAACGTGCGCGCCTTCCGCACTCTATATGGCGTGAACCTGCCGTTTGTAGATCCACGCGACTTTAGCGGCGATCCAATCGAAATCATCACCCTGGTCGATACGCAGTCGATGATTAGTTTGAAAGGCATGAGTTCGCGAACCCGTGTGCGCGTCATCGATCACCACCCCCTCCGAGAAAATCTTCCCCCCGACTGGCAGATCACCAGCGTCGCATTGGGGGCCACGACTACCTTCCTGTTAGAGATACTTCGAGAACAAAACGGGCAATTAACCACCGTTCAGGCCACCCTGATGCTTTTGGGAATTTACGAGGACACCGGCTCGCTCACTTACACACAAACCACGGCGCGTGACCTGCAGGCGGCTGCATTCCTGATCGAACAAGGCGCGAGTCTGAAAATCGCTAATGATTTCCTCAACCACCCACTTTCGGATCAGCAGCAGGAGCTTTACGATCAACTGCGAAAAGCGGTCGAGCTTTTGAACATTCAGGGCCATAACATCGTAGTCTCGACGGGCAGCGCCGAAAAGATGGAGGAAGAGCTTTCAACGGTCGTCCATAAACTGCGGGATTTGTTGGATCCCGATGCATTATTTGTGTTAATCAAAACGCGTGCCGGGGTACAGCTCATCGCCCGCTCAACCAGCGATCAAATCGACGTAGCCGAAATCGCCGGCGTATTTGGAGGCGGGGGGCACGAGCGTGCTGCCGCCGGGTTGATACGGGAGGGCTCGCTGGAGGAGCTTCACGCTGAACTTGTGCGCATCTTGCCAGACCACGTGCGTCCGGCAATCACTGTCGCGCAAATTATGTCACGCAGCCCCCAGCTGCTGGAGACTAACACCCCAGTGGATGAAGCCGCCCAACGTATGCGCCGTTATGGGTATGAAGGTTATCCGGTCGTACAGGATGGCCACCTGGTTGGGTTATTGACCCGCCGGGCAGTCGACCGCGCCCTGGGCCACAAGTTGAACCTGAAAGCTGCCAGCCTGATGGAGGCCGGAAATTTCACGGTCAACCCGGGAGACTCAATTGAAAACCTGCAACGGGTGATGACCGAAAGCGGTTGGGGGCAGATTCCGGTCGTCGACCCGCATTCGCAAGACATCATTGGCATCGTCACGCGCACCGACCTGTTGAAGACGCTTACCCCACAGCCGGGGATCCCGGGTAGACAAAACCTGGCCTCTCGATTGGAAGCTACCCTGCCCCCCATGCGGCTGGCGCTTTTGAAGGCCGTTGCTCAAGAAGCCCACAAGCAACACATCGCTTTGTACATCGTCGGTGGCCTGGTGCGCGACCTGCTCCTGGATCGGCCCAGCCAGGATCTCGACCTGGTGGTGGAGGGAGATGCCATTTCTATAGCAGATGCGTTATGCCGGCAGTACGGAGGAAGAGTCACCACACACGCTCGCTTCGGCACTGCCAAATGGCACATCGGCGAGATTCGTTCACAACTGTCCCTCGCTTTAGAAAAATGGGCGCGGCCGGTTACAGCTTCCGGCGGTGAAAGACGCACCCGCTGGCCACAGCGCCAGGCCACAACCAGGAGGGCGGGCGCCCAACAATATTCTCAAAGCGCCGTCAACGAAAACCAGCTGCCGGAAACACTCGACCTGGTCTCCGCTCGAACGGAGTTCTACACCTACCCAACGGCACTGCCAACCGTGGAACGCGGCAGTATCAAGCTCGATTTGCACCGCCGCGACTTCACCATCAATACCCTGGCTTTACGCCTCGACGGCCATCATTATGGTGAATTGCACGATTATTGGGGTGGGTTGAGCGATATTAAACACAAACTGGTGCGGGTATTGCATTCCCTGTCGTTTGTTGACGATCCGACACGTATGCTGCGCGCGGTACGATTTGAGCAGCGCTTCCTGTTTCAGATTGAAGAACGCACACTGGAATTAATGAAGGAAGCCCAATCCCTGCTGGATCGCGTTTCGGGAGATCGCATCCGTCACGAATTCGATCACATCTTTGAAGACCAGGCTGCTGGCAGGATCATGGAACGACTGGACCAGCTTGGATTACTGGAAGCCATCCACTCTGACTTGAGCTGGGACACCTGGCTGGGAGAGAAACTGCAGATGGTCTCGACGATCTCTCCTGCGGCAGAGTGGGAGCTGCCACGAACGGGGAGCCAGCTCAAACGTGAGCTATCCTACTGCCTGTGGCTCTTGCGGCTGGATGTAAAAACCGCCCGGCAGATCAGCAAACGGCTAAAATTGTCAGCCAGCTTATCCGGCGCGGTCGAGGCAGCCTGCGAATTATGGCAAGCTCTGCCTGGAATCGTGGCTTTGCCTGCCAGCCAGGTAGTGAAATTACTGGAAAGTTTCTCTCCCCTGGCTCGCTATGCGGTATATTTAGCATGTGACGACCCCGCTTCCAAAGAGCAACTGCATGCTTATGCCTTCCGTTGGCGCAAAATCACCTCCACGATCGATGGTCATGAGTTGAAGGAACGCGGCGTTCCCCCCGGCCCAATCTATCGCACAATCCTGGATAATCTGCGAGCTGCCTGGTTAGATGGCGAAGTAAATAGCGCGGATGAAGAAAATCAATTGCTTGATCAGCTTTTGCGAGAATCATAAAATCAGAAAGAAGTTAAAATTAGTATGTTGAGCATTTGAGCTTTCCATTCAAGGTCCGATTATGGTTGCAATTCCGCCCTCACCGCCAAAGGTTTCAAATGTATTAATCCGCCAGATCAAGAAGGCCGATCTGCCTGATCTTGAATGGGAGGGCGAATACATCCATTTTCGCCGCCTCTACGCCGAGGTGTACCAAAGCTCCATTGGCGGTAAAGCATTGCTATGGGGGGCTTTTTATCCGGGGGAAGGTCTAATCGGTCAAGTATTCGTCCAACTGACCAGTGCGCGCAGAGAGCTGGCCGACGGTGAACAGCGCGCCTACGCCTATGGCTTTCGCATTAAGACCCCTTTTCGGGGGTACGGCATCGGGACCTACATGCTTCATTTTATTGAACAAGACCTGGCAAAGCGCGGTTTTGAACTGGTCACTTTAAATGTAAGCCAGGATAACCCTGGTGCACGCCGTTTGTATGAGCGCAATGGATATCATGTCGTCTCGGACGAGCCGGGAAACTGGTCGTACCTGGATCATCTCGGGCGGAGGCAAAACGTACACGAACCTGCCTGGCGCATGGAAAAATCCCTATTTTCAGGGAAAAAAAGTTAAAAACGCGTTAGATTTTTCGGCGGCGGCTATTAAAACCTTGCATCTGCATCTTTTCCGTGCTAGAATCTTATTGGTACGGTAAGCGGTTTTGATACGGATTCTGGCGAAAAGTGGGCAACCCCCACTTTTCTTCGTATAATAAACAGCGCCAGCCAGGAAGGTAATTTATTACCCGGACAACAATCAAGAATTTGTTTCCTGTTGGTTCACTCCAGGTGGAGATAAAGTACGTATGAAGAACGAGTTTGCTCTGGCTTTCAACGAGGTCCTGGAAGAGAAGCAGCTGCCCAAAGAGGTGGTCATGGAAGCTTTAGAAGCTGCCATGGTATCTGCCTATCGCCGGGCGGTGAATGCTTCTAACGCGCAGCAAGTGGACGCCAAAATCGACCCAGAAACCGGCAAGGTAATGATCTATGCCGAAAAAGAAGTGGTGGAATCCGTTCAGGATCCACGCACTGAAGTTTCTTTAAAGGAAGCGTCCAGGTACGATGATAACGCAACCATCGGCAGTATGGTGATCGTCGAGTCCACACCGCATAACTTTGGACGCGTGGCAGCACAAACCGCCCGCCAGGTGATCCAACAGCGTATTCGGGAGGCTGAGCGTGAGGCGCAATTCTCCCATTACAGCAAGCAAGTTGGCGAAATCGTCAGCGGCGTTGTTCAAGCGGTCAATGCCCAGGGTGTCACCCTGGGATTGGATATGAAAGCCGAAGGTATCATGCCGCGCAACCAGCAGATTCCAGGTGAGCGTTTTCGCGTCCACGATCGCGTGCGAACTTTGCTGTTAGAAGTGAAAGTCTCCACCCGGGGTCCGCAAATCATCCTATCGCGTGCCCACCGCAATTTTCTGAGGCGTTTGCTCGAAAATGAAGTGCCCGAGATTTATCATGGATTGATCGAAATCCGTTCCATTGCCCGTGAGCCTGGTCAGCGTTCTAAAGTTGCGGTTGCTGCCCTTCAGCCTGGGGTGGATCCGGTGGGGGCTTGTGTGGGAGTGCGTGGAGTACGTATCCAGGCTATCGTACGTGAACTGAACGACGAAAAGATCGACGTTATTGAATGGAACCAGGACCCGGCGATGTACATCGCTAAAGCGTTGAGCCCGGCCCGCGTTTCAGGAGTCTATCTAAATGAGCACGCCAAAGGCACTAAAACCGCTACGGTGGTAGTGCCGGAGGACCAGCTCAGCCTGGCAATCGGGCGAGACGGGCAAAATGCCCGCCTGGCCGCCAAACTAACCTCCTGGCGCATCGACATCAAGAGCCTGCCGGAAGCGGCCTCCGACGCCCTGTATAAGGTCCAAAACGACCCACAGTTTGCGTCCCTGTTGAGCCAGGAGGTGGAAACTATCCCGCAACTCGAGATAATCCTGGCGAAGAAGGCGGAGGGCCGCCCGGTCACTCCCGAGGAGTACCAGCTGCTCAATCAATTCGTCGATCACGTCGAACGGGGTGTTATTCGCCAGCGCCAGGCCGAAAAACAGGCCGAGGAAGAGCGCAAGCGTATTGCCCAGGCCAAAATCCCGGCCAAAGCTTTCGAAATCCCAATGGAGGATTTCGAGGTATCTGACCGCGTGTACGCGGTGATCAGCGAAGCCGGTTTCCTGACGGTGGGCGACCTGATGTTGGAGATGAAACTCAATCCGGATAACATCCTGGCCTTAAACGGCATGGGTCCCAAAGCAATGGCAGAACTGGAAAAGGCCATAGAGGCTTTAACCGAAAAACTGCAGGCCGAGGAAGCAGTAGAGGAAGCCGCAGCTGCCGAAGAGGCTCCGGCAGTTGAAGTCGGGGAGCCTGAAGTTCAAGCGGTCGAGGAAGAGGCTCCAATTACTGAAACCGAGGCACCAATCACCGAAGAGCTGGTTGCCGAGGAGCAAGCGCCCGAGACACAGCCGGTGGAGGAACTTGCTGAACCAGCGGCAGAGGTCGCCGAAGCTATCGAGGAGCCCGCTCCGGAAGAACTGGTATCTGAAATAGCGGAGGAGGGCGAAGGCCAACTGGTTTCAGAAGGACCCTCCGAAAAAGCGGAAGAAGAAGCCCCTTCATGGGACGAATTGTTCGCGCTGACCACGGAAGAATTGACTCTGGACGAAATAGAGGACGAGGAGGGAGGGGACCTCGATGAAGGCGATACAAAGAGCAAGAAGAAAGGCAAGAAACGCAAGAAGTTTGTTGAGATGGAATACGACCCCGATCAAGACATCATGATCGTGAAGAAAAAACGTAAGCGTAAGGACAATTGGGACGAGGATTGGAATTTATAAGATCCTCATCTCCGAGAGAGCTGAGTGTCGAAAAAAACTGCTCGACGTAAACATGTGCCCCAACGTACCTGTGTGGGTTGCCGAGAGGTGTTACCGAAACGCTCGCTGATCCGCATTGTGCGTACACCTGAAGCTGTTCAGGTGGATCTAACCAGCAAAATGGCTGGACGCGGCGCCTACTTGCACGACCGGCGTTCCTGTTGGGAACGTGGTCTAAAGGGAGCACTTGCACACGCTTTGAAGACCGAATTAACGGACAGGGATCGAGAACGCTTGACTGAATTCATGTCTTCCCTACCAGAAGACGAGACTACGCATGAGGAAAGGGGCTATGCGTAGAGCCAAAGAGTTTGAATGCCTTGAAAAGGGCTTTTCAAACCAACTCGTGTCCGTTTTGCAATGTGCCCTACCGACAGGCCTTGTACGGAGTTCGCAATGAACGCGTAACTGGCCGATTTTGCCTGCCGCTCATTGGGGCACGAAAAAAATATATGGAGGTGCCGAATGAGCGATAATGGGCATAAGAATAAATCGATAGAGCTCCCCGCCAGTATAACAGTACGAGAGCTGGCGCAATCCATCGAAACCAGCCCTATTGAAGTAATAAAAGCGTTAATGGCCAACGGGGTAATGGCCAATATCAATCAGCAAATTGATTTCGATACCGCAGCAATTGTGGCCGCAGAAATGGGTTATGAGGCCACCATGGAAACCCCACAGGCGGCCGAAGAAAAAGACCTCGGGGAAATTCCGCTGTGGCGCCAGTTAATTGCCGATGAAAACCCCGATGAACTGGTCAACCGGCCACCAGTTGTTACCATTCTGGGGCATGTGGATCATGGGAAAACCACCTTGCTGGATGCAATCCGTCACACCGATGTGGCGGGAGGCGAAGCTGGCGGCATGACCCAGCATGTCGGCGCCTATCAGGTGGAGCATAATGGCCGCACAATTACATTCCTGGACACCCCTGGGCACGCGGCATTCACTGCCATGCGCGCCCGAGGAGCCCAGGGAGCCGACATTGTGGTACTGGTTGTAGCCGCCGACGATGGGGTAATGCCACAAACTCGAGAAGCCACCGCCCATGCCAAGGCGGCTAAAGTGCCAATTATCGTCGCCTTGAATAAAATCGACAAAGCCAATGCCGATCCCGACCGGGTACGGCAGCAATTGGCTGAGATCGGCCTGGTTCCAGACGATTGGGATGGCGATACGATCGTTGTACCTATCTCCGCCAAACAAAAAAAGGGGCTGGAAGATTTGCTGGAAGCGATTTTGCTGGTTGCCGATAACACGCTTATCCGCGCCAACCCCAAGGGCAAGGTAATCGG
>OFHG01000644.1_pt1 | contig 13574 bp, 9 predicted proteins | sample 1521931 | NCBI WGS metagenome assembly OFHG01 (sample SAMEA2468438, study PRJEB22500) | soil metagenome | biome: Glassland; feature: Farmland; material: Clay | place: Australia | collected 2013-01-31 | depth 0.55 m
CCACTCAGTCTCTGAACTCTGTATAGAGAATTCCAGATCGACCTTGTCGTCGGCCTTCAAAGACGTGAGGATGTGCGAGGAGGTGTCCATCTTGGAGTACACGGGTGCCGATTTGGAAATGACCGATGCATCATCGGCATAAGCAGGCAGCCCCACCATCACCGCAATGGCAAGGAAGGCAGCACGTTGCACGGCGGCTCTCCTCAGCCGGGACACCCAAATCATGTACCCAATCGTTGCCGAATTCAACCAAGTTGAAGCAGCTTACCTTGCCGGGCAGTTCGTGGATCGGGGGGCCTTGGGAATCAGACCCCACTCCTCCGCCAACCGGGAAGCGCCCCGCAATGCGCGATAACGCGTGGAAAGGAGTGCTGCGGCCGTTTGTAAAGAAGCCCGGTGCTTTCAGGCAAGTAACTGATTCTGGGCTGGTAGCGCTACCGGGAATCGAACCCGGGTTTTCAGATTGAGAATCTGACGTCCTAACCCCTAGACGATAGCGCCGTTCTTCGTCCGTTGTCCTTTGTCTGTAGTCCGTTGCCGCTTTCATTATACCAAAGCGCTTGCGACGGACAACTGACGACGGACAACGGGCAGGTTGCTAGAACTTGGTCAATGACGAGAAATTGAAATCGCGCACCTTCATCGCCGGCACGACCATGTCGAAAGATTCTTCGCCCGAGGTACGCTGCGGCGGGCCCATCATCTCCACTTGATTGAGCATTTCAATCATGCTCTGATTGAAACGGAAATTCCTCACGCCGTGGCGCAGTTCCCCGCCCTCGATCCAGAACGTTCCGTCGCGCGTCATGCCGGTCAGAATCTTCTTGTAAGGGTCAACCTCGCGAATGTACCACAGCCGCGTGACCAGGATGCCGCGCTCGGTGGAGCGAATCATCTCCTCCGCGCTCTTCCGGCCGCCGTCCATGACGATGTTCATGGGCGCTTCGCCGTATTCATTGGGAAGCGGAAAACCGTGGCCGGTGGGCTGGGTTTTCATCAGCCGCGCGGTTTGGCGCGCGTAAACCAGGTTTTTGACCACACCCTTTTCGACCAATTTCACGCGGCGGCGCGGGATTCCCTCGCCATCGAACGCCGCACCGCTCTGCAAGGGATGGAAAACGTCGTCGCGTACGGTGATGTTCTCGCCGAAAATCTTCTGTCCCACGCGATCGGTCAGGCAGCTCCGCTTTTCGTGCACCGCCAGGCCTCCAAAATCGAAGAAGAGAAACCCCAGCAAGTCCAGCACCGCAGCGGGTTCCAAAATCACCGTGTACTTCCCCGCCGGCACCTCGCGGGGTTCGCGGCTGGCCAGCGCCTTGGTGGCGGCGCGGTCGGCCAGCACTTCCGGTTCGAGTTCATTCCAGTTGGGCGACGTCCGCTTGGCCCAGCCCGAGCTCGATTCGTCCAGCATGGTCACGGAGAATTCTGAAAGAGTTTCCTCGTGAAAGGATTTCAGCCCACGGGAATTGAAAATGGCTTGCGCCGTGACGCCGCTCGAAAAGATCCCGGCGGCGGTCAGATGATCCTTTTCGGCGCGGGCAATGGCAGCCTTCACGGTTTCCGCGCGCGCCTGCGGTGTGAGCGCCGCAGTCTCTTCATAATGCCGCTCGATGGAACGAAACGTCTGCGGCCCAGGCAGGGGAAGCAGGTCCGGGTCAGGAGGCTGAAGCTTCGCCAGGCTGAGAGCCGCTTCGCAAACCTGGCGGATGGTGGCCTCGTCGAACTTGTTGGTGGAAGCCCGCGCCGTTCGCTGCCCGGCCACGGCGCGCACCGAAAGATAAGCGCCGTCTTCTGAAACATTCTGGTGAATAAAGTTGTTGGCGAAGCGGGTGAGCGAATAGAACGTCGAGCCCATCATCGCTTCGGTTTCGTCCGCAGTGGAATACTTCAGGACCTTCTTGAAAAGCTCTTCAGCGCGCTGGCGGGACAGGACCATATTCGATGATTGATTGCCGACCCTCCTGAAAGCCTCGGCCGCTGTTGCGGCGCAGCGGCTCTCTAACCTTCTGCACTCACTCCGAATACGCGACCCCGACTTTCACCTGGCGAAAGCGCGCCGGCGACGCGCCGTGCCCGGTGCCCATGGTTTGCATGGGCTGGCCCTTGCCGCAGTTGGGAGTTCCCCACAAGGTCCACTCTTCCGGCCCGCAAACGGCGTCGCAGGAATTCCAGAACTCGGTGGTGATGCCGCCGTAGCTGGGGTTCTTGAGCATGCGGGTCTTCTTGCCGCCCTTGATTTCCCAGCCGATTTCGGTTCCGAATTGGAAATTGTACCGGCGGTCGTCAATGGACCAGCTGCGGTTGGTTTCCATGTAAATGCCGTCATCGGTCGAAGCGATCAGGTCGTCGAGTTTTCCGCTTCCGGGCAGAATGCTGACGTTGGTCATGCGGATCAGCGGAATGCGGTTCCAGCTTTCGGCGCGCATGGCGCCGTTCGAGCTCGCCTGGCCGACAGCCGCGGCGGTTTCGCGCGAGGTCAGGTAGCCCACGAACTGGCCTTCCTTGATGATGGGCGTCGCGTGGGCGGGCACGCCCTCGTCGTCGTAGGCGAACGTGCCGAGGCCCGGCCCGTGCGCGGGCGTGGCGTCGGCCACCACGTTGACGATGTCTGAGGCGTATTTCAGATTGTTCAACTTCTCGAGCGTGAGAAAGCTCATCCCGGCAAAGTTGGCTTCCGTGCCCAGCACGCGGTCGAGCTCGATGGGATGCCCCACCGACTCATGAATCTGCAATCCAAGCTGTGAGCTGCCGAGAATGATGTCCTTCACGCCCGACGGGCATTGGTCGGCCTTGTGGAGTGCCACGCACTCTTCAGCGTGGCGCGGCGCGTTGCGCAACAGATCCAGTTCTTCGACCAGTTCGTAGCCTTTCGTTTGATACTGCCCGCCGAAGGAATTGGGGTACGAGCGCTTGTGGATTTCGTTGCCGGCAAACGAAGTGGCGACGAATCCCGCGCCGGTCTGGGTTTTGGACTGGTAAATGTCCGAGCCGTTGCTGGAGAGGAAGAGTTGCTCGATGTGGCGAAAGTCCATGGCCGCTTCGGCCAGGGTGACGCCTTCCACGCGGCGCAACTCCGCGTCCACTTTCAGCAGCAAATCGAGGCACGAGGAAACCGGAATGGAAAACGGATCAATGCGGCAAGGCGCCACCCACTGGTCCACGTGCTTCTCCTCCGGGGCAAGCTGGATGTCCTGCTTCTTGGCCAGCGCGCTGGCGCGTGCGATTTCAACCGCGAGCGCCGCGGCTTTGTCCACGCCGGGCGGCGTCAAATCATCGGTGGAGGCAAATCCCCAGGCGCCGGCGGCAACCACTCGAACGCCGAGGCCGTAAGACTGCGATTCCCTTACTTGCGCCGGCCGGCCGTTCTTGGTGGAAAGGTAGCGCTCGCGCACGTCCATTACGCGCACTTCGGCGTAAGTCGCTCCGCGCGCCATGGCGGTGTCTAAAGCGGTCTGTGCGAGGTCTTTCATGAAAGAAGTTGTCAGGTGTCAGTTTTCAGTCGTCAGTTCTCAGCTTTCAGCTGAGGTAAGTGTAAATGTAACAAGCCTGGAAGAAATCCTCTGCTGCCCCTTTTCAACTTCATACTTCATACTTCACACTTCATACTTCTGAATCCTGACTCCTGAATCCCAAATCCTGCTCTTACGTTCCTTCCGACCATGAGGCCAGGTACCGTTCTTGCTCCGGGGTGAGCTTGTCAATGGCCACTCCCAGGGATTCGAGCTTGAGTTTCGCTACGTTCTGGTCAATTTCAGCCGGAACGGGATAGACTTTCGCCTCAAGGTTTTTGGAGTTCTTCACCAGATACTCGGCCGAAAGCGCCTGGTTGGCGAAGCTCATATCCATCACCGCGGCTGGATGGCCCTCAGCGGCGGCCAGGTTGATCAGCCGGCCTTCACCCAGAAGATAAATCTTTCGGCCGTCGCGCAGCGTGTACTCGTCCACGAAGTCGCGCGTCTGGCGTTTGGAGAGCGACATCTTTTCGAGCGCCGGGATGTCAATCTCCACGTTGAAGTGGCCGGAGTTGGCCACCACGGCGCCGTCGCGCATCGCCTTGAAATCGTCCGCGGCGATCACATTCTTGTCACCCGTTACGGTGACGAAGACCGTGCCGATCTTGGCTGCCTCGGCCATGGGCATCACGCGGAAGCCGTCCATCACCGCTTCCAGAGCGCGCGTGGGATTGACCTCGGTGACGATCACGTCCGCGCCCAATCCCTTGGCGCGCATCGCCACGCCGCGCCCACACCAGCCGTAGCCCGCCACGACAACGCGCGAACCCGCCAGCAGCAAGTTGGTGGCGCGGATAATCCCATCAATAGTGGATTGCCCGGTGCCGTAGCGATTGTCGAACAGGTGCTTGGTGTCGGCGTCGTTGACGGAAACAACCGGGAACTTCAGCACGCCTTCCTTGGCCATGCTGCGCAGGCGAATGACCCCGGTGGTGGTTTCCTCGGTGCTGCCGATAATCTCGGGAATGAGTTCCTGTTTCTTGGTCAGGACGGTAGTCACCAAGTCCGCCCCGTCGTCCATGGTAATCTGCGGGCGATTTTCGAGCGCCGACATGATGTGCGAGTAGTAGGTGTTCCCGTCTTCGCCCTTGATGGCGTAAGTCGGAATCCCGTAATCCGCAGCGAGCGAAGCGGCCACGTCGTCCTGAGTGCTGAGCGGGTTCGACGCGCAGACGACGACTTTCGCGCCGCCGTCGCGCAGCGTGATGGCAAGATTCGCCGTCTCGGTGGTAACGTGAAGGCAGGCGGAAATCCGCACGCCCTCGAGCGGCCGTTCTTTGATGAATCGTTTGCGAATCAACTGCAGGACCGGCATCCATTGGTTGGCCCACTCGATGCGCGTCTTGCCCTTCGCAGCCAGGGCGAGGTCTCTGACGTCGCCGGCGATTTTCTTGGTCGTTGCCATTAGAGCCCTGCTTCCTGCCGCAATGCCGCGGCCTTGTCGGTCTTTTCCCAGGTAAATTCGGCGTCCTTGCGGCCGAAGTGGCCGTAGGCCGCCGTCTTCCTGTAAATCGGACGCAGCAAGTCAAGCGTCTGAATAATCCCGCGCGGCGTCAGATCAAAGTGCTTCCGAATCAGCTCCTCCAGCTTCCCGTCGGCGACCTTCCCCGTTCCAAAGGTTTCAACCATCACGGAGACCGGCTCCGCCACGCCGATGGCGTAGGCCACCTGCACTTCCACGCGGTTGGCCAGGCCCGCCGCCACCAGGTTCTTGGCGATGTAGCGCGCCATGTAAGTGGCCGAGCGATCCACTTTGGTCGGGTCCTTGCCGGAAAAGCATCCGCCGCCGTGGTGGGCCATGCCGCCGTAAGTGTCCACGATGATCTTGCGCCCCGTCAGGCCCGAGTCGCCGACCGGCCCGCCGGTCACCAAGCGCCCGGTGGGATTGATGTGGTATTTCGTCTTCTCGTCCAGCATGTGAGCGGGAATGACAGGTTTGATCACGCATTGCTTGATTCCGTCCTCAATCGTCCCGGGGGAGACATCCTTGGAAACTTCCGGAGTGTGCTGCGTGGAAACCACAACGGCATCAACACGCACCGGTTTGGAGCCGTCATAATCTACGGTGACTTGGGCTTTTCCATCCGGCCTGACCCAGGGGAGGATACCCTTACGCCGGACCTCGGCTAGACGCATGCACAGCTTGTGCGCCATCATAATGGGAAAAGGCATCAGCTCTTCCGTCTCGTCGCAGGCGTAGCCAAACATCAGGCCCTGATCGCCCGCCCCGCCGGTATCCACTCCCATAGCAATGTCGCCTGCCTGTCGCGTGAGGTTGACGTTCACTTTGCAGGCATCGGCGGTGAAGCCGCCTTGCGGGTCGGTATAACCGATGTCGCGAATGGTCTCACGCGCCAACCGCTCGATGTCGGGCTTGGCGTTGGTCGTGATCTCGCCCATCACGTAAACGGAAGTGTCCTTCACCATGGACTCGCAGGCCACGCGGCTTTGGGGATCAACCCCCAGCACCGCGTCGAGCACGGCGTCGGAGATTTGATCACAGATTTTGTCGGGATGGCCTTCCGTTACGGACTCGGAGGTAAACAAATAGTGATGGCTCGAATCGGCCACTTGGGGCCTCCTTGTTATTCAGTCAGCATTCCCTGTGGAAAAGATCTACGTCCGTGCAAACCAAAAAGATTAGCACGTGACCGCAAAAAGTGTCAACGAAAGCATCCCTACGAAAGCAGGCCCTTGTTTCGCGATTCTTCACCTTGGTCCCGTGTTCCCTATTTCTCTGCCGCGCGCCGCCCTACCAGGTAGGCCTTGATGAAAGGGTCAAGGTCGCCATCGAGGACGCGCTCGGCGTCGCCCACCTCGAGCTTGGTGCGCGTGTCCTTCACCAGCCGGTAAGGGTGAAGCACGTAGGAACGGATCTGGCTGCCGAAATTGATATCCATCTTCTGGTCTTCGAGTTTAGCCGACGCTTCGCGCCGCTTTTGGAGCTCCAGCTCGTAGAGCTTGGAGCGCAGGATTTTCATCGCCATATCCCGGTTGCGGTGCTGCGAGCGCTCGTTCTGGCACTGCGCCACGGTGTTGGTAGGAAGATGCGTGATGCGCACGGCGGAGTCGGTGGTGTTGACGTGCTGGCCGCCCGCGCCGGTGGAACGATAAGTCTCAACCCTCAATTCATCAGGCTTGATGTCAATGGAAATGGTCTCGTCAATTTCCGGGCTGACAAACACCGAGGCGAAGGAAGTGTGGCGGCGCGCGGCAGAATCGAACGGCGAGATGCGCACCAGGCGGTGCACACCGATTTCCGATGTGAGCAGGCCGTAGGCGTAATCGCCAGTCACGGTGAACGTGGCCGACTTCAGGCCGGCTTCTTCGCCCGCCTGGTATTCATTCAGCGTCAGCTTGAAGCCGTGGCGGTCAGCCCAACGTTGATACATGCGCAGCAGCATTTCCGCCCAGTCCTGGGATTCCGTACCGCCCGCGCCGGGATGGATCGTGACGATGGCGTTCAGACGGTCCTGGTCGCCCGAAAGCAGCGTGGCCGTTTCGAGAGCGTCCACCTGCGAGCGCAGCGCGTCGAGTTCGGAGCGCAACTCGCCCGCAACGTTTTCGCCCTCGCGCCCCAGCTCGAAATAGGCTTCAATGTCAGAGAGCTTGCGTGCCAGGCGTTCGTCGGTTTCCACGGACTCCTGCAAGCGCTTGCGGTGCCCAAGGACTTTCTGCGCTGCCTCGTTGTCCTGCCAGAAGTCCTGGCAAGCTATCTGTTTTTCGATTTCAGCAAGGGCGCGGTGCTTGGCGGGAGCGTCAAAGAAAACTCCGAAGCTCCTGGGCGCGGGTCTTCAATTCGAGGTATTCCCTTTCCAGTTCATCAATGCTTTGAATCACGTTCTCTCCTTTCTTCTGCACACGAAAATACTCGTCAAAATCATCCCTGCCGCGACCGCCACGCACACCCAGGCGAAAACATCGCCGTGCTCGGTGTAAAACGTATGGCCGGTGACAAAGTAGTACGAACCCGAGAGCACCGCCAACTGATACCGCGGCAGCCGCGCCACGATTTCCCCGCGCGGATCAATAATCGCCGTCACACCGTCGTTGGTGCCCCGCAGCAGGTAGCGGCCGTTTTCGATGGCCCGCAGCCGCGCCATTTCCAGGTGCTGCAACCCCGCGGCGGAATTGCCAAACCAGCCGTCGTCGGAAATGTTGACCAAAACTCCGGCGCCGTTGACCACGAGTTTCCGCGCCAGTTGCGGGAAAATGGACTCGTAGCAAATGAAGACTCCGATTCCGCCGGAGGGCGTCGCGGCGATTTTGTATTCCTTGCCTGGAACAAAACTGCCAGCTTCGAAGGTGATCTTGCCTACCAAACTCGGGAACGCCCACCAGGGAACGTACTCGCCGAACGGCACCAAGTGAATTTTATCATAGACCAGCACCACCCGGCCTTGCGGGTCAAGCACCACGGCGCTGTTGCGCGGCTCGAGTCCCTTGGCGTCAAACATCACCGTTCCCGTTATCACGTAGGCGCCAGTGTGAGTCGCCACGGTCTCCATCGCTTTTCGAAACACCGGGTCGCGGCCAAAGTAGAAAGGCGCGGGGTTTTCCGGCCAGATCACCAGCGAACCAGGCGGGCAAATTGCGGTGATTTCGGAGCCCGATATCCGCCCACCCGGACAAGCTGCATAGGCAGCCTTTTCAGTCGTCGCGACCAGGCCGTCGAGCCGCTTGGGGTTTTGCCACGGAATCCACTGTTCCAGCTTCGACTCGTCAAGAGGGATGTTGGGTTGGAGCAGAAAAGCCTTGTGCATAGCTCCGACAATCTCTGGCTCCGGAAGGAAAAACAGAAGGCGGTCCGCCGCAACGAGCAGCACAATCCACGCAACAAGCGCCGCGGCGCGCTTCACCCGGCGCGGCTCGAGCAGCCACCACGCGAGCGCTGCGCTGACGGTCATAACTATGAAGGAAAGCCCATAGACCGCTGTGACCGAAGCCAGTTGCCTCAGCCCAACCGGCCTGACCGCGTATCCCAGCAGGTCCCAGGGGAATCCGGTGATGAGGTACGTCCGCGCCACTTCCATAGCTACCCAGAGAAACGGCGCGGCAGCGAGTGCCCACGCCGCGGATCGCCGGGCCGCGACGGCAAGCACCAACGCGTAAGCCCCGAAGAAAATCGAAAAAACGATGAGGAAAAGGACCAGCACGCCGAACGACAGCAGCGGTCCCATACCACCGTACCGCTGCATGACGTATACGAACCAGTAGCAGCTTCCAGCAAGGAAAACCGCGCCGGCGATGTACCCCAGAAGGAAGGCACGCACCAGCTGCGTTTCCGCCGTCAGCGCCAGCAGCAGCGGCAGCGGGGCGATCCAGACCAGCGCGCTCCAATCCAGCGACGGGAAGCAGGCGAAAAGGACAAAACCGCTGAGGACGCTCAGCGCGATGCGAATGGGAAATCTCTCGAGGGCTCGGGGAATGATTGCGGCAGATCTCCTCAAGAATGGTTAGCCAAGTCCATGCAGATGAACTCGGTCGCGTGGCCCTTTCTTCCAACAACGATCCTAGTGCTTGATGAAAGGCGACTTGAACCCCGCGCCTTCGAGCTTCGGCTTCGCCTGTTCCGCGGCCGCGCGTGTCGGATAGGGCCCAATCTGCACGCGGTAGAGATTGTCGTTCGCGCCGGCCTGTTCGGGCGTGACCACGAAGGCAGGGAAGCCACGCGCCTTGAGACTTCTCGCCACTGCCTCGGCGTCCGAACGGCTGCTCGACGCCGCAATTTGAATAACGTATCGGCCGGAAGCGCTTGACGACTCCGGCGGTGCCGCACGTTCCGGCTTCGTCTCCTGGCGCGGCTTGGGCGGCGGCGAAGGCGTCCGCGCGCGCTCTTCGCGGACTGGCGTCGGTTCGGAGGGTACAGCCTTCGGGGCCGATTCCGCTCTCGCGCCGGACCCAGAATTTGCGGGAGGATTGACCGTAGGCGGAATCACGGCGCTCGGCGTCACGCGTTCCGCGGGCGGCAATTCCTTGGAAGTCCGCTCATTGTATCCGACCAGGAACCCCGCCGCGAAGAACACGGCGCAGACCGTCACAATCCCCAGGAACAACATCACCAGTTGCCGGGCGGAGAGCCCGCGATCTTCGCGGTCGGGATAAATCCTGTCGGTCATGGTCTCCCTTTCGGGACTCTCATGCTTCGAGGCTCGGAGCTCGCGCGGTAGTTATTTCGCCGCACCGGGCTTGTTGATCAAACTGGCAATCAAATCAATCGGCAGCGGAAACACGATGGTCGTGTTCTTTTCCGTGCCGATTTCCACCAGCGTCTGCAAATAACGCAGCGTCAGTGTGGCGGGCTGGCGATCGATGATGGCCGCGGCCTGTGAGAGTTTTTCCGCTGCCTGGAATTCGCCGTCGGCGGCGATGATTTTGGCGCGGCGCTCGCGCTCGGCCTCGGCCTGGGCGGCGATGGCGCGCTGCATTTCCTGCGGCAAATCCACCTGCTTCACCTGCACCTGAGTCACCTTGATGCCCCACGGTTCGGTGTGTTCGTCCAAGATAGTTTGCAGGCGGGTGTTCAATTTCTCCCGCTGGGAAAGCAAATCGTCCAATTCCACCTCGCCCAGGACCGACCGTAAGCTGGTCTGCGCGGCCTGTTCCACCGCGTAGCGGTAGTTTTCGACTTCAATCACCGACTGCGTGGCGTTGATGATACGGAAATAGACCACCGCGTTCACCTTGAGCGAAACGTTATCCCGCGTGATGATGTCCTGGGGCGGGACGTCCCAGGTCACCACCCGCAGCGAAACCTTCACAATCTTGTCAATGGGCCAGAGGATAACGATGATGCCCGGGCCTTTGTCTTTCTTCAACACACGTCCCAGGCGGAAAACTACCGCGCGTTCGTATTCGCGCAATACGTTGAGGCACTTGAATACCCAAATCACGAAAATGAAGATCGCAACCACCAAGATTGGTCCGATGTCCATGGCGCTCTCCTTCTGCTCGTGCTCACGATAGAGTTGCGCCGGTCATCCCGGCAACTTACCTCGCACTCCACTTCCCGAAGTTTAATGGGAATCGTCTTCCGGTTCAACCACAAGCGTCAATCCCTGGACCTCTTTGACGCGGACCCGTGTGCCCGGCTGAATCTTCCCCGCGGCCCGGGCCTGCCAGATTTCCCCGTGGACAAAAACCTTGCCCGCGGGCGCCAGCTCCGTTTGAGCGACGCCCAGCGCGCCCACCATTCCCTGGTCCCCCGTCACCACTTTGCGCTGCTGGGCGGCCAGCGCCAGCCGCACCAGGATCACCGTAATGACGGCCAGCGGAATCGTCACGCCAAGCGCCGTGGAAAGATGAATCCGCGCCGCCGGCCAGGGAGAATCCACCAGGATCATCGCGCCGATGACCATGGAAACGATGCCACCCACAGCCAGCGCCCCGTGCGAGGTCACTTTGACTTCCAGCGCGAACATCGCCAGGGCCAGCAGGATCAGAACCACGCCCATGTAATTGATGGGCAGCAGGTGGAAAGCGAAAATGGCCAGCACAACCGCGATGGCGCCGATGACGCCCGGCAGAATCAACCCCGGGTGCGTGAACTCCACATACAGGCAAGCCACCCCGAGGGCTCCGAGCAGGAAGGCGAAATTGGGGTTCACGATGTAGAAAAGGAACCTCTCTCGCGCCGTCATCAGATAAGGCTCGACGACGGCGTCTTTGAGATCCAGCGTGGTCGTCCCGCCATTGAACCGCTTGACCGTTTTGCCATCAAAATCCCGGAAAATATCCTGGGGAGTGTTTTCGACGGCGTCAATCAAGTGATCCTGAAGCGCCTCTTGATCGGTGTACGACTTGCTCTCGCGGACCGCCTCCTCGGCGAACTTCGAATTACGCCCCCGGCGGTCGGCGAGGCTGCGAATATAGGCCGCGGAGTCATTCTCGATTTTGGTCTCCATGGTCTTGCCCACGTTCGACCCCCACAGGAGAACCGGATGCGCGGCGCCCGCGTGCGTGCCCGGAGCCATGACAGCCACGTCGGCGGAAATCAAAATGAAAAATCCGGCGGATGCGGCGCGGCCTCCTTCCGGCCAAACGTAAACGATCACCGGCACCTGGGAAGTCAGAATCGCTTGAATGATTTCACGCATGGAGGACTCAAGCCCTCCGGGTGTATCGAGTGTGAGAAGGACAGCCGCGGCGTGGATTTGGTTGGCGTGCTGGATTCCGGCCTTGACGTATTCGGCGCTGATGGGCTGCACCACATCGTCCAGCTTGATTTCGACGACCACGGGCCTGGACTCAGCGGGCCATATCGGCGCCATGCTGGCCGAAAGCAGGACGGCCCCAACAACTGCCCCCAAGGCAAACCTTGGCCAAACCCGGAGTCGAGAAAATCTTGTGAAACTGTGTCTCATGGTTCGCTCCCGGCGGCGGAAACCCGTTGCTGAACTTCCCGGGCCAGTCGCTCCGCCTCGTGATTGGCTGGGGCCAAGGCGAGCGCCGCACGACTGTGTTCCTCGGCCTTGGGAAACTGGCCGAGGGAGAGATAAATCCGCGCCAGCCACAGTTGCGCTCCCACGCTGTTATTGAGCTTGAGAGCGGTCTCAAGTTGCGCGGCCGCGTCCTGGTGCCGCCCTTCCCCCTCATAAACCTGAGCCATCAGCAGGTGGGCTTCATTATTGCTCGGGTCCAGCGAAATGGCCTCCGCCAAGTCCTGTTCGGCCTCGGGATAATTCCCTTCGTTAATCAATCTCCGGCTGCGCGCGACGTGACCGGCGGCGTGCTGGGCAGGGGGAAGTTTCGAGAGCCTGGCCTCGACCGCGTTGCGAATTGTCAATGCCAGCAAGCGGAACGCCCTGCCGTCATAACTCTTCACGAGCCGCGGCTGGGGAGAATAATCAGGGGTCAGATTGGTTGGAGCCGGGCCGGAGGACCCTTCGTGGTCAGCCAGCCATTTCTTTTCTTTCTGGGCCCCGCCGTCGTCGCCCAGCTTGGCCAGGGTGTCGGCGAGCAGCAGGTGCGCTTCCGCGTCGTCCTCGTTCGTCTCGAGCGCGCTCTTGAGCGCTCTGGCGGCTTCGCCGTATCTTTGCAGGGACCAGAGGCACGCGCCGCGATTGAAGGAGAATTCGGGATTCGCCGCGCCGCCGTGTTGCGCCCGGTCGAAGTCTTCCAGCGCGTCGGCAAAGTGCCCGCCGTGGTACTCCACCACGCCCAGGTTGTTGTAGGCCTCGCTCAGAGGAAGTTGTCGGGTCACAAGCTCGAAGTCCTTGGCGGCTTCCTTGTCGCGCCCGAGGAAGTATTCGCCCACGCCCAGCCGGAATTGCGCTTCCAGGTAGCGGTCGTCGGCAGGTGTGAGTTTGCCAAACCATGCCACCGACGAGGCGTAATCCTTCTGCTCGAAATAGAAGCAGCCCAGCTCGAAGGCCGCCCGGTGGTCCGCGGGGTTGCGGCGGTCCGCTTCGGTCAGGAATTGGACGCGAGTATTCGCGTCCGCGGCCAGGATTCCGCGAACGTAGCTTTCAAACGCGTCGAGGCGAACCTCCGGAAACTTCCGACGGAAATCCTCCTCCTTCACGCCGGCAAAAGTAGGATCATGCTCGGAGAGAAGGCGCCAGGCGAGATCGGTTTCCAAACCCACGAAGTCCGCCATCTCCCCGGACGCTACAAGGGGCTCGTAAAGCTTCAGGCCGCGAATTTCGAGGAGTTGAGCCCGCGCCGTCAACTGGCTCCCCTGCACGTCGAAGGTGCCGATCACCGCCCAATCCACGCCCAGAGTCTCGGCCACACGGTACGCGCTGGCCAGGGTGATGGGCGCTCCTTCCACCAGCCCCACGTCTTCGTAAGCGGCATTGCGTTCGCTGCGGGACAGGACATACCGGCTCGGCCCGGAGAGGCGGCGGGAAAGCGCCACGGCCAGACCTTCCGACATCCACGGCGGGTCGGAACGCGCGGCATGGTTGACAAAGGGAAAAACCACGATCGGGCGCTGGGAGGTGGCAGCGGGCGCGTTGCCCGCCAGGGCGAGCAGAGCCCACTGTTCAAGGATCTGTTTCATAAGTCCACTGCTCTGCCCGACTCGTTCACGCAGCGACCACCGCTGCAACCGACGATGGG
>OFHG01000645.1_pt1 | contig 13544 bp, 13 predicted proteins | sample 1521931 | NCBI WGS metagenome assembly OFHG01 (sample SAMEA2468438, study PRJEB22500) | soil metagenome | biome: Glassland; feature: Farmland; material: Clay | place: Australia | collected 2013-01-31 | depth 0.55 m
GTGGGTGGTCACGGCGCCATACCTGGGCGAGGCGGATCCTGCAAGGCGGGACCGTGGGCGCGGACCCGGGCGCCGACACGTGGAGGAGCACCCACACCCCCCCCCCGGAAAAGCTCCACACGCTCCGGAGCCGGCGGCGCGCCCGCCGCGCGTACGTCATGCAGCGGTAGGCGCGGGACGGGTTGCGTCATCGAACCGGATAGGCAAGGCCCGCCACTCGAAAGGGAAAAATAAGGACCCGAGGATACGCGGCACGGGAGCGGCGGGCATGAAACTCTTCGCCACGGAGCTCAAGGGCAAGACGGTCATGACGGAGGACGGCCAGATCCTCGGCGTCCTCGTGGACTTCATCATGGACACGAAGACGGGGAAGATCCAGTCCATGCTCGTCAGCCCCGCGGAGAACGTGGAGCCGCGCCTCTTCAAGACGGACCCCGAGGGCCGCCTCATCCTCTCCTTCAAGGCGATGAAGGCCGTGAAGGACGTCATCGTCACGCAGCTCGCGGACTAGGCCGAACGCCTCCGCGCCCGATGCCCGTCAGAGTCCCATGATGTGGACGAGCCAGTAGGTCACGCCGGAGAACATGAACTGGACGGCCACGGCCGCAATCAGGATCCCCATGATGCGCGACAGCGCATAGACGCCCATCCGACCGATGCGCCGGAAGATGCGGTCCGCGTGCGTGAGGAGCAGCCAGCCGATGGCCATCGTGATGCCGATGGAGAGGACGATCCACGCGACGCCGAGGGGGTCGAGGGGACTCGCCACGGTCCCCATGAGGACGATGACCGTGGTGATCGCCCCGGGTCCCGCGAACATGGGGATACCGAGGGGCACGACTCCAACCATCTCCTTCTGGAGGGCCTCCTCCCGGTCCTGCTGCGTCAGCTGGGTCCGGGGGCGCTCCCCCTGCATCATGGAGAGGCCGACCCGGAAGAGCAGGATGCCGCCCGCGACCTCGAACGCGTAGAGCGTGGTGCCGAAGAACTGGAAGATGTAGTTGCCCAGGAAGGCGAAGGCGAGGAGCGTGCCCGTCGCCGCCAGGATGGCCTTCTGGATGACCCGCTTCTTCAGGTCCGGCGCGTAGTCCTGGGCCAGGACGACGAAGAACGAGGTCGCGCCCAGGGGGTTCACGATGGCGAAGATCGTGGAAAGGCTGGCCAGCGCGAACGCAACATCCATGGCTGTCGGCAGGCCCCCGAACACCGTCCGCCATTAGAAGGTATCGAGCACCTTGCGCGCGAACGTGAGGTAGCCCGTGTGGCCCAGGGCCGCGAACGACGGACGCACGCCGACGTCCCGCACCTCCATCCCCCGCTCGATCAGTTCGATCGTATGCAAGTCCACGAAGGGCTTCTTCCGAATCGCGGCAGCCGTTTCCTTGACCTGCTCCATGTTTGGCGAGAACGCCGCCAGGTGGCCCCCGGGTCGGAGGGCCTCCCACGCGGAGGGGACCGCGTTCCATGGATCGGGGAGGTCGAGGAAGACCGAGTCCACGTCGCGCTCGGCAATGGCCTCCCGCACGTCGCCGTTCCGGAAGGTCACAGGAGTCCGGATGCCCGTTCGGAGCAGATTCTCGCGCGCGGTCTCGGTCGCTGTGACCCGGAGATCGTACGTGACGACCGAGCCCGTGGTCCCGACTGCGGCCGCCAGAGCCACGGTGAGCGAGCCCGTCCCCGTCCCACCCTCGACGATGCGAGCGCCCGGACGGACATCCGCGTGGAGGAGGAGGGAGGCGATGTCCTTGGGACCGATGGTCTGGGCCCCCCGTTCCAAGTGGGACAGAAGATCCATGAGGTCGGCCCGCAGGACGAGGAACGCCTTGCCGCCGATCGTGATTCTGCGCCCCTCCTGTTCCTCCCACCGCGCCGGATTCACGACGCCGAGCTCGGCCACGCGGACGGTTCCCGAGGCCGCGGGAATCACGTGCCGATGCCCCTTGTCGTCAACGAGCACGTAGGGTCTGTCGTCCATCCGATGGCTCACCATCGGGATAGCCTATGTGCTTTTCGCCGACGCGCGTGGCCAAAGCGGAAAGCGTTATCCCGAGGGCCATGTTATCCCGTGGCAGATGTCTGAACCGGAGGGCACCCCTTCCCTGGCCGCACGGCTCCGCGGCGTGTTCCCCCGGGCCCACGCGCGGCTCCTGTTCCCGCTCCTCCTGCTCGTGGTCTTGGTCCTCCTCTCCGTCCTCCTCTTCGGCGTGAACGGCTTGAACAGCGTGGTGAACGGCGTCACGGACGCGAGCGTCCTGATCCCGGGGGCCGTCGGCCTCTCCCTGCTCTATGGCATCCGGAAGTTCGCGAACTTCGCGCACGGGGAGCTCATGACCCTCGGCGGGTACACGGCCTTCTTCGTGAACGTCCAGCTCGGACTGGCCCTCTACTGGGGATTCCTCGCCGCGCCCATCGTCCTGGCCGTCGTGGGCATCCTCCTCGAGCTCCTCATCTTCTCCAAGCTGGAGGGCCGCGGCCCCATCGCCGCCCTGGTCGCCTCCATCGGCCTTTCCCTGTTCCTGCAGAACCTGGTCTCCGTGATCTGGGGGACGAACATCAACTCGTACCTCTACGCGATCCCGGAGAGCTGGGTCTTCCTGGGCGGCGTGACCCTGAACCCCCTCAAGGGCGCCCTCACGATCGCCCTGTCCGTCGTCTTCATGATCCTCATCCATCTGATCCTCACCCGCACGACCCTGGGCAAGGCCATGCGGGCCACCTCGGACAACATGGAGCTGGCCCGCACGACGGGGATCAAGACCCGCTCCGTCATCCTGTGGACCTGGATTCTGAGCGCCGCGCTCGCCGGGGTCGGCGGCATCCTCATCGGGATCGCGCGGGACGTGCGCCCCACGATGGGCTTCGACCTCCTCCTCCTGATCTTCGCGGCGGTCATCCTGGGCGGCATCGGCTCCGCGTACGGCGCCATGCTCGGCGGGCTCGTCATCGGCCTGACCACGGACATGTCCATCCCCTACCTGAATTGGCTGGACGTTCACGCGGGCCTCGTGAACGGGACCGCGTACGCCCCCGCCGTCGCGTTCCTCATCATGGTCATCGTCCTCCTCGTCCGGCCCGAGGGGATGCTCGGGACCCGGCGGGAGCGCGGAGGGGCCGGGGCCCTGCGCTGGCTCCGGGCCCGCGTGACGCGGAGGGGACGCGCCACGGAGCCACCCCGGGAGGCCGAGTAGCGTGGCCCTCCCGGACATCACCGGCTTCCCTGTGGAGTTCGCGTTCTTCGTGACCTTCGCCTGCGTGTACGCCCTCCTGGCCATGGGACTCAACCTCCAGTGGGGACACACGGGCCTCTTCAACGCGGGGATCGCGGCCTTCTACGCGATCGGCGCGTACGTGACGGCCATCCTGATCACGGGCCCCGCGCCGCCCCTCGCAGGCGTGTATCCGGGGCACCTGGGTGGCTTCTCGCAGAACTGGCTCGTCGCGCTCGTCGCCTCCGGCGTCATCTCGGGAGCCGTCGGGTTCCTCATCGCGATTCCGACCCTGCGGCTGCGGACGGACTACCTCGCCATCGCGACGCTGGGCCTGGGTGAGGTGATCCGGCTCTTCCTCCTGAACGACGCGCCCGTCACGGGAGGCACGATCGGGATCTTCTTCATCCCCAAGCTGTTCGCGAACTACACGTTCATCCCGCAGGGCCTGCAGCAGATCCTGATCGCGGTCGTCGCCGTGGCCGTCGTCATCATCACCTACATGGTCCTCGAGTACCTCGGTCGGAGCCCGTGGGCCCGGGTGCAGAAGTCCATCCGCGAGGACGAGGACGCCGCCGAGGTCCTCGGCAAGGACACGTTCTCGTTCAAGCTCCAGTCCTTCGTCCTCGGATGCGCGGTCATGGGGATGGCCGGGTCCGTGTTCACCGTCTTCCTCGTCTACATCGAGCCCGTGGTCACCTTCGCTCCCCTGGTGACCTTCACCGTGTGGGCCATGCTCATCCTGGGCGGCAGCGGGAACAACAAGGGGGCCATCGTGGGCGCGTTCCTGTTCTACTTCATCGACTGGGAGACTACGCGGATCCAGATCGACCTGAGCGTCACGCAGGGGCTCCCCTCGGTGACCCCCGTCTTCCCCGCGGCCACGTCGCTCCTCATCGCGATCCTCCCCTTCATCGCCCTGAACGTCCTCGTGATCCTCCTGCTGAAGTACTGGCCGCGGCTCGCGTCGAAGGGCGTGGCCTGGCGTTTGCGGGTCAGGCAGCTGGCCCTGTGGGGCGTCGGCGAGGGAATTCTCGCGTGGACCCTCTTTTACTCCTTCGAGCACCCGGACTTTCTGGCGGCGAACATCGTCTACTTCCGCATCATGCTCGTGGGCCTGATCCTCATCCTGCTCGTGGTCTACCGGCCCCAGGGCCTCATCCCGGAGCGGCTCCTCACGGTCCGGAGGCGGTCCTTGTGAGCGCGGCGGGCGCGCCCATGCTGCGCGTGATCGGGGTCGAGAAAGCATTCGGCGGCCTCCAGGCGGTGAGCGGATGCGACCTCGAGGTCCGCGAGGGCTCCATCACGGCGCTCATCGGTCCCAACGGAGCGGGGAAGAGCACCCTGTTCAACCTGATCGAGGGCGTGTACGCGCCCGACGCGGGCGAGATCTGGCTGCGGCGGAGCGAGGCGGAGACACGGGCTGCGGAGGCGGAGAGCCCGTGGATGCGGATCGACGGGCTCCCGCCCCATCTCGTGGTGCAGAGCGGCCTCGTGAAGACATGGCAGGTCCCGCGGGAGTTCAAGAACCTGCCCGTGCTGGACAACGTGATCCTCGCCGCGAGGGACCACCCCGGGGAACATCTCACGGGCGTCTTCCTCCATCCGCGCAGGTCGCGACGCCGAGAGGAGGAGATCGAGGAGACCGCCCGGAAGCTCCTCGCCACGGTGGGTCTGCAGAAGCTCGCGGAGCTGCCCGCGAAGAACCTCTCCGGGGGGCAGAAGAAGCTCCTCGAGCTCGCCCGGGCCCTGATGACGAGCCCCCGTATGATCCTCCTCGACGAACCCATGGCGGGCGTCAATCCCGTCCTCGCGGGACAGCTCATGGACCTCATCGCGCGGCTCCGCGCAGCAGGGCACACATTCTTCCTCGTGGAGCACGACATGGAGACGGTCATGTCCCGGTGCGACTGGATCATCGTCATGCACGAGGGCCGAAAGATTGCCGAGGGCCTGCCCAAAGCCGTCCAGGCCGACCCCCTCGTCCTCGAATCGTACCTTGGAGGGTGACCGGGTGGCTCTCCTGGAGGCGGACGGGATCAAGTCAGGGTACGGGGAGATGGAGATCCTCCACAGCGTGACCATCCGCCTCGAGAAGGGCGAGATCGTCGCGGTGCTTGGGCCGAATGGCGCGGGGAAGAGCACGCTGATCAAGACAATCTTCGGCCTCCTGAAGATCACCGCGGGCGGCGTGCGGTTCGCGGATCAGGACATCACGGGCCTGGCTCCGGAGAAGCTGGTGACCATGGGCCTTTCCTATGTCCCTCAGGTGAACAACGTCTTCCCGTCGCTCTCGGTCCGCGAGAACCTGGAGATGGGCGGGATCACCCTGAGACCCCCGGTTTGGGAACGGCTCACCGGGGGCGGGACGGAGCGCGCGAGCCTGGACGAGCGCATCGAGAGGGTCCTCGAGCTGTTCCCCCGACTCCAGGACCGGCTCAAGGACCGCACGGGCACCCTGAGCGGTGGGCAGCAGCACATGGTCGCCTTTGCGAAGAGCCTGATCCTGGAGCCCCAGGTCCTCCTCATCGATGAGCCCAGCGCGGGGCTTGCCCCCAACCTGGTCACCATGGTGTTCGACAAAATCCGGGAGATCCGCGAGCACGGGACGAGCATCGTCCTCGTGGAGCAGCGCGCCCGGCGCGCCTTGGCCCTGGCCGATCGAGGGTACATCCTCGACATGGGGAAGAACAAATATGAAGATCGAGGAGAGGCGCTCCTCCGGAACCCGGAGATCGGACGCCTCTACCTCGGTGGGTGACGCTCCTCCTACCAGCTCACGAGGTCCACGCGATGACCTGGGCCTCCGGGAAGAACTGGAGCTCCGTGATCTGGTTCGATGTGTTCATGCCCCAGATCTCGTAGGAGCTCGTCGGGTCGCCGTACTGGTTCCAGTTCAGGGAGCCGGACGCGCCCTCGTAGTTGAGCGCGCCGCCCGCGGTGACCGCGGCCCGCGCGGCGGTCCAGTTCCCGGGCCCCGGGTACACCTTGGTCCCGGTGCCTGCGGACGTTCCCGAGATGGGAATCATCTGGGCCTTGATTGAGGGGCCGTCCGTGGCGCCGGCCTTCTGTGCCGCCAGGGCGATCATGTAGGCCGCATCATAACCCTGGCTCGCGAAGAGCCCGGGCATGTGACTGTACGCCGCGTTGAACCGGTTCGCGAAGGCGTCGTACAGGGCGCCGGCCGGAGAGACGGGGGCGCTTCCCTGGATGGCCTGAACGGGGACGCTGTTGGAGACCAGGCTGTCGATGAACGACTGCGCCTGGAGCCCCTCGGAGAACGTCCAGTTCGTGGGCCAGCTCGCGTGGTTGGCGTACCAGTCCTTCATGAGCTGGAGGCCCGTGTCCGGGTAGGCGATGAAGTAGATCGCGTCGGGCTGGCCCGCCGCGAAGACCGTCTGGAGGTAGGTCGTGTAGCTGGCCAGCTTCTCGGGCACTATCTCCTTCACCGTGACGTGGCCGCCGAGGGCCTCGAAGGCCGTCTGGAAGACGCTCGCCAGTCCGTTCCCGTACGGGTTGTCGATCCCGATGACCGCCACGTTGCGGAAGCTCCGGTTCGTGTACAGGTAGTGCGCGGCCACGACGCCCTGGAGGGCGTCCGATGGCACGGTCCGGAAGAACCAGCCCTTGGTCAGGGTGAGGTTGGAGAACAGCGGCGAGGTCGACGCGGGCGACACCTCGACGACGTTGTTCTGGGCGCACACGCTGATCACGGATGCGGAGACCCCCGAGGCCAGAGAGCCGATGATCGCCGACACGTGGTTTTGCTGGATCAGCGTCGTCGCGACCTGAGCGCCCGTGGCGGGCAGGGTCGCATCGTCGCCGTAGTTCAGCGTGACGTTCATCCCGTTCACGCCGCCCTGGGAGTTGATCTCCGAGACCGCCAACTGGATGGCTTTCAGGATGTCCGGGCCGTAGGCCGCCAGACCGCCGGACATGGACAGCACCGCGCCGATGCGCAGGGGCGTCGCGGTCGGGGTCGCCGGCGGGTTGAACACGCCCGCGGCGAACAAGGCCAGGATGATGACCACCACAACGACAACAGCCGCAATTCCGATCCACATTCCCCTCCCGCGCGCCTTGGGTGGAGGCGCAGCGGGAGGTGAGGACTCTGACTTTTGCTCCTCCATCGTTAACCCCGCGCCGTCATTCTGCCTGGCCGTGATAAAGATTTCCACGCTTCAGGAACAGTCCTCGAACCAATCGCGGCGGGCCGAAAATCGTCAAGGCCACCCGGAGCCCACGACCTTCGGGGACGTTTTATATAGCAACGAAAGCCATCCGCGGGCGGGAAGGATGGCCGTGTTCTCCAGTGGATTTGCAGCGTCCCCGTTCCAGCTCGGCCCCTTCGACGCGCTGCTCGGCGCGTTGTGTTTCATCGTCATCGCTTCCCTCGTCGTCTTCGTCCTGGTTGCGGTCTGGGTCTACCGCGACGCGGAGAGCCGCGGCATGAGCGGGGGCCTCTGGGTGGTCCTCCTCGTCTTGGCCAGCCTGTTCTTCGCCTTCATCGGTGGGCTCATCGTCCTGGTCATCTACCTGATTGTTCGTGCGGAGCACCCCCAGATGTATGCGGCCGCGCCCTACCCGGGCTACGGGGCCCCCATGTACCCACCGCCTCCTGGGCCGGCCACGCCGCCCCCGCCGTCGGGCGCCCCGCCGCCCGCCGTGGGCGTCGCGACCGCCACCACCTGCCGCAACTGCGGCTCCCCGCTGGCCCCGGGCGTCACGTTCTGCGGCCGCTGCGGCGCGCGCGTCTGAGTGCGCGATGCCTTTATGGCGGAGGACTTCTCTCCGCCGAGCGGTGCGCGGATGAAGAGCTCGGACATCTCCGGTTTCTACAAGAAGAGTCCGAAGGAGCGATGGCAGGTCGTGAGGGACTTCGGGGGGCTGTCCGAGGCGGAGATCGCAACCCTGGGCAACACGGGCGCCCTGGCGTTCGACCAGGTCGACCGCATGATCGAGAACGTGGTCGGCGCGCTGCCCCTGCCCCTGGGGATCGCGGTGAACTTCCGGATCAACGGGAAGGACTACCTGGTCCCCATGGCCATCGAGGAGCCCAGCGTCGTCGCGGCGGCCTCCAACGCGGCTCGCATGGCCCGCGCGAAGGGCGGCTTCACGACGAGTTCCTCCGGGCCGGTGATGATCGGCCAGATTCAGCTCGTCCACGTGCCCGACCCGCACGGCGCCAAGATGACCATCCTAGCCCACCGCGACGAGATCCTCGCCTTGGCCAACGAGAGGGACCCCGTCCTCGTGAAGTTCGGCGGCGGCGCGAAGGACGTCGACGTCCGGGTTCTGGAGACCGCGCGCGGGCCCATGGTGATCACCCATCTCCTCGTCGACTGCCGGGATGCCATGGGCGCCAACGCGGTGAACACGATGGCCGAGGCGGTCGCCCCCCACCTGGAGAAGTGGACGGGCGGCCGGGTCTACCTGCGGATCATCTCCAACCTCGCGGTGAAGCGGCTGGCCCGCGCCCGGGCCGTGTTCTCCAAGGACGCGATCCGGACCGAGGAGATTCCGGGCGAGGAGGTCGTCGACGGCATCGTGCAAGCCTTCGCCTTCGCGGACGCGGATCCTTTCCGGTGCGCGACCCACAACAAGGGGATCATGAACGGTGTGGACGCCGTCGTCGTGGCGACGGGGAACGACTGGCGAGCTATCGAGGCCGGAGCCCACTCGTACGCCGCATGGAAGTCGGGCGGCTACCGCTCCCTGACGGCGTGGGAGAAGAACGCGGCCGGCGACCTCGTGGGCACGATCGAGATGCCCATGCCCGTGGGCCTCATCGGCGGCGCCACGGCCGTCCATCCCACGGCGAAAGCCAACGTGAAGCTCCTCGGCGTGAAGACCGCGGCGGAGCTGGCCGAGGTGATCGCTGCGGTGGGTCTGGCCCAGAACTTCGCTGCGCTCCGGGCTCTTGCGACGGAGGGGATCCAGCGTGGGCATATGGGTCTCCACGCCCGCAACATCGCCGCCACAGTCGGCGCGGTCGGCGAGGAGATTGATCAAGTCTCCGAAGTCCTCGTTCGCGAACGAAAGGTGAGGATGGACCGAGCCAAGGAAGTCCTGGACGAGATTCGCGGACGCAAAGGATCACACTAATATCTAGATACGAATATAATTCCAATAGGACGTGACTAGCCCCGGACTATAATAATCACGGGTATACAGGCTGGACATATCCTAGTTTAGCTGCAGGCGGAATCCTCACTTCTCGTGTGCTTCCATAGCACGGGACATCGAAGGCCGCGCGGAGGGACTGAAGCCATCCCTGATTCATAGTCCTGAATGAATAAAAATCAGCTGTCCGGATCCCGCAGACGCGACGGGTGGGCGTCAGACATTTCTTGAGTCAACGTCCGTCTACCGTCAGGCTTTTTTACTCAGTGTTGGATTCGTGGACGCACGGGATGGGTGCACCGCATGGTCCGAGTCGCTCTCTACACTAGGGTATCGACTGAGGACCAAGCCAAGGAAGGGTTCTCGCTTGCCGCCCAAGAGGAGCGTCTCCGTGCGTACTGCCAAGCCCGAGGTTGGGAGATCGCGGGATCCTACCAGGACGACGGGTATTCGGGCCGCACCGCGCACCGGCCCGCCTACGAGAGGATGATGGCGGAGCGCGAGTCCTGGGACACCGTCCTGGTCCTGAAGATGGACCGGATCCATCGCAATACCCGCCACTTCATGGAGATGATGGAGGGGCTGGGCGAGGCCAACAAGGACTTCGTCTCCGCCACGGAGTCGCTGGACACCACGACCGCCATGGGCCGATTCGTCATGGACATCATCCAGCGTATCGCGCAGCTGGAGTCCGAGCAGATTGGCGAGCGCGTGTATATCGGCATGTCCCAGAAGGCCAAGACGGGACCGGGCGTCCTCGGATTCCCAGCGCCCTTGGGCTACGAAGTGGTCGAGGGAAACCTCCGGGTCAATGACCGTGAGGCTCCCGTCGTCCGGGAGATCTTCGAGGAAGCCCTCGCAGGTAGGACGATGGACGAGATCTCCAAGGATCTGAACGGCCGGGGAATCCGGACCAAGCGCAGGAAGGAGTGGACCGCGGTCAAGGTGTACCGGATCCTTCACAATCCCGTCTACGCCGGGCATCTCCGGTGGGACAACCTCCACCGAAAGGCGGAGCACGAGGCCATTGTGCCTGTGGCGACGTTCAACGAGGTCCAGCGGGCCGTTCGCGCCCGCGCGCCGTTCGCGACCGCTCACGACCCGCCCCTGTCCCTGGAGGCCTGAACCATGCCTGAAGGGCGGTGCCAGCGATGTTGGGCCACGAAGAACCTCGTGAACCACGAGGCAGACGCCAACCCGCGCGGCGATCCCACGATCCGTCGGGAGAAGGTCCTCCTCTGCAAGCACTGCGCAGACTCGGCGCCGTCGGACGCCCTCCTGTTCTGGGAGGTGTTCATGCGGTTCGGGTCGACCCGCGAGCTCCTCCAGCACTACGCGGCGAGCGAGGAAGAGGAGGCCCTCCGCCGGCTCTGCCAAGAGAGGAACCTGAACGAACGGGAGGTGCTCCGCCGTGCACGGGGCCAGCAGAGCGCCGAGGCGCTGAACGCGGCGACCAGGAAGACGAATTCGTTCCTGGCTTACGCGAGCCCGTACGGATACGACTACGTGAACGGCGCGCTCCAAGTCCGACCCGAAGAGGCGCGTGTCGTGTCGATCATCTTCCGCCGTTACTTGGAGGGCAAGGGGATTGCGAAGATCTGTCAGGAGCTGAACCGGGAAGGATTCCGAACCAAGACTGGACGGGCCTGGGCCAGCCAGACGATCGCGAACATTCTGAGCAACCCCGTGTACTGCGGTCTCTCCCGTCTGAACGGGGGCATCAAGCGGGGGAAGCACGAGGCGCTCATCGAGGTGGAGACGTTCAACCGGGTCCAGTACGAGATGCAACGTCGCATCCGCCGGCCGGACCAGCGGAAGACCGAGGCGCCGCAACTCAAGCTCGAGGACTACACGGAGTGAGCGCGTCCCTTGGGGGGCAGCCGTGCTATGCCTCGTTTTGTCACGGCCCAGCGGTCACGTCCCGGCGCCGGCCCCGCCCGCTCGGTGCCGATCCGGCGCAACGCAACGAAACGCCCGCAGCCCGTGGGGCAGCGAATCTGTTATAGTCAGTCAACCATAACACACCTCCCACCCAGATCATGCTCGCAGCCTGAATCTCCGCGACCCCGGTGAGCCCTTCGGGCCGTTGTACGCCTGGCCGAGGCTTCGGGCATGGGAGATCTTGCCGACAGCAGGGCTTCCCCTGGAGGCGACATGGAGAAGGGGCTGAGATTCCACGAAAAACCAGGGAGTAACGGGCCATTTCGGGCCATCCGTACCGTTTACATTCGGTAAACCGTACGTAAATGGTGCCGTGTTGACAAAACCCATAGGACTATACGCACATCTAGAACTATGGGACAAGGGCCGAGACCATGGCAAAATCAGTCAAGGAAGTCACCACGATCCAATTGACTCCACAGACTCGCGACCGACTCTACCGACTGAAGTTTCGGTCCACCTACGATGAGTTCCTCAACGAGCTGTGCGACGTCTACGAAGATTCCCGCTCCAATGGACAGAAATGAGCGCCGAGACGTCTGTATAGTATTCACATATAATTTATCCAATGGTCACGAATCAGCTATACTAATCGCACGTCCCACAGAAACATGCCACTTTTCGGAGAGCCCCCTTGGGACCGCCTCGGGGCCACACCATCTGCAGTAAGACGGGAAGCGCGACAATGCCGAGCAGGCCGAGGCTGATCCAGACTGCGCTCCGCACCACGTCCCGGTAGGCGACTCGCTGCTGGGAGCTCATGTGCTGCTGCGTGCCCGAGTAGATCCGGTTCCCGGGAATGACGGGACCGCGTGCCACGACACATCCGTCGCGTGCGGCATCCGCAGGAAGGGCGATGAATGTTTAGAGAGTCCTCCCGCGAACGCGGTCCGTTCCCGCAGCCGGCTGGAAGGGTTAAGTGGGAGTAGGCCGATGGGTTCGGATGCCATGCCGAGCTGGACGGAGAAGTACCGCCCCACACGCCTCGAGGAGGTCGTCGGCAACCCCGCGGCGATTGCCGACCTGAGGAGGTGGGCTGACGGATGGGCACGCGGTCGTCCGGACAAGAGGGCCGTGATCCTCCAGGGCGACGCCGGCGTGGGGAAGACGAGCGCGGCCCTGGCCCTCGCGCAGGAGATGGGGTGGGCCCTCATCGAGATGAACGCCTCGGACAGCCGCAACGCGGACGCCATCGAAAAGGTCGCCACCCGCGGATCCGTGCTCCAGACCTTCTCCCCGACGGGTGAGTTCCTGCGGGCGGAGCAGGGAGGACGCAAGCTCATCGTCCTCGACGAGGCTGACAACGTGTTCGGCCGGGAGGACCGCGGAGGCATCGCGGCCATGGTGAATCTGATCCAGAACACGCGCCAGCCCGTCGTGCTGATCGTGAACGACTACTACGCCCTGACGCGGCGGTCGTCCTCCCTCAGACGTTTATGCCGGACCATTAAATTCCAACGTATTAACCGCGCCGCAATGAAAAGTATACTTCGCAGCATCTCGCTCCAGGAGGGCGTCCAGGTGGACGACGACGTCCTCGAGTTCGTCATCGAGCGGTCCCAGGGCGACATGCGCTCCGCGGTCAACGACCTGGAGTCCATTGCCATCGGCAAGACGGATCTCGGGGGGGACACCACCTCCTCCTTGGGGTACCGGGACCGGGAGAAGACCATCTTCGCGGCGCTCGAGGAGATCTTCCACTCCGGCGACGGGAAGCGCGCCCGCGACTCCGTGCAGAACCTGGACGAATCACCCGAGGACCTCATCCTCTGGGTGGACCACAACCTGCCTTACGAGTTCTCGACGGCCGCGGATCGCGAACGCGGGCTCGACCGCCTGAGCCGCGCGGACATCTACCTCGGACGCGTCCGCCGGAGGCAGGACTACGGCCTCTGGTCTTTCGCACGGGAGATGATGTCCATGGGCGTCGCCACGGCCCGGCACGACCGGGCCCGCGGCGGCCAGCTGGGCTTCCCCCAGTACCTCGTGCAGATGTCCCGCTCGCGCGGCCTCCGGACGGCGAGGAACTCCCTCGCCAAGAAGCTCGGCCGGTACCTCCACACCTCCATGGAGATAGTCCTGAGCGACGTCCTGCCGCCGTTCCGCGCCCTCTTCGCCGGGGACGAGGAGTTCCGCGTGCACGCAACGGCGTGGCTCGGCCTCGAGGCCAAGGAGGCCGCGTACCTCCTGGACGAGAAGGAGGACAGCCACGCGGTGAAGCACCTCCTGGAGCGGGCTGCCCAGGTCGCAGGTATCCCGGCGGCCGGCGCGCCG
>OFHG01000646.1_pt1 | contig 13542 bp, 14 predicted proteins | sample 1521931 | NCBI WGS metagenome assembly OFHG01 (sample SAMEA2468438, study PRJEB22500) | soil metagenome | biome: Glassland; feature: Farmland; material: Clay | place: Australia | collected 2013-01-31 | depth 0.55 m
CGCATCAACGGCGAGGAAATTCCCGACGATGATCTTGCTTGCGTTTTCACGGAAGTCTGGGAATGCGTCGAGCGGCTGCTCGATGCCAAAACGCTCGCGTCGCGGCCCAGCTTCTTCGAGTACCTGACCGCTGCGGCGTTCCTGCACTTTGCGCGGGCTAAGGTGGATTTTGCCGTGCTCGAAGTGGGCCTGGGCGGCCGGCTGGACTCGACCAACGTGACCGAACCGCGCGTCGCGGTGATTACCAACATCGCGCTCGATCACCAAGAGATTCTCGGCTCGACCATCCCGGCTATCGCCGCGGAGAAGGCCGGCGTCATCAAACCGGGCCGGCCTGTGGTTTCTTCCTGCGAAGATCCCCAAGCGCGCGAGGTCATCCGGCGCCGCGCCGCCGAGCTGGCCGCGCCGTTGATCGAGACCTCTGCGAGCGCTGAAGTTACCATCCTTCGCTCGCTCGATGGAAAATGTGAATTCGACCTTGAAATCAACGGCGAGGTCTTTGCCGGGCTCATCCCGCCTCTGATGGGCCGGTTCCAGGTGAAGAACGCCGTTGCGGCCGTCGCCGCCGCGCAGCAACTGGCGCGGCAAGGGTGGAAAATCTCCCCCGCGGCAATTCGTGACGGACTCGCCGGCGCGCGCTGGCCGGGGCGGCTGGAAATCGTCGCCGAGCAACCGCTGGTGGTGCTGGACGGTGCGCACAATCCCGCCGCGGCGCGCGTGGTGGCCGAGTTCGCCCGCGAACAGTGGCCGGGAAAACACCTGCGGCTCATTTACGCCTCCATGCGCGACAAGGCCATGGGAGAAATCGGCGGGCTTTTGTTTCCCCTGGCCGAGAAAATCTATTTGACGAGTCCCAATCAAGCGCGCGCCGCCACGCCGGAAGAGATCCTGGCTGCAACAAGAGTATTGTCCAAAGAGGTCGTCCTCGAGCCCGAGCCGGCGCGGGCTCTCGAAGCCGCGCTGCGCGAAAGCGGGCCAGATGACGTTATTCTCGCCGCCGGCTCGCTCTTTCTGGTGGGAGAAATCAAGCAAGCCCTGCCTTCCGTCCTGCCGGACAACGTGCGCCTCGCGGCCCAAGCAGCGCTTGAGGGGCATTGACTGGAAATGGAGAACGTTTCACGTGCCGCAGCCAAGCAACCGCCCGCCGATTCTGGCACGCGGTACTATCTCAGTTATTTCCGGTCGCTCGTCTTCACCAACCTGCTGATCTATTTCTATACGGCTTTCTGCGGGACGCTGTCACTCCTGGGCTCGATTGTGGACGGGCGCGGGCGCTGGCAGCACTTATGTGCGCGCACGTGGTCCTGGCTGATCCTGAAAACCAGCGGCATCCGCGTGCGCGTGGAGGGCCGGGAAAACATCCGCGCCGAGGAGACGGCGATCTACTGCTCCAACCACGCCAGTGCCATGGACATCCCGATTCTGTTCGTTTATCTGCCCATTCAGTTCCGGTTTCTGGCCAAGCGCTCGCTTTTTCATCTGCCTTTTCTGGGTTGGCACCTGCGCCGTTCCGGCCACATCTCCGTGGACCGCGCGCGGCCCCACGAAGCTCTGAAGGGCTTCGACCGCGCTGCCAAGAGAATCCGCGAAGGGCGTTCGGTCATCACATTTCCCGAAGGCACCCGCAGCCGCACGACGGGAATGCGACCTTTCAAGAAAGGAAGCTTTTATCTCGCTATCCTGGCGGGCGTGCCCATCGTACCCATCACGCTGAACGGGACGCGGCACGTGCTGAAGCCGGATACTTATCACGTGCGGCCGGGACAAACGGAGATGATTATTCACAAACCCATTCCCACGGCAGGGCTGACCGTGGACGACGTGGATGCGCTCTCGGCGCGCGTGCGTGAGCAAATCGTTACGCGGCGAAAGCCGCCACTGAATTGAACCAGGGTTAGGATTCCGGTGGAGATTAAGCTCGACAACCAGGTCGCGGTCGTCACCGGCGGGTCGCGCGGCATCGGCGCTGCCGCGGTGAGGCTGTTTGCGCGGGCGGGCGCGCAAGTCGTTTTCAGTTATCGGAGAGCGGCGCGTCAGGCGCAAGAAGTCGTTCGCGAGTGCGGTCCGAGCGGCCGCGAAGTCGCAGCGGTTCGCGCCGACGTTTCCCGCATGGCCGGCGCAAGAGCGTTGGTGAACACGGCGGTCGAGCGATTCGGACGCCTGGATATTCTGGTCGCCAACGCCGGCATCTGGAATGCCGAGCCCGCGCCCATCGAGAAGATGACGGAAAAACAGTGGGACCAGATGCTTGCCGTCAACCTGAAAGGCGTTTACACAGTCACTCGCTGCGCGGTCCCCGTCATGATACGGCAGAAGTCGGGGCGCATCATCGTGGTTTCTTCGACCGCCGGTCAGCGCGGCGAGGCGTTCCACACTCATTACGGCGCGAGCAAAGGCGGAGTCATCAGCCTGGTCAAAGGACTCTCGACAGAACTGGCGCCACACCACATTCTGGTCAACTGCGTCGCGCCCGGCTGGGTCAGCACCGACATGGCCGAGCCCGTCGTGAAGGACCGCCGGGAATTTCGGAAAGCCGTGAAGACTATTCCGCTCGGCCGGTTTGCCCGCGCAGAAGAAATCGCCATGCCCATCCTGTTCCTGGCCTCCGAGATGGCATCTTATATGACGGGCGAAGTTGTGAACGTGAACGGTGGGAATGTGCTCTGTGGGTGAATGTCCCTTGTCCTTTGTCCGTGGTCCGTGGTCAGTTATTAGTGGTTGGTGATTTGTGATCAGCATCGGAGATCGCTTCATGAGGGATTCCAGTCGAATGCAGGGATTGAGAGCCAGAGCCCTACCAGGTTGCCGGACCAAGCGGACCAGAAGTGGAGATAGAGTTTTGCCGCGCACTGTCTTTTGCCTTCTGCTTTCTAATTTCTGCTTTCTGCTTTCTGCCTTCTTCCTCACGCCGCGGGCGGCTGCGCAGGAAGCTCCCGCGCCCGCCGCCACTACGCCTCAAGCGGCGCCGGCGGCGAAGGGGCCGCACATCGATCCCAAGGCAAAAGAGCTGCTCGACAAGGTCATCCAGGCGCTGGGCGGGCAGGCATTCCTGAACTACAAAACAATAAGTTCGACGGGGCGTGCGTTTTCGATCTACGAAGGTGAGACGACGGGATTCGCTCCTTATCAAAGCGACGTGGAGCCTCCGGACAAGCGCCGCTTCGCATACGGCAAGGGCCAGAAGGTGATCCTGCTCAATAACGGCGGCCGCGGCTGGCAGCAGGACCGCTTCGGGCTGATTCGCCAGAAACCGCAAACCGTGCGCCGTTGGCAAATCGCGATGCGATACAGCCTGGAGGGCGTGTTCCGGCACATCGTCCGCGAGCCGGGAACGTTGATTCTGGACGGCGGCACGGACTTCGTGGATCTGCTGCCCGCGCGCGTGCTCGACATCTCCGATTCACATCGTGTGCAATTGAAAGTGTACTTGCAGCGGGCGACCTATTTGCCCATTCGCATCACCTACCGAATCCAAAATCCCGAAAGCCGTGAGTGGGACGAGTATTCGGAGTCGTACTCGGACTACCAGGCATTCCAGGGCATCCAGACGCCGATGCGCCTGGTCCGGTACGTGGACCAGGAACGAGTGGCCGAGTATTTTCTGAACACCGCCGAGTACAACAAGGAATATCCGCCGGGGTATTTCGAGCCGCGCCGCTGAGGCGGGCTTCCTGCTATAATGGCGGATTGGAGGTTGCGTGAAGGATTCCGCCGTAATTCGGGCTACCACCATCCTGAGCGTGCGCCGCGACGGTCACTTGGCCATTGGCGGAGACGGCCAGGTGACGATGGGTGAGAGTGTCATCAAGCAGAAGGCGAAGAAGATCCGCCGTCTCTACAACGACAAGATACTGGCCGGATTCGCAGGCTCGACCGCCGACGCGCTCTCGCTTTTCTCACGCTTTGAACAGAAGCTGGAAGAGTTCCACGGCAATTTGAGTCGCGCGGTGGTGGAACTGGCCAAGGACTGGCGCACCGACCGCGCCCTGCGGCATCTCGAGGCCCTGCTGCTGGTCGCCGACGCGAAAAATACTTATCTGGTTAGCGGCAATGGGGATGTCATCGAACCCGACGACGGGATTGTTGCCATCGGTTCCGGCGGTTCGTACGCGCTGGCGGCGGCCCGGGCGCTCGCCAAGCATACGCAGCTCAGCGCACGAGATATCGTCCAGGAATCCATGAAGCTGGCGGGCGAAATTTGCATCTTCACGAATCAGGAAATCGTTATCGAAGAATTGTAAAAAGTATTCAGTTCTCAGTTTTCGGTTGCCAGTAAACAAGCGGCGCAATCAGGGAGACGATTTCAGAATCGAAGGGCCGGGCGAAGGCAGGTTTCACACTGAATACTGAGAACTGAGGACTTGAGAATGGTTTTTTACCTTCCCGAGACAATCGAAGCCGCCACGACACTGGATGAGATGTCGCCGCGGCAGATCGTGTCCGAGCTCGACAAGTACGTGGTCGGGCAGCGCGAGGCCAAGCGCTCGCTGGCCGTGGCGCTGCGCAACCGCATGCGCCGCCAGAAACTGGCCCAGGAGCTTTCGGAGGAAATCCTTCCCAAGAACATCATCATGATCGGGCCGACGGGTGTGGGGAAGACGGAACTGGCGCGCCGCCTGGCGCGGCTGGCCAATTCCCCGTTCTTGAAAGTCGAAGCTTCGCGATTCACGGAAGTGGGCTACGTGGGCCGCGACGTGGAATCCATGATTCGCGACCTGGTGGAAATCTCGATTGACATGGTGCGCGAAGAGAAGCTGGACGAGGTGTCGGAAAAAGCCGAGCAAAACGCCGAAGAGCGCGTGCTGGACCTGCTGCTGCCTCCCCAGCCGGCGACGCGCGTGGAGCGCATTCCAGGCGACGAGGATCGCATCGCGGCCGCCGCCGAGCAGGCGCACCGCACGCGCGAAAAACTGCGCGCCCAGCTTCGCGAAGGCAAGCTCGACGAGCGCCAGGTGGAAGTGGAAGTGCGCGAGCGCAATTTCCCCAGCTTCGAGGTCATCTCCTCGCAGGGCATCGAGGAGATGGACATCAACATCAAGGACATGCTTCCGGGCCTTTTCGGCCAGCGCACCAAGAAACGCAAGATGCGCGTCACGGAGGCGATGGATTACCTGATCCAGGAAGAAGAAAACCGGCTGATTGATATGGACCAGGTGACGCGGACGGCAGTGGAGCGCGCCGAGCAGTCAGGCATCGTCTTCCTGGACGAGATTGACAAGATCGCCGGGCGGGAGCACGGCCACGGCCCTGACGTCAGCCGCGAGGGCGTGCAACGCGACATCCTGCCGATCATCGAGGGCACCACCGTCAATACGCGCTACGGGATGATCCGCACCGACCACATCCTGTTCATTGCCGCCGGCGCGTTCCACGTTTCCAAACCCTCCGACCTGATTCCCGAGTTGCAGGGGCGCTTTCCCATCCGGGTGGAGCTGCACTCGTTGACCGTGGATGACTTCATCCGCATCCTGAAGGAGCCCAAGAGCGCGCTGGTCAAGCAGTATGTGGCGCTGCTCGAGACCGAAGGCATCAAGCTGACCTTCAGCGAGGACGCGCTGGAAGAAGTGGCGCACTACGCCGCCACCGTCAACGACCAGACGGAAAACATCGGCGCCCGCCGCCTCCACACCATCATGGAAAAAGTTCTGGAAGAGATTTCGTTCGAGGGCCCGGACTTGAAGAAGAAGACCGTCCGCGTTGATTCCGCTTACGTGCAGAAACAACTGGCGGAACTGGTCAAGAATCAGGACCTGAGCCGATACATCTTGTGAGCCGCCCCATCCCGCGCGCCTCCGCCGCCCGCGAGCCGCATGTCGCAGGGCGGTCCGCCCGCCGTTTCTCATCCCCGCAGCCGGCAAGCTTTAACGCGCTGAAAGCGCTGCTTGGCGCGCTGGCCGCGGCTTCCCTCTTCGTTTCCTGCGCCATCCAGGGTCCGCCGCTGCCGCCGCGCGTGGAGCGCCCTGAACAGATCAAAGACTTGGCGGTCATCCAGAGAGGGCGTACGTTCGAGCTCAGCTTCACCCTTCCCGCGCTCGCCACGGACGGCGAGCGCCTGACCAAGCCGCTGGAAATCGAAATCTACCGCACCGTCACGCCGCGCGGCGCGGCGGCCGCGCCATTTCCTGAAACCGCCGCGCCGGCCGTCGTCTTGAAGCCCGACGAGCTCCGCCGCTTCACTTTCGACAAAAAGATCGTTTATGCCTTCGAGCTCTCCGAGAAGGAATACGCAAGCTCGTTGGGGGAGGACTATGCCTTTGCGGTGCGCGGCTTGACGTACGGATTTCGGCATCGCGCTCTTGAGGGCCAGCTTTCGAACGTCGGGCGCGCCACGCTTCTCGATGTCTCGGGTCCGGTCGAAAATCTCCAGGCCCGAACCACCGAGAAAGCGCTCCAGGTCACCTGGTCGCCGCCGGCGGAAAGTTTGTCGGGCAGGCCGATCGCGGGACTTTCGGGCTATCCGGTGTACCGCAGCGATTCGGGGAAGAAGGGATCGTTCGCGCTTCGGACGGTGGCCAGCGCGCCCGCCTATTCTGACCCCGACTTCGCTTTTGGCCACAGTTATTACTACAAGGTGCAAGTGCAATTCCAGGGAGACCATTCCACGGCCGAGAGCGCCAGCTCGCCGGCGGTCGAAATCACCCCGCGTGACATTTTCCCTCCCGCCGCACCGCGGGATGTGAGGGCCATCTACGCCGCGGGCGCAGTGCAAATCGTCTGGTCGCCTTCGACGGCGCCGGACTTGGCCGGCTACAACGTCCTGAGGCGAGAAGACGGCGGCCAGGAAATAAAGATCAACCAGGAACTGGTGCGCACGCCGGTTTTCCGCGACGCCGATGTCGAGGCCGGCAGGCGGTACTTTTACTGTGTCACGGCTCAGGATCTGAGCGGCAACGTGAGCGCGCCGTCTGAGGCCGCGCAGGTCGAGACGCGGTGAAAGGTCGCGGTGAATCTCCGGCCGGCGGCGAGACGCCGCCGCTACAGCATGCCGCGGCGCAGCCAGGAAGACCGGCGGTCATAGACCGCCGCTACAGCGTCCTGAAGGCCAGCCGCTGATGCTTTCATCAAAATGCTATAATGACGCCTTGTCAGGAGCCGGGAAAGCAACCCAACGACCGGCGAAAAGCCCCGGCACGGTGAATCGGAGTTGAATCCAACCCTGCGGCTTACGTTGACGCTCGCGGCATCAAGCGCGGGAGTTTTTCTGGCGGGCTGGATCGTTATCCGCGTGCGCCGGTGGCGGAGGAAATCGCCGGAGGAGATCGAAAGGCTGCGCCGGCTGGATGTCCACCGACGGGGGCGTATCGTGGCGGGCCAAATCCTGGACCTTTCGGAGCCCGAGCCGGGAAAGCCCGGGCCGCGGCTGCTGCTGTACAAGTACGATGCGACGGGCGTGACCTACGAAGCCGCGCAGGACATCTGTGCGCTGCCGGCCATCGTTCAGCTCGCGCGGCGCAGGATTGGGAGCATCATCAGCGTCAAGTACGACCCGCGCGTGCCCACCAATTCCATCGTGGCGTGCGAAGAGTGGTCAGGGCTGCCGAGCGCCGAGAACAACGCCAAGCCCGAGCCGCAGCGGATTCACTCTCCCGCCGAAGCGCCGGAAGAAACCTAGCCGAAGCTCGACGGCTCCTTGAACCGCGTTATGACCCACCAGGAAAAAATCGAAGAACTGCGGCGGCGCCATCAGGAAGCGGAAAATGGCGGCGGCGCGGAGCGGCGCTCGAAGCAGCAGGCCGAGGGGAAGCTTGGCGCGCGCGAGCGATTGAACCTGCTCTTTGATGAAGGCACGTTCGAGGAGATTGACAAGCTGGTCGAGCACCGCTGCCAGGATTTCGGCATGCCCGAGCAGCGCATTCCCGGCGACGGCGTGGTTTCGGGCTACGGGCGCATCAACGGCCGGCTGGCTTACGCCTTCGCGCAGGACTTCACCGTCTTCGGCGGTTCGCTGAGCAAGGCCAACGCGGAAAAGATCTGCAAGGTGATGGACCTGGCGATGAAGGTCGGCGCGCCGATCATCGGCCTGAACGATTCGGGCGGGGCGCGCATCCAGGAAGGCGTGGACTCGCTCGCCGGCTACGCCGACATTTTCCTGCGCAACACCCTGGCCTCCGGAGTGATCCCGCAAATTTCCGCCATCCTTGGCCCCTGTGCGGGCGGCGCAGTCTACTCGCCTGCCATCACTGATTTCACGCTGATGGTGGAAAAATCAAGCTGCATGTTTGTGACCGGCCCGGACGTCATCAGGACGGTGATGCACGAGGACGTGACCAAGGAAGACCTGGGCGGCGCCATGACGCACAACTCCACCAGCGGCGTGGCGCACTTCATCACGCGGGACGATCCCGACGCGCTGGCGCTGATCCGCGAACTGCTCTCCTTCATGCCGCAGAACAATCACGAAGACCCGCCGCGCGTCGAGAATTCCGACCCCGCGGACCGCACCGACGAGCAACTCGATTCGCTGGTGCCCACGGAATCCGACAAGCCCTACGACATCAAGGAAATCATCCACCGCGTGGTGGACGAAGGGTATTTTCTGGAAGTGCACGAACACTACGCCAGGAACATTGTGGTGGGATTCGCCCGGCTGGGAGGCGAGAGCGTCGGCATCGTCGCCAACCAGCCCGCGGTGCTCGCCGGGTGCCTGGACATCAACGCTTCCGTCAAGGGCGCGCGCTTCGTGCGCTTCTGCGACGCGTTCAACATTCCATTGATCACGTTCGAGGACGTCCCGGGATTCTTGCCCGGAACACAGCAGGAATTCGGCGGCATCATCCGCCACGGGGCGAAGCTCCTCTTTGCTTTTGCCGAAGCCACGGTGCCCAAGGTCACCGTCATCACGCGCAAGGCTTACGGCGGCGCGTATTGCGTGATGGCCTCCAAACACATCCGCACCGACATCAACTACGCCTATCCCACCGCTGAAATCGCCGTGATGGGGCCGGAAGGCGCGGTCAACATCGTCTATCGCCGCGAGCTTCAAAAATCCGAAGACGGCGAAAAACTGCGCGCGGAAAAAGTAGAGGAATTTCGCCGCCGCTTCGCCAATCCCTACATCGCCGCCGAGCGCGGCTACATTGACGCCGTCATCCTGCCGCGCGACACGCGTCCCAAACTGATTTCCGCGCTGCGCATGCTGGCCAACAAGCGCGACTCCAACCCGCCCAAGAAGCACGGGAATATTCCCCTATGACAGATTTGCCGGCACATGCGGCAGGCGGTCGAATGCCGATCACTTTCGAATGGAATAAAGCGAAGTCGGCGCTAAACGAGAAGAAGCATGGCGTCTCCTTCGCAGAGGCCTGCACAGTCTTCGGTGACAGACTTTCGATCACCATTCCCGACCCGCTCCATTCTGTGCCGGGTGAAGAGCGGTTAATTACTGTGGGCCGCTCCGCACGCGGCCGACTTCTGGTCGTGGTACACTTGGAGCAGGGGCAGGTGATTCGGATCATCAGCGCCAGGCGCGCGACGCGCCACGAGAGAATTAACTATGAAGAGGAACTCTAGACGGAAACAGAGTCCGGACACGCTTCCGGAATATGATTTCAGAGGTGGTGAGCGTGGCAGGTACGCTGCCCGCTACGCGATGGGCACCAATATTGTCGCGCTCGACCCCGACGTGGCGCGCGAGTTTCCAACCCAGAAATCGGTGAATGAAACCCTTCGACTCCTGTCCACCATCATCAGGCAGCACCGGGGAAAGAAGTCGGCGTGAGAATAGCGCGCAGGCAACCGGCAGCTTTCTCCGCCGCCTGGCATCCGAGTTCGACCTGATCGCCGCGCTGCGCATGCTCGCCAACAAGCGCGACATCAACCCGCCCAAGAAGCACGGCAACATTCCGCTTTAATCCTTCGGCCACTCGTAGGGGAACCTATTTCCGACAGCTTCGGGGCTGATTTTGACGCCCAGCAGGGCCGCGGCTTTGGAAAGGACTGTCCCGCGGCAGGCGCCACTCGGCTCGAAGCAATCGCCCGAGCTTTCCGTGCGAGCGTCCCGATTTCCTGTAAGTCGTTGGTTTCAAAGCGAAAATAAACATTCTCAGTCTTATCACTGGTTCCCACCGTGTCACGGCGTTGTGCTAGCGTGGAGGGTTTCGGGATTCCGGACCCTTGAGCCGCAGAATCCTTCGGAGGAATTATGGGAAACAAAAAAGGAAATCTGACTGAACTTGAAATTGCGGCGCGGCAAGCCAACTGCCGCAAATCCACCGGGCCGCGCACGGCGCCGGGCAAGAAACGCACGCGCCTGAACGCCCTCAAGCACGGCGTGTACACGCAGGCGCAATCGTTTTACGCATCCATGGTCGAATTGGGAGAAGATCCCAAAGGGTTTCTGCACCTGCTGCGAAGTCTGATCGCGGCGCGCCAGCCCGCCGATGCGGTGGAGATGATGCTGATCGAGGACATCGCCGTCCTGGAATGGAAGAAGGCGCGGCTGGACCGCGCCGAGTCAGGCAAGCAGGCCGAAAGCCTGGCCGCATTGCTGGCGGACCGGCGCCACAAGGCGGTCGAAGTCGGGCGCGATACTCGCAACGTTTCGCAGGCCGAGGTTTTGCGCGATGGACTTCGCCGTGTGCTCAATTCCCCGGCCAAATTCGAGGAGCTGCTGACCGACCTCAACATCGTGCTGAGGTGGGTGAAGGAGAGGAACCCCTCCGCGGAGGGTGAACAAATGCTCCTCGCTATTTACGGGGACGAGCCGAGCCTGCGCGGGGTGCAGATCTTCGACATGTTTCACCAGTTGATCCAACCGGCGGCGCCGTCCGTGGCCTCCGAAGCGGCATGGAAAGACCTGGAAATGCTCATCAACACGGAGATTCGGGACGTGATGGAGGAATATCAGCTCTACCTGGAAGAACATGTCCAGGTCTCACGCGCGCAGCGCGACGCCGCCCTCGCCCCGACCCCCAATGAATGGCACGTGATCATCCGGCAAGAGAAAGCGTTCAACAAGCAGATTGAACAGAAACTGCAGCTGCTCGAAAGCATCCAGGAACGCCGCAAGAAGCGGAAAACAAAGCACTTAGTGATGCGATGGGGCCGCCCGACGGCGGCTCGGGCCTTCGCAAGGGACGTTTTTGACAAGACGAAGCGAGAGACTTATTGAAAACACAGGACTTAACAAAAAACGAAGCGGAAAACGAACTGGTAACGAAGCGAAAACGAAGCGGAAGATGCCCCCGAGGACGCCAAAATGTCACACTAAAACTGGGCATTCTGCGCGCGACAATCTATCCGGACAGGGGCGCCTTCCACCCGTGAGGCGTCAATCGCTGTGCTAGAATCTTTCCCGGTTCAGGTCGGGATTTCACATGTTCAAGAAAATCCTGATTGCCAATCGCGGCGAAATTGCGGTGCGCGTGATGCGCGCCTGCCGGGAAATGGGCATCCAGACCGTGGCGGTCTATTCCGACGCCGACCGCACTTCCCTGCACGTCCGATACGCCGACGAGGCCGTGCACATTGGGCCTTCGCCTTCGACCGAGAGTTATCTGCGCATCGACCGCGTCATCGAGGCGGCCGAGCGTTCGCGCGCCGAGGCAATACATCCCGGCTACGGCTTCCTGGCCGAGAATCCCGGCCTGGCGCGCGCGTGCACGAAAGCGGGAATTGTTTTTGTCGGCCCGACCGCGGAAGCGATGGAACTGATGGGCTCGAAGACCGCCTCGCGGCACGCGGCGATTGCCGCCAAGCTTCCGGTGGTTCCCGGCGTCGACCGCAACCTGGAGAGCTTCGACGAGGTCAAGCGGCTGGCCGAGAAGATCGGATTCCCCGTGATGCTCAAGGCCGCGGCGGGCGGCGGCGGCAAGGGATTGCGCAAAGTCGAATCCGGCACCGAGCTCGAATCGGCCTACCGCACGGCGCGCTCGGAAGCGCAGAACGCCTTCAACGATCCTTCGGTTTATCTCGAAAAATACATTGAGCGCCCACGGCACGTGGAAATTCAGGTACTCGGCGACCATCACGGCAACCTGATATACCTGGGCGAGCGCGAGTGCTCGCTGCAACGCCGCCATCAGAAGGTGGTGGAAGAGTGCCCGTCGCCGCTGGTGGACGAAAACCTGCGCCGACGCATGGGCGAGACGGCCGTGCGCATCGCGGCGCTGGCCGGTTACACCAACGCGGGCACGGTGGAATTTCTGGTGGACCGCGACCGTAATTTCTATTTCCTCGAGATGAACACGCGCCTTCAGGTCGAGCATCCGGTGACGGAACTGGTAACGGGCGTGGACCTGGTGAAAGCTCAATTGCGCATCGCGTCGGGTGAACCGCTGAGCTTGCGGCAGGAAGACGTGCATATGCGCGGATGGGCGATCGAGTGCCGCATCTACGCTGAAGATCCGGCCAACAACTTCTTCCCTTCGCCGGGGTTGATCACCTACTTGCGGCCGCCCTCGGGGCCCGGCGTGCGGGTGGACAGCGGCAGCTACGTGGGCTGGCGGGTGCCGCTCGAATACGACCCGCTGCTGGCCAAGCTGGTGGTTTACGGCGAATCGCGCGCGAGCGCCCTGGCGCGCCTCGCGCGCGCGCTGGTGGAATACGAGGTCAGCGGCATTCGAACCAACATCCCGTTTTTCCGCAGTGTGGCCGCACATCCGGATTTTGTCGCCGGGCGGCTCGACACGGGTTTTATTGACCGCTTTCTCGCCGGCGGGTTTCCCCCGCGCGAAACACCCGAGCCGGAAGCGGAACTGGTGGCCATGCTGGTTGCGGCTCTGGAATCGCGGCGCGAGGCGGCGAACTCCGCGACGCCTGTCCCGGCCACAAACGCCTGGAAAACTGGAGGGCGCGAATCGTTGCTCAACTCCTGGCCAGTGAAACGCTGACAAGGCGATGAAACTGAATTTCAAACTCCATGCCGGAAACGAAGTGCAGGACCGCGAACTGGAGCTTGGCTCGCTGCCCTCGCCGCGCACCCTCAGCGGGCGGCTGGAAATTCAAGACGGCGGTAAGAAAGCCAGCGCGGATTGGGCGGAGATTTCGCCCGGAACGTATTCCATCCTGCTGGGCGAGCACTCCTGGGACGTTCGCATCGAAAAGCAGCCTGGCGAAGCGGCTGGTTCGGCGACGGTCTATATCGTTCTGCTGGGCGCGCGCGCTTACCGCCTGGAACTGGCCAACCCGCGGCGCCGCCGGCGCGCGCAGGCGGCCGGAGCGCTGGCAGGACCGCAGGAAATTCTCGCGCCCATGCCGGGAAGAATCGTCAAAGTGCTGGCCGCTGAGGGCAGCGAAGTGCAGCAGGGCGAAAGCCTTCTGGTGATTGAGGCCATGAAGATGCAAAACGAAATTCGCGCCCCGCGCACAGGCAAGGTGGAAAGGATTTACGTCAGGGAAGGCGCAGGCGTCGAAACCGGCGCGCGATTGCTGAGGCTGGTGTGACCGTAAGGGCGCAGGGCCCGCGCCCCGCGTCCAAAAGGGCGAACGCCGTTCGCCTCCACGGCGGTGAGACGCCGCCGCTACAGCCGCGGCCGGCCTCAACGCCGCGCCTACTTGAAGCTCCCAGCCTGACGGCTGCCGCGAGCTCGAGCCCGGCGGCAG
>OFHG01000647.1_pt1 | contig 13533 bp, 14 predicted proteins | sample 1521931 | NCBI WGS metagenome assembly OFHG01 (sample SAMEA2468438, study PRJEB22500) | soil metagenome | biome: Glassland; feature: Farmland; material: Clay | place: Australia | collected 2013-01-31 | depth 0.55 m
CTCCTGGCACACGGCATCGGGAAGGGCCAGGAGGTCGTCGTCCCCCCACTCACGTTCTTCGCCTCCGCGTCCACGGTCCTCCAGGCGGGCGCCAAGCCCGTCTTCTCCGACGTGGACCGGGCGTCGTACAACCTGGACCCCTCCAAGCTCCCCGCCGCGATCACGCGGAAGACGGCGGCCGTCATGCCCGTCCACCTGTACGGCCAGACGGCCGACATGACGCCCATCCTCGAGGCGGCCCGGGAGCACGACCTCCTCGTCCTCGAGGACGCCTGCCAGGCCCACGGCGCCGAGTACCACGGGAAGAAGGCGGGGAACCTGGGCGACTCCGCCTGCTTCTCCTTCTACGCGACGAAGAACATGACCACGGGCGAGGGCGGCATGGTCGTCACGGACCGCGACGACGTGGCGGAGAAGGCCCGCCTCCTGAGGGACCACGGGCAGACGGCCAAGTACGAGCACGCGAGCCTGGGCTACAACCTCCGGATGACCGAGATGGCCGCGGCGATCGGCCTCGTCCAGCTGAAGAAGCTCGAGGGCTGGGTCCGGAAGCGGCGGGAGAACGCCAAGGCGCTGTCCAAGGGCCTCGACGGCATCGAGGGCCTCGTCCCCCCGTCCGAGGGGAACTGGATGGTCCACGCGTACTACCAGTACATCGTCCGCGCCGACCCCCCGTTCCCCCTGTCCCGGGACGAGATCGTCCAGGGCCTGACCGACGAGGGCGTCGGCTCCCGGGCCTCGTACCCCATGCCCCTCTACCGGCAGAAGGCCCTGGCCGGCCTGCGCCTCCGCGGCCGCTGCCCCGTCGCGGAGGAGGTCGTGCCCCGCCTCTTCGAGCTCCCTGTGCACCCCGCGGTCTCGGCCGAGGACATTGCCACGATCGTCGCCGCGGTCGAGCGGATCGCGACGCCCGCGTGACCCTTCAGTAGAGAGAAAAGCTTCATGGCCTCGCGCGCTGCATCAGGGCGTCCGGAGGCGGGGTCCGTGATCTGCCCGTCCTGCGGCACGTGGAACAAGGACGAGTCCCTCTTCTGCAAGTATTGCGGCTTCGACCTGTCCAAGGCGCCGAAGCCCGCGATGCCCCCGGCGCCCGCGCCGCCGCCCCCGCCGGGTCCGCCCGCCGCGGCCCCGCCCGTGGTCCCGCGGCCCCCGCCGCCGCGCACGTGGTGGCACGGCCTCGGCGTGTTCGTCATCCTGGCGGTCGCCCTCGTGGTCATCGACCTGGCCGCGAACCAGCGGATCACCTGGTCCTTCGTCGGCGTCCTCTCCGTCGCGTTCATCGTGGGCGGGGTGATGATCCTCCAGTTCCTGGCCGCCGCGGAGCCGCGGGACCGCCGCCCGTTCGTCGCGGGGGCCGTCCTCCTCGTCGTCGCGGTCCTCCTCCTGCCCCTGGCCATCTCCCTCCAGAGCTCCCCCACGTTCACGGACACGTACACGGTCGGAAACCGCGGCGGGGTGAACGTCCTCGCCCTGGACGTCTCCGACGAGGCGGGCCGCGTGACCGTCCAGTTCGCCGCCGACCCGGGCTTCCTCGTGCGGGCCGTGATCACCCACCTGGGCGGCCTCTTCTCGAGCCACTACGCGGGGGACGTCGTCGCGTCCAACGCGACCTCGGGCGGCACGCTGACGTTCACCCTGACGGCCAAGGGCGTCTCGGGCCTCTTCTTCCTCGGAGGCCACGACATCGTGATCACGGTCTCCGAGTCCGTCGCGGTGTCCATGGACCTGTCCTCGAGCACGGGCGCGATCGACGTGACCGTGCCCGCGGGGGTCGTCGTCGCCGCGGCGGGGATCTCCGCGAGCGTGGCCACGGGGAGCGTGGCCCTTACGACGACGGACGCGGCGTTCGTCTCCGGCTCCTCCCTCCGCGCCGTCTCGACTACGGGGACCGTGACCCTCTCCATCACGCAGACCGTGGTCCATCCGGGCAGCGTCGGGGTCGCGGGCACGTCGACCACGGGCGGCGTGGCTTTCACGTTCAACCGGGCCGCAGGGGTCGCGGCCCGCGTGTCCTCCGCGGTGACCACGGGCACCGTGAACCCGGACCCGGCGAAGTACACAGGGTCGTCCAACGCCCTCCTCTTCGCCCCGGACGAGGCCACGTACGATGCGGCCCTGATGACCTTCCAGGTGGCCCTCCAGTCGACGACGGGCGGCATCGACCTGCGGTGATTCCCCATGTATTGCAGCCGTTGCGGCGCGCGGAACGACGAGGACGCGAGGTACTGCGAGCGGTGCGGCGCCGATCTCGGCGCGATGTCCAGGCCCGGCGCGCCCGGCACGGCCCCGGCGGTCCCCGCGGCGCCGCCACTGCCCTCGGCGCCCGCGCCGCCCCTGGTCTATCCGCCCGCCCACCCGCGGGCCTGGTGGTACCCCATCGGCGTGTGGGTCATCCTGTCCGCCTTCTTCGCGTTCATCGACGTGGCCGGGACGCACACGATCTCGTGGAGCGTCTGGCCCATCGGCATCCTGGGGATCTTCATGGTGGGCTTCCCCCTCCTCCATCTGCTCGAGGCGCGCGCGAGCGGTCCCCGCTGACGTCCCGCGGGGGCACGGTGGGGACCGCGGGGTGAAGAGACGGCACGCGGCTCGGGGTCGCGATGGCAGCCTCGTCCCGGTCCGGCGAGACGTGGGCGGCCATCGGCCTCGTCGTCGTCGCGGTCGTGGTGCTCGTGGTCCTGCTCCTCCTTCGGGGGTACGGCGGGGTCGGGATGATGGGCGGCTCGTACGTGGGCGGCAGCTGGATGGTGGGGATAGGGTTCCTCGCCGTGGTCGGCATCGCGATCTTCCTCTACGTCGTCCTGACGCCCGGCGTCGCCCAGCCCGTGATCCCTCCGCCGTACCCCCATCCGGAGTGGGGATCCCCGCCCAGCACCCACCCGGCCGTCCAGATCCTGGACGCTCGCTATGCCCGCGGCGAGATCTCGCGGGAGCAGTGCGTCGAGATGCGCAAGGACATCGAGTCCCGCAACCCCTGATGGGGGATCCAGGCGGGTCGGCGGAGGGCAAAGGCGGAAAACGCTCCGCCCCTTACCGCGCGTGCAGGTGACCCCGATCGACCCGAAGGACTTCACGAGCCGCCTCCAGGAGGGGACGGCCCATGAGCGGCGGCTCGAGTGGGAGGCCGCGGAGACCCTCTACACGCGTCTCCTGGACGACTTCGGCCCCGTAGGCGCCGAAGATTGGTCGGCCCACCGCATGCGGGCCACGGCGCGTCTGCGCCGCGCCAACGCGCTCATGGAGCTCGAGCGCTGGGACGAGGCCCGCGGTGCCCTGGACGGCGCCCTCGACGACGCGAAGGCGAGTGGCGACGGCGACGTGCTGGCCCAAGCCCTCCTCGCGGCGGGCGTCTACGCGACGAACCGAGGGGACATGGCCCGGGCCGAGGCCTTCCTCATGGACGCCCTGGCCCGCTACCACCGCGCGGACGACCGCGTCTCGCTCCAGGGGCGTGGCTGGGCCTTCCTGAGCCTCGCTTCGCTCTACGGCAAGACGGGCCGGCTCGACCTCGCGTTCGTGACCTTCACGAAGGCCCAGGACGTCCTGGGCGCGGCCCAGGATCCCGAGGGGGTCGCCGCGGCCTGGGAGGCCCAGGCCCAGCTGCGCCGCGCGATCCACGACGAGGACCGCTGGCGCGAGGACTTGGCCGAGGCGGTCGTCTTCTACGACCGCGCGGGGATGGCGGAGAAGGCGGAGCGGCTGCGGAAGCTCCTCGGGCGCAAGCTCGTGTGAGGGTGGACCGCGGGGGATGGCGCGGCCGCGCGAGGAGGTCAACCTCAAACAAGGTTAACTTCCCGCAGGAGGTGGGGGCCGCCCCGCTGGTACGTATTGCAGGCACGGAGGGTTGAAACCGGTCCGCCGGCCTCCGCGGGTCCGATGGAAGACGCGGTCTACTTCGCGAACGTCCTGCGGTCCCGCGAGTGCGCCGTGTGCGGCACGGACCGCAAGGCGTCCTCCGTCCTCGCCCTGTCCGCTTGCGCCGTGTGCGGCACCTCGCTGGACGACGCCCACGCCCTCCTCGCGGTCGCGAAGGGCGCGGCCAAGGCCGTCTGCTCGTACCCCTGCCTCGAGGTCGTCCTGAACGAGGGCCTCGCGGGCGGCGCCGCGTGCCCCGGGTGTGGGACCCCGTGGGCCGAGGCGGCGCCCCCTCCCCGCACCTGCCGCACGTGCGCCCAGGAGCTCTCCTTCGGCGACGGCTACGTCGGGCTGTGGCAGGGGGGCCGCGTCCTCACGTTCTGCGGCATCCCGTGCCTCAAGAACCACGACGCCCGCGCGAACCCGTTCTGCGGGTAACCCGGTGGCAGGCCACCCCACGATTCAAGAGGCTCGGCCGCTTGCCAGGAGACGATCCGATGGCCCAGCCCGCGCCAATCCGCCGCGAGGAACCCGTCCTCAACATCCAGAACCTCTGGAAGGCGTACGACGGCTCCCAGGCGCTCCAGGGCCTCTTCCTCGCTGCGTACCCGGGGGAGATTTTCGGCCTCATCGGCCCGAACGGGGCGGGCAAGACGACCACGATCCGGATCCTGGTCGGCCTCCTGCGCCCGGACGCGGGCGAGGTCCGTCTCCTCGGCGAGGACATCCTCCGCGACCCCATCGGCTACAAGGCGCGGCTCGGCTACATGCCCGAGGCCCCGACGCTCCCGGAGTACCTCACGCCGACCGAGTTCCTGGGCTACGTGGCCCGCGTGCGGAACCTGCCGCGGTCCGGGATCGCGCCGCGCACCGCCGAACTGCTGCGGATGTACGAGCTGTCGGGCAAGGCGGACGAGACGATCGCCTCGCTCTCCAAGGGCATGAAGGCCAAGCTCGCGTTCGCCGCGGCGACCGTCCACGGCCCCACGTTCCTCATCCTGGACGAGCCCCTGATCGGGATCGACCCCGGGGGGCAGCACCTGGTCAAGGAGCAGCTCGTCGCGATGGCCCGGGCCGGGGGGACCGTCCTCGTGTCCACGCACCAGCTGGACACGGCGGAGCGGCTGTGCAGCCGCGTGGCGATCATCCACCGCGGCCGGAACGTGGCCACGGGGGACCTGGCGAGCCTCCGGTCCCAGGCCCATGCGGGGGAGCAGCAGTCCCTGGAGGAGATCTTCCTCAAGCTCACGGAGGAGGCCGGGCTCCCGGAACCCGAGCGCCCGCGCCGCCGCGGGTTCTTCGCGCGGCGGAGGTCCGGATGACCCGCGTCGGCACCCTCCTCCTCTACAAGATCCGGTTCTTCTTCGGACCGACCCTGCGCGGGAGGTTGGGCCCCCTCGCCTACCTGGGCCTCATCCTCCTCTTCCTGCCCACGGGCTTCGGGATCGGGGTCGCCCTGGCATCGGGGATCAAGGGCGCCTCCGCGGCCCAGGCCATCTCCACCCTGAGCGCACCCTTGAGCGCGATCCTCGCCCTGGGCTTCGTGTACTCCGTCTTCTCCGGGGTCACGGCCCACGTCTCCGAGTTCGACTTCTTCATGACCGCGGACGTGCGGCCGCGGGAGTACCTCCTCTCCGACCTCCTGTTCCAGTTCATCTCCCTGTTCGGGGCGGGCGGCCTCGCCGCGGTCGTCGCGGCGTTCGGCATGGCCTCCTTCGTCGGGCGTCCCCTCGTCGTGGTCGCCCCGCTCCTCCTCACCCTGTTCGCCTTCGCCCTCCTCGTCCTCATGATCATCCAGATCGTCACGGTCCTCGGCGTGCGGTACCCCAAGGGTCACGTCCGGTCGTTCGCCCTCCTCCTCTTCGTCCTCTCCCTGCTCCCCGCGGCGACCCTCGCGTATCCGGCGTTTCCCCTCCACTTCGGGGACGTGCCCCTCCCGACCACGGCCTTCGGGACCCTGGGTTACGACGTCCTCCTGGGCCTGCCCCTGAACCTCGAGGCGCTCGCGGTGGCCCTGGTCTCGTTCCTCGCCGTCGCGGGCCTCTGGCTCGCCCTGTCAGACACGTACATCTTCCACGGGATTCACCCGAGCCTCTCCGCGGGGTTCGGGCAGGTGGACATGGCCGCGCGGATGGCCCAGCAGCGGCGGATGACGGCCGGCTTCGGCAAGTTCACCACGGGGCTGACCGTGCGGACGGACCGCGGGAGCGACACGGGCTACATGGCCCGCTACCATCTCCTGCGGATCCTCCGGGACGGGAGCATCGTCTTCATCGGCCTGTTCGCGCTCATCTCCCTGCTGCCCATCAACCTCGGGAACACGGGACCCGCCTCGGAGCAGGCGCCCATCTCCCTCCTGGCCACCCAGATGCTCACGTTCCTCGTCGCCATCCTCGCCCTGAACTGGTCGTACTACGAGCGCGAGAACCTCTGGATCGTGGTGGCCGCCGCGAAGTCCCCCGGGCCGTACTTCCGCGGACTCATGATGAGCTTCACGGTCGTAGGGCTCATCGTGGCCTTCGCCTTCGTCCTCTTCTACGTCGGGACCTCCGCGGTCCCCATCGCCGTGTCCGAGCTCGCGGTTCCGATCGCCGCGGCCGTCGCCGCGGCCTTGGTCGCCACGGCGCTCCTGACCCGCCTCAAGGTGCAGCCCGCCGCGTTCTCCTTCTCCATGCTGGCCATCCTGGCCTCCGCGGTGATCGCCGGCTACTTCGGCGGCTTCATCGCGAGCGCCATCCTCCTCGCGGCCCAGCTCGCCCTGGGGCTGGGCGCCGCCGTCCAGGTCGTCCTCCTGGCCGCGTACTGCGCGGCCCTGGGCGCGTTCGGCCTCTGGTGGATCAGCCGCCTGGCCGCGGGCTTCCGCCTGTGATCACAGCCGCTTCGCGCGGTAGTCGTCCACGATGTCGCCGTACGCCTGGACGAAGTACCGCGCGGCGTCCCGGAGGCCCGTGCGGCCGTCCCGGGTGAGGCGGTAGACCTTCGTGTGGCCCTTGCCCTCGCGGCGTACGAGGCCTTCCTCCTCGAGCGCCTTGAGTGCGGGGTAGATCGTCCCGGGCGTGGGCCGGTCGAACCGGCGCTTCGTGAGCTCCGTCGCGATCTCGGAGCCGTACATGGGCTTCTTCCCGAGGAGGTAGAGGATGGAGAAGCTGAGGTAGCCCCGCATGTCGCAGCAGGCGGGTGGAGGGCAGCACTCGACCACTTGGAGTTCCATGCTCCCTCCATGGAGGCGGCGGGAGATAAGTGTATCGGGCGTCCGATTATCGGACATACGATATATTGAAATACCCGGGCTGGGTTCGAGTATCGGGCGTCCAATAGGCCCAGGAGAACGACGATGTTCGGACCCTACGAGGACTTGGCGCGGGTGTTGGCGAAGGAGCGGGCGCAGGCCGCGTGTTGCGCGGGCGTGCCGCGGGCCTGGTGCGCGGCGGAATGCCGGGCGGTGTCCCGCCATGGATGAACTGGAGATTCGTCGCAAGGTCCGCGAGCACTACGGCGGAGAGGCGTCCCGCGGGCGCGGAGCCCCCTCGGAAGGCTGCTGCGGCCCCGAGGTGATCCCGCTGGACCGCGTCGCCTTCGGGGAGACGGCGGCCATCCCGCGCTTGGGCGTCGGCGACCCCATCCGGGTGCTGCAACCGCGGGAAGGCGAAGTCGTCCTGGACCTCGGGAGCGGACCGGGCCGCGACGTGCTGTACGCCGCGGAGCTCGTCGGGCCGAACGGACGCGCGATCGGCGTGGACGCGACCCCGGAGATGGTGTTCCGCGCCCGGGCGACCGCGGCCTCCCTGAAGCGGGCCAACGCGGAGTTCCGCCTCGGGGAGATCGAGCACCTCCCGATCGAGAGCGGGACCGTGGACGGCATCGCGTCGGACTGCGTGGTCAACCTCTCCCCGGACAAGGCCCAGGTGTTCCGCGAGGCGTACCGCGTGCTCAAGCCCGGCGGCCGCATCGTTGTTTCCGACGTGGTCGCGGACCGCGACCTTCCCCCGGGGACGCGTCGGGACGCGGAGCGGTGGGCCGCGTGCGAGGCCGGCGCGGTGACCGCGGCCGCGTACGTCGCGCTCCTGCGCGAGGCCGGGTTCGAGACGGTCGAGGCCGAGACGGCGGGTTCGTACCGGGAGGGTCTCTCCCGTGCCGTCGTGCGGGGCGTGAAGCCCGCGCGGCGTGGGTGAACTCAGGGAAAACCGGCAACAGACCTATATACAGCCCCGCCGTCGGAGGCCTTCGGTTAGCTCCGAGGGAACTCCATGGCGGTCGAAGCAGTCCCTGAGAACGGATCCAACGGGGTCGCGGCCCCGAAGGACGACCGGATCGTCGTCGCACGCAAGCTGACGAAGATCTACGACAGCGGCGAGATCGAGGTCCGCGCCCTCCGCGGTGTCAACCTGGACGTCCGCAAGGGAGAGATGGTCGCCGTCATGGGCCCTTCGGGTTGCGGCAAGACGACCCTCCTCAATTGCCTCTCCGGGATCGACGAGTTCAACGGCGGCGAGGTCTGGATCGCGGGGCACCGCCTCTCCAAGATGAACGACAACGAGAAGACGGACTTCCGCGCCCTGAAGATGGGCTTCATCTTCCAGAACTACAACCTCCTCCCGGTCCTGAAGTCCGTGGAGAACGTGGAACTCCCGCTCCTGGTCCGCGGCGACGATCCGAAGGAATCCCGTCGGCGGGCCATCGCAGCCCTCGAGGCCGTTGGCCTCCATGAGGAGGCCAACAAGAAGCCCGCGGAACTCAGCGGAGGGCAGCAGCAGCGCGTGTCCATCGCCCGCGCCCTCGTGAACGAGCCCGACATCGTGTTCGGGGACGAGCCCACGGGCAACCTGGACTCGGAGACCACCCACGAGGTCCTCGACGTGATGAAGCGCCTCCACAAGGAGAAGGGGCTCACCTTCATCATCGTGACCCATGACTCCACGGTCGGCAACTCCACGGAGCGGGTTATCCTCATGCGGAACGGCCAGATCCTGAAGTCCTACAAGCCCGCGGGCATGTGAGCCCCATGGCGCTGGATCAGGGACTCGTCCTGATGGCCCTCGTCGGGCTCGTGGTCCTCGGCCTCCTGGTCTGGACAGGTCGGAAGCGCTTCCCGCTCCGCATCGGCATGGGGAACTTCTTCCGGCGCAAGACCCAGGTCGCCATCGTGGTCGCCGGGCTCCTGATCGGCACCGCGATCATCTCCTCTTCCTATGTGATCCAGTCCACGTTCGACTACACGATTCGCAGCACGGTGTTCCACAACTTGGACTATATCGACGAGACGATCACCGTGCCCAGCGCGACCCTGGGACGGGCGCCCTTCAACCTTTCCGTGTTCCGGGGGCTCCACGACAATTGGACGAACGGCGCGATGCCCGCGGTGGCCGCCCTGGCGCCGCGGTACGTCGTGAGCGCCGCGAGCCTGGACACGAACACCCAGCTCCTGGAACCGACGGGCACGCTCATCGGATTCAACGCGACGTACGACTTCGGCACCTTCGTCCGTCCGGACGGCACCCTGTGGGACGGCGCGGGCCTCACCGCGGGCCAGGTCATCGTGAACCAGGCCTACGTGAACGACACGGAGGCCCAGGTGGGAGACCACCTGACCGTCTTCCCCGCGGGGGCCGTGCACCCGCTCGTGCTCACCGTGACGGACATCGTCCTGGACTCCGGCCGCGGGGCGTACGGCGGGAACCCGAACCTGTTCGCGTCCCTGGAGACCGTGCAAGCCGCCTTCGCCCTGCCGTTCCAGCCCGTGCCGCAGACCATCAACATGATCATCGTGGCCAACGTCGGCGGGACGACCCAGGGCTACCTGCGGTCCGGCGCGGTGGACACGCAGCTCACGGCCCACCTTCCTTCGGGCTTGGGCCTGAGCATCTCCAACGTGAAGGAGGACCAGGTCACCCAGGCCACGCAGAACGTGGACATGCTGAGCCAGATCTTCCTCCTCCTGGGCTCCTTCACGATCATCGCGGGCGTCCTCCTGATCATCAACATCTTCGTCATGCTCGCGGAGGAGCGCAAGGGGGAGATGGGCGTGGCCCGCGCCCTGGGCATGCGCCGCAGCCACCTCGTCCAGAGCTTCGTCGCGGAGGGACTCGCCTACGCCCTCCTGTCCGCGGCCGTCGGCACGTTCGTGGGGCTCCTCATCGCGGGCGTCATCCTCTGGGCCTTCACGCTGATCTTCCCCGCGCGGCTGTTCGGCGGCGTGCAGTTCGTCCTCACCTGGACGGACCTGGACCTGATCCGCGGCTTCGCCATCGGCTTCCTGATTACCATGGCGACCATCCTCCTGGCCTCCTGGAGGGTCTCCAAGCTCAACATCGTCCGGGCCATCCGGGACATCCCGGAGCCCGTGGAGCACCGCTCCACGAAGTGGCAGCTGGCCCTCGGAGGGCTGCTCTCCGTCCTCGGGGCCGCCCTGACCGTGGCGGCCGTCGTGCGGAGCGACGTCCTGTTCCAGGACGTGGGCCCCGCGAGCTTGGCCGTGGGCCTCGCCATCCTGCTCCGGAACGTCGTGACGCCGCGGGTGGCGTTCACTGCCGCGGGTGCCTTCCTCCTCGTGTGGCTCCTGCTCCCGGACAAGCCCATCACGAGCTCGGACACGAACATCGACGTGTTCGTCGCGGTGGGCCTCCTGGCCGTCTTCGGCGCGCTCCTCCTGGTCATGTTCAACAGCGAGGTCCTCATCTGGGTCGCCACCCGGATCGGGCGGAGGCGCACCTGGCGCCCCGTGATCCGCACCGCGGTCGCCTATCCGATGAACAAGAAGTTCCGGACGGGGACCACCCTGGCCACGATCGCCCTGATCATGTTCACGATCGCCACGATGTCCGGGATCCAGGGGATCATCGGTTCGAGCATCACGACGACCGTCGTGCGGCAGAGCGGGGGCTACGACCTGATCGGGAACACCCGCGCCCCGGTTCCCCTCTCCAACCTGACGGGCACGATCGCCAACAGCTCCATGCTGTCCCAGAACATCAGCGAGATCCACGGGCTCTCCTCGGCGAGGACGCAGACCTCGTTCAACGCGACCATGTCGGGAGCCCTGCACAATACGACCTTGCTGGGCGTCCCCACGGAGTGGGTGAACGCGTCCATCCCGCTGGAGTTCCAGTCCCTCGATCCGAACTACACCACGCCCGCGGCGGCTTGGCAGGCTCTCGAGTCGGATCCCCATCTCGCGATCGCGGACGGGAGCGTCGTCCCCGGCGGCGTCGGGATGGGCTTCGGCGGTGGTGGATTCTTCACGTTCAGCGCGAAGGTGGGCGACGTCCTGTACTTCGGTAGCTCCGCGGGCGCGGTGGGCTACGTGAAGCTCATCGGAATCCTCTACGAGCAGTTCGTGCCCGGGCTGTTCGTCGGATGGGACACCGTGCGGGCGGCCTCCCACGGGGAGGCGCCCTCCATCTTCTACGTCAAGGTGACGGCCGGAGCGGACGCCACGGCCGTCGCGCACGAGCTGGACCGAGCGTTCATCTGGGCGGGCATGCTGGCCCTGAACCTGAACAGCCTCGTGAGCCAGATCACGGACATCATCTCGGGCGTCTTCAACCTCCTGGAGGCGTATCTGGCCCTCGGCCTGATTGTCGGGATCGCGGGCCTCGGCGTGATCACCATGCGGAACGTGGTCGAGCGCCGCACGGAGACGGGCGCCCTCCGCGCCCTGGGCTTCCGGAAGTCCATGATCCTCGCGTCCTTCCTCCTCGAGCTCATGTTCATCGCGGTCACGGGGATCGCCGTCGGGGACGCCCTGGGGATCGCCCTGTCCTACGACCTGTACCTCAAGTTCTTCGCGGACGTCGGGTTCTTCTCGATCCCCTGGGACCGGCTGATCCTCCTGAGCTCCGTCGCGTTCGTGGGCGCCGTCGTGGCGACCGCGAGCCCCGCCATCCGCGCGGCGAGGATGCCTCCGGCCGAGGCCCTCCGGAGCTACGAGTGACGCATCGGCATCCGGCCAACTCGTCGGAGAGGGCGGCTCAATACACGGCTTCCTTCTGCCGCCGGTCGAGGACGAGCTGCCGGAAGTGCTCCGGCTTGCGGTCGAAGGCGAGCTGGCACTCCTCGGAGCAGAAGTAGTACGGGGTGCCCTTGTACCAGATCATCCAGTACGCGTTGTGCGGGTTGACCGGATTCTCGCAGACGGGATCGACCGCCATGGCCCTCGCCCTCGCCGAAGCGGCGGGGCGATATGAAGGCTTCGCCCGCGGGCCTCGGCGCGCCGCGCGTTTATATCCCGCGCCTCCATACTCGCGCCCGTGGCCATGCGGGTCGGCGTGATCGGCGTGGGCGCCATGGGCGCGAACCACGCCCGCGTGTACTCCGAGATCGCGGACCTGGTCGGCGTCGCCGACCCGGACGTCAAGGCGGGCGGCGCCGCATCGAACCGGTTCACGACGAGCTTCTTCCCCGATTACCGCGCGCTCCTGAAGGAACCCCTGGACGCGGTCAGCGTGTGCGTCCCGACGAGCCAGCATACACCCGTCGCCCTGGACGTCATCGGCAAGGGGATCGACCTGCTCGTGGAGAAGCCCCTCGCGGGCTCCGTGGAGGAGGCCCGCACGATCGTGGAGGCCGCGGACCAGGCGGGCGTCACCCTCGCCGTGGGCCACGTGGAGCGGCACAATCCCGTGGTGGCCGTGGTCAAGCGCGGCCTCGCGGCGGGCGAGTACGGCGACCTGATCACGATCCCGGGTCGGCGGGGGGGGTCGGTTCCGCCCCCGGTCCCCCGCGTCCGCGGGGGTCTGGCCCTCCGCGTTCACGGCACCCGCATCCCCCCCCCACCTCGTGGCTCCCCCCGTCCCCCCCGTCCCCGTGCGGCGTCTGCTCGGCCCCGTTTTCCTTTCCGCCCACCATCCCCGCCGCTGGAATCCCAAGATGCGCCCGTACATCTTCGCCGAGCGCAACGGGATCCACATCATCGACCTCGCCCAGACCGTCAAGCGGCTGGACGTCGCCCTCGACGCCGCGCGCGAGACCGTCGCCCGCGGGGATTCTGTTCTCTTCGTGGGCACGCAGAAGCAGGCTCAGGAGCACGTCGCCGGCGAGGCGCTCAGCCTCGATCTCGATCGATGGGGCGTCCGGCGCCGGGAGCTCGGGACGCGTCGGTTCCGTCGTGATGGTGGTCGCCTCGGATGGACGCGCTGCCGGTCGGTCACGCGACCGTGGCCGATCGCGATGCCATTCTAGTCCGGGGCGGCCGTGCGGCTGTCGGCCGACGGACTCGGGCCATCGGTGACTTGACCCGCGTCGGCGAGCGCCGCTCCCCGCCCCGGGGCGGGCGGGGACGACGGCGACGCCCCGACCGGCCGCGCGGATCAGTCGCCGCCGAGCAGCGCAGGGTTTTCCCTCATCTGGCGCTGCGCGGGGCCGATATCGCCGAACGGTCCGGAAAGTCCGGGGCCATTGCGTCCTTTGAGCCCCATCGCGGCGTCAGTGTCGCGCTGCGGACGGTCGGTCTTCGAGCGCTTGAGCTGCTGTTGGTATTCCTGCTCAGCCGCTGCCGCATAGCGCGCGCTGGTGAGCGACTTCAGGAACGCGACCAGGTCGTCGATCTCGGGCTCGGTGAGCCCGAGCGGAACGATCCCGCCGTCGAGGAACGGGTTCTGCACGCCGCCCTTGTTGTAGTGATCTATCGTGTCCCACAGCGTCGCCTGCGAGCCGTCGTGGAAGTAGGGCTCGGTGACGAGC
>OFHG01000648.1_pt1 | contig 13528 bp, 7 predicted proteins | sample 1521931 | NCBI WGS metagenome assembly OFHG01 (sample SAMEA2468438, study PRJEB22500) | soil metagenome | biome: Glassland; feature: Farmland; material: Clay | place: Australia | collected 2013-01-31 | depth 0.55 m
TCAGTCGCCGCCCCTGGTCGTCGCGCCGGTTGAGTCCCGAAGGATCGACCGTCCCCGCCGCGGCGCTCGAGCCGAACACGCCGACGCGAAAGTGGAAGCCTTCCTCGTTCGTCCAAATAACGACTTCAAGCGGATGACGGGTCTTGATCTTGTGGTCGTTCAGCGCGCGAATCACCTCGATCGCGCCGAGGCTGCCGACGTCGCCATCGAAATTTCCTCCATGCGGCACCGAATCGATGTGCGAGCCGAACAGCAGCACGGGCAGCTTTTCCGTGCCGGCGCGATAGCCGAGGATATTGCCGGCCGGGTCGACACGCACGTTGAGCCCGGCCTCGCGCATCAGTCCCATCACGTATTGCCGCGCCGCCATGTCGGCATCGGAAAAGCCCAGGCGCGTGACGCCGCCGTCCGGATTGCGGCCAAACGTGCTCAATTTCTCGAGCGTCTGGCGAAGCCGGGCGCCCTGGACGTGGAAGGCAGTGGAGGGAACCTGCGCCGGCTGTTCCGCGTTCTGCCCCGCGGAGCCCGGCGGCAGGGAAACGGCGGGGACAGCTGTGGCGAAACACACCGCCAGAACAGCCCAAAACCGGGGCATAAGCACCTCCTGAGTGGGTGACATTGTACTTGGGACGGCAGCTTTGGGAAATGCGGAATGCGGCGGCTCGAGCGGTTTTTCAGGAGCACTTGGCGCGGCAAAGACCCGATCGCACCGTCGCGCGATGGCGCCTAGTGAAACGGCAGGGAGTAGCGGAATCCCGCGCGGGCGGCAAAGGGGAGGCCGAGTTCAGGCACCGGTGTGGCCTGCACCGCGTACTGTTCGTTGAAGAGATTTTCAGCGGCAACAAAGAGCTGGACGCCATGGCCCATCTCGCGCGCGGCGCTTACGTCCAGAACGAAAAACCGGCCGAGCGGAAACAGGTTCCGATCGTCGTCGTACTGCGTTCCTACCAGCCGCCCATCGACACCGATCGTGAATTTCTCCCCCCAGGCGTAGGTGCTCTGGAACGTCAGAACGTTGCGTGGCACCTGCGGCACCCACAGCCCGACGAGCGAGGGATCAGCGGGAAAGCTCGTGACCACCGCGTTGGCGTATTGATAGCCGGCGGAAAGGTTCCACCCGCGCGTGAGCCGCAGAACCGAGTCCAGTTCCACGCCGGCCGAGCGGAGGCGGCCGAGATTCTGCCGCTGGCGGAGGATCAGAGTGGGCAGGACGTCGAGTGTGACGTTCGCAATCGGGTCCGTCACCTCATTCCAGAAAAAGTTACCGCGAATCTGCGCCCGGCCTCCGGCAAGATTCCAGCCCAGCCCCGCTTCCCCGCCGGTGAGCCGTTCGGCGCTCAGGGCGGCGTTCTGCTGGGTTACCACGTTGCCCACGCGAAACGACCGGTAGAGTTCGTTCAACGTGGGCGCGCGGAACGCGCGATAGATCGCCGCGCCGAACCAAACCCCTTTGCCCACGCGGTCGAGCACCGTGACGCGAGGGCTGAACGCATTTTCCGACCGGTCGGCGAACGGCGTCGTTGCCGGCGAGCCCGGAGGCGTGAGCGGCGTGCGCGTGAACGCGCCATCGAAATTCCGCCAGTTGTCCCAGCGCCCGCTGACCGTAACGAGCCAGTGCGATCCGAGACGGATCAGGTCCTCGCCGAAGATTCCCGCCGATCGCTGCCGCCCGCCGGAAGATTGCAGCGCCGTAACGGTTCCGCCGGGCGAGAACAGTTGCTCGTTGCTCGCGCCGAGCACCTTTTTCGCGTCCATCCCGGCTACCAGCGTCTGCCGTGCGCCCAGGCCGCGGGTCCATAGCGCGCTGCCGCCGACCATCTGCGAGGGAACCCGCTGACTGTTCGTCAGCCGCTCGCTCATTCGATCGGGCGCGACGGCGGAAAACGTCTGCGCGAAATTCTCCGCTTCTCCGTAGAAACGCAGCGAGAGAAAACCCAAGCCACCGAGCGGAGTGTCGGCTCCGAGCGCTCCCTCGCCAAGGCTTGTGCTGTTTCGCTGCAGTGGGGTGCCGTTGCGGCGTGATTCATCGTAGTACCAACCGCGGCCGAAAATACGCGCATGGCGTCCCATCTTGCGGCCGATCGTCAGATCCAGTGTTTCGTGCGTCGATCCGGCGGCCGTATCCACGCTGCCGCGCTCGGCGGGGGGTACCAGGATGTAGCCGTTCGTGTGGAACACCTCGGCGCCGAGTTTCGATTCCCACGCGCCCTTCTCGCCTCCGGCCCAGAAGGAGAAATCCGGCGTGTCCTGATTCCCGTAGGAAGTCTCGAGCGAAAGGCCCGCCGGCTCAGCCGGTCGCGTCAGGAACTGCACCACGCCGCCCAGCGCGCCGCTCCCGTACAGGCTCGAGGCCCCTTCCTGCAAGACCTCGATGCTCTCCACCGACTGGCGCGGCACGCGGCCCCAATAGACCCAGCCGCCGAAGGGGTCGTTCAGCGGAAAACCGTCCTCGAGCACAAGCGCGCGGCTCGCTCCGCTCGCTCCCAGGCCGCGCAGCGAAACGCCCTGAGTGGTCGGATTGGCATTCCGGCTGTCCGAGCGCCGGAACAGGCTGAAGCCGGGTACTTGCCGGAGCGCTCCGTCGAGCGACAGCGCGCCAGTAGTCTCGAGCTGCTTTGAAGTGATCCTCGATTCGCCAAGCGGCGCCTGGGAGAGCGGCGTCGGCGTTCGCGTCGCGGTGACAACGATTTGCTGAGCCAGGGCGACGGGCACGAGAACCAGGGTGATCCGGACGGCCTGCCGGCGCGGAGCGGCGATGAAATGGCGCGCACCCTGGAATCCCGTTGCTTTCGCGGAAACGGTACAGGCTGCGGCCGGTGGCACGGCGAAAGAGAACGCGCCATCGCGGCCCGTGACGGCGTTGGCGGAGAAGCTGCCGCAGCGCAATTCGACCCGGGCGCCCGGGACGGCGGCGCCGCTCGCGTCGAGCACGGTTCCTTCGATCCGCGATTTCGCGGCGGCAGGAACATTCTGCGCCCCGAGCGGCAGAGCAACCGCCAGGCAGACCACCAGAAACATATCCAGGGCAGGTTCGAATGCTCGCAAAGCGGACAGCCAATTCCTCATCGTGCGGCGCACCACCATCGGAAGGGCATACGTATGTTACATCGCGATCAACTTGTCCATCGCATTGGGAGAGTACTTGGCTGCCGGCCTTCCGCCCCGGGAAACTTTCACCCAGGCCTGCCGATGAGCAGCCGGTTCTGGTCTCGCCCTCCGGCATCGTCTAAACTGAATGCAGAGCTTTTCTTCCTGCTGTCCCCGCTTCACGCTGGTGGCGTAGTCCATGCGAGTCCATAACCGACCGCCGCGCCTTTCGCTCGATTTTGCGCTCTCCTGTTTTTCCAGCACTTTGAAGAATTTCTACCGGAACGACGCGCTGACCTACGCGGGCGCTCTGGCGTTCTTTTTTCTCCTCGCCTTGTTCCCTCTTCTGATTTTTCTGGCGAGCGCGCTCGCTTACATCCCGGCGCCCGATCTCTTCCAGCACGTCGTTGACGTGATGTCGCTGATCGTTCCGGCGAAAGCCATGGGACGCGTGGACGTGGTGCTGGCCGATGTCTTGCGGAAAAACCTGGGTCTCCTTTCGTTTGGAATCGTGGGGAGCATCTGGATCGCTTCGGCCGGATTCGAAGCGGTCATCAACGCCATGGATCGGGTGTACGAGGTGCGGAAATCGAGGCCCTATTGGAAGAAGCGGCTGCTGTCGCTTGGGCTGACCGTGCTGATCGGAGGGATGATCATCGTGGCTGTGGTGGCCGGCGTTGTGGGACCCTTCCTCGTGTCTTTATTGCCGGGAATTGTGGGTATGGATTCGCTGTTGATTGCCCTGTGGCCCTTCCTTCGATGGGCAATCATCCTGCTTTTTCTCGTTCTCTCCATCCAGATCCTGTATTTTGTGGGACCCAATCGGGAACAGTCCTTCCGGCAACAGACCCCTGGCGCCTTCCTCGCGGTAGCCGTATGGGTCGGCGCGTCTCTTCTGCTCGATCTCTACCTGGCCCATTTCACCAGCTACAGCGCGATCTACGGCGTCCTGGGAGCCGTCATCGCGCTGCTCACCTGGTTCTACGTCACCGCGCTGGCCCTCCTCCTGGGCGCCGAGTTGAACGCCGAATTGATGCGGAGGAAGGCCGCAGCCGCGCGCCGTCTGATCTGCTGACAAGCGGAAATATTTCCCCGGACGCCTTATGCGGGAAGCGCGGGACGTGCCCGGCCAGGCACTCCGAACGCGTGCGCGTTTCCCCGAGGAGCCCGTATTTCATCCGTTTCCCGTGATGGCGGCGGAACGGGTCAGGTATCCGCGCTCTGTGAGATACCGGAGGATGCTTTCGACCGCCTCGCCGGGAGAGAGACACGAGGTGTCGATTCGGATTTCCGCATCGGCAGGTTCCTCGTACGGATCGGAGATGCCGGTGAAGTTGCTCAGGATGCCGGCACGCGCCTTGGCGTAGAGGCCCTTGCGGTCGCGCTGCTCACAGACGGAAAGTGGCGCGGCCACGTGGACGAGGATGAATCCCCCGCCGCCCTCGACCATCGCCCGCACTTCCCGGCGCACCGCATCGTACGGGGCAATGGGAGCGCAGAGGGCGATTCCCCCGCTGCGGGTGACCTCGGCGGCGACGAAACCGATACGGCGAATGTTGATGTCCCGGTGCTCCTTCGAAAAACCGAGCTCCGACGAGAGATGCTTGCGCACCAGATCTCCGTCGAGCAAAGTGACGGACCTGCCGCCACGTTCGAGCAGCCTTACCAGCAGCGAGTTGGCGATCGTGCTCTTCCCCGCACCCGACAGCCCCGTGAAGAATACCGTGAAGCCCTGACGGGACCGCGCCGGGTAGGTTCTTCTCAGTTCCTTCGCAACCTCTGGAAAGGTGAACCAGGATGGGATTTCCCTGCCCTCGGCCAGCCGCGCGCGCAATTCCGTGCCGGAGATATCGACCGTCTCCGCACCGGCCGCGACCTCATCCTCGGGAACGTAAGCGTCACGGGCGGGCAGATAGAGCATTCGGCGAAAAGGGATCATGCTGACGCCGAGTTCCTTTTCGTGCTTCCGCAGAAGCTGCTGGGCATCGTAGGGCCCGTAGAAGGGCTTCCCCGAGGAGTCGTTTCCCGGCCCGGCGTGATCCCGCCCGACGATGAAGTGCGTGCAGCCGAAATTCTTACGCAGGATGGCGTGCCACAACGCCTCGCGCGGCCCGGCCATCCGCATCGCCAACGGAAGCAGGGCAAGTCGGGCGGTATCGGGAGGGTAATGCTTGAGCAGAGCCCGATAGCAGCGAACACGGGTGTAATGGTCGACATCGCCCGGTTTGGTCATGCCAACCGAAGGGTGGATCAGGAGATGAGCTTCTGACTGGCGCGCGGCCCGGAGCGTCAATTCGAAGTGCGCGCGGTGCATCGGATTCCGCGTCTGAAAAGCGACGACGCGCTCCCAGCCCAGCCGCTCCAGTTCCGCCCGTAGCCCTGCCGGTGTCAGCCGGAGCCGGCGAAAATCGTGGTGCACCGGCGACTGCACGGCCTCCACTCGCCCACCGACCTGCCAGGGATGGCTGCGCCCGAGGATGTGGGCGACGCCAGGATGCACCGGATCGTCGCTGCCGTAGACCGACAGCGCCTCCTGCTTCCGGTCCGGCTGCCAGATATCCTCGACGTGAAGCGCGGCAAGCATCAGACCTTCCGGATCGCGCAGGGCGACCATTTGCCCCACTTTCCACGCCTTCGCCTGCTCTTCGGGCACGTCGAGGACGACCGGGATCGGCCACAGCAGACCACTCGTCAGCCGCATCGAAGAGCAAACGGACTCGTAGTCGGCACGGCACAAGAATCCGCCCAACGGCGAGAATCCTCCGTTCGTCAACAGATCCAGATCGCAGAGCTGGCGCGGAGCCAGGTCCCAGGACGACCAATTCCGCGAGGCCTCGAGGAGTTCGGCGCGACGATCGGCCGGAGCCAGCAGATCGACCAGCGCGCCTCCGTGCGGAGGAATCAGCCGGGCGGCTTCGCGCCGGAATGGCGGCTGAACGACGCCTGTTGGATTCATCTCGGTCTCCGTCGATTGCGGTCCGGCTGCCGCGAGCCTTGCGTCGCGGCTGCCGCGGATAAGGCTCGGCGCCGCGGCTTCGTGGCGGATGGGCGCGAGCGCCGTGGTTTCGGATCGCCGGCGTGAGTTTCCCGCGCGCCAGCGGGCGTGGAAGAAGAACGGGAAACCGTTTCGGAGAGTTCCCGGACGCGCCGATCGAGGCCGGCAAGTGTGGCGGACATCTGCTCGAGCGTGGTGTTCTGGGCCTGCACGAGATCGATCAGGCTCTCGCGACGTTCCGGCACACTCAAGCCGAGCGCCTGCCGTGCCTTGTTGACGAGATTCGTGACGATGCCCCGCGTGGCCTCGTTCGTTTCCAACTCGGCGCGCTCGAGCAGCGGCAACGCTTCGCGCGTCCGTCCGTGCGAGAGGAGCAGCGCGCCCAGATTTCCCGCCGCTTCGCGATCGGCCGGCTCGCACCGCAGCGACTGGCCAAAGCCTAATTCCGCCAGGCGCGGCCGCAAACAGGCCGTCTGCGCCACGGCCCAATCGTTCCAGCGCGTGCTCGTCGGCTCCTCGGCAAGCGCTTCGCCCAGAAGCCGGGCGGCGGGTTCGAACTGCCGGCCGGCAAACAGTTGAATGGCCGCCGCGGATTTCTCCGCGGCCTGGCTCGTCTCCGCAACCGGGCGCCGGCCGGTAAAACCGGCCAGAAGCTCGCGGAAATAGGAACCGAGCAGGGGCTCGTGCGACTTCATTCTCTCGCGCGAAATGGAAATTTCGTCGGGAAGCGCGTTGCGGAGGAATGGGCGGCTGAATTCCTCGTAGGCCAGCCACTCGCGGTCGGCCTCCTCGATGTCGTAGGAGGGAACGGCACAGTCTTCGAGGTCGATCGCGATGCCCAGTTCCCTCAGCCTTTCCGTCGCCGCTCTCCGGACCTCTGGATTACGCGTGATTTCATCCAGGTCGAGGATGCAGTCGGCGAATTGGGCGCAGTGAACGCTCGTCAGCACCGAGAGATCGAAAAACGAAGGATAGAGCAGCGCCGCGTTTGCCGCCGTGAACGCCTGGTAACATCCCCATTCCTCGGCCACGGAAGCGCCCACGAACCGGGGAAAGCCGAGCCAGGAAGGAAGGTAGCGCAGCGGCGCCTTCTCTCGATTCTGCCCGAAGATCATCGAGATGTAGGCCGGAAAGGAATAGCCCGGATAAGAGAGGAAAGACTTCCAGAGATTCAGCGGGCGCCGCAGCAGGACAATCTGAACGGGTCGAAATTGCCGTGAAAGCCAGCCGGCCCGCAACAGGCCGCGATTGAATTGAAGCACGGCCCTCTGCCCATGAGACTCGGCATGATCGATCAGGCCGGCGATGTAGCGGCGCAACGGCTCGTCCTGCCCGGTCTCGTCCAGACAATAGCGCTCGAAGCTGAACGATTTCTCGAAATGCTCGACGCCTCCGCAGGCGGAAAAGGGGAATTCGTCGAAATAGAATTCGTCGTTGACCGGGTGTCGCAGTTGTTTCCAGACGTCGGGCCCGTTGGCCTGCCGAACCTCCTCGCGGGGCCGCGACAGGACTTCGTGCAATGGCTCGCAGTAGGCTCGATACCGTGGCTGGTCGCGGAACTTCTTCCAGATATACGTGCTGCTCGCTCTCCACATCGCCTGAATGAAGATCGGCGGGCCCATTCGCGGCGGCTCCGGCGTTCGATCCGGTACACGAGCGGAAATTTCCGGCACACGGATCTCCGCGCCGTTCCGGTCCACGAGCGCAAACATCCGTTTCGTTCCCTCGGGCAGTGGCGGACGCTTGAGCCCGTTAAAAATAGTCATGAAGAAAGACAAGTGAAGGACCCTTTTATCTCTCGCGACCCGTCCGAGTCTCATCCCGGCACACCTTCGATGGCTCGACTGACGCGAGCGTCGATCTCAGGCCGCTCCCGCGAAAAGTGCGACGAAGTGGCCCGGCTTTGCCTCGATTCGAAATGGAAGAGTTGCAATCGGAATGCCAACCGCCGTGGAAGGAAGGACCACCTTCGGCAGTGGCTCTGCCGGGCGGCGGCTACAGGAGCGCGGCGGCGGTTGCCGCGGCGCCCACAAGCGGCGCCTCGGGATTCAGCACGACGGTGATGGGAATCGCGGAGAGCACGTCGCCAAGCGCGGCCTTCTGCGAGAAGGCCTCGACGAAGCGGCCGGACGTGAGTTCCGGCAGAATCTTTCCGGCGATACCGCCGGCGATGAATACGCCTCCGCGGGCCAGCGTCTTCAGGGCCAGATTGCCGGCTTCGGCGCCGTAGAGGCTCACCCACAGATCGACCGCCTGGACGCAGATGGAGCAGGCGCCATCGAGCGCCCGGTGGGTGATTTCGGCGGCAGGGTCTTCCCCGTCTTCGTGAAAATCGGGGTGGTCGACGCCGGGGCCGAGAAACTGGTGCAGAAAGTAGAAGCCGCGGCCGGAAACGACGGTTTCGATGTCGACCCAGGTGTGCGTTTGCTTGAGGAAACGGAGCAGTTCGATCTCCTGGGCGGTGCGAGGGGCGAAATCGGCATGCCCCCCTTCGCTCGGAACCACGCGGTAGCCGTCGTCCACCCGAACGCGAAAGGATTCTCCCAGGCCGGTGCCGGCGGCAATCAGGGCTTGCGTGGCGCCGGGATCGCCCGTGCCGCGCTGGAGAGTAACGAGATCGTCGGGCTCGAGCGCGTCGATCCCGGCGAAAGTGGCGCCCATGTCGTTCACCAGGCGAACGTGCTCCGTGCCGAGGATCTTGCCGGCGGCGACGGCGTCTACCGGCCATGAAAGATTCGTGGGATGGACCCAATGGCCGATGACCGGCCCGGCGACGCCAAAACAGGCGGCCTCGATTTTCGCGCCAGAATCCATCTCGCTGAGGAAAGCGCGGAGCATTTCGTCGAACGAGCCGACTTCACGGCTGTGGTAAATCCGCTGGTAGCGCTTGCTCAGGTGCTTGCCGTCGCGCTCGAACGCCGCGAGTTTCCTCTTCGTCCCGCCGATATCGCCGCCAAGGATCATGAAGTTCGCTCCCTCGTGGACCGCAGGCCCCATCTTTTCGCAAAAGGCGCGGGGATGGCAAGCGCGGGGATGGACCCTTCGGTGAACGCGGCTAGGAATTGAACGTTTCTTGCGGTATCTTGGATTGAAACCGACGGAGGAACGGATGCCCGAGGAAAACTGCTCAAGTCCGATGTCGCCCGCGAGCGAGCCGGCCAAGCCGGGGCAGCGGATGGTGCAATGCGTGAAGTTCGGGCGGGAAATGCCCGGGCTCGACCGGCCGCCATGGAAGGGCGAGCTGGGCAAGAAGATTTACGAGAACGTGTCGAAGGAAGCGTGGCGGATGTGGATCGAGTATTCGAAGATGCTGATCAACGAATACCGACTGAATCCCCTCGATCCGAATTCGCAGAAATTCGTCGAAGAGCAGATGGAACAGTTCTTTTTCGGCGAGGGCGCGAAACTGCCGGAAGGATACGTTCCGCCGAAAGCGAAGTCGTAACGAAATCAGTCGTCAGAATTCAGTTTTCAGTATTCAGTTTTCAGTTCTGAGAGGCTATCGCACTCGGCGCGCGGCCGGGTGCTCGACGGGGAGTTCCGAGGAAAAAACAGACCTCAGCCTGGCGTGCGCCTCGCGGAGTGCCCGCTCGACCCCCGCGGGATCGGCGGCGCGCGCGAAAATAAAACCCAGATAACTCGATCCTTCCGGCCATGCCAGCACCGGATCGTGCGGCCGCGCGGTGATCTCGATTTCGGTGATAGCCGTCACGTCCAGCGCCTCTTCCCTTCCCTCCACGCCCTCGAAAATTCCGCTCCGCGGCACGGGGATCATCATCACGCCGGATGCTTCCGGTTCCCGTTCCCCTTCCGCGCCGGGAAGGCCCAGAGCGTGGCGAACCAGCAATTCTTCCAGCCCGATGCGGTCGGCGCCGAAGCGCAGCGCGCGGGCGCACAGGCCGCCGATCGGCCGCGGCTGCAGTTCGAGCGGCCACGCGCGGCCCTCGTGGACGCGGAATTCGGCGTGGAGCGGACCTTCGGTGAGGCCGAGCGCGGCCACCGATCGCTCGGCGCAATCGCGAATCGCGCTTTGCGTCTCCAATGGCAGGCGCGAAGGCGTTACGTAAATTGTCTCCTCGAAGAAAGGCCCCTCGAGCAGGTCGGGCTTGTCGAAAATCGCCAAAACGCGCAGGCACCCGGCCGTCAGCAGTCCCTCGACCGCCACTTCCCCGCCCGGAATGTAAGACTCGACGAGCAGGCGATCGAGGTCGGCGCGATGGCCCGCCTGTAGCGGAGGCGATTCGACAAGCGCGCGGATGCGGCGCAGGGCGGCTTCAAAACCGGCCACATCGTCGGCGCGAATCACACCTTGGCTCGCCGCGAGAACCAGCGGTTTCACTACGCAGGGAAAGCGCGCGCGCGCCAGAACTTCGCCTGGCGGCTCGTCCAACGAAAAAGAAAAAAAGTACGGAACCGGCAAGCCGGCGGCGCGAAGCACCTGGCGCTGGCGCAGCTTTGTGCGGCAGTTTTCCGCGGCTTCCACCGTGTTGCCGGCAAGGCCCAGGCGGGCCGCCGCGTGAGCCGCGGTGAGCGTCGGATGATCGCCGAGCGCGAGAACGGCATCGATTGGGGTTTCGCCGGCCTTGCGGACGATGGCCTTGGCGGCGTCCTCGGGATCCTCGAAGCGCAACGGGAGCGCGGCGTCGCCCCAGGGATCATCGAGGCGACGGCAGCGATCGGTACCGAAAAGGACTTCGACGCCCAATCGTCGCGCGGCGTCGGCGAAGCTGCGCGTCTGGTAGCCCAGCTTGCTGGCGAGCAGCAACAGGCGTTTCGGATGGGCGGGAGCGGTCATCGCGGAGATGAATCCCAGACTACCACGCCATGCGAGCGACACTCAAAATCCGCGACCCCCCTGGCGATGCGAGGCGAGCTGCACGGTGCTATTCGAAGCGGAGAACCGTCATCGGATCGACGCGCGTGGCGCGGCGCGCCGGCACGTAGCAGGCCGCAAGCGCTACCAGCAGGAGCAGCACGGCAACCACGGTAAACGTCACCGGATCGATCGGGTGAACGCCGTAGAGCAGGCTTTCGAGAAAACGGGTGACGCCGAAAGCCGCCACGAGCCCAAGCGTGGCGCCGGCAAGCGTCAGCGCGATCCCCCGCCCAACCACCAAGCGATGTACATCGCGCTCTTCCGCGCCGAGCGCCATGCGGATGCCGATTTCGCGGGTTCGGCGGCCCACTTCGTAGGAAAGCAGACCGTACAGCCCCAGGCAGGCCAGCACCAGCGCGAGCAGGCCGAAGAAACTCGAAAGCCGGCTGACGAGTTGTTCCTCGAACAGCAACTGCTGGATCTGCGTGGTCTGGGTTTTCACGTCGAACAACGGCAAATTGCCGTCAACACTGGCGACGGCCTCTCGAACAACCGGAATCAGCGAAACCGGATTAGCCGCGGTGCGCAACTCGAAATGCGCGTCGCCGGCTACGAGCGGAACATACATGGTCGGGTGAATTTCGCGGCGGAGGCTGTTGTACTTCGTATCTCCCACGACACCGACGATCTGCCATTGCGGAATCTGCGGCCTGGCTGCTTTCCCGCTATTGCCCGGATGCTCGCCCCTGAACAGCAACACTCCGACCGGGTTCCGATTTGCGAGGTAGAGATGGGCGAACGCGTGGTTGACGAGAACGGGCACGGGTGGCGGAGCGGCCGCGGACTGTCGCGAATCCGATTTTGAAGACGTTCCTTGCTTCGCAGCCGCGGAATTCACCGCGTCAGACTTTTCGCGCGCGGCGGCGGCCTCCGCTGCCTCGGCGAAATCGGCGGAATCCAGCCTGTGGCCGACCAGCATCGGAATTCGCATCGTGTCGAAGAAGCCCGGTCCCACGGCGAGCATATCGACATCCGAACCGGATTTCTCCGCGCTGCCTTCGATCCGGACGCTACTCGTCCACAGGCTTCCGCTCAAGAGCGCCCGGGAGGAATAACTGGCCGAGATGACGCCGGGCACGGCCGCAAGACGCGTCCGGAGTTCGCGATAGAGATTTTGAACCTGCGGAGCCTTGTAATCGAGCAGTGTGGGATCGACGCCGAAGAGCAGGACGTTGTTCGTATCGAAGCCGGGTTTCACGCTCTCGAGATTCTGGAGCGTACGCACCAGAAGCCCCGCGCCGGTGAGCACAACAACCGCCAGAGCCACCTGGGCGACAACCAGGGCGTTGCCGAGGCTGAGCCAGCGGTGGCCCGACGCCGCGCCGGAATCCCCGGGACCGTTCTTGAGCGCGGGCGTGAGGTCGACGCGGGTCGAGCGAATCGCCGGAAAGAGTCCGAACAGGATGCCGGTGAGGATCGAAACAGCGGCGGTGAACAGAAGCACGCGCCAATCCGGCGTCACGATGAACGGGAAAGGCCGCTCCATGGCGCTCGCCACCAACGCCGTGATCAGGCGCACGCCGCCGTAAGCGACGTAGCATCCGAACGCGCCGCCAAGTAGGGAGAGCAGGACACTTTCGGGGAGCAACTGCCGCGCGAGGCGCCGGCGCGCCGCTCCCAGCGCGAGGCGCACGGCCATCTCCCGCCTGCGCGCCGCCGAGCGCGCGAGCATCAGGCCCGCGACGTTGGCGCAGGCGATCAGGAGAACGATGCCTACCGTGAGCATCACAAAGTAGAGCGGCAGTTCGAGGTGCGCGCTCTCGCCGTTCAGGCCCTGCTGCGCCGGTGTCAGCAGAATCGATGGATCGTCCGCGGCTTTCGCCAGAGGTTTCGCACCGTGAAGCACCTCGTTTTGGAAGACGACGTTGACGGCGGCCTGCGCCTGAGCGAGCGAGGTCCCCGGCCGCAGGCGGCCGAGGATGACGAGCCACCAGTTGGCCGGATCGTCCGGCTTGCCGCCCCAGTCAACGCGCAGGGCCTGGTATTCCGAGAGCGGTACCCAGAGGTCATAGGCATTGCCCGGCGTGATGCCGGGAAATTGCGGCGGGGCGACGCCGACGATCGTAAAAGCCACGTTGTTCAGGCGAATGGTGCGGCCGACGACGGACGCATCTCCGCCAAAGGCGCTCTGCCAGTAGCCGTAGCCGAGCACGGCAACCGGGCCGGCCGAGGGTTCGTCGTCTTCCGGCCGAATCATGCGGCCCGCGGCCGCGCGGATACCGAGCGTCCGGAAAAATTCGCCGGAGACAAGCTGGCCGCGGACGATAGTCGCCGGCCCGTTGCCGCTCAAGTTGAGCTGGCCGGCGCCGGCGAAGGCGGTGACGCCGGTAAAAACATTCGTTCGCGCCGCAATCTGTTTGAACAATGGATAGGAGAACGAGCAGCCGCTGGGATTCGACTCGTCGCCCACTCGCAAATGGCAATCACCAAAGGAACTGTAGTCCTCAAAACCGGGGGAGTGACGGGCGTGCCATGTGAGCAGAACGAGGTGCTGCGGATCGCGAACCGGCAGCGAGCGAAGCAGGACGGCATCGATCAGGCTGAAGATGGCCGTGTTGGCGCCGATGCCC
>OFHG01000650.1_pt1 | contig 13492 bp, 9 predicted proteins | sample 1521931 | NCBI WGS metagenome assembly OFHG01 (sample SAMEA2468438, study PRJEB22500) | soil metagenome | biome: Glassland; feature: Farmland; material: Clay | place: Australia | collected 2013-01-31 | depth 0.55 m
CTACAACCTCGCCGCGGTGGTCCTCGGCACGAGCCGCAACGACCTCCTGCCCTTCTCGCTCATCGAGGCGAGCGCCTGCGCTCGCCCCATCGTTGCGACCGACGTGGGCGCCGTGACTGACATCGTCGTCGACGGGGAGACGGGCCGCGTCGTCCCGCTGGGGGACGAGGCCGCTCTCGCCGATGCGGTGAGGGCCCTGCTCACGGACGCGGACGCGGCGGCGGCCCTCGGGCGGGCTGGAAGGGCAAGGGCCGAGGCGCATATGGACGTGAAGGTCTGCGCGAGGCGGCTCGCCGAGGTGTACCATGCTGCCGCCTGATGCGGAGGCGCAGGCACCGAGGCCCGCCGCGAGCGAAGGGGCCCCGGCGCCGCGGACCAAGGTCGCGCTGACCCTGGGGTTCGTCCTCGCCGGGGTGGTCGTGGTCCTGTACGCGGCCCGCACGGACCCGATCTTCGACATCCCGCTGAGCGCCCAGTTCGGCCTGCTCCAGCTCCTCCCGCCGCTGTACTGGTTCGGCATGGGCCTCCTGGCGCTGTCCCTCGCCCTGGCGGCCCGCGGCGACTCGGACCTGCTGTTCGTCCTCGCGGGCGCCGCGCTCCTCGGCGTCTTCACGCTGACCCCGGTCCTCTTCGAGCCCAACCCGCCCGTGTGGGACGCCTACCTGCACTTCGCGAGCGCCGAGGGAATCGTCCGCACCGGCCGGCTGCCGACGGACCCCAGCCAATATGCGGCGAACTGGCCGGGGTTCTTCCTCGTCGTGGCGTTCGCGGACCTCATCGGGGGGCTCGCGCCCGTGCAGATCATCAGCCTCTTCCCCCTCTTCTCGTCCATCTTCACCTTCGTCGCCCTGTTCGTCTTCCTCCGCTCCTTCTTCTCCCCGAGCATCGCGCGCCCCGCGAGCATCCTGTCCGGCGTCCTCAACGTCTGGGCGCAGCCCTGGCTCTCCCCGCAGGGGATCGGCCTCGCCCTCGCCCTGCTCGTCCTCGCGACCGCATGGGACCGGCGGGTGCCCGTCCGCATGGCGAACGCCTGCCTCTTCGTGGCCCTCGTCCTCAGCCACGCGACCTCGACGCTCTTCCTGCTGGGGATCCTCGGGATGGACGCGCTCTTCGTCCAGCTCACGCCGCGCCGGAGGCCCACCCGGGCGAGCCGCGCGACCCTCTTCGGGACCGGTTCGAACCCATTCCTCGCCTACGCAGCCACCTGGCTCGGGTGGCTCTTCTTCGTCGCGAGCGGGTCCGCCCTGGTGGCGAAGACGGCCGTCGCCACGCAGATCGGCAAGATCCTCCAGTTGGGCGAGGCGACCGCGAACGTGGTCGCCGCCCGGTCCGTGGAGAACATCTACGTCTGGGCGCCGCGCCTGCGGATCGGCGCCTTGGCCCTCTACGGGATCCTGGCGCTCGCGGCCGTCTTCGTACTCCTCCGGCGGAAGCCCACGCGGGACCGCGGCCGTTTCTTCATCGCCGCGTTCGTCGCGCTCGGCATCATCGCGGCGGCGGACATCCTGTTCTTCGGCGGTCAGTTCTACGACCGTGCGTTCATGTTCTTCGCCATCCTCGCCCCAGGCCTCTGCCTCCTGGGTCTGCACGAGCTCCACGCCAGGCCGGCCGTCTGGAGGGCGGTCGTCCTGGTCCTCGTCGTGGCCAGCGTCGCGGCCGCCGCGACGAACAACTACCAGGAGGCGTTCTACTTCGTGCCCAACCAATCGGCGGCGGTGTCCCAGTTCCTGTCCTCCCACGGGGCCTCCGTGCTCGTCCTGGACGGCGTGTTCCCCGAGCCGGTCGGGCTGCTGGGTCACGAGCCTACGCCGTGGGAGGAGGTGCCGTTCTACACGGTGTATCCGACGCCGCTCCTCCTCTATAACGCGTCCGTGCCGTCCCTCGCGGTCTTCGACCAGACGGCGAAGCTCTGGTACATCCAGGGGCACGGGATCAACATCTATCAGTACTACGAGAACCAGAAGGCCCAGTACTCCCTCGTGTACGACAACGGCAACGCGCAGACGTACCTGCTCAACGGGCCCGTGCCGAGCGGGTGACGGACCGCGCCGGAGGACACGACGCCCCATGCAGCCCTTGCGGATCCTGTTCATCCCGGAGGAGGCGTCGGCCGAGACCTCCGACCGCACGCCGGCGCTCCTGCGCCTCCTGCGGCAGCATCACACCGTGGTCGGTCTCCCGGCGCTCTGGGAGCGGAGCATCTACGACCCGCGCCGGGCGAAGGCCCCGAGGTACGCGCTCTACGTGGTCGAGCGGAGCCTCGCGGCCCTCCGCGGTCTCCGCGCGGCCAGGAGGGCCGCGGTGCAGATCGTCTTCGCGGAGACGCCGCACCACGCGCTCGTGGGCCTCTGGATCGCGCGCATCCTGGGCGTCCCCTGCGTCTCGGACAGCCCCGGGAACGCCCTCCTTTTCCCGCAGAGCGTGGTTAACGGCCTCGCGTCCCCGCTCCTCTCGTCGGCGCTCGACCGCTACCTGTCGCGCCGGCAGGCCGCCCTGATCACGGTGTCCGAGCGGGACGCGGAGGCCTACGCTGCGATGGGCGTCCCGCGGGCCGCCCTCCACGTCGTCCCGACCTCCGTGGACGTGGGGAGAATCGATGCGGAGGGACGGAGGGCCGGGACGTCCCGCGTCGAGACCGAGGGCGTGGAAGGGAGACGGTCCCTCCTGTTCTTCGGCAGCTTCCAGTACGCCCCCAACCTCGCGGCGCTCCGGTTCATCAGCGGACGGCTCGCGCCCTTCCTGGAGAAGGAGGAGATCGCCTGCGACATCCGCATCGCGGGGCGCGACGTGCCGGGCGAGGACCTGCATCCCTCCGTGCGCTCGCTCGGATTCGTCCCGGACATCCACGACTGCATCCGCCACGCGGACCTGTGCGTGGTCCCGGTCTTCCAGGGCGTCGGGATCCTGACGAAGGTGGTCGACATCATGGCCGTCGGCACGCCGGTCGTCGTCTCGGGGTTCGCCCTCCACGGGATCCCGGAGATCCGGGACGGCGTGCATGCCGTGGTCGCGGCCACCGAGGACGCCTTCCCGGAACGCGTCGCATTCGCCCTGGGCCACCCCGACCGCATGGCGGAGATGGCGAGGGAGGCGCGGCGGCTCGTGGAGGCGCGGTACGACTGGAAGGTGTACGAGCCCGTGCTGGGGGGACTGCTAGCCTCCCTGGCGTCGCGGGCGGGGAGCGAGTGAGCCCGTGGACGTCGAGATCCTGACGTACGAGGCGGACCCGGACCGCGGGGGGTTCGGGACCCGGGTGCACTCCCTGATCCGGATGTTCGCGGCGTTCGCCCGCGTGCACGTCACGATGACGGACTGGTTCGGGGGTCCCCGCGTCCCGGGCGTGGCATACACGGCGCTCCCGGTGCGCGACACGCCGCTCACGCGCCTCCGCCGGCTCCGGACCTACTACAAGACGGATTTCCCGCCGCGGCCCGCGGCAGACCCCGCGGACCTGACCGTCGTGGAGACGCTCGACCTGTGGGAACTCGCCGGGCAGCGGGCGGACGTCCCACGGGTCCTCGACGAGCACAACGTCTATTGGGAGCTCCTGAAGTACGACCTGGCGAGCGCGCCCTTCTTCTCGACGTGGGCGGGGCGCCGGGCGTCTGTGCGGCGGCTCCTTGGTCCCCGCCTCCTGCGGCGCGCGAAGGACTTCGAGATCGCGGTCATCCGACGTGCGGAGGGGACCCTGGTCACTTCCGAGGCCGACCGGGGCCGCGTCCTCGAGGAGGCCCCGGACGCCGCGGACCGGGTCCACGTCCTCCCGAACACGGTCGACCTGGACCGGTTCCCCGACTTCTCCTCCGGGGAGACGGCGGACGAGGCGGTCTTCGTCGGCAACTACGCCTACGGGCCTAACCGCGAGGCCGCCCGGTTCGTCCTAGACCGGCTCGCGCCCTCCCTGCCCCGCGCGCGCTTCCGGCTCGTCGGCGGGAACGCCGCCGGGCTCGAGCCCGTGCCCCCGAACGCGGAACTGACGGGCCACGCGCCGGACCTGGCCGCCGTCCTCCGGACCGCGGCCGTGTGCCTCGCGCCCCTCGAACGGGGGAGCGGCACGCGCCTGAAGATCCTCTCGTATCTGGCCTCGGGGAAGGCAGTCGTCGCGACCTCGAAGGCGGCCGAGGGGCTGGAGGTCGCGGACGGGGTGCACCTCCTCATCCGAGACGGCGAAGGCCCGTTCCGGCGGGCCATCGAGGAACTGCTCGCGGACCCGGGCCTGCGGCGGGATCTCGGGAGGCGGGGCCGCGCGCTCGTCCAGGAGCGGTACGACTGGAGGGCCTACGTGGACTGGCTCCGGCGATTCTCCGCGGGCCTCGGGATGCGATAGCCCGGCCGGGACGGCGACGGCGGCCCGCCGCGGCGCAGCCTACGGCCGCTGCGCCCCCGGATCCCGCTTCGGGTCGCCGCCGGAGGCGTCCTCTTGTTCCGCGCTCACCTCCATGATCCGGCGGCCGAGGTCGCTGCGGCCGACGAAGCTCTTCGCGACCTTCCAGTCGAACCAGGCCAGGTAGGCGGGCGGGAAGGGGCGGGCCCGCGCATGCGGGCTTGCCGAGAGCTCCGTCGGGAGGACGGCGGGGATCCCGAGGTTCTCGCGCGCGAATCGGAGGACCTCTCCGAAGGCCTTCAGGACCGTCGGGTCCAGCCCCAGGGGCGAGTGCAGGAAGAACTGGATGACGTCCGCGCCGCCCACCTGGGCCTCCTTGAGGGCCGCCTTGAAGTAGGACGGGCCGAGGTCGCGGAGCCGCTCCGGCGTCATGTAGTCGCCCCAGAGGCCCCGGGACACGGGGATGTACAGGAGCGGCACCGAGCCGCTCCTCTGGCGGTCGCGGGCGTCGGGACGATACGGCTGGGCCAGGCGAGGGAGACGGCTCCAATCGGCGCAGGGGGAGTGCAGGCCCGGCAGGGCGCTCGCGTCGTGGGTGAACCCCTCGCGGGAGAGAAGGCTCGACGTCGCCGACGCCTCGGACCAGCGCCCGGCCACGAAGAGGCGGGGCGGGCGGCCGATCGCCTCCTCGAACGCCTCCTTCGCGGCATGGAGCAGGACGGCCTGGTCCTCCGGTGAGTAGCGGCCGAGGCAGTCGTGGACCAGGCGGACCCTGTCGCCGACGCGCTTCGCCAGCGCGGGGTCCATCGGATGCAGGTGGACGCCGACCTCGTGACCGCTGAAATCCACGCGGGCGAGCGCGAGCGCCTGCGGCGTCATCGCGAACCCCATGGGCACCTCGAACCGGTTCGCGAACGCCACGATCCGGTCGAGGGCGGGTACAATGCCCTCCGTATGGCTGAAGTCGTAGGCGATCGTCCCGTCGTGCAGGGTGCCCGGCTCCACGTGGCACATCACGACAAGCTTCACGGACATCCTGCGGCCCGCTCCACGAACCCAAGATGTCCCACAATCGCTTAAGGATAGCCGTTTCCGTAGCACAGTTTCCGTCGCACAGGCCAAACGTTCAAGCGGACGCGGGCCGGTCCCGAGGGGGCGCACCCCGGACGACCGGAGGAGCCTGTGACATGCCCCCGCTCTCGCGCGTGGCAATCCTCAGCCCCATCCCGCCCGCCGGCCGCGCGGGAGGGGTGGAGGTCTTCACGCGGCAGCTCGCTGCCGCCTTGGGCGGGGCCGAGGTCTTCGCGCCTGCGGAGACACCCTCCGGGGCCCCGTCCGCATGGGCCCATCTGGGCCTCGAGGCCCCCCGGCAGGCCGTGCGCCCCGCGCGCGCTCTTCGGGAGGCGCACCGCCGCGAGCCCTTCGACGTCATCGTCTCCAACGGACTCTGCGGGTGGCCCCTCACCCTCGCCCCGTTGCCGGTCCCGATGGTGCAGGTGTACCACTTCACCCTCGCGGGGCTCGCCTGCCAAGCGCTGCGGCGAAGGGGCGACCGCTTCACCACCCGGCGGATCGGAGGCTTCTTCGACCGGATGGCGGGCGTCGGCAAGGTCGTCGTCGCGGTGAGCGACTCCGTGCGGCGCGAGGTCGCGGCGCACTACGGCCACCGCGCGACCGTCCTTCCGAACGGGGTCGACGTCGGACTCTTCCGGCCGGGCGACCGCGGGGATGCCCGGGAACAGCTCCACCTACCTCCAGACGCCCGCATCGTCCTCTTCGTCGGCCGACCGGAGTACGCGAAGGGTTTCGACCTCCTGCAGGAACTCACGACATCGATGGACGACATGCTCTTCCTCTGCGCGTCACGGCCCGTTCCCGGGTCCGCCCGGCTCGAGTTCCGCGGGGACGTCCCCCACGATCGGATGCCCCTCCTCTACCGCGCCGCCGACGTGTTCGTCCTCCCCTCCCGCTACGAGGGATTCAACCTGTCCCTCCTCGAGGCCCTGGCCTGCGGCCTGCCCGCCGTGACGACCGCCGCGGCGTATCCCTTCGCACGCGACGCGCCGGTCCTCGCCTCGGTCGTCGACCCTCCGACCGCGGCCGGATTCGCGCAGGCTCTGCGCACCGCGGCGGACCGCGGGCCTCGGGCCGAGATCCGAGAGTGGATTGCGCGGGAGCATTCCCTGGACGCGTTCCGCGCGCGCTGGGACCGGTTCGTCCGAGGCCTGGCCCAACCGGACTCGCGGCGGGCCGCCCGACCGCCGGCCTACGGTAGCTAGGATAACCTTAAGAATCCGTCAAACCCCTCCGAACCCCATCGACGTCCTCCGGGGCTTGCTGGCACTGACGGGACCGCTCCTGAAGGTCCGGTGGGTTGGCTCATTCGCCAGCACGAAGTATCGGGAGTACTTCCGTCACCGGCAGTGGGGCGTGGGCCTGGTCGAGGCGCCCATCCACCGATTCCTCGAGCCGGGCTTCCGCCCAGAGGTCCACTGGGTCCACCCGCCCGGGCGCGACCAGTACCTCGCGGATCCGTTCGGTCTCGTCCAAGACGGACACCTGCGCGTGCTCTGCGAGAACTACCACCGGATGGCCCTGAAGGGGAGCCTGCAGGCGTTCGACTGGCCATTGAAGGGGGACCGTCCCGTCCTGAGAGGTGTGCTTCCCTCTCCGACCCATGTGTCCTACCCGTACCTGTTCCAGGACGGGGGGCGCGCCTGCTGCGTGCCGGAGACGTCCGCCGCGGGCGAGGTCGCGCTCTACCAGGCCGAGTCCTTCCCGGATCGCTGGCGGAAGGTCGCTCCCCTCCTCGAAGGATTCCCCGGGGTCGACAGCACCGTCTTCCGTTTCGACGGACGCTGGTGGCTGGCGACCACCCACCGGGAGGACCCGGACCGGAAGTTGTACCTGTGGTATGCGGACAACCTCCTCGGCCCCTGGAACCCTCATGCGAAGAACCCGGTGAAGGACGACGTGGCATCCGCGCGCCCGGCGGGCACGCCGTTCGTCTGGGAGGGGAGCCTCTACCGACCGGCCCAGGACTGCTCGAAGACCTACGGCGGCCGGGTCGCGGTGAACCGCGTCGACGCGCTGTCCCCGGACACGTTCCGGGAAGAGGTCGTCTCCTATGTGGAACCCGATCGCCACGGTCCCTATCCGCTCGGGCTCCACACGCTCTCCTCGGTGGGAGACGCGACCCTCCTCGACGGCTTCCGCAACGTCTTCAGCCGGACCGCGTTCCGCCAGAAGATCGCCGCTCGCCGTTCCGGCGGGCGCGCGGCGGGATAGTCTCGACGGCGTCCGCGGCCGCCCGCGCCTCACGCGGACTCCACGACGGAGCGGATCCGGGCGAGGTCCGCCTTCGAGGGCGACGGAGGCATCCGGACCTCGAGGCAGCGCGTGCGTGAGAACGCCTTGCGGAGGACCCCTTCCCCCGCCGCGACGAAATCGAGCGGCCCATCGGGCATGCCCCCGTAGGCTTCGGCGGTGCGGTCCAGGTTGAACTGATACCGTTCGTAGACGGCCGTGAGGGCGACGCGCCGGGCGAGCTCCTCCGGAGTGAGTTCGGTGACGCCGACGCCGCCAGACCGGCCCGTCGAGAGGAGGCACGCCTTCGTCAGGGGCGCCCGCAATCCCTCCTGGCTTCCGGGGATGACGCGGCTGATCGGCGCGCGCACGTAGACGAAGAAGCGGCTCTCAATCCGGGTCCGGAGTCCCGCCGGGACCGCGCTCGCGGGGTCGAGAGACTGGGCGAACCGGGTGAACGCGAGGCGGCGCGCGAGGTCCCGCCGCTGCTTGGGCGCGCCCACGGTGCGGCGGAGCTGCGGGTGGGCCTCGAAGTTGTAGGAGAAGAGGCGAAGCCACCGCGGATAGCCGAGGAGCTCCCCGGCGGAGGAGATGATGCACCAGTCGTCCGCCATGTAGCGGTAGCCGTTCGAGACGAACTCGAGGGCCACGTTCGTCTTCCCCGTGTGCGCCCACGCGGGGAAGAGGAAGCCCACGCCCTCCTTCGACACCGCGGAGCTGTGCGCGAGGAACGCGCCGCGGGAGAGCACTCGGAAGAAGAGGAGTCCCTCGACCCATCGGGCGTACAGTTCCTCGGGATCGAGCCCGGGCTCCGCGCGCAGGACGCCCCCGGCGAGGGAGACGCGCCCGGAGTCGGTCCGCATCACGAAGGAACCTTCCCGGAACGAGTACGTCTCGGAGAGCATGCGCTCGCCGGGCTCGACCGTTCCCTCCTCGACCACGAGGTCCACGGGACCGTCGGGGCGCGCGTCGGGGTCCAGGAAGAAGGGGAACTCCTCGCGCATGAGCCGCCCGAGGCGGCGGTGGGCGACGCGCACGCGGAACAGCCCGTGGAACGAGTACGTCGCGGGAAGCGTGTCGAGGAGGGGGGAGGCTGTGGCGGCCAGGAGCGGCACCGGGTCGACGTATGGGTTCCATGAATATGTGGCTTGCGCCCCGCTTCCCCTGGGAAAGGAGGGCGAGGCGGGGAGGGCTACACGAGGGACAGCACGCGCTCGCGGGCCTCCGCGGTACGATCCATCACGAGGCGGTAGGACGGCACGGACCGGGCGAGGGCTTCCAGGCGGGCCGGGTCGGACGGCGGCGCGAACGGACCCAGGTATGTGTGACGGGGGAACTCGTGGGTCATGTCCTCCACCCGCCGGAGGTGCCGCAGCCCTTCTTCCGGAGACAGGGGCGCCAGGGAGGTCTCCGCGCCCAGGGACAGGAACACGAGGGCACGGGCGTCCGCCGCCGTGCGGGTCCTCCGCGGGTCCGGGCGGACGAAGCTCTTGCCGTGGGCCATCGCGAGCCCGGGGGGCGCGCCTCCTGCGGGCTGCGGCATCCTCAAGGCGGAAGGGAAGCCCAGGGCCCGCGTGCCGTCGACGGCCACGAAGTTGTCGGACACATAGTCCAGCTCGTCCAGAAGCGAGGCGCACAGCGTGGACTTCCCGCTCCCGTTGAGCCCGATCAGGATCACGGCCTGCCCCTGCCGAGCCGCGGCCGAGGCATGGAGCAGCGCGGCCCCCCTCTGCTCGAGCTTCAGGAGGACGGGCTCGTGGACCGCGAGGCGGAACAGCGCGTACAAATCTCCCCACGGCGGCCGGCCCGCGAACATCCTCCGGAGGCGCGAGGTGCGGTCGAGGATGTAGGAGGCCTGCGCCGCAGCATCGCGTCCGTCCGAATACCGCACGGCGAGCCGGCCCGCCGCATACCGTGCGGCCCCGCGGTCGAGGAACTCGTTCGTGCCCAGGCGCTCCTCCCCGCCCTCCCGGTCCAGATGGACGGCCGGGGACTCGAGCCAGCCTCGGAGCCGCAGGTCTAGGCGGACCGAAAGCGATTCAGGGCCTTCTCCCGGTGGCCGGAAGGCACCGAACATGAGCTCGCCGAGGTCCAGGAACTCGCTCCAGTTCGAGGAGAGGGAGACTCGGACCCCGTGGACGCCGTACTCCCGCGCTTCCGGACGGCGGGCCGATGACGCGGGCTTGGCTGGATCGGACACGAGGTCCCTCCTGCGGGACGGGCCGCGGACGCCCGTCCTCGGCGCGCGCGGGCGGCGGGCGATGGGGCCGGACCTAGATAGTTCATTCCGTTCCGGGACGCGGGGCTCTCCGAGCGCACCTCCCGATGGCGCGATGCGTCGCCGCAGAGGTCTACCTCCCGTAGACCTGTGATTTCGCAATCCGGAAATCACGTTCGATAGGGGGCCGCGAACCGACTTATAGCGAACACCGGCGTGCGACGCGCGCCCACCGGACATGCACGGACTCCCCTTCGATACCGCACGTTCCGAGGACGTCGGACCCGAGCCCACCCGGGCCCGTGTCCGGGCGCGGCCCCCCGGCGGAAGCCGCGGCCGATCGCTCCTCGTGCTCGGGATCCTGGCGGCAGTCCTCCTCGTCGCGGCCGGGGCGCCCGCGGGCGCACCCTTGCCCGCCGCGGGGAGCGGGACCGCCGTGTATCCGACGGCCACCAGCATCTACGTCCGAGTCGTGCGGACCGGGTGGAACGAAGCCGCGGTCCTAGGCGTCCAGAACGGGACCGGCGCGGGCCTGTCCGTCAGCATCCTCGTGAACGGCGTGGCCACGAGCTCCTCCAGCACCATCTACAACGGGGAGTTCTGGGCTCTGCACGTGCCCGTGGCGAACGGCTCGACCGTCCAAGCGGTGATCGGGAGCAACACCTCCGGCGCGGTCCCTGTCCCGGCCTACGCGCCCCAGCCGGTGGCGCCTCCGGGGTTCATCTACGCGCAGGGATCGCAGTTCATGATCAACGGGACGCCCATCCAGCTCTTCGGCGTCGACGAGGAGACGGGGTTCACGTACGCGATGATCGCGGACGGGCTCTGCGGATGGAACAACCCGTCCCAGTACTGGGGCAACAACCAGCTCTTCCCCTCGGGGCCGAACACCAAGATCTCCGGAGTGTCGAGCGTGGACCAGTACTGGCAGGACTTCTTCCAGTCCTTCCTGCACTACAACCAGGTCGCGGGGAACGCGACGAACCCCAAGACCAACGTGATCCGGATCACGGTCATCGACGACTCCTTCGCGCCCGAGTGCGCCTACTACGCGTGGAAGAACAACCCGACCGCGTTTTGGCAGATCCTGGACAGCATGTTCTACTGGGCGGGACGCGCGGGCCTCTACGTGGTTCCCGTCCTGGGGCACATCACCCAGAGTGGCACGAGCACGAACGAGGCGTGGTACAACCTGTCGAGCCCGCAGTTCGCGCGGCACGTCGCGGTCGTCCAGGCCATCCTCGCCCGGTACAACACCAACCCCCGGGTCGCGATGTGGGATCTCTGGAACGAGCCCGACGTGAACAACGACGTGTACTGGGCCAGCGTCGGCGGCATCGCGGGGTTCGTCAAGTGGGCGAGCACCTACCTCGCGGACGTCAAGCCGTACAGCTCGAACCACCTGCTCACCATGGGCACATGCGGGTGGACCCTGTTCCCCGGCGTCCCGTCGTTCGGATGGGAGTACTACTTCTTCTTCAACGCCATCCCCGGCCTGGAGGTCGGCTCCAACCACTACTACGCCAGCGCCCAGGACCAGTATCTGATCGGCTGGCCGACGGCATGGCATGAGGCCCTGAACATCCCCGAGTTCGAGGGCGAGTTCGACTACAACGCCGCGGGCGGCGGCAGCTCTCTCGGGTACGGATACTGGCCCTGGTTCGCGCAACAGGCGATGGCCTCCGGATGGTCCCTCGCCACGATGGTCTACCTGAGCAACGGGCTCGGGCCCTACGCCGACTACCCGTACCTCGGGTCGCTCCCCGCCTATCCGAACGGGAACACGTCCGGCGGAAGCTCCGGGCCCGTCGCGAGCTTCCAGGTGACGCCGAGCACGCCGACGGCCGGCGCGGCGGTGACGTTCGACGGTTCGCTGTCCTCGGACACCGTGACGATCACGTCGTACCACTGGAGCTTCGGGGACGGCGGATCGGCCTCGGGCATGACGGTGACCCACACGTACGCCTCGGCGGGGACGTACCCGGTCGCCCTCACGGTGACGGATGCAAACGGGGCGTCCAACACGAGCACCCGCTCCGTCCAGGTCGCGGCCACCGCGCCGCCTCCGGGCGCGGTCCCACCGACCGTCACGACCCAGGCTGCGACCGGCACCGGGCCGACGAGCAGCACGCTCCACGGGAACCTCGGAACGCTCGGTTCCGCGTCGACGGCGAGCGTCGGCTTCGTGTACGGCACGAGCCCCTCGCTCGCGGGCGCGACCAACGTGACCGTCGAGTCGCTCACGGCCGCGGGGCCTTTCAGCCTCGCGGTGGACAACCTGAGCCCGAGCACGCCGTACTATGTCCGGGCGTGGGCGAACGGGGCGGGCTTCGCGGCGGGAAGCCTCGTGAACTTCTCCACGTCCTCCGCCGCGGGACCCTCCGCCGCGCCCGCGGTCCTCGGGGTCACGTACACCCCGGAGAGCCAGGAGCTCGACATCTCCTTCTCTCAGCCGATGGACCAGGGCTCCGTCCAGGGAGCCATCTCCATCTCCCCCGCCACGAGCTATCAAGTCGTGTGGGTCAGCAGCAGCCACGTCCAGCTCCGGCTGACCTCGGCCCTCGTCGCCAACTCGGACTACGCCCTCACGGTCGCGCCGACCGCGCGCAGCGCGAGCGGACAGGCGATGGCCGATTCCTTCACCTTCCGCTTCGCCGTGCTGCCCGCGTCCCCAGGAGCACCGACCCAGGACCTGGGGTTCTGGACGACCTGGCTTCCCTGGATTGCGCTCGCCCTCGGCGCAGCCTGGATCATCGCGCTGGCCCTCTATCTCCGCGGCCGGAGGAAGTATCATGCGCTCCGCCAGACCACGCGCGTCCTCGCGCGCCGGATCGAGGAGCTCCGCGCCCTGAACGCGCGCACGACGCCGAAGCCGACGGGGCGTGGGGAGTCGCGGGCCTCGGCAGCCTACCGGGTCCCGCGGGCGGGCTCCCCCGCCCCGGCCAACCGAACCGGGAAACCCTTAAGCGGACCATAGGGCCTCCCCGCGCGGGCGTCCCGTGCGCATCCACTTCCAAGCGGTCCCCTGGGATCTCTACGCGGCCCTCGCGTTCGTGCTCGCGGTCTCCTCCGTCCTCCTCCTGGCGGGCGCGGGCAATCCGTTCGGGATCCTTCTCCTGATCTGGATCCCCGGGTATCTAGCCACGGCCGTGCTCCTCCCGAAGAAGGGAGAGACGGACGTGATCCATCGTGCCGCCCTCAGCCTCGGGCTCAGCTTCGCCCTCGCGGCCTTCGCCGGGCTCGTCCTCGCCTTCGCGCCGTGGGGCGTCACCTTCCTGTCCGCGGTCATCGCGATCGAGGCACTCTCGATTGCGCTCGGGGTGGCGGCGTACGCGCGCCGGCTCGCGCTGCCGCCCGAGGAAAGGCTCGAGCTGTCCCTCACCGTGCGCGTGGCCGGATGGTCCGATTACACGCTCGTGGAGAAGATCCTCGCGGTCGCGCTCGCGGTCATCCTCGTGGTGGCCGTCCCGTTCCTCGCCTTGGCCCTGACGGAGCCCCGCGCCACGCAGCCGTTCTCGGAGCTGTACCTGCTCGGGTCCACGGGGAACTTCACGGACTATCCGACGCTCCTGAACGTGTCCAAGCCGGGAAGCGTGTTCGTCGAGGTCTCGAACCATGAGGCCGCGACCATGAACTACACGCTC
>OFHG01000652.1_pt1 | contig 13467 bp, 18 predicted proteins | sample 1521931 | NCBI WGS metagenome assembly OFHG01 (sample SAMEA2468438, study PRJEB22500) | soil metagenome | biome: Glassland; feature: Farmland; material: Clay | place: Australia | collected 2013-01-31 | depth 0.55 m
ACGTGCGAAGCGCCCTGCGCGCGTTGGGGCGGCTCGGGCTGCACGCGGACACGGACCGGGTGGACGAGATCCTCGCCCAGGGAGGCGTGACGGCGATGAACGACCGGAGCGTGGACCTCCTCACCTCGCTGCGGGGCGCCCCGTTCGCGGCGCTCTGGCGGCGGCGAATCGAGGTACGGATCCCAGGGGCGCGGATCCCCGTCGTCTCGCGCCGCGACCAGATCCGCCTCCTCCGCGCGGCGGGAAGGCCGCAGGACCGGGAGGACGCGGACGCGCTCGAGTCCCTCGGGCGGGACGGGCGGACGCACGGACGCGTAGGGGGCCCGAAGTCGACCTAGGGAGCCTCTCGCAGGATTCGGTCCACGCGCCGCCGCAGCGCGCGCCACTCCTCGGAGACCCCGAACCGCCGCGCGAGCGACGCGACCCGGCGGAGGTCGAGCCGTGGAAGCTGTCGGGCGTACACGGCCTCCGCGTCCAGGACGTCCTGGGGCGAGCCGAACAGGAGCTTGGCAACGATCAGATCCTCGGGGGCGTCGACGTAGAGGTAGCCGCGACCTGCCCGCACCCTGCGGCGGAGGTCGAGTGCGACCCGCTCGCGGGCGGTGTAGGCCCCTTTGCAGTCGAGGCGGTACTCCGACCGGAGGTCGTGGACCGTGAAGTGGGACCGCTCGCGGAGGGCATCCCGGACGTCCTCCGGGGAGACCGCGAACCGTCGGGCGCGGAAGGCGCCCGCGAGGCGCTCCGCATCGTCCTCCGAGATCGCGAGGATGAGGTCCACGTCGAACGTGCTCCTGGGACGGCCGTACAGGTTCGCTCCGACTCCGCCCACGATCACGTAGCGGACACGGGCCGTCGCGAGGGCGCGGACCGCATCGCGGATCACGGCTGCGAGGTCCCTCATCCCTTCGCCCGGTTCATTCGGAGGACCGCGGCGTTGTGGGCCGATAGGGCGCGGAGCGAGTCCTCGGCAGTCTGCCTGCGGCGCCGGACCGCCTCGAGGATCGCATCCACCTCGCGCCGGCGTCCCTCCGACCGGCGGAGGCGCGCCTTCGGGACCTCCATGCGAGGAACGATGGCTCTCGAGATGATAAACGATTCGGAGGGGGCTCCGAACGGACCGCGGGACGTCTGGAGCGCGTTCCGGTCGATGGAGTGCAAGGGCACGACCACCGTCGGCACGGTCGAAGACGACCTCGGCACGATCCGCGTCTTCTTCGGCGACGCCTACCGGACGATCGCCGTGGACGCGTGGGACGCAGGCGGAGGAGCTGGGCCATCACGTACGTGGATCCGAAGACGCCAAGGACGGCCTCGCGCGGGAACTACCGGACATGGGCCAAGTGGCCGCGCACGTCGCGGGATACGGTCTCGAAGGACGGAGCCCGGGCCAGCAGGGGATCCAGGTCCCGGTGCCAGGTGGCCCCCAACCGGTCCAGCCGAGCCTCGATCACCCGCGGATCGAACCGGAGGCCCTTCCTCCACCAACCCAGCTTGGCCTCGACCAGGCCCACGTCCACCGCGACGCCTTCCTTGAGGAGGAACCACAGGTCGTAGAGGTCCCGGGCCTGGCTTCGCATGAGGAGGGAGCGGAGCTTCTCTGCGAGGATCTCCCGCAGGTCCATCGTCGGAATCCGGGCGTCCTTCGGCACGACCTCGTAGGGATCGAGGATCCTCCGGGGCTCGGCCGGGAGGCGGACGGCCTCCCGCAGGCTCATCTGCACGAGGAGGTGATTCGGGTGGCCGTTCATGTCCGCGTACCGGACCTTGAGAGTCCGTCCGCCGCGCCCGGTCGGCAGGCGTTCCAGCCGCGTCACATGCACGCCGGCGTGCTGGCTCGCTTCCATGAGGCGCGGCTTGGCGGCGAGCAGCTCGTCGGTCACGTCCCGGCCCGCGGTGAAGTCCAAGTCCTCGGAGAACCGGTAGCCCGGGAAGTACACCTTGGAGAGGGCCGTGCCGCCCTTGAACGCGAGCTCGCGCGCCGCCGGCTCGAGCGCGAGGGCGCCGAGCACCAGCGTGAGGGCCTGGTCCTTCTCGAGGATGCCCAGGGCGGTGCCCGTCCGGCCTGCGAGGCGGCGAAGGCCTGCTGGGTCCATCCTAGACCCGCCTCCACGCGAGGAGGTCTTCCATGGTCACGTTGAGGAGGAGACCCCATTCCTTCGAGGTCCCGAAGGCCTTCCGCGGCGCGGAGGGATCGAGCCACCGGAACCCCGAGAGCGCAGAGGGCGCGAATCCGACGTCGATCCCGAGGATTTCCCCCAGGTACCCCAGCCTTCGGAGGACCGCGTCCACGCCGATCCGTCGCGCGTACGACCGTATGCGCCGCCAGCGGACCTCCCGGCCGGCGGTCTCCATGGCCTTCGCGACCTCGACGAGGCCGCCGCAGTAACGGGGGGCGAGGAGCCCGTCCACGAGGGTCCGCTCGCGGTCCGAGATGCGGAAGCGGCCCTTCGCGAGCCGTTCGACCGTCGCCCCGAAGATCCGTTCCGGACGCAGGGTCACGAACTGCACCCGCTGGCCCTGGAACGTGAAGGGGCGGTGCCGGCGCGCACTCACCACGTGGACCCGGCGCGGGACCTGCTCCGTCATGCCCCAGTAGTTCATCGCGGACCAGAAACCGACGTAGTAGTCGCCGGCGACCACCGCGTCCACGACCCGGTAGACGCTCTCGGACCAACCTCCCGCGATCCCGGCCCGGGCCGGCACGAGCAGGTACCGCCCCTTGCGGACCTCCACCACGCGACCCTTCGAGCGGAGACGATGCAGGACCGGGGCGATGTCCCGCACGCCGAGGATCGCCCGCGCATCGTCGATCGTGAAGAGATCCGACTCGCGGGCCTCGAGCTCGAGGAGGAGCCGCGTTTCATGGGGACCGAGCCGGACTTCTTTTGTAACGACCATGGCGTTCAACGTAATCATCGTTACAAAATAGATAAGCCTTTCTCCGGGGTCCGCGAAAGCGAGGACGCGGCAACGGAGCGCAGCGTCCAGAGGCGATACGGCACGCCTCGTGCCGCGGGCCCACGATCCGCGTGGTCTTCTGCGACGCCGGCCGGACGATCGCCGTGGACGCCTGGGACGCACGACGGCGGCGTAGGAAGTGGGGTATCGCGTATGTCGATCCGACGCCCCTGGCGAAACCCGGGTTCACGGTCGCCGCTAACTCGAGCCCATCCGGGTCCTCAGGTGCGAAGTGTTGGAGCGATGCGGACTCCGGTTGTGAGCCGCGAACATCGCGCCCTCCGCGGGAGCCGACGCCGAAGGTCTCGTCCATAGCCTTAAGGCACGACGTTCCCTGAGGCGCACGATGACCGGAACGGGAAGGAAAGGCTCGAGGAACGCCCAGCGCGGCCAACAGAAGAGCCGGAAGTGGAAGCGCCGGCGAGACCGCCGGAATCGCCGTCTCTCGGCTGCACCGCCCGCAAAGTGAGACGGCGGCAAGGGGCTCCCCGGAGCCATGAAGCCCGTCTCCACCTCCTTATCCGGGAACCCGGGCTATCCGCGTAGTCGAACGGGTCGCTTCCCGAGATGCGGTCCGGGTCGACAGGGCGAGGGCTTCTCCACACAACTCTAAAGGAGCGCGTCGGAATGAGGGCGGGGCGTCAAGCTGAGCGACGGCCCCGGAAAGGCACCATGGAGATTGTCCGTCAACCCATGGCCCTCTTGGGGGCGTTCTTCGTCGCGGACGGCATCCTCCTCTACGTATTCGAGCGGGGCGCGTCTCCCGGCGTCGCCCTTGGGTTCGGATCGCTCTACGCGGCCGCCGGCGTCGCCTTGATCGCCTGGAGCCTGAAACGGAGCCCCCCTCCGTGAGAGACACCGCCGCAAGGGCCGGACGATGATCGCGGAAGCCCCTCGAATCCTTTAAGCGGCGGCCCGCGGAATCGGGAGGCGGGAGATGGAGAGATGCAACCGAGTCCCGCGGAGGCGGAACCGCCCTCGGCAGCCTGTCGCGCCTGCGGCGCGACGATGGACCGGATCGGGACGGAGCAGTTCCGCGTGGGAGGGACGAGCGGGCTGTGGAAGCTGTTCATCGGCGAGTGGGCCGAGCTGGGCGAGTCGATGCTGCCCCTCGAGCTGTGGGTGTGCCCGTCCTGCCGCCGGGTCGAGATGCGGGTGCCCCCGGGGTACCGGAAGCCGGAGGAGCCAGAGCGGCGCCTCCGGTACGCCTGCCCCGGCTGCGGCGGGGACGTCTACCAAGGCCAGACCACCTGTCCGGAGTGCGGGTACCAGCTGCCGCAGTTCCCGACGACCGAGGGGTGACGCGGTCAGGCCGGGAGACCCGTTTCCCGGGCGCACACGTCCCACAGCGCCTGGCCCAGCGCGCGGTCGTACGACAACGGGGAGGACCGGATCTCCTTCCGCTCGTGCAAGTAGCGTCCCGTGGTCCCGGCGACCTCGGGGGCGCTCGCGAGCCACACCAGGGTGTCCGCGCCTTCCTCCGAGGTGACACCGAACGCGCGGCTCAGGAGGCGGATCGCGCCGCGCTAGACGGGCCCGTTGTTCCAGCCGAACCGCGAGGCGACGAACCCGGGATGGTAGGCGTTGATCGTGACCTTCGTCGGTTCGACTCGACGGGCGAACTCGTACGTCAGAAGTTGGAGTGCGAGCTTGGATTGGCCGTAGGCCCGGAAGCCGGCATGCCGCTGCTTTCCCTCCAGATCCTCTCCGTTGAGCTTGGCCCGTTCGTGCGCGTTGGACGACGTGTTGATAACGCGGGCCGGCGCCGAGGCCTCGAGCCGGTCGAGGAGCAGGCTCGTCAACAGGAAAGGGGCGAGGACGTTGAGGGCCCACGTCCGCTCGAACCCGTCCGCGGACACCTGGCGCTTCGCGATGTACGCGCCTGCGTTGTTCGCGAGGACGTCGATCCGGGGACAGCGGTCCTTGAGCTCGGACGCGAGACGGCGGACCTCGGCGAGGGACGAGAGGTCGGCCACCGCGGGCTCGACGGCCCCGTTCCCCTGCGCCCCACCCTGCGGCCGGAGGCCATGAGGGGTACAGGAACTGGAGCCTGGGACTCACACGGCGGATCGACCCGGCTCGCCCGACCCTACGGGTTTTCGCAGGTCGCCTCGTCCCTGCACCTCGCGGCAGGCCAAGGCACGCCCCCTACGTGCCGCGCACCGGGTTGTCCCGCCGAAGCCAAGGGTTTCAAGCCGTGGTCGCCTTAGCTCCGCAGTCCGCCATGGCACCGCCCTCCCCCGACCGCTTCACGCCGGCCGAGCGGGCCGTGATCGACCAGTGCCGCACCCCGGTCCTCGTCCAGCGCTGGCTCAAGCGCCTCCCCTACAACCACGAGCGGAGGGGCGAGACCCTTCGCACGTTCCGCACGGTCGTGCGCCTCCGCACGGCGCACTGCCTCGAGGCCGCGCTGTCCGCCGCGACGATCCTCGAGCAGCACGGGTGCCCGCCCCTCCTCATGGACCTCGAGTCCGTGGACGAGCTGGACCACGTGGTCTTCCTCTTCCACGACGGCTCTGGGTGGGGCACGGTGGCCCGGTCGCGGGACCCCGGTCTCCACGGCCGCAGGCCCGTGTTCCGCTCCCTGCGCGACCTGGTCTACTCCTACGTGGACCCGTACGTCGACCTCACGGGGCGGATCCAAGGGTACGGCGTCCTTGACCTGCGGACCCTCCGTGCGGACTGGCGGCTCTCCGAGCGGAACGTCTGGAGCGTCCAGGAAACGCTCCTCGCGATGCCCCACCGCTCCCTGCGGACCTCGGACGATCGGCACCGGCGTTGGCACGAGCGGTACGTCCGCTACAAGGAGCGCTACCCGGACCGGAGGCCCGTCTTCTACCCAGGCCGACACCGGTGGCTGTAGCGCTCCGTCGAAGGCTCCTCTCGACGGACTCCGACGTCGCGGGCGGTACGGCGTGGAGGCCCCGCGGGTCGTGCCCCAATCCTTCAAGCCTGGTACCTCCTTTCGACCGCTCGACGGGTGGACGTTGAGTTCGCCAGACCGACGAGGGTGGATCGCCGAGCCGGAATGGGCGCGAGTCCGGACCCTGCTTCCCATCGCCTGCGTGGACATCCTCCCGTTGAAGCCCGCACCCGATGGGAGCGGATGGACCCACGTCGGACTCATCCTTCGCGATCTCTGGGATGTGCCCGGAGACGGCAAGAAGTGGTGCCTGGTGGGCGGACGCATCCGGGTCGATGAGACGGTCCGCGACGCGGCCCTTCGACACGTCCGCGAGACGCTCGGCGAGGACGTCCGACTTCGGTGGGACCCGGCCATGCGACCCCTCCTCGCGGAGTACCTCCGTGCTCCCCGCCGCGGATTCGGCCTCGACCCGAGGAATCATTGCGTGACTCCGACGTACGCCCTGAGGCTCGAGGGCACCCCGGTGCCTCGCGGGGAGGCGGCCGACTTCCGCTGGTTCCTTCCCCACCGGCTCCCCTCGAAGTTCGGTTTCCGAGCGGACCTCGTCATCCGGAAGTGGCTCCGGCTCTTGGCCACGGACAAGGAGGGATGAGGGGCCGGACCTCAAGGCCCGGTCCGAGCGGGAACCCCAGGCGATCGGACCCCCATGGGGCCACTCGTCGCGCGTCGGAGGCGCCTCGCCGCGGCGGAATCCCTCGAAAGGGTAAGCGGGGGAGGGGAAGCCTCATAACCGCCCTCGCCCCTGATGTCCAAGCCGGCGAACGAGGTCGGGTGTGGGGGGTGGCCATGCGGTTCACCCAACGGTGTCCCAAGTGCGGGAGTCCCAACGTCTCGGAGCAGCATCCCCGGATCACGGGATCGAATTCCTACTTCATCCTCACGAATGATGCGCCGGACGAACGGATCTCCCTGCCCACGGCCTGGGTCTGCCGGGACTGCGGGTTCACGGAGCTCCACCGGAGCCAAGGGCGCGGGGAGCGGCCGGTGGCCCCCTAGCGCCCGGGCTCTCCCGGCGACGAGTGTCCCGAGGCGGCCGGGAGTGGGCGCCGCGGTCGTGCCATCCACGGGCCATCCTCCGAGGCCCGCGGCGTTCGCGAGGTCCGCGGGCCCGGTCGAGGAGACCTTCTGTCCAGCGTGCGGCTCGTGCGATCCCGCAGGGACTCGGTTCTGCAGCCGGGGTGCGACCGCGCTCCAAGGAGCCGCTCAGGAGCGCCGGGGAGTTCGCCGAGGAGAGCCCGCGAGGGCGGGCGCCGGACCCTCAGGGTTCCCGGCTTCGCACCCACAGCCAGAGGATGCCGACCACGCCGATGAGGGTGCTGATCTGGACCGCGGAAATCAGGTTCGACCAGGTGTTGGGGCCGAAGCTGCCGGACGTGAAGTCGTACGAGAGGAGCAGGCTCAGCGCAAGGATGACGACGATCACGACGACAATCCAGGCGCGCTTTCCGATCGCCCTTGACGGCGGCGTCTGCGAAGGTGTCACGCAACGCACCTCTTCCAGCCCGTGAGCGAGGTCTCGGGATTCATAGCTATCGGTCGGCCTCGCGGAGGAGGACGGCCTCAAGAGCCCACAGCCGTGACCGGGAAGGCGGGGCCGTTGCGCCGCGGTCGTGTCCGGGTCCCTCGGCGGCTACCTGTCTTCGGACCTCTGGGAGGGGAAGACGGGCGCCTTCCCGCCTTTCGCCCATGGCCCCAGGGGCGTGCGGCTTCCGCAGCTCGCCCAGGCGGCGCGGAAGGGGACCGACTCCCTGCCTGGGTGACCTAAACCTTGTGCCAAGCCAACGCACCACCGAGCGGCCGGACGGCGACGTGGGTTTCCGGACGGTTACTGACCGTCGAGAAGTTGCCTTGAGCTTCTCCGACAGGAAACCGTGCTGACTCTATCCATCGTCGGCAATCAGTCGCGTTCTCTCGGGGGGAGACAGCCCTTCAATCGTTCGGTCCATCGACATGCTTAACCGAGCGGGGGAGATGGTCCGCGGGATGCGCTTCCGAATGACCTACGTCGGTATCCGCGTGAAGGACATGGAAGAGTCTATCCACTTCTACACCGAGATCATGGGTATGGAGATCGTCGAACCCATGGCGGCAACTCCCCCCACCCAGGGAAAGGTTGCCACCCTCCAAAGCCCCAACTCGGACCAGCTACTGGAACTCAATTGGTACGAGCCGGGGACGCGCTTCGGACCCCCCTACGCGAACGGAGAGGACCTCGACCATCTTGCCTTCGAGTGCGACGACGTCGCCCGGGCTGTCGAGGAGCTCCGAGGGAAGGGAGTGGAAGTCGTCGTACGTCCCAAGGAGATTGGTTCCAGCGTGGGATGGAACGAGGCGTTCGTCAAAGATCCCAACGGGATCTGGATTGAGCTCCTCCAGCGCAAGAAATGACCCCGTGCCCCTCAGGACGGAAGCCCTGAGGAGCGGACGAGTTTCCATAGAAGTTGAGGGCGGTCTCGCATCCCCACCACGGCGAGTCTGAACCCGTACTTCAACTCCCTCAGGTCGTGTGGAGCGAAGCTGGCCAGCTCGTGCTTCTTCAGGTGAGTCCATACCCATTCCTCCGGGTTCAACTCGGGGCGGTAACCCGGCAATCGATGGACCTCCAAGCGCGGGTTCTTCTCGATGAACTCTCGGACGAGCTTCGAGCGATGGGGCTGAGCGTTGTCCCAGAGGACCACGATTGGTCTCCGTCGAAGGTGCCGCAACAGATGCCCGAGAAAGGCGATCGCCCGGGGACTCCGGACGGCCCCCACCCCCAGCCGGCACGTCAAGCCCGGCGATGCTCTTTCGCAACGTTGAAGAGACACTCCACGAATCGCCGTCACCGGTAGAGGATGCTGCCTATGCGCCGTTTCCTTAGAGTGTCCCTGGTCGTCGCGCTCGCCTGCGCCGCCCTCCTCGCCTCGACGGCGGACGCGTTCCCCCCGGGCGTTGCGGGCACACGGTCCGTCTCCGTGGCCGGCCAAGCCCTCCCATCCCCCATCGTCATCGCGACGGTTCCCGTGGGGACCGACCCCTTCGGCGTGGACTACAACGGCGGGAACGGCTACGTCTATGTGGCGAACCAGGGCTCGAACAGCGTGAGCGTGATCGACGCGACCACGGTCGTGGCGACGGTTCCGGTCCAGAGCCACCCCCGGGACGTCGCATACAACCCAGGGAACGGCTACGTCTACGTGGCGAACTTTGGCTCGAACACGGTGAGCGTGATCGACGGCACGACGGTCGTGGCGAACGTCTCCGTCGGGACAAGTCCCGAAGGCGTCGTATACAACAGCGGGAACGGGCACGTGTATGTGGCCAACCGCGCCTCGGACACCGTGAGCGTGATCGACGGGACGACGGTCGTGGCGACGGTTCCGGTCGGGGTCAATCCCGAGTGCGTGGCGTACGACACTGGCCATGGCTACGTCTTCGTCACGAACCAGGGCTCGAACACGGTGAGCGTGATCGCGGGGACCACGGTCGTGGCGAACGTCTCCGTCGGGAAGCATCCGGAAGATGTCGGATACAACAGCGCGAACGGGTACGTCTACGTGGCGAATTATGACTCCAACAACGTGACCGTGATCCACGGGACGACCGTCGTGGCGAACGTCTCCGTCGGGACCGGCCCGGAAGGGGTCGGGTACGATAGCGGGGACGCGTACATCTTCGTCTCGAATTGGGACTCGAACAACGTGAGCGTGATCCACGGGACGACCGTCCTGGCGAACGTCCCCGTCGGGATCCATCCGGAAGGTGTCGGGTACGACAGCACGAACGGGTACGTCTACGTGGCCAACGGTGGCTCGAACACCGTGAGCGTGCTCTTCACGACCCCGCCCGTCGCCCAGCAGTTCCTTGTGACCTTCTCCGCGACGGGCCTCCCGACCGGGACGAACTGGTCCGTGACCCTCTCGGGATCCCCACGGTCCTCCACGAGCTCGACCATCGGATTCCGGGAGACGAATGGCACGTACGCGTACACCGTGGGCGCGGTATCCGGGTACACCGCCAGTCCGGCCTCGGGCACCGTGACGGTCAGCGGGGCCAACGTCACCCAGACGATTGCGTTCACGAGCGCCATCGCGGCGACCTATGCCGTCACGTTCACCGAGTCGGGCCTCGCGTCGGGGGCCCCGTGGTCCGTGACCCTCGCGGGCAACCTGCATTCCTCGACCACGAACACGATCGCATTCACCGAAGCGAACGGCACGTACGCGTACACGGTCGGCGGCGTGTCCGGGTACAGCTCGAGCCCCGCGTCGGGATCCGTCCGCGTCGCCGGAGCCGCGCAGTCCGTGCCGATCACCTTCACCGCACTTCCGCCGGGGAAGTACACCGTGACCTTTACGGAGGGCGGCCTGCCGAACGGAACGTCGTGGTCCGTCACGCTGAACGGAACGACCCGGTCCTCGAGTACGATTTCCATCGTGTTCACCGAAGTGAACGGCACGTACCCGTACACGGTCGGCTCGGTGCCGAGGTACACGGCGAGCCCCGCGTCGGGATCCGTCCGCGTCGCCGGAGCCGCGCAGTCCGTGCCGATCACCTTCACCGCGATCCCCCCGGCCGAGTACCCTGTGCTGTTCACGGAGAGTGGCCTCCCTCGGGCGACCCCGTGGTCGGTGACCCTGGCGGGGAGCACGCAGTCCTCGACCGGCAGCCTGATCTGGTTCTCCGAAGCGAACGGGACGTACGCCTTCGCCTTCGGGAGCGTCCCCGGTTACACGTCCTCGCTCACCTCGGGAACGGTCCAAGTGAACGGGGCGCCTCAGACCATCACGGTCGCCTTCGCGGCGATTTCCCCAACGCCTCCCGGCCCCGCGGCTCCGAACGGGTATCAATGGCTGGCGGTCATCGCGACCGTAATCGCATTCGGGGCTGTCCTGTTCGTCCTGGGTTGGCGCGGACGGAAGAGGAAGGTTTCCCCAAGGCGGCCCTGACGGGGCGGACCTGACGAACTCCCCCATCGTCGGGCGGGGGACAAGAAGGAAGGGGCCTGGCGCCGCCCGCTGAGCTGCGGATCGGGTCCGACGGCGAACGAGGAGGATGGCCGCAATCCGGAAGAGGAGCGCGGCCGCGAGGACCGCATGCCAACCCTATGGCGCACCGCACGTGGAGGTTCCGGTCCATGGGAGGCGGCTAACCGATGGGGAGCCCCAGAAGCCCGAGAAGGGATGCGAGGGGGAGCGACTGGGCCGTCCTCCGCATACGGAACCCCCTGCGACTCGCTCTCCGTCCCCGGACCGACGCGGACGTGCGAGCCTTCGGTTCGATCCCCGCCTGGGACGCCCGCCCTCCGGCCGCGCGGCCCCGGCCCGCGACCGGGAGGGGCTTACCGCATGAGGCCCGAGGTCTCAGGCCGGATACTCACACGCCAGCCTTTATGCCAACCGAGCGCAGGTCGCCGCTCGTGGCCCCCCTACGCTTCTGGAAACCAGGATCCCGAGACCCCCGCTCGGTGGAGGAAGCCGACGCGGAGGAAGCGATGAAGCGGCTGCGCGTCAACCCGACCGACCTCGACGCCCTGGAGGTCGTGGGCGCGTACCTCCTGGCCCGCGGCCAGGCGGAGAAGGCTCTCGAGTTCCTCCACCGGGTGACGCTGGCGAACCCGCAGCAACCGGGGATCTGGCGGCTCAAGGCCCAGGCCTTCGAGGCCGTCGGGGACACGAAGAATGCGAACGCGTGTCGCCGACGCGACGCGAACCTACGAGCCTGAGACCCGGGTCCGGGTTGCGGTCATGCGGCTCCGCCCGCCGACTTGACGTTATCGCAACGGATAACAACCGGGACGCCCATGGGGGCCGCGGCTGGGCGAGATGGACGACCCTGAGGTCCACGGCGAGGCGCCGGCCGCGGTCCGTTCGCTGCACCAGGAGACGGCGAACCTTCGCGACCTGCTGCGGGCGTGTCGCGAGGGGGGAGTCCACATCGCGTCCCTTCCGGAACGGATGCGGACGGCCCGGGAGCTCATGGCGCAACGCCGGTTCGACGAGGCGCTCGGACAGCTGCGCGAGCTGAGGGCGGAGATGCGGGAGCAACTCCTCGTTCACGAGGGCCCGCCTCCGCTCCCGCCCGCCGAGATCGAAAACCCGACCGTGACCGCGCTCCGGCCGGTCGAGGCGCCTTTCGCTCCCCGCCGCGCGCCCGCATGGAAGGTGAGAGTACCCAGGTACTAGGGGCGTTCCCGGAACGTCCGGGGCAACGCGAAGTCGCACGAAGCGGACCACGGACGCCTCCGGTCCACCCACGATTCACCGCCATAGCGCCGAAGAACGAGGCGGAGATCCGCCGAATCGTGCTCCCGGGGTGAAACGTAACATTCTCGACGGAACTTTTAAGCATCGTGCCCGCCTTCGAGGCCGCCAACGGAACGCCCATCGGCTTTGGGATGCGTCGAGCCTGGGGCCTAGGGCGCCTGCGAGGGATTGTACGGTTACGGACATGGCGCCGGAAGGGGCCCAAGGGGATGGGCTGGGGGCTACGCCAAGGTTGTCCGACGGATTGTCGGAGGAAGCGACGGGGCAGTCGCAGCGGATCCTGGTCGCGATCCCGGCCTTCAACGAAGCCCCCACGATCGCCACCATCGTCCTGAAGGCGAAGCGGCACGCGGGCGAGGTCGTCGTCGTGGACGACGGGTCGACGGACGACACGGGCTGGGTCGCCGAGGAGGCGGGCGCCACCGTGGTCCGGCATGCGACCAACCTCGGGTACGGCGCGGCCAGTCGCTCCTGCTTCAAGGACGCCCGGGACAACCCCCTGGATGTCTTGGTCATCCTCGACGGGGACGGCCAGCACGATCCCATGGCCATCCCGCGCGTCTTGGAGCCCGTCCTGCGCGGCCGGGCCGACATCTCCATCGGTTCGCGATTCCTCGATCGGAAGAAGGGGAACGGGGTGCCCGGCTACCGCCGCTGGGGCATCGGCGTCCTCACGAAGCTGACGAACGCGGGCATGCGGAACGGCACGAAGCTCCACGACGCCCAGAGCGGCTTCCGGGCGTACTCGCGCCGGGCCATCGAGCTCATCGATCCTCGCGAGCAAGACATGGGGGCCAGTGCGGAGATCATCTGGGACGCCTACGGCCACGGCCTGCGCATGGAGGAAGTCCCGATTGACGTCGCCTACAGCACGAATGGGTCGACGAAGGGGCCCGTGCGGCATGGGCTCGGCGTCATGGGCTCGATGCTCGTCTACGTCGAGAACAAGCACGCCCTGCTCACGTTCGGACTCCCCGGCCTCCTCATGGTGATCGTAGGCTTCGGCCTGGGACTCTCCGTGGTCACGAGCTACTACGAGACCCACGCGCTCGCCGTCGGGCTGGCCATGGTGACCCTGCTGCTCGTCTTCCTAGGCGCATTGCTTCTCTTCACCGGACTCATCCTGCATGCGGTCATCAACGCCAACCGACGCACGCGCTAGCCCGGCGCCGTGCCCGACGGGGAATCTGCCAGACCATGGGCTCTCTCCGTCAGACGGCGGAGGGTTGTCTCGAACTCATCGGTGATCTGGTTCCAGTCGTATTGAGCGACGAAGGCCTGGGCTGTCTTTCCGAGCGCTGGGATTCCTCCCGACTGGACCAACTTCAAGGCCATGGG
>OFHG01000653.1_pt1 | contig 13456 bp, 10 predicted proteins | sample 1521931 | NCBI WGS metagenome assembly OFHG01 (sample SAMEA2468438, study PRJEB22500) | soil metagenome | biome: Glassland; feature: Farmland; material: Clay | place: Australia | collected 2013-01-31 | depth 0.55 m
AATAGGGTGGAATCGAACGATGTCGGCATTCACGAATTCATCGCCTTCTGCAATCTGCTCGGAGCCGAACCCTACGTTACAGTCAACAGCGGATTCGGCGATGCCCGGACTGCGGCCGAGGAAGTGGAATACAGCAACGGTTCCACCGAAACGCGCCAGGGCAGACTGCGGGCGGAGAATGGCCATCCCGAGCCCTTCAACGTTCGCCTCTGGTGCATTGGCAATGAAATGTACGGCCCCTGGCAGTACGGACACATGTCGCTAAACCAGTACTGGGTGAAGCACAATGACTTCGCGGAAGCCATGAAGAAAGTGGATCCGAAGATCCAGGTGACGGTGTGCGGGGCAACCATCTGCGAGGAGTCCTGGTGTGCTGCCGAGCAGAATCAATATGAACATGGCATGTGGACGCCCCCTCTGCTCGAAAAACTCCCTTACAAATTCGGGGAGTCGCATGATTGGGACGGATGGCTGCTCGATAAGTGCGCCGACAACATCGATTATCTCTCCGAACATACCTACGCTTATCCCGACATGGAGTTTGACGCACAGAAACAACGCTTTGTGGAGGTTAGCGTTCCGCTGCAGGTCGGGGCGCGGAGGATGGCGAACCGCATCTGTGCCGCTTTTGAGGCGTGGCAGAAGTACGTTGAAAAGATGCCGTCGTTGAAAGAGAAGAACACCAAGTTTATCTTCGACGAATGGGGTAACCGCTTCAGTCGGGCGCACGGCCAATTTCCCTTTTCGGCCGGGATGGTGAGTCCGCTCTCCTTTGCCCTCTTCTACCACGAATTGTTCCGGCACTCCGATATGGTGGAGGCCAGCTGTCCCACGGCAGGATTCTACATGCTGGTTACCGACCATACGGGCGAGGCCGTCGGCCTCACAGTTGAGGGCCTGGTAATCAAAGTCATGCGAGCGCACTTTGCCGGCGCCCTCCCGGTGGAGGTCAGCGGCAATTCACCCCAGCGGCCGGGGGGCGGCACTCCCCTGGTTGATACCTGTTCGGGTTCTTCCGGAAGCCCGACTTATCCGTTGGATGTAATAGCGGCCTTGAGCAGCGACCGCAAGACTTTGATCGTTTCCGTGGTGAATCCGACGGAGGCGGGGCAGGAGTTTGCGCCGCAGATCGCAGGAGTCAAACTGCGTGGGCCGGGTACGCTGTGGCAGATTGCGGCGCCCAACGTAAACGCGGCGAACGAGCCGGGCAAAGAGCCGGCCGTCCAAATAGTTGAAATCCCGCAGAAGGCGCTTCCGGCGAAAATGCAGGTCCCGCCCATCAGCATCAACGTCTACGAGTTCCACGTTGAGAAAGCGTGATCGTCGAACACGCTGCAAGAACTTCGTGAGATGCTGCAACGGCGGGCACAATTGAGGTTGTGGGCTGGCGGCAGTCCTTCTCGGGCAGGCAAGGGAAAGCGTCAGGAGGACAAAAGTCCGGGCAAGGAAAGAGGTGCGACGAACCTCCCAGGTGAACACCTCCGGGAATGGACTTGGATTCTCCGGAATCGCCGCAAAATCACTTTCGGCATTCTCATGGGTGGGGATGTGACGCCCCAGCCTTGCCGAAAACGGTGAACTCGCTCACCCCAATGGGTTGTCCTTTCGGCCATCCCGTGATCGTCAGCTTGACGTAACGACACTGGACGGGCGCGATGTCGTCGAACTCGATGACGTTGTCTGCGTTGTTCTTCGTCTTGTCCACGACGGGAGTGAATGTTTTCCCGTCCGAGGACACCTCGATCTTGTACTGCCGGATCACGGGTGAAAAAACCTCCCCCCAGCGCCCTGCAGGGATTGTGAAAATGATGCGAGTAGAATCGATTTCAAATTCCTGAACCACATCGTACTCGGTGGCGCACGAAAGGTCCAGCATGAGCCAGGGCTGACTGTCATCACTTGCCGGCGCCCACCAAGTCCTGACGTTATTATCAATGGCGTAGGCCGCCTCTCGCCCGGGGCCCTCGCTGCTGACGGTGTAACTCTTGTCCTCGCTGACCGGAATGGATCCGCTGTCATTGCCCAACCGCGGTTGAGGCTTGACGCCAGGCGCCCATTGTGGCGTTTCCGAGGGCCCGTTGATGAACATGTTCCCCTTTGCGTCAAAGCCCACCGGGTCCATGCCGATGCGGCGTTCGAACATGCGGTTCCAGTTTCGAAACAAGATGGTGTAAAGCGCCCACACGGTGCCGTCGGGCGCCTCGATAATGCAGTGATGCCCCGTGCCATTAATGAGTCCGTGGCGCTGAACCAAAATCGGACTTCGCGCCGAATAGGTGAACGGGCCTAAGGGGCTCTTCCCCGTGTACAAACCCACCGCGTAAGTCCTCCAATCAGTTCCCGAACCGGAGTATTGGAGATAATAGGTTTCCTGGCGCTTGGTCATCCAAGGTCCTTCGATCCAGGCAACGTCCCGGTACTCGTTGTGGTCACCCCAGCGCTCCCATTTGTGTGCAGGGTCGAAGCGAAAAAGGTGCCTGGGCGGGCCGAGAAACTTCGTCAAGTTGTCTCGATCCAGCTCGACCCCGTAGATGCCGTTGACAGAGTAGCCTGAGTAATACAAGTACACGCGCTCGTCCTCGTCGACAAAAACCATCGGGTCGAATACACCTCCCCCTGGCTTGAGCGCGATTCCCTTTTCGTCGGTGAAATCCCCAAAATACTCAAACGGTCCCAAGGGGCTGCGACTGCGAAGCAGTCCCGTGCCGTTCCCGGTCAAGTAGATATAGTCCTTGTAGACGAAGACCATGGGCGCTGTGACAATCCTGCCTTTCGGCAGGGAAACCTGGTAATGCTTCCAATGAACCAGGTCTTCTGACGACCAGGCCATCCCTTCCGTCACGTAGAGGTAGTATTTCCCGTCAAACCGTAAGACCACGGGATCACCCATTCGCCGGGAACCCTCTACCGGCAAAGGGTTGACGTAGCGCAGGGTGGATTTCTGCGCCCAAACGCCAGTGCTTCCAGCGCTCGGCCCGCGGATGACCTGGGCCCAGGTCGGCGCAGTGATCCCGCATCCCAATATGACTATCAGCAGAGCTGTTCTCGACAGTTGCGCGTATTTCACGGTTGCGGCCAAGACATTCCCGCTTCCATGAAAGCTCCGGTTTCTGCTCAGCAATGAATCCATCTTCATAGTTCCCTCCTCAATCCATCGGCGACACGGCGAATCCTGTATTGCGACAGAGCTCGCGCTGTTGGTGGCGCCGGATGGTCAACATGACCCGCACGAGCCACAGCCTCCAAGGTGCGGAACCTCTGGCTGAATCTTATCAGTGAGATCGCGCAGATCACGGTTAGTGAATGTAGTCACTTTGTGGCCCATGACTCAAACACCACGGCGAACAACAAAGGTAGTTACGCTCTCACCGCGCAGCGTAGCCTTGAGGGTTGAGCTCACGACCGGGATCGCCGTGAGCTTCAGCAAGTCCTCCGTTGGTGATGACCTGCCCGAGTTTTTGTACCACTCGAAGTGAGAGAGTTTACATCACAGTTCCAGGCTGTGGAACGGGTCTTGGTGTGACCTGGGGGCTATAGGCCGCCGGTACCGGCGGCCTATAGCCGAGCGCCGAGTGCGAGGGTCGCGTGCTGTATTCCACCCGCCACTGCTCGATCACCACCTGCGCCTCCCTCAGCAAATAGAAGACTTCTCCATTCAGACATTCTTCTCCAGAGATGGCTCCGCCGCCAACCGCTTCAACCCGCAGGTTTTCTTCATCCCGTTCCTTGAGCCGCTTTGCATGGTGAACCTTCAACCCGCCCGACTCCCTTCGCCAGCGATAGTACGTCCGGGCCGTGATCCCGACATGCCGGCAGGCTTGCGGTGTCACCTTCTCGTTGGCAACCTCGATCTGCCGAAGCAGATTCACAATCTGCTTCGGCTTGTGCCTCTTCGTGGACACGACCGGCCCTCGTCGAGCGAATTCCCTCCCACTTCACGCGGTGGCTGCAAAGGGTCTGCCTGCCCCGAAAGATTTGATGGCTGAGTTTCTCTCCAACGGCGGCAGGGTCTGGTTGTGCGGCGCTTGTACAAAGCAGAGAGGCATCACTGAAGCTGACACGGCCCCCTGGAGCCAACACCGTCGGGGCGGCACCGATCATCGAGGCCATCGTCAACGGAGCTACTCGCATCGTCTTCGCTTGGGAAATGAAGACTCTTCCGTCCCCCGACGCCTGTCATGCTGTCGCGTCGAACTGGGTCAAACCCGCGGGGCAAGCCTCTTGGCGGAGCCTGGAGATGTCCTTGGTTGGCGAGCATCCGAAGAAACGGCTGTATTCCCTGCTGAATTGCGAAGCGCTGAGATAGCCGACGCACAAACCCGCGGCGCCGGCGTCCATTACCGAAGAGAGCATCAGACGCCTCGCCTCCTGGAGGCGCAGCACCTTTTGATAGTTCAGCGGGCTCATGGTAGTGACCGCCTTGAAGTGCTCGTGGAACGAGGAAACGCTCATGTTCGCGAGTTCCGCCAATTGTTCGACCCTCATGGTCACGGAATAGTTCTCGCGCAGCCAGGAAATGGCTTCTGCAATTCGCTGGACGTTTGACTCGGCGAAGCCCATCTGCGCTACGCGGACACCGATGGGACTGCGCAGCAGCCGGATCAGGATCTCATCCACCACCAGCGGCGCAAGCAGTTCAAGGTCCCCGGGCTGCGCCAGACACTCGATTAACCTGGTTGCGGCGTTGACAATACTCGCGTCGGCCGGAGTGACGTAAACGGCTCTCCTTTCCTGAACCGGCGGCAGGCCGCGAGGAAACACCTTCAAAACCAGCTCGGCAATCTTGTGCGGGTCGAGGTCAAGCCTTAGCGCCAGGTAAGGCTGGGAGTGGCTGGCTTGGGTGATCTGGGCAGCAATCGGAAGCGCAACGGAAAACACGAGCATGCGCGAAGCGTCATACTCGTAGACGTCCTGCCCCACCATGACGGTCTTCACTCCCTGAGCGACCATACACAGAGAGGGTAAGCGGAGGGCATGCACACATTCTGTGTTGATTCGTGAATAGCGGCTGGCGAACAAACCCGGGATGCGCAGTCCAAAACTGCCGTCGTGAGGGGCATAGGCGCGAATCAAGCGTGCCAACTCTTCCGGGCCTGGCTTGTCCGACGCCGCGCCGGCATGTGCGTCCAATCGAGGCGATTTTTTGCCGGATTTCATTTGGCGCGTCCCCGATGATTCTCCCAGAAACTGCCGGGGGATTCCAATCATTCGGAGGCCTCTTATTTCGAGAACACTTCCTTGGCGGTCGAGATGGCGGTCACGGCGTTCGGCCAGCCTGAATAAAACGCCAGATGAGTGATCACTTCGATCAACTCCTCTTTCTTGACCCCGTTCTCCACAGCCCTCTGAAGGTGAAACCGCAACTGCTCAGGCCGGTTCATTGCGACCAGCGCCGAAACGGTTGCGAGACTACGGTCACGCTTGGAAAGCTCCTTGCGTTCCCAAACATCGCCGAAGAGCACGTTGTCGGTCAGTTCAGCCAGCTTGGGCGCGATGTCACCCATCAACTGCTGAGCTTTTGAAGGCTCTTTGCTCATGTTTCCAACTCCTGTCATAAGTTTTTGTCTTACCCATCGAAACGAACCGTACAGAGGCACGAGTGCCAGCGTCTTGCCGGAAAGGTTTTTCAGAAAGTGCCGTCGGTTGACTTGGACAGACCTATACATTCTTTTCATGTCCAATTTATGAATCCTCTGACTGCCTTCATGCGAATAATTCCTGCGCGCGGCGGAGCCGGGCGGAAACTTGGACCCCGTAGGGACACTGAACCGTGCAGTGCGCGCAGTCGGCGCAGCGAACTGCGGCGACTGCGGGTCCAAGCTTCAGGAACTCCTCGCGGCCCAGGGCAAACTGGCCGTAACCTTCGGCATAAGTCAGGAATCGGAGCACATCCGGAACGGGGACGCCCTTCTCGCAAACACCACCGCAGTCGCCGCACATCCGGCAGTACCTCGGGCCGATCTCGGCGAGCTGCGCGGTCAACAACTTCTCGTCCCTCTCAGTGTACGGTTCCGCCATGGCGCGGACGTTTTCTTCGAACTCATCGTGACTCGTCATGCAAACGATGGCGGTGTCAACGGACTCATTCTTGAGCGCCCATTTGATCGCGGCAACCGGAACGCCCTCCTGGCCGAGTTGCCTGCTCAGAGCCTGCGGATTGGCTCCGTAGAGCCGGTCGCCACGCCGCACACGGGCGACGCCGCCCGCCAGGACCTTCATGACCACGATCCCCAGGTCGGCCTTCCGCGCCGCCCGGATGGCTGCGGTCATGTCCGTCTTGGGCGCGTTCTGGTCCGTGTTGGCGCCGGCATCCACCGACCGCATGGAGAAGTTATAGGTGGTCAGCACGACGTCCGTCTGGCCGAGTTTTGCCAGGTACGCCATCATCTTGTCCATGTTGAAGTGCGTGCTGACGCCGGCAAAACGGATCTTCCCGCTCTGCTTTGCCAGGCGCTGCGCTTCCAGCAGATCCTCGGTCACCTGATCCGATTCGGTCTTGTTGTGGAGATACCAGATATCCAGATAGTCGGTTCCCAGTTCGCGCAGGCTGGTGTCGAGATCGGCGAGAGCTTCTTGTTTCGTCTTGCCCGCGCTCTTGCTGGAGATGATGACCTTCCGCCGCACCTCCTTGAGAGCCGCGCCGACCATCCGCTCGTTATTTCCGCTCTGATAGATGCGGGCCGTGTCGAAGTGGTTGATTCCGAAATCCGCGGCGCGTTCAATCACGGACGAATCTGAGGTTGTCATGCAGCCGAAAGCAAGCGCCGTGACCTTCAGGCCGGTTTTGCCCAGCGTGCGGTATTCGAGCCGACCAGGTTCGGGCTGGGCCTGGCCGACGGCAAGAGGTTTAGAAGAAACAGGAGAAGAGCGAAGTCCGGCGGCAGGAAGAACCAAGCCGGTCGCCAGAAAATCGCGGCGAGAAAAATTGGGTTTCATTGTCGCCTCCTTTGTCCGTTTCCTGGGTTTCTTTGCTTGGCCGCCTTTTTCGTGATTGTTCGGGTTTTCTAAACCGTTCGAGGCGGCGTGCCAGCTCCGGGTCGCCTCCGCCCTCCTGCGTGAGTCGGGCGGCGAGCACCGCGAATAGTCCTCTCCCTACGGCAGGCGGGATGCGAGAGTCCTGGAAAGTGAAACTCCTTCGGTGGCCTCCCGCAGGTGCGCATACCCACCAAGATAATGCCCCTTGCGAAAGATGCACATTCCGCCGAGATATCGGTCATTGAACTCAAAAGCTTCGTCGGCAACGTTGGCCGCTTCGGCGCCGGCAAAACGCCGTCGCAAGGCGGCGAAGACAATGGCGGCGGAGTCTGCGGTAGTTTCGGTGACGATGAAAGCCTGCCCGTTGGAATATTCTGCAACGTAGCCACGTTTCAAGGGACGCAGGCCCAACACGCTTCGCGGGACAAGATAAACGGAAGTGTGGCCCCTGGGAAACCACGCCAGCGCTTCAGGAAGAGTACTTCGCCCCGTGAGGCGCTTTTCGATCGCCACCGTGAAAGCCCGCAGCGTGCGACGATACTCCGTGCCGGGCATTGCTGTAAGCTCGACATAGTATTTTCCCTTGGCGAAGCTCGCGCGGTTCAACAGGATCTGTCCTCCCATACCGATGGGCCGAACCGGCTGGCGGGGGTCGCTGCGGGCCGCGAAAAGGCCGTACGCGGCATCCGGATCGTTCATCTCCGCGACGTCAATCACCAGCGAGTCGCCCCCCTTCACGCACGTCTGATGCTCCAGGCGCACGAAACCGAAAATCAAGTAACCTTCTGCGCCCCCGTCCAAATATTCATAGAGATTGTCAGCGGTAAAGGTGCTGGAGGGAGCGTGCGGTTTCCAGCCCGGCGCGAGACGGCAATCGCTTGCTGCCGCCGAAGCAGAGACAGAGGCGACCAGGATGAGCAGAAAGGCTTTGACAGCCCTCATGCAAACAACTCCTGCGCTCGGCGGAGCCGGGCGGTGACTTGGACGCCGTGGGGACACCGGACCGTGCAGTCCGCACAATCGGCGCAGCGAACCGCTGCGACCCGCGAGCCCAGCTTCAGAAACTCTTCGCGGCCCAACGCGAACTGTCCATAGCCCTCCGCGTAGGTCAGGTGGCGGAGAATATCCGCGACGGGCAGGCCGCGGGCGCACGTCCCCGCGCACTCACCGCACATGCGGCAGTAGAGCGGAGCGATGCGCTCCAGTTGCCGCGCCAGCAGCTTTTCCTCCGCCGGCCCGTAGGGCTCGGCCATGGCGCGCAGGTTTTCGTCCAACTGGTCCATGTCGGTCATGCTGGGAATTGTCGAGTTCACGCTGGGGTCCTTGAGCACCCACTTCAAGGCGGCGAGCATGGCTCCATCACGCGCGAGTTTCTCGCGCGCCTCAGGGGCGGCGTGCCCAAACCTTCGGTAGCCGCCCGCCATCACTTTCATGCCGACGACGCCAAGACCGGCCTTGCTTCCCTCGGCGAGCGCCGCAGCCACGCCCGCGTCCATGCTGAAATTGTAGGTCACCAGCACTACGTCCATGACCCCCTTGCGAGCCATGGCCGGCACAATCCCTTTCGGATCGTGAGTGCTCACACCCGCAAAGCGAATCTTGCCCTGCTGCTTGGCGATCTGCTGGGCTTCGACGAGCTCGTCCGTCACTTCGTCCGGACTGCTTTTATTGTGCAAATACCAAATGTCCAGGTGGTCGGTGCCGAGCTCGTGCAGGCTGGTGTCCAGGTCGGCCAGCGCGCCCGCCTTGTCGTGCGCGTGGGACTTGCTGGAGATCACCACCTGGTGGCGTTTGCGCTTCAGCGCGGCTCCAACCATGCGCTCGTTGTTGCCGCCCTGATATCCGCGCGCCGTGTCAAAGTGGTTGATGCCCAGGTCCGCCGCGCGTTCGATCACGCTCGCGTCAGAGGTGATCATGCAACCGAACCCCAGCGTCGTGAGCTTGAGCCCGGTCTTGCCCAGCACACGGTAGCTGAGGTGTGGCTCGGAAGCGGATGAAGGGGTTCGTCGATCCGCGGTTTCCCGCCAGAGGGTCGCACCGGTCAGTGGCAGCGCCACTCCGGCAGTCAGGAAATTGCGCCGTGAGGAGCGATACTTCATGGGAGCACCTCCCGCTTGATTCAGCAGTATGGGAACGGCAGGCTGCACTCTCGCGTGCAGGAAGGCAAGGCGGTGGAAGGAGCATACAACGACGCGGAAGAGAAAAATACAGACAAAGTGTCCTGCCGATGGCGCACGGCCTTTGGACCTGGACAAGTGTCCTCAGGAGAAATGTCCTCTTTCCTTCGCTCGGGTAACTGGGGCATTGCGGCTCCAGTTGGTCCCCGGTCACCTGCTCCGGCTCGCTTTTCAGATGGAGATGCCAGAGGGTCGGTTCCCGGTTCGCGCAGGCTTTGTGTCGAGGTCGCCAAGAACTTCTGGTTTTGTCTTTTCCATGCTCTTGCCGAGGCGTCCCGGCCCGCGCCTTGCCCTTGGCCTCCCGTGCCAGCCTTTTGAGCTTCTGCTCGCTGCGCGCATAGCCGAACACCGCCTCATGCCCGGCTCGCGCAAAGAGCGTTGGGAGCTTGCCACCCCTCAACCCCGAATCCAGAATGCCAACTCGCATGCCGCTCTCCCTCGTCCCCGGCGTACTCATGGGGTGTGCTCGAAGATCATGCATTGGTCTCGCGCGGCATGACCCTGACTGTCGCGGAGCGGGCGCGTGGGCCGATCATGGGGCTGAGGTACGGGCTGCCACGGTACTTCGCCCGGTAGGCGTCGTCAACGAGGTCGTTGATAGGTCCTTCGACCGGCTCAAAGCTGACTTCCTTCGTCATGCCGGCGGAGGTTATCCGCCCCGCCTTCTGCCGCACTGCGGATTGGTACCAACGAGATTTCTGCCCGTTGTACGCGCGCACATAGAGGGCATCGTCGACCGCGACGGACCAAATCCAAGTCGGGGTGCCGTACGTCACCCCGTCCCCACGGAACGGTGAGATGTGCAGGTCATCGGCCTCAGCAATCCTGCGTAGCTCGTCTTTCGACCATGTGCCCATTGTGTCCTCGGCTTAGTAGCGCTCCCAAGCAACTCTCCAGTGCTCATTCGGGTCGGGTGACTTCACGATCAGCTGCTTGCCCGTAAATTCGTAAACGCGCGTGAAGTCTTGGCCGATCAGAGTCCGCACCATTGCGCCCTCAACGTGATACATGAAGGTGTGGGCGCGTTCGTCAATTTTATAGGTGCCGAAGGAGGCTTCATATCCGCCCCGCGCATATTGCACCGGCCCGGCTTGCGTAGCTCCCTGCGGGTTTCGATACATCACCTGCACCGACATGTGGCCGTCGCGCGTGTAGACAAGCAGCCCGGTACAGTCGGCCCTGTGAACTTTCCCGTCTGCACCCGGCTCTTCGAGCCAAGCCAGCCGCCACGCTCCGACGAACCGGTCCCGGATGACCTCATTGACACGGCGACGCTGGCTGCCGGACAGCGTCAAACCGGGAATGGTGGTTATGCCTATAAACAAAGAGAGTACCCCAAGCGAAAGCAGTTTTTTCATGTTCGGCTCCTCGCCACTCGAGTCTCCAACCGGTGTAAGGACGGTCACCGACCGGTCATTTTCTCAATGCTTTCGGGGTATCGAGCGCCCTGAACTGTGATCTTTGAGGCGGCGCTTTCGATCTCGCGGAGATCGTCGGTTGTAAGTTCGACTGACACTGCCCCGAGGTTCTCCTCCAAGCGATGCAGCTTCGTGGTGCCCGGAATGGGCACCATCCACGGTTTCTGGGCCAGAATCCACGCGAGCGCAATCTGAGCGGGTGTCGCCTTCTTCCGTTCCGCGATGCTGCCGAGCAGATGAATCAACTCCTGATTCGCCTTGAGAGCCTCCGGGGTAAAGCGAGGCAGGATGCTACGGAAATCGGATTTGTCGAACTTTGCGTTGGCCTCGATCTTGCCCGTCAGGAAGCCCTTGCCCAGCGGGCTGTAAGGGACGAAGCCTATCCCGAGTTCCTCGAGGGCCGGCAGCACTTCCTCATCCGGGCGTCGCCACCACAGCGAGTATTCACTTTGGACGGCGGTCACCGGCTGCACGGCGTGCGCGCGGCGAATCGTCTTGGCCGCGGCTTCGGAAAGGCCGAAGTACTTGACCTTGCCTTGCTGGATCAGGTCCTTCACCGCCCCCGCAACGTCTTCAATCGGTACTTCCGGATCGACGCGGTGCTGGTAGAAGAGATCAATGGCGTCCACCCGGAGCCGCTTGAGCGAAGCGTCGGCGACCCGCTTGATTTGCTCCGGCCGGCTGTCCAGCCCTGCCAGTCCGCGCTCCGCCTTGGGATCAATCTTCCATCCGAACTTGGTGGCGATCACCACTTGTCCGCGGAACGGTTCGAGCGCTTCGCCCACCAGTTCTTCGTTGATGTACGGGCCGTAGACTTCCGCCGTGTCAAAAAACGTGATGCCGCGTTCGACGGCTGCGCGCAGAAGAGTAGTCATCTCCTGCTTGTCCTTGGGCGGGCCGTAAGAAAAGCTCATGCCCATGCACCCGAGTCCGAGGGCGGAAACTTCCAAGTTGCTTTTTCCAAGTTTGCGCTTCTGCATCGTTTCTCCTTTGAGCTATTAATCGGCTCACCTCATCTGGACGGCCAGCCTGAAGGGTAAAGTGTAGTCTATTTACCCATCGAGTCCTTGCCCAATTCTCTAGAGTTCTTGCCCGATCCTCGGAAACTCCAACAAAGAATCGCGATTCGCGTTCCGTGCCGCTTCAGGTCGTTCACAAAGGACACGTTCTTAGCGGTGGGTCGGCCGCTGGAGAACTGACCCCCGCCTTGGCAGACTGCTCCTCCCTTATGGCCAACGGCTTGGTTATCGCCGGGAAGTTTCTACGATGGAATCACAAGACTGGCGATGGTGGTCGGGCCTCAGTGCGCTCCCTGATAGCCAGGCCCATAGAGGACCTTCCCTGCCAGTGCCGGGGTCAGCTTGCCGTCCAGAATCTCGGGGACTCCGTTCACGAGCACATCGTCCATTCCCACAGAGAGCTGGTTTGGATGTTGGTAGGTTGCCAGGTCGCGGACCCTCGCCGGATCGAACACCACAATGTCCGCCCACATCCCCTTTTTCAACACGCCGCGATCTGTCAACCCCTCGCGCTGCGCCGGCAGCGCGGAAAATTTGCGGATGGCCTCCGGCAACGACAGCAGGTGCTCCTCTACCACAAACTTCCGAATGATGCGCGGGAAGGTCCCGTAGGCCCGGGGATGGGGATGCTCCTTGCCCAGAATTCCGGTGGGTGAGCCCCCAGAGTAGTCATTGTCAATCGAAACCCAGGGCTGCCGCAGCGCCAGTTCGACGTCGGGCTCGCTCATGCCGAAAACCGCGACGCCCGTAAAGGCATGGTCCTTGATGATCATGTCGCAGATCGCGTCAATCGGGTCCTCGTGCCAGAGCTTGGCAACGTCGGCGATGGTTTTCCCTTGCAGAGGAATGAGCCCCGGATTCTCGACAGAGGCGAGCAGAATCCCTTCCGGCCCGGCAATTTCCTGCCACTCGTTATCCCATGCCTCGGACGGAGTTTCCATGTCTTTGCGAATACGCGCGCGTGTGGCGGGGTCCTTCAGCCGCTCGATCATCTTCTCGTCGCCGCCGTCGTGGGCCCAAGGCGGGATAAAAGCCGCAAGGTCGTTTGCCCACGCCGTATAGGCATAGGTGTCCGCCTCGATATCGAGACCCTCGCTGCGCATCTTGTCGATGAAGGCCACCACTTGCGGCATCTTCCCCCAGTTGGGCTTCCCCGCTGCTTTCAGATGGAAGATCTCGACGGCGGTATGGGCTTCGCGCGCGATGCGGGCCGTTTCTTCGAGCGCAGCCATTTCGCCGTCGCCCTCGTTGCGCATGTGGGTGGCGTAGATGCCGCCGTACTTGGCGCTGACTGAGGCCAGCGCAATCAGTTCTTCCGTTGACGCGTAGGGGGCCGGGGGATACTCAAGAGCTGAAGAGACTCCAAGCGCTCCCTCGCGCATCGCCTCGGCCACCAGCACCTTCATCTGATTGAGCTCAGCAGGCGTCGCCGCGCGATCATCATCCCCAATCACGTAGCGCCGGACCTGCGTCGCGCCGACGTAAGTGCCGAGGTTGATTCCCATCCCCTGCTTCTGCAGGCGGGCAAAGTACCCCGCAAACGTGCGCCAGTCAGGGGCGATCCCGTAATGCGCGAACTCCCGCTTGGAGTCTTCAAGCGTCCGCTCGTTCTGCGGGGCGACCGTATCCCCTTCACCGGTGATCTCGGTGGTGATTCCCTGAAAGAGTTTCGATTCAACGTGCGGGTCCGCCAGGATAGCCAGCTCCGATTGCCCGAGCATGTCGATGAATCCCGGCGCAACCACGCGCCCCGCCGCGTCAATTACCTGTTTAGCAGGCGCTCCGGACAGGTTGCCAATAGCTGATATGCGTCCGTCGCGAATTCCGATGTCACCGGCGTACCAAGGAGACCCGGTGCCATCAATGA
>OFHG01000654.1_pt1 | contig 13455 bp, 14 predicted proteins | sample 1521931 | NCBI WGS metagenome assembly OFHG01 (sample SAMEA2468438, study PRJEB22500) | soil metagenome | biome: Glassland; feature: Farmland; material: Clay | place: Australia | collected 2013-01-31 | depth 0.55 m
TGAGAACAATAGTAATGAGGGTACCCCCTTTCTTACCGCGAAAATTACGGAAAAGAAAAATGTTTTTACTCTTGAAGACATCGTATCTAAGTTTTTTATTCCAACTTGTTCGGTTGTATTTCGCAATGGTTTATTTGGCGATTTCCCAGAATGGTATTTTACCATACCCATGGGTGACTGGCCATTGCATGTGCTTAACGCAGAGCATGGCAACTTTTATTACCTGGAAGAAATACTAGCGACATATAGAGTTCATGAACAGGGAATGTGGTCTGGGAGAAAAAGAATGGAAGTGCTATCAAAGACCATGCAAGCCGTTAACGTTGTGAACCGATATCTAAACTTCAAGTTCGACAAAAAGATAAAGGCAAATATATCGTTGTGGCATTTCGAGGCAACGCAAATTCTTAGCCAGGAAGGCAACACCAAGGGGACTTTTTACCACGCTTTTAAGTCATTAATCACATCCCCTTTCAGCCATAGAGAGCTAAAGGCGCTCCTGCCGTTATATCTTTTACAATGCGCACTGCCAAGACCATACGCCTTCTTGAAAAGAATTTTAGGCAGATAAAAGAAATGTTATTTAAATACTTATTTAAAAAACCTGAGCACGAAGTTGCGGTTGTTGTTCCGATCTATAAAGATGTGTTGAGCGAATATGAAATAATATCGCTTGATCGGTGCCTGAAAATATTGGGTAAACATCCGATCGTAGTGATTTCTCCCGAAGGCTTGTTGCTCGATAAAGTCGATTTATTGAAAAATTACCAGGTCAATATAATTAATTTCCCGAGAAAGTATTTTGCGAGCATAGACGGCTATAGCAAGTTAATGCTCAGCACTGATTTTTACAGGACATTCATTAACTATCGGTACGTTCTTATCTACCAACTGGATGCTTTTGTATTCTCTGATCAGCTTTTGGATTGGTGCAAATTATCGTATGATTATATTGGTGCCCCTTGGGTTGAAGAAAAATGGGTCCATACTATCAACCAAACAAGATTGAGGCAATTGTGGAACTTTCTTGGAATCCGGCAAAAGACAGTGGGGAACGGCGGTTTTTCATTAAGACGGGTAAGGACGTTTTTATTCACACTCTTTATTTTCAAACACCGAGCATATAGTTGGCATGGGAATGAAGACGTGTTCTGGTCACTGTATGTCGCTGACCATTGTCCTTTATTTAAAATACCGGATGTCGACCTTGCTTGCAAGTTTTCTATTGAAACAAACCCTGCCATATGTTTAATGAAAAATAAACAGGTCCTCCCTTTTGGCTGTCATGCCTGGGAGAAGCACGATATAAGTCTCTGGCGTGAAGTATTTGCAGACTACGGATATAGAATTTGACGGCTAAAACGCCCTGTAAATTGCTATCTCATTTGTTGCACTTGGAAGCCGAATGCGGGACACATGAAATTTAGTATCGTCACGCCAACATATAATAGCAAAAAGTTCCTGAGCAAAAATGATTTAAAGCATCATATCGCAGAAAGGCGATATTACGATTGAAGATAGTTCTTTATTCTATAATTAAATATTTTCTAGATCTTTTAGGTTTGGAAGTGCGAAGAAAAGATATAAGATCTGTTCGACATACATTACGAGGAACATTAGAACACGCAAAAAAACTCGGCTTCAATCCGCAGAGAGTAATTGACGTTGGAGCCGCAGTTGGCACCTTTGCGCTCTATGAAACCTTTCCTGACGCCAGACACCTGCTCATCGAGCCGCTGGAGGAAAACAGGACCCATCTGGAAAAGGTCGTCAGCGGTTTGAAAAACGCGGAATACATCATTGCCGCGGCGACGAAAGAGACCGGCACGGTAACCTTCAACGTACACGCAGATTTTGACGGGTCGAGCCTCTATTCCGAGTGCGAGGGCTCGGATGTGAACGGCGTCCCCAGGACGGTCCCCGCGATAATGCTGGACAACCTGTACGAGGATCGTCGTCTGCAAGGGCCTGTCCTTATCAAGATCGACGTGCAGGGCGCCGAATTGGATGTTCTGCGGGGGGCATCGAAACTGCTGGACATTACCGAATATGTCGTTCTGGAAACATCCCTCTTCCGCTTCTTTGTCGGAGGCCCGCAGTTCTATGATGTCGTATTCTTCATGAAGGAACGGGGCTTTGTCGTGTACGACATCCTCGAATATTCTTACCGACTGCTCGACGGGGCCATGTCCCAGGTCGATCTGGTATTCGTGAAGGAGGACGGCTTTTTCAGGAAACACCATTTTTATGCGACCAGGGAACAGAGACATGCTCAAAATAAATTATTAACCGCAAATCGCGCCGGATCATAATGAAAACAGATACGACAAAACATCCCAGGATCAGCATCGTGACCCCGTCCTTCAATCAGGGTGAGTTCCTTGAGCAGACCATTCTCTCCGTGCTTGAGCAGCAGTATCCGAACCTGGAATACATTATTATCGACGGCGGGAGCACTGACAAGAGCGTTGAAATAATAAAAAAATACGCAAAGCATCTTACTTATTGGGTGAGCGAACCAGACCACGGCCAGTATCATGCCATTAACAAGGGCTTTGCGCGAAGCACGGGCGAGATCATGGCTTGGCTCAACTCCGATGACATGTATTGCAGATGGGCTTTTAAAGTAGTGGCAGAGGTATTCGGACAGAATAACCAAATCCAATGGCTGACGAGTTTATTCCCAATGGTCTGGGACAGTAACGGTTTGGCTGCCGGTTGTTATGAACGGCCGGGGTATTGTGAAGATGCGTTTTACGCGGGAAGATATAGCGACTTGTTTCCCGGAAAAACTCTTCATTATATCCAACAGGAATCAACGTTTTGGAGGAGATCGTTATGGAACCGTTCAGGCGGGAATTTATCAGAGACCTTCACGTTAGCAGGCGATTTTGACCTCTGGGCAAGGTTTTTTGAGCACGCACGCTTATATGGCATTAACGTCCCTCTCGCGGGCTTTAGAGTACACGCTAATCAAAGAAGCCATCAAATAGAGAGCTATCGGAAAGAAGCTTTTTCTGTTCTTAGTCGTTACAAACCGGCCAAATTTAACATACTCCGTGATGTGGCCAGGTCTCTCCAGCTTCATAATGTTCCGGCATTAAAAATAATCATCAACAGGCTCGCCGGTTATGAAATATTTTCAATTTACTGTGATTTTGAAGACAAGACGCCGAATTGGGTTCTGAAACGATCAAGGAAACTTTTTTGAATTCTGTTCCTTAAGACTGAAGGACGAGCGGATAGCGGTCACCAATAGGCAGACAGAACATGCAAATAAAAACCATGCCGACTGCCGCTATTTGCTTCTTAAGAAAGAACAACGAAGGGAGCTTTGATGGGGATTACAATAGCAACAAGTATAGCGCCTCGGAATATCGAGCTACAACGGGATGCTATCGCAAGTTGGAAGAAGCTGGGCCTTGAAGCCATATCGGTTAATTCCAAAGAAGAAATCGAATCGATCAAAGATTTTTTCCCTGATGTCAAATTTGCAGAAGCTGGAAGGAATGGCCGGGCAATCGCAGGCAAGCCCTTTGTGTATTTTGATGACATTCTGCAAGTTCTCGAAGCATCAGGGTCGGAGATATGCGGCATCGTCAATTCCGACATCTATTTATTCGGGAATGAAAGTATGGTTGATTTTATCATTAAAGAAGCACGGGATGGAGTTATATTCGGCTCTAGAATCGACATTCATGCGCTAAGTTCTCTAAAAGGCGAGGAGTTTTTCCAGGGTTTTGATTATTTCATCTTCAGCCGTGAAATTGCAAAAATTTATCCGCCGACTGACTTTTGTTTGGGTGTACCCTGGTGGGATTACTGGGCTCCGCTTGTGCCCGTCGTAAAAGGTTTCCCGGTCAAGCAACTGATAACACCGTTCGCTTATCATTTAAAACACTCCACGAGATGGAGCAGCAATTATTTCAGGGATTATGGAAGAAACTTATTACATTATCTCCGCCATGGAGATCTCGCGACATATGCGGAAGGCGGTTTAAGCGAAGTAATGAATGCCCATATTAAAAGTATAGATATAACGTTACTAGCGGTCAGCCTGGCAGGCTATTTATATCAGAAAACAGGAAAGGTCGTGTATCATGATCCTTCCAGTTTAAGTTCTTATACAAACATCAGTAGCCGGGAGTATTTAACAATAAAAGAAGAGTTGAAATACTATAAAAACCGCCAGAAGCAACTGATAACACTATTAACTGATCATATAACCGGCTTTCATAATAGCCTCAGCTGGAGAATAACCGCGCCCCTGAGGTGGATTTTTGAAAGATTGGCATCGGCGGATAAATGATATTCGTGATGGACGGCGGTCGAGCGGGGGGTGACAATGCCGGGGACGAAAATATGACACCAGGTGACAGACAGGTATGAACCGACATGAACAGGGTTGAAGGCGGCCTAAAAACCAGAGGATGTCAAAAGAAATCGATTCCCGGAAATCCGCTGGTCTCCATTATTACCGTTGCTTTAAACGGCGAAAAACATCTTGAGCAGACTATTCAGAGCGTCGTATGTCAGAGTTACAGGAACATCGAATACATCATTATCGATGGAGGGTCTACCGACGGGACTCTCGATATAATAAAAAAACACGAGGAGAAAATAGATTACTGGATCAGCGAACCGGACAACGGCATCTACGACGCAATGAATAAAGGCATCAAACTGGCACAGGGTGAGCTGGTCGGCATACTAAATGCCAATGATTACTATCATCAAGGCGCAGTGCAGACGATAGTCGTCGAAGCACTAAAGCATCCGGAATCGCACATCATTCACGGAGATTTGGAATTTCTGCATACGAACGGTATCAGGCAGATATGGCGTTCTAAGGATAATATTTCGAAATACGATCTGTTTCGCATGCCGATAAATCATCCTACGGCATTCGTACGAGCATCGTGCTACAGGGATTGCGGATACTTTGACGTTCATTACCGGAGCGCAGCCGATTATGATCTGATCCTGAAATTTTTTCTTGAGTGCAAATTAATCTTTCATTATGCTCATTCAACGATTGCTTTTATGCGAGGAGGAGGCATAAGCGAAAATTACGATTTTCGGAATTTCCTCCAGCATGAAAAAATACTGTTTACTAGAAGAGCTCCCCTGGCGGCGATTTTCATGTTCAATGCTCGTTATATCGTACTTATGCTAATCAATTTTGCGAAGAACAGCAGATTATTACACCCTATCTATTCATTTCTTGCTGGGATTCGCAGAAAATATTTACAGAACGACACCGAGAGTGCGGAAAACAAGAGACTATAAGAATGTTGAACCGGTGACAATTTGGACTAACGAAAAATGCCCGCTTATTTTGAATTTGCAGATCTGCCGCGAGTAAAATGATTTGAAATGATGAAGAAAAAAATTCTTTTTCTTATCCATGACTTCCGGGGACGGGGTGCCGAAAAGGTACTATTGACTCTCTTAAGCAAGTTTAGCAGAGAGAAATATGATCTTGGTGTTTTCGTCTATCACGATACTTTTACCCAACAGCTGCCGAAACATGTGGAACTGCTGTGCGCAAATTTAGAGCCGGCCGCTGATTCCTCCGGTTTTTTAAGAAAGATTTGGATGTTTATCATTAAGATAATTACTTTAAAACGTACACTCAACGCTTATAAGCCTGATCTGATTTTCTCCGTTGCCGGCACGAATATAGATTTGATGATTGTGAAAAACTTTCTCAGCATCGATCCGAAAATCATATTGTCGGAGCATACTTTTCCCGCTATTGACGCAAAACGGATACAAAACCGGCTCGAACGATTTTTGGTCAATTTCGCGATCTCAACAACCTGCCGTCATGCCAAAATGATGATCGTACCTTCGCAAGGCGTATCCGATCACCTCGTGCAAAGCTATGGAGTTTCAGCTAAAACAATCACGGTCATCCCAAACCCAGTCGATACCGAGCAAATTCTCAATGCAGCGAAGGAACCTTCAGACTTTACATTTCCGGATGACAGCTCATTCAGGATCGGTTTCGTCGGCGGACTGACAGGAGAAAAAAATGTGGCATGCCTCCTTCGAGCCTATGCCTCGCTCAAGAAGAGAGGAGTTCAGGCACGAGTGTTCATCATCGGAGAAGGCATTGAAAGAGCGGCATTGAGAGCTCTTTCCGAACAGCTGAATATCGCACAAGGCGTTCATTTTTTGGGATACCGCGCAAACCCCTATCCGCTTCTAAACAAATTTGACGTCCTTGTTGTCCCCTCATACTACGAGACGTTTTCTTACGCCATGCTTGAGGCCATGGCGTGTCGAGTCCCGGTCATTTCCAGCAAATGGCCTTATTGCGAATACCTGTATAAGCACAATGAAAATTGCCTCCTCTTCCCCGTGAACGACCATGACGCGCTGTCCCGGGCGATAGAGAAATTATACAATGACAAGGAACTACGGACCAGACTGGTAGAAAACGGACGGGCGCTCCTCGACAGGTGTAACGTCGATACCGTCGTGAGGCAATATGACGAGGCGATCCGCGGCGTTCTCCGGGATCGTCCGCAAGGCTGACGCAGCTGGAGGATCCTTTTCATGAAGAAGATATACACCGTTCGGAACGTGTTTCAGCAGCAGGCGTTCCTGTGGGACAAGCATACGGTTTCCGATGAGGTCGCGGCCTGCTCCCAGCGGAACATCAGGGAGACGTTTTTAAAATACCTGCCGAAGAACGAGCCCATTCTCGAAGCCGGCTGCGGTCTCGGCGCGTGGGTGATTTACCTGAGCGGGAAGGGCTATGACATTGCCGGGATAGACAACAACAAGGCGGTGATCGAGCAGCTCAAAGTCTGGAACCCTTCCCTCAAGGTCCGGTACGGGGACATCCGGAAACTGCCCTACGACGACAACGCGCTCGGCGCGTACATCTCGCTGGGCGTGGTCGAGCATTTCGAGGAGGGCTGCGACGAAGCGATGAAGGAAGCCTACCGCGTGCTCAGGCCGGGGGGGCTCGTGTTCCTGACAGTGCCGATGAACAACATCTTCCGGAAGGCCTTCGCCCACCACGTCCGCTCGCTCTACCTGTCCTGGCAAAGGCTCAGGCACAACTCTTCCTTCTTCGCGGAATACCGGTATTCACGCAGGGAAACGGAAGAGCTGCTCCGGAAATACGGGTTCGACCCGGTGTTTTCCACGTGGGACGATTTCGACAGGGCCGATATGTCCCTGGGCTTATGGGCCGATTTTCCTCCCCTTCACAACACGAAACTGTACCGTCTGAATCTCCCGGGCAGGGCGGCGGCGGTCATGCTTAATTCAGTATCCCGGTGGACGACGGCCGCGGGGGTCTTCTGCCTTGCAAGAAAGAGATGAACCCTATGAAGCAGGAAGACATCGATTATTTCAAGAGAGGCAAACAGGAAAATCCGCAATTCTGGGAAAGGCTCGGCGGCGAACCCATCCTCGAAGGCCGGACGGTGCTTGATGTCGGCTGCGGCCACGGGAGTCTGTGCATCGACATGGCGCTCTCGGGCGCAAAAAAAGTCATCGGATTGGATATCAATAAAGCCCTCATAGACTTTGCCAGGGAAAACCTGTACGCCAATTATCCGGCCCTGACGGGCAAGGTCCATTTTGAGTGTCTGGATCTGGCCCAATACCAGCATGAATCGTTTGATTTGATCGTATCAAAGGATTCCTTTGAGCACATAATCAACCTCGATCGCGAGCTTGCTGAAATGAAAAAAAGGGCAACCGCGTCTCTGGAACAGGAGGCTCGCTGTTCTTCCCGGGGATTGATGAAATGAACAAGCCGCGAACAACGCATACGGACTGCATCTATTTCAACGGCTATAAACCGTGCCGCTCGCACAAGGTAAAAGGGAGCGTCTGCGAGGGCTGCGAAGATTTTGCTCCGATCTCTTTCCGGATATTGATCCTCAAGATCGGGGCGGCCGGGGAGGTCATCCGCAATACTCCCCTGCTCCACCGGATAAGGTCCCTGTATGGGGACAGGAACGTGGAGATAACCTGGCTCACTGATTTTCCGGATTTCGTTCCCCGTTCCCTGGTTAAAAGGGTCCTCAAGTATGACTGGAAGAACGTCCAGATGCTTCTGGAAGAGGAATTCGACCTTCTTTTGAGCCTCGATAAGGAGCATAACGTTTGTGCGCTTGCAAATAAGATCAACGCCCATGTTAAAAAGGGATTTTTGCTCGACACAAGGGGCAAGATCACTCCCGCTGACAACGATGCGCACCGCAAGTGGCTGACCGGCGCCTTTGACGACCTCATGAAAAGCAACAGAAAACACTATGTCGAGGAGCTGTTCGAGATCTGCGGCTGGGAGTGGAAGGGCGAGAAGTACATTCTTGAAGGCGCTTGTACGCCGTCTCTTCCGCATTTGAAAAAAGGCCATGTTCCGCTCGTCGGCCTCAATACAGGCGCGGGAAATGTCTGGCCGACAAGGATATGGCCCGAACGGTCCTGGGCCGAACTCATTGCACGGCTCCGGAAAAACGGTTTGCGGGTCCTCCTGCTCGGCGGTCCGGAGGAGCATGAGAAGAACCTGCGGTTGGCAAAGGAGACGGGGGCTTTTTACGAAGGGTTGAAGTCATATAAAGAGTTCGTCGGGCTCATGAGCTATTGCGACGTGGTCGTCACCGCCGTCACGATGGCCCTGCATATCGCCATCGGCCTGGAAAAGAAGATCGTTCTCCTCAACAACATCTTCAACAGATACGAGTTCTATCTGTACGGCCTGGGCTCGATCGTCGAGCCGGACGTCCCCTGCAAGGCATGTTACAAACAATCCTTCGACTCGCGCTGCCCGGTCCCTGATTGCATGGAGCTGATATCAGTGGATATGATATATGAAAGCGTCGCAGGATCGCTTCACGCGCCCAAAACGGATTAACATCCACGGAGCCCTCATGAATATAAAGAAGATCATTCAAAAGTTTTTACTTTCACGCGGGATCGTATTGACGGAGGTATTAAAATATCTTTCCAGGAAAAAGGGCATTGATCTCTCGGCCTACGCGGGCGATTATGTACGGAATTCGTCGCTGGAACTGGTCGCCCATGAGATCAACGAACAGGAGATAACAGGAAGCGTTGCTGAGCTGGGGGTCTACCGCGGCGACTTTGCCAGGATCATGAACGAGGTGTTCCCCGGTAGAAAGCTCTATTTGTTCGATACGTTCCGGGGTTTTCATGCTGTCGACGTCACCATTGAGAAAAAGCGATCGTACTCGACCGGAGATCAGGATTTCTCAAAAACGAGCATTGATCTGGTCCTGCGTAAAATGAAATATCCGGACAACTGTATCATAAAGCAGGGCTATTTCCCGGACACAGCGCGGGACGTCAGTGAGGTATTCGTATTTGTCAGCATCGATGCAGACCTGTACAAACCGATCTATGACGGGCTCTGTTTTTTCTATCCGCGCCTGGCGAAGGGCGGATGCCTGTTCGTGCATGATTACAACAACGATGAATATCAGGGCGCGCACCAGGCGGTCAGGCAATTTTGCCGGGAGACCAGCATCGGATTTTTCCCCCTGCCTGACGCCTGCGGGACCGCGGTCATATTCAAATGAGGCCGGCGCGCGATCCAGGATATACGGGTAACCGCAGCGGATGCGGGGACGGATCATCCGCGGAAAGCTTATGAAAATCCTTTTGATCAGTCTTTTCCTCCCCCGGAAAAAGGCAAGCCACGCGGGCGGCAGATATGTCTTTGAGATGATCAAAGAGCTGTCCCGTCGCCATGAGCTCCATCTCGCGACCCGCGTGGAGGAGCAGGAACTGCCGCACCTTGAGGAATTAAGACCACTCTGCCGGAAGATCCATCCCTACACATACAGTACCTCCGCCGGACGTGGACTGGCGGGGACCATAAGGCTCCTGTTCAACTACCTCGGGTTCAGCAGATATGCGAACAAGCTCATCGCCACGGGCCGCTACGACATCGTCCAGGTCGAGTGGGTGGAAGCGGCGATACTGATTACAAAAAAGCCGGTCCCGATGGTCCTCGATGCCCACGATGTCATATCGAAGCCTGCTGAACGAAGATATCTTCAGGCGAAAGGCCTGCGCCGCATCATGGCCTCTTGCGTCTTCAAGCTCATGCTGAAACTGGAGTCAAGCATCTCAAAAAGGTTCGACCGGATCATTGTCCGTTCCGGGGTGGATGAGCGCTATTTGCGGGCGCTGGTCCCCGGCGCCGCACTTTCTATAGTCCCCCACCCCGCGGGCCTTGATATCACTGAAAAGACGTATGAGCGCTCCGGCAATACCATTCTTTTTCTCGCATCCTATAAGTACCGGCAAACGAATGTCGACGCGGCGCGCTATTTTTATCGCTCGGTCCTCCCGCTCGTCCGCAAGGACATACCCGATGCAACGTTCATCATCGCGGGCTACGGGCCTCCCGACGAGCTTCTGGCGTTTCAGGAAAAAGACTCTCGGGTGCTCGTTCCCGGCTTTGTCGACGATGTGGACGAGTATTACAAAAAGGCGGCGGTCTTCGTCGCCCCCATCCTCGTGGGCGGGGGAATCATTGTCAAAATCCTCGACGCCATGGCTGCGGGCACGCCGGTCGTTACGACCTCGTTCGGAAATGAGGGCATTGGCGCCGAACCGGGGCGTGACATCATCGTTGCGGACTCACCGGACGTTTTTGCAGCGAAAGTCGTCAACGTGCTGAGCGACCGCGCGTATGCGGATCGTATTGCGAAAAACGGGCAGGAATATATAAGGAAGCGCTTCGGCAGGGAAGCGGTGTTCGATAAGCTGGAATCGATCTATAGGCGGCTCAAGGCCCGATGACCCGGCAGAGAGCAGAGAGCCCCGCGGTAAAGCGCCCTGATCGACGGCACCAACGTCACTACAATGCATCGTCGCGCCTCGCAATCAGCCCGCGACAAGCTTTTTCGCTTTTTTTCTTTTTTCCTTCCTTGACGTCACAACACCGGCCACGCGCGGCTTCTTCTCCTCTTCCCACGTTTTCCCCGACAACCGCATGAATAACGCTTCGTAGGCCGCGATGAACGCAATAAACAACCCTATTGACGGCAGATAGAGACGGTGCTCGAAAATGACGTCCATGACCGGCACGAAGCTCTGCACCGGCGACAGGGTGATGTAGAACCATGCCACGCCGAAGGGGATCACGATCCAACCCTTCTTTTTATAGAGCCAGAATGCGGCGCCAACCACGATGATATGCCCTATAAATGACAGAAGAGTAGGGAACTCGAACAGTGTCCGGGCCACGGGGTAATCATAATCGATGTTCTGGTTGATCGGCAGAAACAGCAGCCGGATATACGTCCAGATAACATTAAAGGACGTCAATAAATACGTCCCAGCCGTCAAAGCTTTGCGGGGGGCGGCTCCGGAGGCTGCGCTGGAAGGTGCGCTCATATTGAATCCCACGGTCGAGCCCGCCGCGAATAAATTCATGGTCCGCAGAACAGGCCACCATGACACCATGAGCAGAATATATACCCACCAGCGTGACAAGACCGTTCTTATGTTGCCCTCCGATAAGATCAGATAGTCATAGAGCAAGATGACGGCAGGCAGCGTCACTGCCCATTCTTTGGAGCCCATGGCCAAAACGGCCGAGAAAAAAGAGGCCCAATAATATCTCCCTTTGCCCGTCTGCGCGCCGGAGCTGAACAGGAGAATGGCGCCGAGATAAAAAAAGGTCGCCAGCAGCTCGGAACGGGTGATGATATAGGTCACGGATTCCGTCTGGATGGGATGAATGGCAAAGAGAAGCGCGCCGAACAGCGCCATCCATTTGGCCTGCCCGGCGTACCTCGCTTTCAGCGACGCCACGGTCAAGGTACGTAGTATAAACAGGTACACTAAAAAACTGTTGGCGATATGAGTGCCGATATTGAAGACGTGCCATCCGACGACATTCAAGCCGCTCAGCTGATAATTCAACATGATGGACAGATAGACCACCGGGCGCGCTCCGCTGATTATCTTGAAAATATTTCCGGCCGAAGCTTGCTTTATAGTCGCGTTGTCGGTAATCGAGGGGATGTCGTCAAAATGAAAACTCGCAGTAAAAGTGTTGGAATACGCGATGATGGTAATCACCGTGATCAAACCAAAAACCGCTAAAGTGAAGTATTTGCGGTCATAGAACGCATGCTTTTTTGCTTCTGCCGGTATCATCCTGAACAATCCTCCTCTTCATTATGCCGATTTACTTCAGCGCGAATACTTTGTAACCAGGCCCTCATGAGCGGCCTCATGAACCTTGTCATCGTCTTTCCGTATCTCTCTCTCCCTGGGTATTCAGCCGCTCCAGCATCTCCTGCCGCAGGAGCGCTATTTCCTGCGCAAGCCGCTTGTTCTTTTCCGACAATCCCGAAATGACCACCGTAAAATGCAGGGTGATCAGCAGAAGAAAGAGAAACGCGAGCAGAAACAGGAGAGAAGGGGCATAAAATATCCCCAGCAAGCGGGAAAGGGATTCCAGCAGGGTTCGTGACGAAGACAGGACAAGCAGCACCGCGCCCGCAAAAAGCCAGAGGAGCGAATACCGTTCCTTCAGCCGTCCCCTGCGGATGAGTTCGACCACGAAGACCAGGACCAAACCGCTGGCAACAATCGACAAGACTTTGAGGATGTCCATGCTTACCTCGCTTTTTTCAGCAGATCTATGAAGACCGCAAGCAGCACCTTCACCATGTAATAGACGGACCGCATCGCGGTAATCGACGTCTGCCCCCCCGTCCGTTCACGCATGCTGACCGGCACCTCGGCGACGCGCAGGCCCTGTTTGTGCACAAGGACCAGCGCTTCCACCTCCGGATAATCCTCGGGATAGTACAAGGAAAAAAAACTGGTGATTTTTTTATTGGCCGCGCGAAAACCCGATGTCGTGTCGGTTACCGGACTGCCTAAAATCCGTGACAGCGTGAACGAGAAAATATACATGCCGATCCGCCGGAAGAACGGGGCCTTATAATCGCCCTGCTGCATGAACCGGGAACCGATCACCAGGTCGGCCCCCCCTCCTGCAAGGGGCCGCAGCAGCTTTTCAATTTCGCCGGCGCGATGCTGACCGTCGCCGTCAAACTGGACCGCGATATCATAATCATGTTTCGCCGCGAACAGATATCCCGCCTGCATGGCGCCGCCGATCCCGAGGTTTACGGGCAGATCCAGGACCTTCACGCCCAGGGCATGGGCGATATGCGGCGTCCCGTCCCTTGACCCGTCGTTTACCACCACGATATCGGCGTCGGGAACATGCCGCCGGAGATCGCTGATGACGCCGGGAAGGCTTTCTTCCTCGTTATATGCCGGTACAATGACCAGTATTTTCATTATTAAAGTACTTTACGTACCAACATCTTTAATTTTGAGTCAAGTTCTGAAAAGTCAAAAGCATTCACCGCAGAGACGCCGAGACGCGGAGAAATTATAACGAGTCCCTGGGTTTTAAAAAATTAAAAA
>OFHG01000655.1_pt1 | contig 13439 bp, 13 predicted proteins | sample 1521931 | NCBI WGS metagenome assembly OFHG01 (sample SAMEA2468438, study PRJEB22500) | soil metagenome | biome: Glassland; feature: Farmland; material: Clay | place: Australia | collected 2013-01-31 | depth 0.55 m
GGAGAAGGGTATGGCATTGAAGATTGCGGTATTACCGGGCGACGGCATCGGCCCGGAGATCGTGCGCGAGGCCTGCCGGGTGCTGGAGGTGCTGAACCGGGATTTCGGCCTGGGTGCCAGCTGGCAGGAGGCGCCGGTCGGCGGTGCCGGCTTCGAGGCGGCGGGCGATCCCCTGCCTGCGGCGACGCTGTCGCTGTGCCGGCAGGCCGCTGCGGGGCTGCTCGGTGCGGTCGGCGGCCCGCAGTGGGAGCGCCTGGCCAAGCCCCTGCGCCCGGAGGCGGGCCTGCTCAGGCTGCGTTCCGAGCTTGAGCTGTTCGCCAACTACCGGCCGGCGAAGGTGTACGACCAGCTGCTCGATGCCTCGACGCTGAAGCCCGAGGTGGTGCGCGGCGTCGACATCCTGGTCGTGCGCGAGCTGGTCGGCGGCATCTATTTCGGCCAGCCGCGCGGTATCGACACCGTCAATGGTGAGCGCCGCGGCTATAACACCGCCACCTACACCGAGGGCGAGATCCGGCGCATCGGCCGCAAGGCCTTCGAGGCCGCCCGCCTGCGCCAGAATCGCGTGTGCAGCGTGGACAAGGCCAATGTGCTGGAGACCAGCGAACTCTGGCGAGAGGTCATGAACGAGCTACACCGGGCGGAGTTCTCCGATGTGGAGCTGAGCCATATGTACGTCGACAACGCCGCCATGCAGCTGATCCGCAGCCCCCGGCAGTTCGATGTCGTCGTCACCTCGAACCTGTTCGGCGACGTATTGTCCGACGAGGCCTCGATGCTGACCGGTTCGATCGGCATGCTGCCCTCGGCCTCGGTGGGCGAGGTGCACGCGATGTACGAGCCGATCCACGGCTCGGCCCCGGATATTGCAGGCAAGGATCTGGCCAACCCCTTGGCGACGATTCTTTCCGTGGCCATGATGCTGCGCTTCTCGCTGGATCGCACCGACCTGGCCGAGCGGGTTGAACAGGCGGTGGTGCAGGCGCTGGACTCCGGCGTGCGCACCGCCGACCTGGCCATCCACGGTGAGCAGGCGGTGGGTTGTGCGGCGATGGGTGAGACGGTATGCAAGGCATTGGGAGCGATGGCATGAGTGAGTTTCTTTCGCACAAGAAGGACGGGTACCGCGTGGCGGTCGTCGGCGCCACGGGGGCGGTGGGACAGACGATGCTCGAGGTGCTGGCCGAGCGCGATTTCCCGATCTCGGAGATCGTGCCGCTGGCCTCCAGCCGCAGCGCCGGCACCCGCATCAGCTTCCGTAACAAGGAATACGTGGTGCAGGATCTCGAGAACTTCGATCCGGCCGGGCTCGACATCGCCCTGTTCTCCGCCGGCGGTGGTACCGCCAAGCAGCATGCCCCGCGCTTCGCGGCGGCCGGCTGCTATGTCATCGATAACTCCAGCGCCTGGCGCATGGATCCGGCGGTGGCGCTGGTGGTGCCGGAGGTCAATGCGCATGCGCTGGCCATGGCCAAGGCCAACCGCATCATCGCCAACCCGAACTGTTCGACGATCCAGATGGTCGTGGCCCTGAAGCCCTTGCACGATGCGGTGCCGATCCGGCGCCTCGTCATCTCGACCTACCAGGCCGTCAGCGGTGCCGGTGGCCGGGCCATGGAGGAGCTCGCCGAGCAGACCCGCCAGTTGCTCTCCGGCCAGGCGGCGGCGGTCAACGTGCTGCCGGCGCGCATCGCCTTCAATGTGGTGCCGCAGATCGACGTGTTCACCGAGGATGGCTACACCAAGGAAGAGCACAAGATGATGGACGAGACACGCAAGATCATGGAGGCGGATATCGGCGTTTCCGCCACCACGGTGCGCGTGCCCGTATTCTATGGCCATGCCGAGTCGGTCAATGTCAGCTTCGACGGCGTGATGACGGCGGCGCATGCCCGCGAGCTGTTGGCCGCGGCCCCCGGCATTTGCGTCGTCGACGACCCGGCCGGGGAGGACTACCCGATGCCGATGGATGCGGCCGGCACCGATCCGGTGTGGGTGGGGCGCATCCGCGATGATGGCTCGTGCCCCAACACCTTGAACTTGTGGATTGTCGCTGATAACGTCCGTAAGGGAGCGGCCCTAAATGCCGTTCAGATCGCGGAAATATTGATCGGAAGCACCGAACGCTAACCCCCCTTGCCTATTGGGACCGGCACGGGGATGGACGGTGCGGGAAAGAGGGCAGAGGAGGCGTAATGCGGAATAGGTTAGCCCTGGGTTTCCTGGCTCTGGCAGCATGTCTGATATCATCGACGGCGGCATGGGCCGTGGCGCTCGGCAAGATTGACGTGACCAGCCGTCTCGGCGAGCCCTTCTTTGCCGAGGTGCCGCTGCAGCTCGATCCCGGCGAGAGCGTCTCCAATGTCTATGTCGAGCTCGCATCACCCGCCGATTACCGTATCCTCGAGATCTATCGCGATCCGGCCCTGGATGCGATCCAGGCCGAGGTCAAGAACGACAAGCGCGGCCCTCGCGTGGTGCTCAGCTCCAAGGGCGGCGTCAATACCCCATTCTTCAACCTGGTGCTGAAGGTTCGCTACGAGCGGGCCACACATTTCAAGAAATACCCGGTGTTCCTGGACATCCCGAAGGCTGCCGCACCGGCAAAGTCCAAGCCGCTGCCGATGGTGACCCTGGGCCAGACCCAGGCGCAGTCTGCCCCGGCCGCGGTGGCTCCGGTCTCCCAGGCCAAGGCGGCCCCGAAGCCGGGATCGAGCTTCACGCCGTACGACGGCTGGGCCCGCATCGGCCGCTACGGGCCGCTCGTCTATGGTGACAGCGTATCCACCGTGGCGCAGCGCCTGCGTATCGACAACCGCTTCACCATGGACCAGGTGATGGCGGCCATTTTCGCGAAGAACAGCGCCAAATTCCAGCACAGCAACATTAACCTGATCCATGCCGGGACCTACCTGGACGTGCCGAAGGCGGCCGAGGTGCAGCAGATCTCGCCCGAACGGGCGCGCAGCTTCATGGCCAAACAGGAAAAGGCCTGGAAGGAGCTGATCAAGCAGCCGAAGTATGCGGCGGTGGCTGAGGCGCAGAAGCACCGTTACAGCAAGCGCGTGCGTATGGGTGGGAAGGCCAGCGGTGTGGCGGCGGCACCGATGACGGCGCAGGCCAAGCCCGCCGCTGTGGCGCCGGCGAAGCCGACGACCCAGCCGGCGGCTGCGGGAAGCGCCGCCGCCGGTGCCGGTACGGCGATGCAGCAGCAGCTGCAGCAACTGCAGCAGCAGAACGCCGATCTGCAGGACAAGCTGAATACGGCACAGAAGCAGCTGAGCGACAGCTCGGCCAAGGCGGATGTCGCCGCGGCCGCGGCGACGGATGCCAAGATCAAGAAGCTGGAGATCCAGCTGGCCAGGCTGCAGGCCGAACGGGACGAGGCGATGCGCAAGGCCGCGGCCCAGCCCTCACCGCTGGGCTGGCTGACCTATGCCCTGGTTGGCGTCATCGTATTGCTGCTGGCTGTCGTCGGATTCCTGATGCGTCGCGAGCGTGTGCATCCGGCGACCGAATACGCCATGCCCGAGCCCAGGCATGAACCGGAGGATACGGGCGAGCACGCGGCGTATGCACCGGAGTTGGCGGGGTCCGAGGCCGAGCCTGAGGTCGAGTCCGAGTCCGCGGAAGAGCCCCTCCATGCCGGAATGGATGAAGCGGAGGAAGATCAGCCCACCGGTATTCCCGATCTGACCGAGGAGGATACCGGCAGGATGGAGGCCTTCCATGAGACGGCCGCCGATCAGCCGGACCCGAATGTCGATTATCTGGCCGAGGCCGATGTCTATCTGCGCTATGGCATGGAGGACGAGGCCGTCCAGCAGGTCCGCATGGCCCTGGAGCTGGATGCCGGCAATGCCGATGCCCATATCAAGATGATGCAGCTGCTGCGTGCCAAGGGCGACCGGTCGGCGCTGGATGCGGCTGCGGCCGCGGCACGCCAGGCGCTGCAAGGCGAGGCGCTCGAGCGTTTCGAGCAGTCTATAGCGACGCTCGACCAGGGGGCGGTGGAGGCCTTCGGCGATACGCTTCCCCCGGTGGCACCGACCGAGTCCCCGGCCGAGATCGATCTCGGGGACCTGGACGTGGCATGGAGCGATTTCGAAGACGCCGAGACCCCGGCGGCTGAGGCGGAGGCGCCGGCTACCGAGGCGGAGACGGGAGCGGAGGAAGAACCGGAAGGACAGCCGGCCGCAAGCGCCGAGGCGGAGGATAGCCACGCCTTCGATCTGTCCGATATCGAGTTCCCGGAGACCGAGGACGCCGAGCCCGGTCCGCTTGCGCATACCGCCGATCTGGACAAGACGGTGGCCATCGGGCCGAAGGAGGTGGCGGAGGCCATCGGTTCCGAGCCGGTGTTCGACGAGGAGCCGGATCAGGGCGCTGAGGCCGAGGCTGCCAGCTCCGAGCCTGAGGTGCTGGCCCCGGCCGCCTCGGCGATCGACGAGGACATGGACCTCGGGGGCTTCGACTTCGACCAGGCCGATCTCGACCAGGTCGTCGCCTCGGCCTCCGAGGACGAGTTCACCAGCACCATCCGCACGACGCTGCCCAAGGACGAGGGCGTCGATGAGCAGGCCGCCGCCGAAGACGCGGCACCGGCACTGGATCTGTCCGCAGAGCTCGAGGCCGAAGCCGGCAAGGACGAGGGCGATGCCCTGAGCCTTGAGGATGTCGAGGCGGCCCACGATGAGCTGGACAGCTTGCTCGACGAGCTTGCCGACGAGTCCGAGAAGGGTGGCGACGGCAAAAAGTCCTGATCCGCTCGTTGATCCGTCGCCCCGGCGGGCCTGATGCCTGACCGTACCCTGCGCGCCCGCTGTGCCGGCTTTGTGCACGGCAGCCATGCGCCGGCGCGCCTGTTCGTGGGCCTGGCCTTTCTGGGTGCGGCGCTCGCCGTTTCGGGGGCGATCCATGCGCTGGCTCTGCTCGCCGCCATCCTCACCATGCTGCTACTCGAGGGCCTGCCCGGGCGCAATATGCTGCGGGCGATGAAGGTGCTCGCCTTTCTGATGCTGCCGATCCTGGCGCTGCACATGTGGATGACCCCGGGCCGAATCTGGCTGGCCGGCATCAGCATCGAGGGCCTGGAGCGGGGGGGCTGGCTGAGTCTGCATCTGGTATTGATGTACTTCGCCGCCATGCTGTTTTCCCGCCTGATCTCCCTGCCCGAATGGATGGCGCTGACCGCGCTGTGCGGAGGGCAGCGCCTGCAATCGCATCTGATGCTGCTGATGCCCCTGGCACGCCAGGTGCGCTGGCGCACGCAATGGCTCGGGCGGCAATGGCGCCGTCGGGGCAGCTGGCGACAGCTGGCACCGTCGCTGGCGGCGGTCATGGGCCAGTGTCTGTCGGTCTCGCAGCGCCAGGCCGATGCGCTGTGGTTGCGCTGGCCTGCCAGTGCCCGTCCCGCTGGTTTCTTCGCGGCATCGGCCCCGCTGGCCGATGCCTGGCCGGCGACGCTGATGCTGGTGCTGATCGGTGCAGGCGTGCTCGCGGGCGGGCGATGAGCGAAGAAACGGTAAGCCTGCAGCGCCTGGCGCTGGTGCTCGAATTCGACGGCATGGGCTTCCACGGCTGGCAACGGCAGGAAACGGGGGCAACGGTGCAGGCCAGCCTTGAGGATGCGCTCGCAGCCGTCGATGGCCGCCCCGGCCGCACGGTGGCGGCCGGACGCACCGATGCAGGCGTGCACGGCGAGGCGCTGCTTGTGCATGCGGATGTCGATGGAAGGCGCTGGCAGCGCTCGCCCAGGGCCTATCTGCACGGCGTCAACCAGCATCTGCCGGCGTCTCTGCGCGTGGTGGGGCTGCGCCCCGTTCCCGTGGATTTCCATGCCCGCTTCGATTGCCTGGAGCGTTCCTACAGCTACCGCATCTGGAACCGTTCCACGGCCTCGGCGCTACACGCCTGGCGGCATTGGTGGATGCCACGGGCGTTGAGCGTGGAGGCGATGAACGAGGCGGCGGCACTGTTGCTCGGTGAGCATGACTTCAGTTCCTTCCGCGCCGCCGGCTGCCAAGCGCGCTCGCCCAGGCGTGAACTCAGGCAATTGTCGGCTTTGCGGGACGGCTGGTGCGTGCGTATCGACGTGTGCGCCGATGCCTTTCTCTACCATATGGTGCGCAATCTCGTGGGCTGCCTGGTGCGGGTGGGCACCGGCGAATGGCATCCCCAGCATGTGCAGGCGCTGTTGCAGGCCAGGGATCGCACGCAGGGGGCGGCCACCGCTCCGGCGCACGGCCTGTATTTCCGCGATGCCGTCTATCGCGACTTCCGCGCCTCCGAGCTGGTCGGCCGCTGCGGCTGAGCAGGCAGGACCCGCTTGCACAGGCTCCAAAGCAGGTTCATCGCACCATTGCGGGAAAAGCATCAGGCTCAATGGGTTGGTTGCCCGCGCGGTCATGTAAGCGAATGCATTCACTTGTTCTTTCTTGCTCAGCCAAGAAAGAACCACAAAAAGGCAGGACAGCCGTTTGGACGACCGAGGGTCGCCCGCAGGGCGAGGGGCATGGTGGCCCCGAGTCAAAAAGGCTGCCCGCAAGGCCGGCGCGTCCCCCGCCTGGCCGGGCCGCGAACGGGCGCAACATATTGCGCTGATCCGTTCGCCAGCCCCGCCCATGCGGCGCCCCGGCAAGCGGGGTTCAAATCCTCGGATGAATGCCTTCGATCCCCCCGTTAGCAGGCTGCCGAGACCAATGTTCAAAAGCGGAGTAGAGCGGCGGAGCCGCGGCCGCTTTTGACCATGCAGGATCGGGGACCCGCAGGGCAGGCTGGTTCCGGGGTGCCCTTCTTTGGTCCTTTCTTGGGCATGCAAGAAAGGACAAATGGCGGTATTTTGGCCGTCATGCGGCGCGGACCGGCGCGGATCTGCAGAAGCCTGCTCACGGGGGATCAAGGCCATGGGCCAAGGGCCTTCCCCGGAATGGGGCGATGAAGCCTAAAATAGCGGCAGGGTGCCGACGGATATGCTAGCTTGCGCGGCCGAATACCGATCCACACCACCTGACAGGAGTATGACGTGCTATATGTGGCTGTCCGTGCCGCGCGCCGCGCGGGGGATATCATCGCCCGTGCCTTCGACGAGCGGGACAAGATGAACGTGCGCGAGAAGAGCGATCGCGATTATGTAACCGATGTGGACCAGCGTTCCGAGGCGGCCATCGTGCAGGAAATCCGCAAGCACTACCCGGGGCACGGCATCGTCGCCGAGGAGTCGGGCAGGGTGAATCCGGATGCACCGATCCAGTGGTATATCGACCCGCTCGACGGCACCACGAATTTCGTCCACGGCTACCCGCATTTCGCCGTGTCCATCGCCGCCTGGAAGGAAGGCCGCCCGTACCTGGCGGTGGTGCACGATCCGATGCGCAACGAGATCTTCGAGGCCCAGAACGGGGCCGGGGCCTTCCTGAACCGCCGTCGCCTGCGCGTCACCGATGAGGGGCGCATCGCCCATGCGGTGTTCGCATCCGGCCTGCCCTCCTACCGCCGTGAGCATATCGACACATTCCAGCGTCGCATGGACGCCTGCATGCGCGCCACCGAGGGCTATCGCCGCGGCGGCTCGGCGGCGCTGGATCTGGCCTATGTGGCCAGCGGCCGGCTCGATGCCTACTGGGAGGCCGGACTCGGGTCCTGGGACATCGCCGCGGGCGTGCTGCTGGTGCAGGAGGCGGGCGGCATGGTCACGGATCTTTCCGGCGGCACCGTGGATCTGCAGAAGGGCGACGTGCTGGCGACGAACGCGCAGCTGCACCGCGCCTTTCAGGGACTGCTGGCCGACTAGGGCCTGTCCCGGCTACTTCCCTTCATTGCGCATCAGCAGGAAGACGGCGATGCCGCCGAAGGACAGGTTCGGCAGCCAGGCCGCATAGGCCGCCGGCAGGCGATCACCGGTGGCGAGCAGATGGCTCGTATCACTGAAGATGTAGAATACCAGGCCCAGCACGATGGCGGCTGCCAGCCCCCATGAGGCGGCGCTGACGCGGCTGCTCATGTGCATGCACAGGGCCATGGCCATGATCACCATGATGAAGCAGGCCAGCGGCCCGGCCAGCTTGCGCTGGAAGGTGAACACGTAGTTCGAGGCGTCCATGCCTGCCCGCTGCAGGTTGCGCGCATACGCCCCGAGCTCGAACAGCTGCATCTGCCTGGGCTCGGGCGGCGAGGCGGTACCCGGGCCGACCGTGGATGCGACGCGCAGGCTGTCCCGGTGCGCATAGCGCAGCCCCGTCGGTCCGCCCGGGGCATTGATCGATACGTCGCTCAGCGTCCAGGCATGGTCGGCATAGACGCCATCGGCGGCATCCATGCGTTTCAGCCAGTGCCCCTGGGCATCCGTCTCGATGACCATCACCTGGAAATGCTGATCGCCGAGCGGCGTCAGGCGGAAGAAGCGGTGGCCGTCGCGCAGCCACTGCACGTCGTGCGCCGTCTCCGGCTGATGGTGGATATGCACGCGCTCGATGAAGTCCAGGCGCGTGTTCGTCACCGGCGTCACCCATTCGCCGATGGCGAAGGTGGTGCCGGCGGCCACCGCCGCCACGGCCAGCAATGGCGCCAGGATCTTGTTGACGCCGAGACCCGCCGCCCTCAGTGCCGCTAGCTCGTGGTTGTGCGAAAGCTCGGTCAGGTAGATGCTCGTGGCCAGCAGCACGATGACGGGCATGAAGCCGCTGATCATGAACGGCATCTTCAGCAGGATATACTCGACGAGCATGGAACCGGTGAGCCCGTGGCCGAGGAAGCGCGCCTTGTCGAAGGCCTCGATGATGACGAAGATGCCGAGCAGCACGAACATCGTCACCAGCCCACGCTGCAGGCAAGCGGTGAAGATCCATCGGAAGACGATCGGCATGGCCCCATGCTAGCAGCCGTGAAACCTTCGGGCGATGCGCCAATTCCCCATGGCCTGTTCACACCCGTTTCAGGCACGGTGCTTCGCTCGGATCTCGTGTGAATAGTCCCTAAAAACCGGCACGTGCATCACCGGCCCCAGCTGCTAGACTCGACGTCTTGTTATGCCGATGGGGGTCATCAATGCCTTGGAGTGATCCGAATCAGTCCAATAATCCCTGGGATCGTCGCCCATCCGGGCCGGGCCAGCTTCCGCCCAACCTCGACGAGGTGATTCGTCGTCTGCAGGAGCGTATCACCGGCCTGTTCGGCGGTGGCTCGGGCGGTGCCGGTGGCACCGGTGGCTCGGGCGGTCCCGGCTTCGGCAAGGTGCTGCTGCCCATCGGCCTGGGCGTGCTGTTATTGCTGTGGCTGGCTTCGGGCCTGTATGTCGTCGGTGCCGACGAGCAGGCGGCGGTGCTGCGTTTCGGCCAGTATGTGGCGACCGAGGGGCCGGGCCTGAGCTGGCATATGCCCTATCCGATCGAAACGGTGGAGAAGGTGCCGGTGACGCGCATCCAGCGCCTGGAGATCGGTTTCCGCCGCATGGGCGACAACAGCACGCACAAGGTGCCGCAAGAGGCGCAGATGCTGACCCAGGACGAGAATATCGTCGATGTCTCCTTCATCGTGCAGTACCGCATCCGCGACGTCAGCGATTACCTGTTCGATATCGTGGGTGGGCCGGTCACCGTTCGCGATGCGGCGGAGAGCGCCATGCGCGAGGTCATCGGTCACACCAATATCGATGGCGTGTTGACCAGCCAGAAGGCCGAGGTCGAAGTGGAAACACAGAAGTTGTTGCAGCGCATTCTCGACAGCTACAAATCCGGCATCTCGGTGGTGACGGTGAAGTTGCAGGATGTGGAGCCGCCGGATGCCGTGATGAAGCAGTTCAAGGATGTGGCGTCGGCCCGCGAGGATATGGCGCGCACCAAGAATGAGGCGGAAACCTACTCCAACGATATCCTGCCCAAGGCGCGCGGCGATGCCGCCAAGCAGGTGCTGGATGCCGAGGCTTACGCCAAGGAGGCCGTGGCCCGGGCCACCGGTGAGTCCGACCGCTTTATCAGTCAACTCCGTGCCTACCGCAAATCGCCGCTGGTGACGCGCAAGCGCCTGTATCTGGAGACCATGCAGGACGTGCTGGCCAAGACTGACAAGATCATCGTGGACCCCAGTGTGGCCAAACGCATCTTGCCGTACCTGCCGCTCGATCCGAAGTCGGGCAAGGTGGAGGTGAAGCCATGAGCCCCAAGCAGAGCATCGGATTGATGGTCCTGGCGGTAGTGGTGCTGGTCGCCTCGATGTCGGCCTTCGTCGTGGATCAGCGCGAACAGGCCCTGGTGTTGCAGTTCGGCAAACCCATCAGCGTCATCAAGCAGGCCGGGCTGCATTTTAAATGGCCGTGGCAGAGCGTAGCCGACTTCGATCGGCGCCTGCTCATTAGCGACGCTACGCCCAACGAGATGATCACCCAGGACCAGAAACCCATCCTGGTCGACAACTATACGCGCTGGCGCATCATCAATCCGCTGCGCGTCTACCAGGTTGCCGGTACCCAGAGTGGCGTCGAGGCACGCATGCAGGACGTGATACGCGCCAAGGTGCGCGAGGTGCTGGGTCAGAATACCCTGACGCAGATCGTCACCGGCGGCAAAGAGGGTAAGATGCGTTCGGCCCTGATGCGCGACATCTCCGAACAGGCGAATGCTTCTGTCAAGGATCTCGGCATCCAGATCGTCGATGTGCGTATCAAGCGCGTAGATCTGCCGAAGGAGAACCTGGATGCGGTATTCAAGCGCATGCAGGCCGAGCGCGAGCGCATCGCCATGCAGTACCGCTCCGAGGGCGATGAGGCGGCCAAGGAGATCCGTGCTACGGCCGACAAACAGCGCAAGGTGATCCTTGCCGATGCCTACGAGAAGGCCCAGATCATCCGTGGCAAGGCCGATGCCCAGACCACGCAGATCTATGCCAAGGCGCACAAGCAGGATCCCGCATTCTTCGCCTTCATGCGCTCCTTGCAGGCCTATCGCGATTCCATCGGCAAGGATACGCGCCTGGTCATCACGCCGGATTCGGAGTTCTTCAGGTTCTTCGAGCATTCAGGGGTGGCATCGGGCAAGAGATAAGGGCAAGGGAAGGCCTCGATGCATGAGCTGTGGATCGCCCTCGGGCTGGTGCTGGTTATCGAGGGGGCGCTGTACGCGCTGTTCCCGCAGCACATGATCGACATGATGCGTCGCCTTCCCTCGTTGCCGCCGGCGGTGCTGCGCCTGATGGGACTGACAGCGGTCGGGCTGGGCTGGATGATCGTCTGGTGGCTGCGTCGCAGCTGAGTAGGGCCTAAGCTGCGGCGGATGGCGGTAGCATGCCGACGGTGCGTGCCCGTGCCTCCGCCTCTCCCCCCCCCCGACGCCTCCCGCAACCGGCTCACCGGCCACCGCTACCGGCTGACCCGGCCCGGCTTCGCCGGCGAGTACACCGACACCTGCCCCGGCATCACCGACGGCACCGCGATGGCCGCCGTCTGCTGGCCCGAAGCCGTCGCCGCACTCGACCGCGGCCAGTTGTCCGGCAGCGGCAGCGAGACCCGGATCCTGCGCCTGGCCGCCTCCCTCGCCGACGGCATCCCGGTCGATCTCCAAGGCGCCCTCAGCAACCTCGACGACACCAACCTTGATTACGTGGTCACCGCGATCCGGCACGCCGCCGGACGCCGGCCAGACCACGACCAGCCATGAGATACATCACACCAGCGGCCCCGGAAACACGACACGGTCAGTCACCACCTGCGCCGCACCCCGCACTCCGATCCAGCAGGCCGGAATCGCAACACGGACCGATCGAACACGGCGACTGCGGAGAGAATCCCGGATAACGAGAAGACGGTGACCGTCGAGCATGTCGCCGGGGTGCCGGTCCGGCATCCCGAGATCGTCGCCGTGGGCCGGTACTACGGGATGACCGTGCATACCTGCGTCCCTTATGACCCGGAATCCAAGGGCGGGTCGGAATCGACGGTGAAGATCGCCAAGGCTGACCTGGTGCCCACCGAGGTGAACCTGCTGGAGGCCTACGGCAGCTTCGCCGAGCTCGCGCAGGCCTGCGGCCAGTTCTGCGACAGGGTGAACGGCCGGGTGCACCGGGAGACGTGCGCGGTTCCGGCGCGGCGGCTGGAGATCGAGCGGGCCCGGCTGCACCGGCTGCCGGACGCGCCGCACACCGCCGCGCTCGGGACCACCCGGGTGGTGAACACCGATCAGACCATCCGGCTCGGCAGCGTGCGGTATTCCACCCCGCCGGGCCTCGTAGGTTCGGAGGTATGGGTCCGCGCCGACGGTGATGAGCTGGTCGTGGTCGCGGACCTGGCGGCGCTGCCGTTGCGCCCGGACTGGGCCGGGCCGGGTCCGCTGGGCCTGGCCGAGGTCGCCCGGCATGCACTGTCCACGCCGGGCAACCCGCGGATTGACCTGGCGCACTATCCCGGCCACCCGCAGCAGCCGGACGGCACGCCGCGACCGCCGCAGGCCAGGGCGGCCACCGACGCGGAGGCGGCGTTCCTGGCGATCGGCGACGGCGCCCGGGCCTGGCTGACCGAGGCCGCCGCCGCGGGCGCGACCCGGGTCCGGGCGAAGATGGCCGAGGCGGTCGAGCTCGCCGCGCTCGCCGGGACGGCCGCAGTGGACGCCGCGCTGGGCACCGCCGCGCTGGCCGGCCGGTTCGCCGATGGTGACCTGCTGTCCATCACCGGATACCAAGCCGGGCCGGCCGCGGGCGGGCCGGTGACCATCGCTGATGAGGCGTACTCCGCCCAGCCCGGTACCCCGGCCTGGGCCGGGTTCGGCACCACCGCGCCGGAGACCGCGCCGTGACCGGCCGCGATGCGGCCTGGCTCGCCGATCTGGCAGGCACGCTGGCCGAGGTGGATGAGTTCTTGCGCACGCCGGCCGGCCATGCCGCCCTGGAGGGCTTCTACCAGGCTCGCGGCAGCCTCGCGCCCGGGTTCGAGGCGGGCAACCTCATCGACGCGGTCAGCTTCACCGCGCTGGTGCTGCGCGGCCAGGCCGCGGCGCAGGCACGGCGCTCCTGACATCCCCTCCCGGCTGGCCCGGACCGCCGCCGCCGGGCCAGCCGGGCTCTCCCTCTTATCCCTCCGTCGCTTTCCTTTTCATTTCTCCTCAGATCAGAAATGAAAAGAAAGCATGACCGACACCGGAAGGTACCGTCATGACCAGCAATCCCCCCGCCGCCAGCCTGGATGACCAGGTGCCCGGCACGTCCGCGCCGGCCGTCTGCAAGCGGCCCGGCTGCGGGAACCTCCTGCCCGCCCAGGACCGGGGCCGGGCACGGCAGTTCTGCGGCACCGAGTGCGCCCGCCGCTACCATAACGACGCCCGCATCCCCGTGTTGAGCGGCGCTCGGGATTCTGATGTCGAGAGGCTGTAGCGGCACCGGGCACGCCGATGGTGACCGCAGGCCATTCAGGTTCGTTGGCGGCGGCACCTCGCCGATGAGCGAACCGGGGTGTGCGT
>OFHG01000656.1_pt1 | contig 13439 bp, 13 predicted proteins | sample 1521931 | NCBI WGS metagenome assembly OFHG01 (sample SAMEA2468438, study PRJEB22500) | soil metagenome | biome: Glassland; feature: Farmland; material: Clay | place: Australia | collected 2013-01-31 | depth 0.55 m
GCTCCTGGTGCTGGAAGTTTCCGTCCTCCACCCCACCGAGTTCCGCTCGCTCGCGCGCTGGGTGCGCCGCCTCGAGCCGCACCTTACCTTTTTCAATTCCGACCTCATGCTCGAGCCGCTCTATTGCTGGCAGAAGAACGTTTTCCCGTTCGCGAAGGTAGAAGTTGAAGTGGACGGTGCTGGGGAGAGGACGGGGTTCGGGATTCGGGGTTCGGGATTCGGGAAGGAAGAAGTTTTAATTGCGAATCCCGAGTCCCGAGTCGCGAGTCCCGAAGTCCGCGCCCTCCAATGCCGCGACGACGAATGGGCGGTGGATTACGAGCTGCCGCCGCTGCGCGTGATGCGCGCGCGCCTCGAAGGCTTGACGCGCGTGGATCCCAAGCACGGCCGGCGCGGCGCGCTGGAAGTGACGGTGGACGGCGACGAGACGCGGGTGCTCGACGATTCCGACGAGCCCGTCGCCTGCGGCTTCGAGCGTCTGCTGCGCGCGCACGATCCCGACCTGATCACGACCGAGTGGGGCGACTCCACTTTGTTTCCCGGCCTGCTGCGCCAGGCGGCGCGCTCGGGCATCGAGCTTTCGCTCAACCGTGAGCGCGCTCCCGTCGAGCGCAGCCGAGCGCGCAGTTACATGAGCTACGGCCGGATTCTCTTCAAGGAAAGCGCCACCACGCTGCGCGGCCGCCTGCACGTGGACATTCAGAATTCGTTCATCGCCGATCAGTGTCATCTCGAAGGCTTGTGGGAGTTGGCGCGCGTCACCAAGCTGCCCGTGCAGTATTCCGCGCGCACCACCACCGGCACGGGAATTTCCTACATGCAGATGGAACTCGCCTGGCGCGACGGCACGCTGATTCCCGAGCAGAAGGCGGAGCCCGAAACTCCCAAGCATCCGGACGAACTGCTGCGCGCCGACCGCGGCGGGCTGGTGTTTCCGCCGCGCCTGGGATTTTTCGAGAACGTCGCCGAGCTCGATTTCGTCAGCGAATTTCCCAACATCATGGCGCGCTTCAACGTTTCGCCCGAGACGGTGAACTGCGCCTGCTGTCCGGACGCGCCGCGCGTTCCGGAACTCGGCTACCGCATCTGCCAGAAGCGGCGCGGCATCACCAGCCGCGTGGTCGAACGTCTCATCGCGAAGCGCGGCGAGTTCAAGCGGCGAATGAAAACTTCGGGACTCGGGACTCGCGACTCGGGACTCGTAGCGCCGGGCTTCAGCCCGGCACCTGCCGCCCCTTCGCTACGCTCAGGGCAGGCTCTGAAGGGCGGCGCTACAAATAACCCTGCCAGTTACTCGCTCCGCCGCTCGTCGCTCAAGTGGCTGCTGGTTTGCTGTTTCGGCTACACCGGCTACAAGAACGCGCGTTTCGGCAAGATCGAGGCGCACGAAGCCATCAACGCCCTGGCGCGCGAAAAACTTCTGGTGGCGATGGCGACGGCGGAAAGCCGCGGCTTCCGCGTGCTGCACGCGCTGGTGGATTCGCTCTACGTGCAGAAGATCGCGGGCGACAAGGAAGCGACGCGCGAAGAGTTCGAGCAATTAGGGGAAGAAATCGAGCACCGCACGCAGCTCCCCATCGCCATCGAAGACGTCTATCGCTACGTGGTGTTTCTGCCGTCCAAGCAGTCGGCGGAAATTCCCGTGCCCAACCGTTTTTTCTGCGTGCCGGAGTCGGGCGAGCCCAAGGTGCGCGGCCTCGAGTGTCGGCGGCACGACACGCCGCCCATCGTGGTGCGCATGCAGACGGAGGTTCTGAAAATTCTCTCCGAGGCGCGCGATTACGCGGGCTATTGCGAAAAGTTGAAAGACGCGCGGCAGGTGCTGGCCAAGTATCTCGCGCGCGTCGAAGACGGCACAGCGCCCGCGGAGGAATTGGTCATCAGCCGCCGCCTGACGCGCGCGCCCGGCGAATACAAGCAGTCGAACGTCACCGCCGTGGTGGCGCGGCAACTCGACCAGGCGGGCGTGAAGTTGCGGCCGGGCGAAACCATCGAGTACATCCTCACCGACACCGGCGCCCACTTGCCCGACGACCGCGCGCGCGCCTGGACGCTCTGGGAAGGTTGGAGGGGTTACGACGTGGCGCAATATATGGACGCGCTGCGCCAGGCCTTCCGGCCGTTTACTCTGTTCGCGTCGCCGAGCGTGCTGTAACGCGAGCCACGCGACCTTAGGACACACGCATGCCGTGCTGGCGCCCAAACTGCTTGTTTGCCTTCTCTTTGTGCGGCGAATTCCCTAAAATGCAAGGCCGGAGGAACTCATGCCGTCGGCACACGCTCATGAACGCTTGCGCACGCTGCCCCGCTTTCGAATCGGCCACACGAGTGATTTTCGCGGTTTGACAGGTTGCACGGTGGTGCTGTGCGAAGCGGGCGCGGTGTGCGGCGTGGACGTGCGCGGGTCGGCGGCGGGAACGCGCGAACTGGAATCGTGCCGCCCCGGGCACGTCGTCGAGCGCGTTCACGCCGTCCTGCTGACCGGCGGCAGCGCCTTCGGGCTTGAAGCCGCGGCGGGCGTCATGCGATACCTCGAATCGCGCGGCGTCGGCTTTGCTGCGGCAAAGGTTCGCGTGCCGATCGTGCCCGCCGCCGTCATCTTCGATTTGAATATCGGTTCGGCCCGCGCGCGGCCCGACGCGGCGATGGCGCTTCGAGCGTGCCGACATGCGCGCCAGACTGTTGAGGAAGGCTCGGTCGGTGCAGGAACCGGCGCCAGCGTGGGAAAAATCAAGGGCATGCCTTGCGCCACCAAAGGCGGCGTGGGGTTCGGCGCGGTCACCCTCGCGGGCCGGGTCACCGTTCAGGCGCTCGCGGTCGTCAACGCTTTCGGCGACGTCTTGAATCCCTGGACCGGCGCCATTCTGGCGGGCGCGCGGCGGTCCCCGCGGTCGGCCGAATTTGTTGGAACCACGGCGGAAATGTTCCGCGCTAAGGTTCGCAAAGGCTTCGGGGCAACTAATACGACATTGGTAGTTATTATGACCGATGCGGCGCTTGATAAAGTCCAGGCGACGAAGGTGGCCCAGATGGCGCACGATGGTTTGGCGCGCGCCATCTCTCCCGGGCACACGATGTTTGACGGCGACGTCGTGTTTGCGCTGTCGCTCGGCAGCAAACGCGCCGACCTCAACGCCGTGGGCTGCGCGGCGGCGGAGGCGGCCGCCCAGGCTATTGTGCGCGCGGTCGAACGGGCGCGCGGCTTGGGCGGTGTGCCTTCGGTGGCTGACCTCGTGAGTTGGGCGAAGAAGAAGCCGGCAACTCCCCGGCCTGCGGGAACAAAATCCGCCTGATTCAATTGGCAATCAGTGGCTTGCTTCGGGTTGCGGCGCCGACGGATGCCCGGCGGGCGCGGCGCCATGAGGATTCGGCGTTTCGGCCTGCTGGTGCGAGTCGCCTCCCATGCCGGTGATGGGGTTGCTGGATTCGACTTGCCACTTGCCGTCCACGCGGCGCAGGACGTAGTGGATCCCGACGGCCAACTCCGGCTTCTCCTTGCTCTGGAAGCGCACCTGGGCGTCGGCAGTATCGCCGTTGAACTTGACGCTCTGGATTTCCATCGTCATGTTGTTCATGGCCAGGTTGCCCTTCTGTTGCAGATGGGTTTCGAGCGCGGCGCGCACTTCCTTTTCCTGCGCGTTTTCCGTGTGCCGGTTGCAGGCGACGCCAGCCAGCGCCACTCCCAGAACCGCGGCCATCAGGATTCTCATCGGAGCCTCCGTCTCTATTCACGGTACCCGAAGGCGCGGCGATTTGTCAAAAGGACTTGAGTCTGCCCGGAGCCGCAATTTGACAGCCCGCGCCGCGTAGTTTAGATTGTGGTTGCTGGCCCCAAAAGGAACCGAAATGCTCGATTTAGGTTTTGTGCGCGACAACCTTGAGCTGGTGAAGCGGAAGATGCAGGAACGCGGGCTGCCGGAAATGCTCGGCGATTTTGAGCGCCTCGACCGCGAGCGCCGGACGTTTCTGGTGGAGGCGGAGAGCCGCAAAGCTCACCGAAACAAAGTTACCGACCAGATTGCCGCGCTCAAGAAACAGAAGCAGGACGCTTCCGCCTTGATCGCTGAGATGAAATCACTCGGCGCCGAGATCCAGGGCTTCGATGAAAAAGCCAAGGCCTGCGATGAGCAACTGCGCGAAACGCTGCGCAACATTCCCAACGTGCCGCACGAAAGCGTTCCCGTGGGCAAGAGCGCCGCGGACAACCAGGAAATCCGCCGCTGGGGCCAGCCGCGCCAGTTCGATTTTGAGCCGCAGGCGCATTGGGACCTGGGCCCGCGGCTGGGCATTCTCGACTTCGAGCGCGCCGCCAAAATCGCTGGCGCGCGGTTCGCCGTCTATTCCGGCGTGGGTGCCAGGCTCGAGCGTGCGCTGGCCAACTTCATGCTCGACGTGCACACGCGCGAGCACGGCTACAGGGAAATCCTTCCACCCTTCATCGTGAATTCCGCCAGCCTCTACGGCACCGGCCAGCTTCCCAAGTTCGCCGGCGACCTGTTCAGGCTCGAAGGGACCGACTACTGGTTGATCCCAACTGCGGAAGTGCCCGTGACCAACCTTTACCGCGACGAAGTGCTGGAAGCGGAGTCGCTGCCCGTCAAACACTGCGCCTGGACGGCGTGCTTCCGCAGCGAGGCCGGCTCCTACGGCAAGGACACGCGCGGCATCATCCGCCAGCACCAGTTTCAAAAGGTTGAACTGGTCAAGTTCGCGCTGCCGGAGAATTCCTACGACGAACTAGAATCACTCACGCGCGACGCGGAAGTGATTCTGCAGCGCCTCGCCCTGCCTTACCGCGTGGTGGCGCTGTGCACCGCCGACCTGGGCTTCAGCTCGGCCAAGACCTATGATCTCGAAGTCTGGCTGCCTTCGAGCGGCGAGTACAAGGAGATTTCTTCCTGCTCGAACTTCGAAGCGTTTCAGGCGCGTCGCGCCAACCTGCGCTTCCGCCGTGCGAGTTCCGAGGGACCTCGTGTCAGGACCGCCAGGAATAGGCTGGGAGGTAGGGGCAAGACGGAGTTCTTGCACACGCTCAACGGCAGCGGCCTCGCCATCGGCCGCACGTGGCTGGCAATTCTCGAAAACTACCAGCAAGCCGACGGCTCGGTCGTTGTCCCCGAAGCGCTGCGGCCTTACCTCGACGGGCTAGAACTTATCACCCCGGCTTCCTAGGCTGCTGCCCAGCGCATCAAACGTGTGACGTTGCCTGCGTCGTGCGGCATGACGCGGCTGCCAGGGCAATTCTTCACGGTTCTGCCCTCACGCGTGTTGCTTCCGGTTCGCCTTTTGCCTATAATTTCTTCTTAGCCTCACAGTCAGGGCAAGGACCGGCGACATGTCAACTTCTATTGTCAAAAAGCTGGAAGAAGAGATTCAAACGTTGGAGCACGAGCTGAAGCACGAGCTGCCGGCGGAGCTGAAGCGCGCCCGGGCGCTGGGCGACCTCAGCGAAAACGCCGAATACCACATGGCCAAACAGCGCCAGGACATCGTGGCGGCGCGCCTGAACCATTTGAAAGGACGGCTGGCCAAGCTTTCCTTGATCAACGTCAACAACATTCCCAAGGACCGCATCGCCTTTGGCTCGCGCGTGGTGGTCTACGACGTGGACCGCGATAACGACATCGAGTACAGGTTGGTTACCACCGAGGAAGCCGATTTCGCCAAGGGGCTTATCTCCACTACTTCCCCGATCGGCCGCGCGCTGATGGGCAAAAAGATCGGCGACACGGTGCGCGTGGGCACGCCTAATGGCATTCGCGAGTTTGAAATCAAGTCCCTGAGAACGATTTACGATGAAGATGGAGAGGACTAAGACCGTTCTCCAACGAAACCGGGAGCCGAGGCCCGGAATTCCCCGCCACAATTATGATTGATGACGGGGGAGAAACTGCGAGATAATCCCCCGCCAAGCCGGAATCCCGAGTCCGGCCGACTATGATCACTCACCAGATCGGAAAGGCCGGTAACCGTGCCGTCGAAGCCATCGTTCGCGCTTTCGCCGCCAGCCGCATCAACCCCAATGTCCTGACCTTCATCGGGATGGCCATCAATGCGCTCGCGGCGTACCTGTTCGCCGAGGACTATTTCCGCTGGGCGGGCGCGACCATCATTTTGGCGGGAATCTTCGATCTCACCGACGGCCGCGTGGCGCGCTTCACCGGACGGGTGACGCCCTTCGGCGGCTTTTTCGATTCGGTCATGGACCGCTATTCCGATCTCATCCTCCTCATCGGCCTGCTGGTTTACTACGGGCGCGTCAACCGCTTCGGCTACGTCACGCTGGTTGCCGTCGCCATGATCGGGTCGGTGATGGTCAGCTACACGCGCGCCCGCGCCGAGAACATGATTCCTTCCTGCAAGGTAGGTTTTCTCGAACGTCCCGAGCGCGTCGTGCTGCTGATTATTGGCGCCCTCTCGGATCGCATGGAAGCAGTTCTTTGGGTCATCGCAGTCATGTCCAACTTCACCGTCATTCACCGCATGGTCCACACTTGGCAGGAAACCCGCAGGCTCGCCGTTGAAGCCAAACAACGACAAGCGTAGTAGTTATCGGGTTCAGGATACTCGGCAGAGTCGAGATGAGTGGTGGTGTGAATTGCCCCTGCTGGATTGCCTGGGTAGTCCCAGATTGTTCTCGGGTACAGTTGGTTCTGACTGAGGAACCTCGAGGATTTCTAAGATTGCTCCTGCGGTCCCGTTCCTTTGGTGCCTTGCTTCGCTGGCTCGACAGGAGTCGGCATATGGCACTGGCCGTCGAAGTACCCGCCCGGATCCACGACTAAAGAGGGTGTGTAAATGTCGCCCAAAACCACGCCATGCTCGCGGATCTCGATTCGTTCGCGAGCATGGATGGACCCTTTGACCTTGCCTGCAACGCTGACGTTGCGGGCATGAATCTCCGCTTCCACTTCCCCTTGGTCGGCCACGACGACCAAGCCTTCCGACTGGATCTCTCCCTTGAAATGCGCATTCAGCCGAATCATTCCGGAGGCGAATTTCAGCCGGCCTTCGAGCTCGATGCCGGGCTCGACCATCCCCACCATTTCCTCATCGAGAAATTCCGCCAGTTGCTGACGGCGCCGTTTCTTCTTGGTTGTGGAGAACATGTCATCCTCACGCTGAAGGCTCGAAATTCTGCCGAGTTCAACTTATAATGTAGTTTTATGACCACTTGGCTTATAAATACTATATATGTAGTTATTAGCGTCTTACGATCCAGTCGTAAAGCCGACTCAAATCTTCGGCTGAGAAATATTTGATTTCGATTCGCCCGCGTGTGCCATTGCCTACGATCCTCACTCGAGTTCCAAGGGTCCGCTCCAACTCCAGCACAGCCGCCCGAATGTTGGGATCAATTCGGGGCGCAGCCCTGGGAACCCGCTTTGCCGGCTGGATTGCGGGAGTCGAAATCAACTCTTCCGTCTGGCGAACGGAAAGTCCTTTCTGGACAACTTGCCGAGCAATTCGAAGGATCACTTTTTCATCTTCAAGTCCTGCCAATGCTCGCGCATGTCCCGCGCTGATGTCACCGTCCTTTAGCATGTTTTGGACGGCCTCGGGTAATCGAAGAAGTCGGAGCGCGTTGGTGACCGTCGTACGATTGACCCCCAAGTGCACCGCGATTTCCTCGTGACTGAGGCGAAAGTTCTGCTGGAGCAATTGGTAGGACCTTGCAACCTCCAATGGATTCAGATCCTCGCGAAGCAGGTTCTCCGTGAGGGCCAGCTCAAGGGTTTCGCGGTCACCCATCTCGCGAATGACGGCTGGCCCCGCTGCCAATCCTGCCAGGCGGGCTGCCCGCCAGCGGCGCTCCCCCGCGATCAGCTGGAAGCGACCCTCTCCGCCGGCGGGACGCAACAGAACAGGCTGGACTATGCCGCTCGTCCGGATTGAGTCGGAGAGTTCCTTGAGCGTCTCTTCCGGGAAAGCGCGCCTGGGCTGAAAGGGGTTCGGCTCAATCGCCTCCACAGGGATCTGCTCGAGCCCGGCTGGCGTAGCCGCTTCGACCTCGCGTATGAGCGAACTAAGCCCCCGCCCCAACGCCTTTCTGGACATGGCCTATAACCTCCTTGGCGAGTTCAAGATAGCTCGCTGCACCTCGGCACTGTGGATCGTAGAGCATGACGGGTTTCCCGTAGCTGGGCGCCTCCGCCAGGCGAACGTTGCGAGGAATGACGGTGGAAAAGATCTGATCCCCAAAGAAACTTTTGAGATCGTCTCTGACCTGGTGCGACAGATTCGTGCGATCGTCGTACATTGTCAGGAGGATCCCCTCCACGCCCAGATTCGGGTTGTGCGCTCTCCGAATTCGCATCAAGGTATCGAGCAACTCAGACACGCCTTCCAGGGCAAAGTACTCGCACTGAATCGGCACCAGAACCGAGTTGGCGGCGACCAGGGCATTCAGAGTAAGCAAGTCGAGCGCTGGCGGGCAATCGAGAAGGATGAACTCAAAGTGGTCTTGGATCGGCGCGATCTTCCGATCAAGAATGCGCTCACGTTCGGGTTGTTCGACCAACTCGATCGTCGCGCCCACCAGGCTCTTGGAAGAGGGAATCAAAAACAGCTCGTCGACCTCACACTTGAGGATCAGAGTTTCTAACGGAGCGTCGAGCATCAACCCGTGGTAGAGCGAACGGCGCGAAGGGCTCTTGGGAAATCCCAAACCGCCCGTGCTGTTAGCCTGGGGGTCGCAATCGATCACAAGCGTTTTCTTGCCCAAACTTGCCAGCGAAGCGCTCAGGTTGATCGTAGTCGTGGTTTTGCCCACGCCACCCTTTTGATTGGCTACGGCAATGATGCGCGGCACAAGAAACCCTCAAAAATGTCTCGAAAGCTAACAGATTGGCGGCCGGGGCGCAAGCACATTGTGGCCGATGCTGGCACGAAGAGGCCGGTTGTTTCACGTGAAACATTCGGCCTCTTCTTCACAATCAATTGAAAAACAAGAAGATTTATCCCATATAACCGGGGGAATCCTGCAGAAACTGAATTAGCCATTGCCCATGGCTCCAATGAGAATGACCCGCTGCTTTGACAGAGGGATAGGATGGGGAATCCCCCAGAGAATTCCACGGCCAACCCTCTGGAGGGAGGCAACCTGGTATTTTCCGAGCCAAAGACAGAGCTTCCCGCTAGGTTCCAGGCAGTGTGAAGCGACTGTGGCCATCTCTTCCAGTTCTCCCACAGCCCTCATTGTCACGACATCGTAAGCAGCATCTGCGACTCGGGCCGGGAATTCTTCCGCGCGATGACCGGTCACCTCGACATCGGTCATTTCGCAGGTGCGCGCGATCTCCTTTAGGAAGGCGCGCTTCTTGGCGACCGGCTCAAGCAGAGTGACCGCCAGACGTGGGCACAGGATCTTCAATGCGAGGCCAGGGAAGCCTGCGCCGCTTCCGATGTCCAGCAAGCGCCCTTGGACCTCAGTCAGTCTGGTCAGGTACAGACTCTCGCCGAAGTGTCGCGTCACGCATTCTTCCGGCGCGCGGATCGCCGTCAGGTTGATCTTCCGATTCCAGCGCAGCAGCAAATCGAGGTACGCCCGCAACTGGGCGGCTTGCGAATCTGTCAGGGACAGATCAAAGGGAACTAGAAGCTCGCGGACCTTATCATTGGAGGGCACAAGGAGATTGTAGGCCGAACGTCAAGGAAGGGGAACGTGTAATGGGACAAATCCTTTGCGCCCGGTCACGGCCCGGTTTCACGTGAAACAACTCGAAACGAGCCGCTTGTTTTCAATTGAAAGCACGTTTACAGGACCGCCCCCGACACACCCTCCCGGCCGTGAAACTCGACCTGGTCGACCCCCAAAGCGCCACGACGTCGGCTTTGGGTTAGAAAAGCCTTGCGATCCTATATTATATGGCATATTACTTATGTTGTATATGTAATTGACGTACATATATCTCTAATTGTGAGCAGCTTAACTCTCTGCCGCTCGGTACGCGGGAAGTAGCCATTGGGACCCGCCGACAAGGGTGCGTGCGGTGAACACCGGCACGAATGTCTAGCAGTGCCTCTCGCGAGAAGTTCAGGAGCAGTACGCGCAAATCGGAGGGCAGTCGCCGATCCGTGGTGAAGGTGGTTCTTTAACGTGGAAGGCAGCGCAGCCCACCCCGGCTGTGTTACCGGACCCGAGCCGTGGCGGGCCGCCGGCTGCGCTTGGTGCTTTGGGAAACAGGGGCAGCCATGGCTATGATGAGGCTTGACAACGGCGTTCCTTCGGCATTTACTTGCTGGTGACCGAGGCCGATCCAGTGGCGAGAGGTTGAGCGCCGCCCGTCGAAAGCTGAAATGTATTGCCTGGAAGACAAGCTGAAAAAGAAATACGGAGATAGCTTCGGCTTCTTTGCGCCGGAATTCCTCGACCGGGTCCGCGAGCTCGACGAAATCCGCAAGCGACGCTGCCGAATTCAGGAATATCCCGCGGGTGCCGAGCCCGTCGGCAAGCACGCCTCTCCACTGCGCCTGTATTATCTGATTGACGCCAGCGCCGTCATCCACCTCTACGTGCCGGATGAGCAGGTCACGCCAAAACTCGACCACCTGATCGAGCAGCGCGGCTTGGGCAAGGCCTTCCTGCTGATCCCCAACTTCTGCGTCGCCGAGACGTTCAACGCGCTGGCGCGTCTTCACTACCGGAAGAAAGAACTGAATGCCGACCTCTACCAGTTTTGCAAGCGGACGTTCGGGAGCGACATCCACAACGGTCAATTCTTCTATCACTACGAAATGAACCGCTATCACATCCTCGACGTGGACCACATCATCCCCTTCGAGCATCTGTTTCTCACGGAGCGCCCCAAAGGCGCGAAAAAGGGCGAGGACTGGAGCCTGAGCACCTATGACGTCCTCATTATCGCCATGGGCATGGAACTGGACCGCATCACCGGCGGCGCGGCGCACTTGGTGACCTGTGACCGCCGCATGGACGCCATTGGCAAGATCCTTCTTCACCTGACCCGAGAGCAGCGCGACAAATACCACGTTCCCAACTTCGTGCAATTCCCTCGTACGATCAATCTGTGGAAGACCGACATTGACGAACTCCCCTTCGTAGAAGGCCAGCGCGTAGGCTAAGGCTTGAGAGGTGCTGCCTGTTCCAGGCCCTTCGGTTCGCAGGTGGCGACATAAGGTACTATTATTGTCGTACTACGTTGATAGCGTATGAATGGACTCCCTTGCCGTGTTTCTTGCTGGGTTGCACCGCCAGGAGACTCAACCCGCGCATGGCGGTGGAGAGCTGGCTGAAGCGCTGATCATCCTTCATAACCCGTCCTTTGGTCAAACCTAGACCTCGGGCCAGCCAGTCCTCGTTTTCGGCGTGAGGTCCAGGAACTGTCGCAGCCCTCAGAAACCCAACCTATTCCGACTCTCGGCGGATATGGCGACTCCACACGCTTTGGGATATGATTCCAGGCCGTGGATCTGATTCTTGACGAAACAGAAGTCCGGGTGCTGGGCGCGCTGGCGGAGAAGGAAGCCACCACGCCCGACTACTATCCCCTTTCGCTCAACGCGCTGGTGAACGCGTGCAACCAGAAATCCAACCGCCATCCCGTGATGTCGCTGCATGAAAGCGCGGTGCGCGCGGCGCTCGACAACTTGAACCGCAAGGGTCTGGCGGGGGAGGCCGGCGGCGCGGGCTCCCGCGTGACCAAGTTCGAGCACCGGCTGCAGGAAGCGTTCAACTTCAGTCGTCCGGAGAACGCCGTCCTGTGCTTGCTCCTGCTGCGCGGTCCGCAGACGCCCGGCGAGCTGCGCGGGCGCACGGAGCGCCTGCATCACTTTGACGAGCTGGAAGCAGTGCACTCGGCCCTGCAGCATTTGATGGACCGCCAGCCGCCGCTGGTCAAAGTCCTGGCGCGCCTTCCGGGCACCAAGGAATCGCGTTACGCGCACCTGCTCTCGGGCGACGTGGAGGCCTGGGAGCCGGAGCTCGCGCCGGCGAGCACACCATCGTCCGGCACCGCTTCAGCCGATTCCGAACGAATCGCGCGCCTCGAGGCCGAGGTCGCGGGCCTTCAGGAAGAAATCGCCTCTCTCAAACAACAAATCGCGGATTTTCACAAGCAGTCCGAATAGGCGGAATCGGCTGTAGCGCCGATCTATGACCGGCGCCCGTCCCTTGCCGGCCTAGTGCCAGGCGCCAGGATCGGCTTGCAGTTGTCCCTATCCGATGGTAGGTTAATACCCAGTTTGGACCCGCCCTCGCCCGGGTCGTGTTGTGCGGTTGTTGCAGGCCAATGCGTTCTGCCTTCTTCGGACAAACACGCTGTTGTCCGCAGACGCAGCCTATTTCTTATCCGCCGCACTGTCCCCGGATGATCCACACCGCAACAATTTCCACCCAGGCAAGGAGTGCAGCTTCTTGCCGAGGAGTTTCCTATGGCCGAACCGGAACGGCGCTCGACCGAACGACTGGCTCTGAGGATTCCCATTCGCGTGATTGGCTTTGCGACCGCCGGCGGCGATTTCACCGAGAATACGGAAACGCTCGTGGTGAACCAGGGCGGGGCGCGCATCGTCCTGCAACATCACGTGGCCGCCGACGACACCTTACGGATCGTCAACCTGGAAACCCACGCCGAGGCGGAATTCCGCGTGGTAGGCCCCACACGCCTCGAAGGGGATCACGTTTCCGAGTGGGGCGTCGAGTGCACGGAGACGGGTCACGACGTGTGGGGCGTCAAGTTGCCGCCGCCTCTCCCGCGCGAGGGAAAGGACGCGGGTGCGCTGCTCGAGTGCCGCGCCTGCCACAGCCAGGGCTTCTGGCCGCTCACGCTGATGGAGGTCGAAGTCCTCGACTCGACCGGCGAGATCAACCGCACCTGCTCCAAGTGTGACAAGACCACCTATTGGACCTATGCGGATCCCGACCGACGGCCGCGCGAGTTTTCAACCACCGAACCGGTCGCGCCCACGCCGCGCGCCGCCGAGGTCAAGCAATTTGTCGAGCGCCGCAAGTTCAAGCGCATGATGTTGAAGCTGCCGATTTACGTTCGCAATCAAAAGGGCGAGCACGAAATCAGCAAAACCGAAAACGTGTCCAGGGGGGGCGTGGCAGTTCCTCTGGAGATGGAACTGCAGGTCGGGGAGCAAGTCAGCGTCGAGTGTCCCCATACTTCCGAAGTCCCGGACATCCTGCAAAAATCCGAGGTGCGCTTCCGCGCCACATTTGCTTTCGGCGGCCGCAGGCTCTACGGATTGATGTACATCCGCTGAGCGCCTCGCGCGCCAGTTTTTAGCCTTTGATGACCCCGATGGGTTTGAGGCGGGCGACGCGGCGGGACAGCCCGGCGTTGTGAACCACGTCAATCACCGCGTCCACGTCCTTGTAGGCTTCCGGAATTTCCTCGCTGATGCCGTCGCGCGTTTCGGAGCGCACGATGACGCCGTGTTCCTCCAGCCGCTCGCGAGCGTTCTGCGCGAAC
>OFHG01000657.1_pt1 | contig 13433 bp, 17 predicted proteins | sample 1521931 | NCBI WGS metagenome assembly OFHG01 (sample SAMEA2468438, study PRJEB22500) | soil metagenome | biome: Glassland; feature: Farmland; material: Clay | place: Australia | collected 2013-01-31 | depth 0.55 m
CAGTAACTCCCGGTCCATCCGCTCGAAACCCTGCATGACAAAAATCATCCCGGATACCCGCCTGGCCAGCCAGACCCCCGACAGGCGCCCAGACCCTTTTTCAGCAGGCTCCTAGGCGGCCATGCGACCTCCCTGCCGAATACGCGCAGCTCGGCCCGCATCAACGCCGATGCTCAGATAGGCCAGTTATGTGGGAGGTGCGGTAACACCGCCACGAGCGAGCATGCCGAAGGAGATTATTGGATCTTCCTGGCCTATCGGGGCCTGGGGTGGACCGAGGTGCGACTGGAGGACATCGGCGAGTTCGTCGCCTGGCTGCGGCTTCCTCCGGCAGGGCGAGCCGGGGCGGTGGCGGTGCCGCCGTCCGTGCAGCCGCACGTGTCGGCCTCGACGATCAACCGGAAACTCTCGGCGCTGTCGGCGTTTTATGCCCATCAGGCGCGTCATGGCGTCGATCTGGGCGAACTGCTGGTCACCTGGCAGGCGGCGGGGGCCGCGGCGGGTGGTACGCAACAGTGCTTGAGTTCGTTGGCTAGCCGGTAGCGTCCCACCGTCCAGATCGGGCTTGGCTTATAGCTGTCAGCGCCGTCGATGTCCCCGACACGCCGCGACGAGGTTTCTTCACTCTCCGTAAAAATATGTCACTCGCAGTGATAGTTTGCACCCCAGGATGAAGACGGGGGGGTGCGGGTTGACGCTGGCGCTGGTACGTGACTTGCGTGAGCTGCGGGAGCCGTCGAGCGCGGAGGAGATCGAGGCCTTCGAGACCGACGTGCTGGCAGGGTTCGTGCTGGCGAGGGCGTCGGCGGGGCTGGCCGACAGCACGATCCGCAACGACACCGGGCACCTGGCCCTGATCCGGGACTGGTTCGGGCGGCCCTTGTGGGAGATGGGGCACGAGGACGCCGACGCCTACTTCGGCCGGGTGCTCCGCGATGCCAGGCTGTCGACCCGGGCCGGGCGGGCGGGCGCGCTCACTGTCTACTTCCAGTACCTGGAGCTGCGGCACAAGGCCGAGATCTACAACCTGACGGGCCGCGTGGCCGAGTGCCCGCTGGATGAGATGAACCGGCCGCGTGCCTCCGCTGACCCGCGGTTGCGCGTCCCTCCAGCCGAGGCGGAGATCGAGCGGCTGTTCGCCGGATGGCGGGAGGAACTGGCGACCTGCCGGAAGTTCGCGCCGGCTGCCCGGAATTACGCGGGCCGCGCGGCTGGAGGCCGACGTGGGCATGCGGGTCAACGAGGTCCGCATGCTCGACCTGGACGACGTGCGCTGGGAACTGGGGCGGTTCGGCAAGCTGAACGTCCGCCACGGCAAGGGATCCCGCAGGAGGGGGCCGAAGCCGCGGCTGGTGCCGCTGATCAACGGCGCCGACCGGAACCTGTGCTGGTTCATCGAGGATGTCTGGGGCCAGTTCGGTGACGGCCCCGGCCGGCCCGGAGTCCCGCTGTTCCCGTCGGAGCGCAAGTGCCGGGATGGCTCCTCTGCGAGGGCGACGGCCGACGTGTTCCGCCGGTCGCTGGCCGAGGCAGCAGACCGCTACCTGCCCGCCTGGTCGGGGAAGCTGACCCCGCATGTCCTGAGGCACTTCTGCGCCTCACAGCTCTACCAGTCCGGGATGACCCTGTTCGCGATCCAGGAGCTACTGGGACATTCATGGACGGGAACGACAGCCCGGTACGTCAAACCTCGGGTATTGCATCAGCCGGGCGAGAAACCGCAGGTCACCAGGTCGTCGCGGTACCGGAATAGCGTTTCGGACCCTCAGGCAGCGGTCGCCTGACCAGGCATGTCCCTGACACGATCCCTTCTGATGCTGGATCCGCCTGCCAGACGGTCGAGGCGATCGACGGTTCCCCTTCAAGCGCACCGAGGAAGCGGAGGGGTGGCGGTAGCTGGACTCCGGCTCCCGGGAGGGGTATTCGGACGGTTCCAATATCCGACGTTGCCAGTACATGTCCATGCCGCCCATGTGGAGGACGCCTGGGTGGCCGGCCAGCAGAGGGCCGCCGATCGCTGGAAAGGACTCGCACCGTGAAGTGGAATCTCCGGCTGGCCGCCGCCAACCGCGGCATCTGGAAGGCCAGCGAGCTGCAGCGGATGCTCGCCGCCCGCGGCATGGTGATCAGCGCCGGGAAGATGTCGGGCCTGTGGTCCGGCAGTCCGAACACGGTCCGGCTCGACGAACTGGACGTCATCTGCGCCGTCCTCGGCTGCGGGACCGACGAGCTCCTGCTGCCCGAGCCGGCGAAGGTCCCGCAGCCGGTGACGGAAGACGCAGGGAAGCAGGCAGCGACCGGGACCCGGGCGGTCACTCCCCGGACGCGCGGGGGAAGGTCGCTCCCGCCCCGGTGAACTGCCCGCACTGCGGCAAGCCGCTCCCTCCGGGAGGCCGCCGCGACCGCGTCTACTGCAGCAGGAACTGCAAGGCGCTGGCTTCTTACTACCGGCGCAAGAACGGCATCCCGGCCCCGCCCCACTGGCAGCACCCCGCGCTCGCGTCAGCCAGCCCGGCGCTGCGGGCGGCTGCCGGGCGTGCCAGGGAGCTCGGCAGGGCGCACGGCTGGTCGCGGTCCACCATCCTGTCCGCGATAGACGGCCTGACCGTACTGCTGGACGGCCGGGCTGCCGGGGAGCGTGTCGCGCTCACCGAGGTCCGTGCGCGGATACCGCGTCATGCCTCCGCCCCGCGTGTCGCCGAGGTTCTCGCCGGGCTCGGCATGCTCGAAGACGACACCGTCCCGGCGATCCGCCCGTGGATTGACCGGCGCACCGGGGAACTGCCGCCGGGCTTCGCCGCAGCGGTGCGGGCCTGGCTGCTGGTGCTGCTTGACGGAGATCGCCGGGCCCGGCCCCGCTCCGACGCCACCATTCACGTCTACTTCGCAGCCGTCCGGCCGCTCATCGAGCACTGGTCAGCAGACCGCGGTCATCTCCGTGAGGTTACCGCCGAGGACATCCGGGCCGGCCCGGGCAAGCTCCGGGGGCACCGGCTTCGCACCACGACCGCGGCGGTCCGCTCGCTGTTCCGGTTCGCTAAGAAGCGAGGCATGGTCTTCGCCGACCCCGCCCGGCGGCTGAAGGCCGACAGCCCTGACCCCAGCCTGCTGCCGATGGACGACACCGCGATCAGGGCGGTGGAGCAGGCAGTCGCCACTCCCGCGCAGCGGCTGATCGTCACCCTCGCCGCTGTCCAGGCCGCCCGCTGGGCGGCCATCCGCGATCTCACCCTCAACGACCTGGACCTGCCTAACCGGCGCATCACTATCGCCGGGCACTCCCAGCGGCTCGGCGAGATAACGTACCGGGTCCTGCGTTCCTGGCTCGGCCACCGCCGTGCCGCCTGGCCGCATACCCCGAACCGGCATGTCCTGATCTCCGGGCAGACTGCCCACGGCACCGGCCCCGTGAGCAGGCGCTATGCCGACTGGAACCTGCGCCGCCACGGTATCGGCATCGAGCGCATCCGCCGTGACCGCGTACTGCACGAAGCGCTGACCGCGCGGGCCGACCCGCTGCACCTGGCCATGGTGTTCGGAATCTCTCAGACCACCGCCAGCAGGTACGCGCTCATCGCCTGCGACCTCCTGGCCGGTCCGCCCGGCCAGGAGGCAGCCGCCCAGGACAACGACGGAGGATACGAGCGTTGACTACCCAGCTCATCAGCCCTCTGCGCGCCGCAGCGGCGGGCATCCGCCCTGACGAGGCCGGGACCGGGCTGATCATCAGCCACGGCACCTTCCTCCACCGCGACGACTTCACCTGTCACGTCGAGACCGCGGCATGCATCAGCGACGGGACCCCGATGGCCTGGATCGACTGGGACGCCGTCATCATCGCCCTCGACGGCGACCGCCTGCCAGCATCCGGCGGCGAGCAGCGCATCGTCCGCATCGCGGCCAGCCTCGCCGCCGGCCACCCCGTTAGCCTCCGCGACGTCATCCCCGGCCTCGACCAGCGCAATCTGGACCTGGTTACCATCGCGATCCGTCACGCTGCCGGGCAGCACCCGTGAACATCAGCCCGGACGACGTCGCAGAACTCGGCCAGCTCCTTCAGTTCCTGGACGACTGGCTGGCCGCCTGTCCGCGTCACTGCCCGGTTGACGAGTCCCTGACCCGCTTCGTCGGCTGCGATGCCTACGACATCGAATCGCTCCGCGACGACCTCGCCCGTTTCACGTTCCTGCTCGGCGAGAACGATGGCGAAGGCCTCTTCTCGGCGAGAACCCGGCTGAACAAACCCGCCGCGATTCCGTCCCTGGCGGTCGCTAACACCGTGAGTTCATCGTGAGGAACCTTCAGTCCCGCTGAACTCCCGGCGATCAAGCCGTTCCTGCACCACATCAGCAAGGGCCAGCCGCAACCGCGGCGCACGATCGGGCCGAAGGCGCCGGGGAAGCTCCCGCGGGTGCTGTCGGTCACCGAGGTTCAGGCGATCCTGGACGCTTGCAGCGCCGCCGCCCGGTACAGCGCGGCGCTGACCCGGGGCGGTCGACTCGCGCAGCAGGTCGCCGACGGTAGTGAACGCTGCCGTGTTCTCGCGGTCACCATTACTGTGACCTGTTCGCGACCGCCCCCGGGTTCCGGCCGCCGCCCGGGTCCCGGTTCCGGTTCCCCGAGGAGCTTCCGCAGCTTCGTCCGCGCCCGCGACAGCCGCGAGCGCACCGTCCCCACCCTGGCCGGCCGCCCGGGACACGTTGCGGGTCACATTGCTGGCGATGCCCAGCAGCCAGGGCCGCAGCGACCCGCCATCCGGCTCGGCCCTTCCCCGCAGGCGCCAGGCTTAAAGGAAGGTCAGTGAAAGCGGACCACTTCCCCCGCAGCCGACCAGTTGACACCCGTCAGCCGGAACGCATGGCTGTACGCCGCGCGGGCGCACTGGTCGTAGAGCACGCCGAAGGCATCGGGATCCCTGGGCCGCACGCCGGCCCGCGGACTCAGTTCCACACGCTTTCCTGTCCGGCCACCCCCGGCAGGTTCCCGGCGTACATCCACGATCGCGGCGCGCTCTATGTGCAATAGCCGCGCTTGGGAACCCGGTGCTTGCCGGGCTCGCGGCGCTGCGAAGGCCCCAGGGGGAGAGCCGCCCCGTAACCAGGGCCACGCCGGGATCCAGCCCGATATCCGCCTTAGCGGCCCGTGAACCAGCAATCACCAGCATGGCCGAAGGTGAAGCCCGCCTGAAAGTGATCCCATGTGTCACCCAGCAAGGGTGATCCTTTGCCGTTCTGTGCCCTGTCATAGTTACTACTTGAGCAGTGGCCCCAACAGCAGGGACTGGTTGCCGGGCGTTGGTGCCGGTAGGACTGCGGGATTCGGCGTGATTGCACATGCAGGTGGGCTGGTGGCGGAGTGTAACGGGTCCGATCCGGTGATCGGGCCAGGCAGGAGCAAGGGGGTGGTGATGCGGCATGGGGTTGTGCGGCTGATTTCGTGGCGGACGCGCTGGCGCATCTACGAGTACGTGCGCAACAGCCTGTGGATCGTGCCCTTCCTGTGTGTCGCTCTGGCGGTCGCGGCCGGGCTCGCCCTCCCGACTGTCGACGAGCACACCAAGACCACGATCGGGATCGCATTTGGCTCCGATGCGGCCCGCGGGGTGCTGGGTGCCATCGCCGGTGGCATGATCACGTTCACCGGCTTCGTCTTCTCGATCCTGTTGCTCGCGGTCCAGTTCGGCTCGAGCCAATTCTCGCCGCGGATGCTGAGGCGCTTTCTCCGCGATCCGAGCACCAAAACCGCGCTTGGGATCTTCATGGCGACCTTTATCTATGCGCTGACGGTCCTGCGGGTTGTCGGCACCGGTTCGAACAATGCCTTCGTGCCCAACAACTCGGTCTCGGTCGCGCTGATCCTCCTGCTCGTGAGCATGCTCATGTTCCTGCGGCTGATCACCCGCACGACCCAGGGACTGCGGGTCGCGGCCGTGGTTGGCGAACTCGGGCGCGACGCGCGACGGGTCGTTGACCGCGTCTACCCGGACCCCGCTGCAGGGGGGGACGACGAAGAAGCTGACAGCCCGGGGCTCCCCGGGCCTATGCGGACCGTCACCTACAACGGCAGGCCCGGCATTGTGCAGAGCGTCGACTCCAGGAACCTTGCTGAGCGCGCCCGCGGAGCCGGCGCGGTGATCGAGCTGGTGCCCCGGTTCGGGGACCTGATTGCCGAGGGCTCGGCGTTGTTCCGGGTCCGCGGGGACGGCCGGCACGTGATCGACGATAAGTGGCTGCGCGGAACAGTGGCGACCGGTGATGAGAGGACCATGCGGCAGGACCCGGCGTTCGCGTTCCGCCTGCTAGCCGACATATCGGCCAGGGCGCTATCACCCGGCGTGAACGATCCGACCACATCCACGCAAGCGCTGGATCAGATCGAGCTGCTCCTGCGGCAAGTCGGAGGCCGCCATCTGACGCCTGGCGTCGGCAGAGATGCCAGCGGCCTGGTCAGGTTCCGCTACCGGGCCCCCTCCTGGGAGGACTTCCTGAGCCTGGCCATCGACGAGACACGTCACTATGGGGAGGGATCAGTCCAGGTCATGCGCCGCCTCCGGGCGCTGCTAGATGACCTGCGCGAATCCGTCCCCGAGTTCAGGCGCCCCCCGGTCGACGCGGAACTCGCCCTGCTGGACTCGGCCGCCACCCGCGTGTTCAGCGATCGCAGCGACCAGCTCGCCGCAGCGGCCAGCGACCGCCAGGGCCTGGGAGCGACCGAGGTAGCCGGTCACCCGCCGCCCTGGCCCGCCGCGGCCAGCGGCCGACCGGGTGGATGAACCATCTCTCCCGCAGTCGGCCCCAGATGCCCAGCCATCCAGTTACAGCCATTCATGACGATTCCCGCCGTGTCATGTCATCACAGCTATGCGGGTGCTGTCGGCCTATGGGGCAGTTGTCGGCTGCGTAATGCCATGGTCTGGGTGCCTCAGCTTATGAACGCCGAGAGGCCACCGGCCGCGCAATTAGGCGCCTCGGGCACGTCAAGCGCGGCGAAGGCTCGTAACGGATCGTGACGCACATGTTGAATCGCCTCCCGAGGTGATCAGGCGCGCTGCCGAGCGCCGGCTTTGTGCGCTGGGGAGTTGCGCCGCGGGCGCCGACCGGGTCGCGGCCATCCTGCGCGCCCAGCTCAGGCACCATGAAGCCGACGGCGAGCACTAGCGGGCCAGACCGCTGATCGGCAGGCATGTGCCGATTCCGCGCGGGCTTAAGGCTGCACGGCGCGCGGGGTGGATCGGCGGACTGGACGGGCGGATGTTCAGGTACGGATTGAACGCAGGATCATTTCGCTGTATTGCAAGAAGTCACGCTATCTGACGAGCTAGCATAATCTCTTATTCTCGCAGGTCAACAGGCTGTAGCGACATCGATCGAGGCTCTCTGCTGTGATCGGATACTGGTGGGAGCCAAGGCGGGAGCCAAAAGGTTGATCTTTGCCCTGCGGAAGGCGACAGGGTAGGCGTTTGGGGGCCGCACACGGCGTATCGCTAGTCAGCCACGCTATGTGATCATCGAAGCCCAGCAGTCAGTGCCAGATCGATGCTCCTATGTTTGTCATCCCTGAAGGAGCGGGGCCGTGTCAAGGTGGGTTTTGAGGGGTTTGGAGGACTGGCTGGGCGTGCGTGACTGGCGGCGCCCCACCGCCAAGATCGCCCATCCCCGGCTGGCCAGGGCCGGCCCATCTGTGCCACCCGTCCCCGGCCGCCCCGTCCGCGCGCGGGCGCAAGCTTGACAGCCATTAGGATAACCGCTATTTATATGGCTAGCCGTTAGGGGCTGAAGAGAGGCGGGAGCCGTGCAGCAGGAAGTGGTGCTGGCGATGCTGGCCAAGGAGCCGTCGCACGGCTACCAGCTCCGCGCACGGCTGCAGCAGGCACTCGGGCCGGCCGGGGACGCGATGAACGCCGGGCAGATCTACGTCACCCTGTCGCGGCTGGAGAAGGCGGGCCTGGTGACCTGCGAGCGGGCGGCCGGCCTGCCGGACCGGCCGGACCGCAAGGTGCACGCGCTGACCGCGGCCGGCCAGCAGCGGGTCACCGCCTGGATCGCGGACGTGAGCTGGCCCGGCCCGGGACTGGCGGAGTTTCATCTCAAGCTGATCGCGGCCGCGGCGGCCGGGCTCGCCGACCCGCTGGCGATCATCGATGCGCAGCGCCGGGAACTGCTGCGCCGGCTGCGGGATGCCCAGCGCGCGGCGATGGCCGCGCCGGATCGCTCGGACGCGGCGCTGCTGCTGGAGGGCATCGCGCTCCGGCTTCAGGCGGACCTGCGCTGGCTGGAGGCGTGCGAGCGGAACTGGACCGGCTGGAAGGACCGACCATGAAGGACATAGAAGGCACCTGGGTGCTGCGCGCCCGCGGGCTGCGCAAGGACTACGGCAGGGAGGCGAGCCTGGTCCGCGCGGTGGACGGGGTGGACCTGGACGTCGCGCCGGGCGAGACGCTGGCGGTGATGGGGCCGAGCGGGTGCGGGAAGTCGACGCTGCTGCACCTGCTTGGCGGGCTGGACCGCCCCACGGCCGGGGAGATCTGGCTGGCCGGGCAGCGCGTGGACCGGCTCACCGAAAGGGCGCTGGCCCGGATGCGGCGTGACGCTGTCGGGTTCGTGTTCCAGGCCTTTCACCTGATAGACGAGCTGACCGCGGTGGAGAACGTCGAGCTGCCCGCGCTGCTGGCCGGGCGCTCGCCGCGCGCAGCCCGGCGGCTGGCCGCCGGGCTGCTGGAACGGGTCGGGCTGGCCGACCGCGCCACGTTCCTGCCCGCCGCGCTGTCCGGGGGCCAGCGGCAGCGGGTTGCCATCGCCCGGGCACTCGCCAACGAGCCCGTAGTGGTCATGGCCGACGAGCCGACCGGCAACCTCGACAGCGCGGCGACCTTGGAGCTGCTCCGCCTCTTCGAGAGCCTGCACACGGCCGGGCAGACCCTGATCATCGTCACCCACGACTCCCGGATCGCGGCCACCGCCGACCGGATGATCTCGATGCGCGACGGGGCCTTCGTCGACGAGGCGAGGCTCACGGGCGGTACCAGGGGGAACCTCGCTGACATCGCCGGGCTGGGAGGCTGACCGATGGGAAAGGTCCTCCTCATCTGCCGCCTCGCGGTCAAGGACATCCGTCACCGGCCAGCCCAGGCGGTCCTCCTGCTGCTCGCGATAGCGACAGGGGCAGCGACGCTGACGCTCGGGCTCGCGCTCCGGGGCCCGACGGACACCCCGTACGCGAGGACCCGGGCGGCGACGAACGGGCCGGACGTCGTGGCGACGGTCTTCCCGGGCGGCTCGAATGCCCCTGGGTCGGCAACGTCGGTCGGCCCAGGCGGTTCGGGCGGCCCGAGTGGCTCCGGGTCGGCCGATGCGGGCGGGCTGGTGGTCCTCGAGCACGCCTCGGGCGTGGCCGCGCACAGCGGGCCGTTCCCCGTGACGTGGGCGCTGCTCCGGATGGGGCATACGACGGCAGGTGCCGAGGTGGAAGGGCGGAGCACTGCGCCCTCGTCCGTCGACCGGCCAAGGCTGTTGCAGGGCGCCTGGATCCGGCCCGGCGGGGTGGTGGTCGAGGCAGCGCACTGCGGGGGGTCGACGGCGTTACCAGTGCCGAAGAACAGGACCGCGAAACCTGGTTTGTGACCGGAACTCCCTCCGGCAAGGCATTGACCCAGGCAGCCGCCCAGGTGGTGGACGGCCTAGCCGACCGGGCACGTGCCCACATGAGCCTCTAGGTGAGGGCCGCTGCAAGGGCGCTGTCTGGCCTGCACGTGGCCGACGCTAACAGCGAGATCAACTGCGCGCTACCGGCGGCATGTGCGGTCGATTCCCCGACCGCGGGCAGCCATCCGCTGCGGCGCAGGTTCGGATCGAGCGCCGCATGATGGCGCCTCGATGCGGCAGGATCGTTGACGTGGCGTCGTCGAATTGGCTTGACCGTTACCGCGAGGGGCAGCGCGATCATGTTTGGCACGAGTTGCGTCAACTCGGCAGCACGGTCCGGGAGTCCGGCCTTTTCGAGGAGGCGCAGCTCGTCTGCGACGAGATGGCCCGACGGGCGCGTCAGAACGTCGAGGTGATCGTCGAACGACTCTCGAGTGAGGGGTACCGCTTTCACTCGAACGACGATGCGCAGACCCTACGACGCCCCACGTCCCGCCGACGGTCGCGGCGGGAGAGCATGCAGATTGGCTGGAGGAAAGCTTCGGCCCCGTGCCCACGACCTTCTTTCGTGGGTGCGGCTAGTTGGAGACGTCTGGCTGGTCGGCACGCACCCGCAGTGGGCCACGTCGGCATCGGCTGACCCGCTGGTGATCGAGCTAGAGGGTCCGTGCTACGCCAACGCGTCGATCCGCAACTACTTCGAAGGAGAGCTCGAAGCGTGGCGCGAAGACCGGGGCTAGAGTCGGAGGCCGGCCCGTTCGTCCTACCGCTTGCGCCGGACAGGCTCCATAAGGAGAACGTCAGCGGCGGCCCGCCTTACGGCATCATCCTCCCAGACGCCTGCGTCGACGGGCTGTTCATCGGCGAGACGACGATGCCCTTTGTGTCCTACCTCAACCGGGTCTTCCGCAACGGCGGGTTCCCCTGGCCCACGGCCTCTGATAGCCAGTGGCGGGTGAAGCAGGCCCTCGCCAAGGACCTCCTGCCCCTCTGACGCGTTCATTGGGCAACGCGCGACTCCGGAGCCAATGCGCACTCGTCGGCATGTGTGGTAGCTGGACTGGCCCCGGAAACCACCATCGAGTGCTTGCTGTCCACGCCGTGGTCCCGCAGATTCCAGGGCGACCAAGGCGCGCGTGTCACCATCGACTGCCAGCCTAATGTCCGCAGCACCCGCAGTGACGGCGGCCGGTTCTCCGCGGATCATTGCCGCGCGCAGCGTGCGACGCTGGCGATCGCAGAACCTGCGATCTCCGGACCGATGACCTCTTGCACATCGTCAAAGCCCTACCCCGCACACACCAATGGACCATGTTCACGTTCGTGCAGGTCAGCAAGCCGACAGCGGCCGGGTATGCCCCCACAATGCCCCTCAGGGGCAGGTATGGTCACCGATGTCACGTTCGAATTATATTCATGACCTTGGTGGAGCTAAGGAGATTCGAACTCTGACCTCTTGCATGCCATTCCTGGAGGAACCGTCTGGAGACGTCCGATTAGATCGGAGACCCGCAGGTCGGAAGGGATGCCCCGTCTGACCATGCCCGGCTGGGTCCGAAGCCGTCTGCGTGCGTAGTCACTTGAATAGTCACTGGCTTTGCGGACCTCCCCGGCAAGATATGAGGCTCATTTCGAACAGGATCAGCAGCGCCTTCATGAGCATAGAGACCATCGACGCGCTGCAGCGACCGCCCCAAGGACCGAGCCGCATGTAGGCACTCTTCCAGCTGTGAACATGCAGCCGCCCATCGCGGCGATAGACCGACGGCACGCGCGGCGCCCGCCCCGAAGAGCGGGCGGGTCTAGGCCCTCTCGACGCAACATCGTTTGACGGCGCAACAACGAAGGTGCCTCCTCCCTGCCCCTGCCGGGTCTCGACCTGACCCTCAGACTGCAGCACCTGCACAGCCGCCTGAATTGTGGCCCTGTCCGCACCGAACATCGTGTCAGCTCCCACTCCGGAGGTAGGACACGCCCAGTTACGAGCAGGCCGGGCATGATCTCCCGACGAAGCTGCTCCCGCGACATAGGGTGCGCCCTGGTCCGCTCCCTACGAGAAAACCGCCCGGCGAGTAGCCATAGCGGCGGGGCTTCCTTGACCCCTCCTTCGACTCAAATCCCGCCACACCGACGTGAACCTCCACCCACCCCTGCTGCAGGCGCCCATCGATGCCCAGCCGCTCCCAGTTCGGGTCCCGCAACCTGGGCGACCTTAAAGCCGCCGGTCCAGATGAGTACACCACCGCTCACGTCTCCCACGGCCCGCTTGATCCCAGGTCGTCAGATGGACATCAAAGCACGGAGATGCTTCTCACGTCGGCGCTGCGCGCAATGGCAGCCCGCAGATGCGGCTGCTTGCTTCTGCTGAGCCCGATAAGGAGCGTCGCGACACCTTCGCTGTTCACTGGCGTGACCCGCCAGTGTAGATCTAGAACGTTCGCGCCACGGCTCCGGATAACCGACAGAAGCCGGGCGAGCGCATGCGTTGTTGGTGTCATAAGAACTGCCAATCTTATGGTGTCATCCTCCAAAACTGCCGGGCTGAAGGCGCCTCGCCCGGTCATTTGCCGCTCGGCAACCAGAGGCCACGCAGTCGCCCTACCTCGCTCATCCGCTTATCGGCCTGCCGGTCAGCAGCCTGGCCAGGCGGTATCCCTTCCTCATCTGCGAGAGCGAAGATGAGCTGGGTGGTATCGAAGATCTGGCTTGCCCGCGCACGTGCCCGTGGTTCGGAATAGCCGTCAATCTCGTCGGCGACCTGGATCAGGCCACCGGCATTGACGACATAGTCCGGTGCGTAGAGGATGCCACGGTCATGCAGAAGCTTGTCAACGCCAGGGTGGGCAAGCTGGTTGTTCGCAGCACCGCAGACGACCTGAGCCTGCAGGGCCGACACGGTCTGATCGTTGAGTGCAGCGCCAAGCGCGCAGGGCGCGAACACGTCCATTGCCAGCGCCGACAGTTCGTCGGCTGTGGCTGTTTCGACTTCTGGGTGCTGGGCGCGCACATAGTCGATCGCGGTGCCATCGACGTCAGCCACGATCACCGAAGCTCCCTCGGCGAGCAGATGCTCGATCAGCCGCCGCCCCACCTTGCCCACTCCGCTGACACCTACGCGCCGACCATGCAGATGCGGGGTCCCCCACACCCACTCCGCGGCGGCCCGCATGCCCTGCATCACGCCGTACGCGGTGAGCACGGCTGAGTCCCCCGCACCGCCGTACGCGACCGTGCGGCCGGTCACGAACCGGCATTCACGCGCAATGACATCCATGTCACGGCTGTCGGTACCCACGTCGCACGCGGTGTAGTAGCGGCCGTTCAGGGACTGCACGAAGCGGCCGTAGGCGCGCAGCAGGGCCTCCGTCTTGTCCTGCCGGGGGTCACCGATGAGGACTGCCTTGCCGCCGCCGAGATCTAGACCAGCGCACGCGGCTTTGTAGGCCATGGCGCGTGACAGGTTGAGCACATCCGTAAGGGCGGTGGCCTCATCCGGGAACGGGTAGAAGCGCTGGCCTCCAAGCAGTTCAAATCCACCGAGGAGGATGTCGGGACGTTCTATTGGCCGGCGGGGCTAAACCCGGATGGGTCTGTCGTGTTCCGGCGGGCGACGGAGGAATCGGCCAGGGCGGTGGATGAGATTTGTATGGCGGAGCTGGCAGCACTGGCGAAGAAGGTTGTCGCTGCCGGCTCAAGGGGAGAAAGTGCGATTGCAGCCATGGCGAGGGAAGTTGGACTGCATCAGATCAGGGCTGCCAGTCGTGGGCGGCTTGAGAAGGCAATGCAGGTAGT
>OFHG01000658.1_pt1 | contig 13419 bp, 11 predicted proteins | sample 1521931 | NCBI WGS metagenome assembly OFHG01 (sample SAMEA2468438, study PRJEB22500) | soil metagenome | biome: Glassland; feature: Farmland; material: Clay | place: Australia | collected 2013-01-31 | depth 0.55 m
TCCCGGTGCCGTCCACCATCGACAACGTCGACGTACTTGACGCTCTGCGCCCCGTCCTTCATCCATAATTTCCGGTTCCTCTGACGGCGCTAGTTTTTGAGATGGCCCGTGAGCGCTACGACGACGTGGTGGCGGTAGAACCGGTGGTGTGATGACCGAAGGCGCAACACGTGGTCACTACGATTGGCCCGGGAGGAACGTGTCCGAACTACTCTTCACCGCCTTCAGCAAGCGCGAGGACGCGATCGAGTTAGCCCACAAGGTTGGCAAGGGACTCAGTGACGAGGGTGTTGCGTCCGAGCTGCATCTCTTGGACCGCGACCCCTTGCCGACACTGGACGACCGATCGTTGGTCGTGAGCCTGGGCGGCGACGGTACCTTCCTGAAGGCGGCCCGCTTGGCGCATCTGTTTGACGCTCGGGTCCTCGCGGTCAACCTGCGCGGGCCGTTCAACGGCACCCAGGCGGTGATCCCGCACCTGAGAAATCGCGGCGGCGGCGCGAGGCAGGTTATGTCCGTGGCAAAGGCCAGGCATCAGAGTGATTAGCGGCGTAAGCATCAAACTTGCCGGGCGAAGCCATATTTGATATACACCCCGGCACGTCCTGTGGCGCTACGCTAGCGGCGGTCTCGCCCCGCTAGAATCCAAGAGGCTCCTTCAGATAATCCCTCCAGAACTGCTGACGCTCTGGGGTGGCCAGCGCAATCGGCTTCATCTCTTCGGCGAGCTGCATGACGGTCAGATTCCCGGCCTGGAAGAGCGGCCAGTCGGGCAGGCCGCTGGCATTGGGGTTTCCGGTCTTGGCGAAGTCTACCCAGTAAGAGGACACCTCGTGCGCCACTTGCCGGTCCACCGGCTGCCAAGGGCGATCGAGGAGCCGCAGGTTGTCGAAAACGTAGGGCAGCTCGGAAGAATGGAACACGCCGAATTCGGAGTGCTGCGGCCAGGGGATCTCGCGGTTGAAGTAGTAAATATAAACTTGCGGGCTGAAACTCGATTGCTGTTTCGCCCATTGGTAGAGCGAGACGCGGGCTCGATCCTGAAGTGCGGTTGCGCGGACCAGCGCGGCTTGCTCGTTGTTCTTCGCCGGATAGAGCTTCTCGCACGTTTGGAGTTCATTTCCGCAAATCTCCTGCAGCGTCTCGTGCAGACTCTTCAGCGTGACGGGCGGCGCGGGGTCGTTGCCGTAGTAGCCGATTCCGATGTCCTCCGCCACCATGCCGTTGATGACCGGAACCTCATGCTCGGGATGCCAGCCGGCGCGGAGCACCCAGCCATCGCGATTAGCCGACCATCGCACTCCCTGTGAAGCCTGGGTGATCTTCTCCGCGGGCAAGGCGCGCAGTTGCCGCAGCGATTTTGCGCCGAGCTTTTCCGCAAACTCTTCGCCTGCCTTTTCGGCGGCGGCGAGCGTCCCCTGGCCGGTGATGCCCGGATAGGGAATAACGGCCGGGCCGCTCATGATGATGGCCCGCTCAAACAGGCCGCGGGCGAGCGGCGATTGCGTCAGCATCCAGACGCTGGCCGCTCCGGCGGACTGGCCGAAGATGGTCACCTGGTCCGGATCGCCGCCGAAAGCTCGGATGTTCCGGCGCACCCAGCGCAGCGCGGCGATCTGATCCAGCAGGGCATAGTTGCCGGAAGAATGATGCGGCGATTCCCGGGTCAGCGCGGGATAAGCGAAAAAGCCGAACGGCCCGACGCGGTAGTTAAAGTTCACCACCACCACGCCTTTGTGGGCCAGCGCCGCGCCGTCATAGATTTCCACGCTTCCGGCGCCACTGGTGAACCCGCCGCCGTAAATCCAAACCATCACCGGCAGCGGTTTCTCGGGACGCTTCGCAGTGGTCCAGATGTTCAGGAAGAGGCAGTCTTCGCTAGGCTGGAGCTTGGAAAGAAAGACTCGCGTCCAGGGTCCCAGCCGCTCGGGGGAAGGCGGTTGCATGCAAGGCGCGCCGAAAGCATCGGCCTTGCGCACCCCTTTCCACGCCGCGGCGGGCTGTGGCGGCTGCCAGCGAAGTTTTGCCACGGGCGGGGCGGCAAACGGGATGCCCTCATAAACCTCCACCCCGTCGCTTAAAGTCTTCCCGGAAACCTCACCGCTCGCGGTGCGGACCGCACGGGTCTGAGCCGCCACCATCGCAGGAAAACAGAACAAAAACGCCAGCAAGCTGCCGTTTAGCACCAGATTAATTTTCTGTGGATATGATTTTTTCAAGTTCCGGTCCCTCCTTGGAAGTCTGCGGCGGACGTCGATATCTTCGGCGGGCATTGCATACAATTACAGCAGCCCTTGTCCGAGAATTGAAAAACGTACACGAGAGAATATCACGTCACGGCCTCGGTCGAATCCCGGCACTCAAACTTCGATTCCTTAGCGCTTTCAACGGCAGATTCTGCCAACAAAGGGAGCCGCCACGGAGCCTAAACGAAGCCGCAATAAGGCCGGGCGAAGCCGGCTTGGAACGACGGGTTGGACGTGATTTCCGCCTGGGCGGGTCGCCCGGTCCCGTCTAAGGAGAATCGCTGGCGGCTGCGGGCCGGGGACTGCGGGCATCTTTTTCGTCCGGCGGGGTTGCGGAAACTCCGGCGTGAAGATCGTCGCCGCGGAAATAGAGACCGGGCGAGGCGCGCATTTTCGCCATGGCCGGAAAGACGTTGTCGTAATCGTTGCGCGCGTTCCAAAACATGAATCCGATGCCGCCCTCCCGCCGCGCCACCTTCACCTGTTCGATCACGTAGGCCGGAGAATAATCCGGCGTCCGCCAGCCGAAGGCTTGCAGCCAGGGCCGCAGCACCACCTGCGTATCGGCCGTGATCTCGCGGAAGCGTTTCATGGACTCGCTAATGAAGTGGTCGGGCGCATCGCCGGGCACGTCGTAGCCGTCCATGCCGAAAAAGTGCGAGGGGTAAATCATGGGCGAGAGGACGTCGCAGTAGCGCGCCATCTGCGGGATGTCCTGGCCGGTGTGCGACAAATCCACGGGGCGCTGCCAGGCCATCACGCCGAACACGTCGAGCGAAACCAGCACGCCGGTCGGATGCAGCTCGGCGTAAGCCCGCTTCAGGAACGCGGTGATCACGTCGGAGCGCTGCCATTTGGGATGCTCGCTTTCGAAGGCGAACTGCGCGTCCGCCTGGTCGCCTTCGGCGGGAAAGCGGACGTAGTCGAACTGGATTTCATCCACGCCCGATTTGGCCGCCTGGCGCGCCAGCGCCAGGTTGTAATCCTGCACGGCGGCGAGCGAAGGGTCCACCCAGACCTGCTTGCCGTTTTCGCGCCAGGACTTGCACGTCTTGCGCGAGCGCGGATCGAGCCGCGGCGCGTGCTCAGCCAGGTAGGCGTCGCGGAACAGCGCGATGCGTGCGATGGCGCGCATGCCCTGGCCGTGAATAAAGTGCGCTAGCTTAGGCAGGCTGCGGATGGGATGCGCGCCGGTGCCGGCAGCCAGAGAATTTTTGAAGGGTATGACGACGTTGCCGTCCATGTCTTTCAGGTCAAAGGTCACGGCGTTGCCGCCCGCCGCGCGCCAGCGCCGAATCAAATCGAGACCGTGATCGCTACCGGCCATCCACCCGGTCATGTAAATCCCGCGCACTTCGAAAGTCTTTGGCGTGGGAATCGGATGCTCGACGACGGGCGACTTCAGCAGGCCCGGAATCAATACCTTCTCGCCGGGGTGAAAGTAGGCCTTTTTCGTCCATCCGTTCACCTGATAAATGGCAGCCTCAAGTTCGGGAAGCGTCAGGAACGAAGTGCGCTCAAGGTAAGGCAGTGCGATGGCGTCCAGCCCCTCGCCCTTGGCGACGACGTGGACCGCGCAATCCGCGCAGGCCGGTGCACCAGCTTTTGTAGGTGTCGCGGCCGCTTTCGCAGGTGGCGGAGCAGACTTCGCACGTGGTTGAGTGGCAGCAGCGGGTTTCTTCTCCTGCGCGGCGAGAGGAAGAGCAAGAATCAGCAGCGAGCTTGCCAGAATCCCGACGCTGCGGCGGCGGCCAAGAATGTTGGACATCAGAATAGGTTCCCTTCGTTACCTCTGTTTTCGACAGCTTTCGGTCAATCAGTTACGCCTTTTGCGTCCCGTTCTCTTCCGAGAAGCCTTGCGCCCTGCGGCGTGGCGAGGTCGCGGCTGGCAGCGCGGACAGAAGTGGCTGGAACGCCCGCCCACGACAATACGCCGAATCGGTGTGCGGCAGCGCGCGCAAAGCTTGCCGTCGCGCTGGTAAACCTTCAACCGCATGGCGAAGTTGCCGGGTCGCCCTTCGAGATCAATATAGTCCCGGAAGCTTGTACCCTGCAAGTTGACGGCGCGGTCGAGGACGCGGCGCACGGCGCGATAGAGTCGCCGCGCGGCTTCGCAAGAAATGTGCCCGGGTTGCGCCAGCGGATGGAGGCGCGCCACAAAAAGCGCTTCATCGGCATAGATGTTGCCGAGTCCGGCGAGCATCTGCTGGTTCATCAGCCAGCTCTTGAGGGCGCCGCGCCTGCCGTGCATCGAGCGCAGGAAATCCTCTTCCGAGATTGCTTGCGCGTCCGGCCCCAGCGTGCCCAGAATCTCTGCGATCGCGGCACGCTCCAGAACGCGCAGGTTGCCGAAGCGGCGCGGATCGCGGAATCGCAGTTCTTCGCGCCCGTCATCGAGCGGCATGCGCACGTGCGTGTGCGGCTCCATCGGAGCCTCGCGCGGTTCCAGAGTGACCTGCCCGGTCATGCCCAGACGAACCATCAGGAACTTTGGCTCGCCGCCACAACCGTCGAGTTCGAGAACCAGGACTTTCCCCTTACGTCGGACCGCAACTATGGTCCGCCCGGAAGTCTGCCGCACAAATTCCTCCGGCGAACCTTTGATGATGCCCGGGTGGCGGACTTCCACCTCGCAGATTCGCCGGCCCATCGCATGCTGGCGCAGTCCCCGCGCGACGGTTTCAACTTCGGGAAGTTCAGGCATCCTCAGGATAACAAGCAACGAGCGATGAACACCAGCATTGAAGGGGAGAGGTTGTCAGTTGTCAGTTGTCAGTTGTCAGTTGTCAGTTGATCCCAGATTGCGAAAATCGTCGCCTCGGCCCATCGCCAACGGCAAATTGTAACCGGAAAGAGCCCCGCGGACAACTGAGGACGGGCCGAGGCCTCACACCGCTACCTTGATATCATCATTCTCGACTTGAACCTCGTAGCGTTTGACTTTTAATGACGCGTCGCCGATGTTTTCGCCCGTGCGCACGTTGTACTCCCACATGTGCCAGGGGCAGGTGACGACCTCGCCCTCGAGCATTCCCTCGCCCAGTGGACCGCCCTGGTGCAGGCAGGTGTTGTCGAGCGCAAAGACGGTCCCGTCCACGTTGAACAGCGCGATCGTCGTTCCCGCCACCTCGACCGCTTTCGCCGAGCCAGGCGCGAGGTCCGCCAGGCTGGCCACCTTCACAAATTCCGACATCGTCTGCCTCCGTCGCTGGAAAGTACAACCGGGCTTCCGGCCCCCGGGCCGCGCCGCGATTGATTGCCTGTAAAGGGGATGTGCCTAAGCGATCCGAACCAGTTCGGGCGTTCCCGCCTTGCCGATGCGAATGCTCTTCTTGAATTCTTCAATCATGCTCTCGTCCAGGCGCACGTCAGTCGGCCGGCGGAATTTCGGGTCAATGCTCATGCCGTCTATTTTCTCCTGCAATCGCAGCAGCGCGTAAAAGAGATTTTCCGGCCGCGGCGGGCATCCGACCACGTAAACGTCCACGGGAACAATCTTGTCCACGCCCTGGAGTACCGCGTAGGTGTTGAACGGCCCGCCGACGCTCGAGCACGCACCCATGGAGATGCACCATTTGGGATCGGGCATCTGCTCCCAAATGCGCTGGATCGCGGGCGCCATCTTCAGCGTGACGGTGCCGGAAACAATCATCAGATCCGCCTGGCGCGGGCTGGGACGGAAGACTTCCGCGCCGAAGCGCGCCATGTCGAAGCGCGACGTGGTGGAAGCAATCATTTCGATGGCGCAGCAAGCCAGGCCGAACGTCAGCGGCCACAGAGACGACTTGCGCGCCCAGTTGAAAACGCGGTCCACCGATTCGATGATAAAAGGTTCGTCGTGCTTGTTGGCAAAGGACCCCATAAACCGCCTCTCGGGCGATGCTCCCCTGAAGTTCGCGCAGGCCTGTGTCTGGCCCCGATCGAGGATTCTATTATACTCCCGGGAGTCGCACAGAAGAAAATGAAGGCGATAGCCTGCCGGGCACGAAGTCCGCTCGCAGCCGCGTCACTGCGAACCAGGGATGAGAGCTCGAACACGCTCGGCTCCGGCCTGATCGCCCGCTGCTTCCAGCGCTCGCGCCTCAGCCCCGTACGCTTCGATGTAAGACGGGTCAACCGTGCGGGCGGCTTCAAATTGTTCCGCCGCTTGCCGGTACTTACCCTGCTTCATCAGGCACGTTCCCAGATAAAAGCGGCCGATGAGATCCTGGGGATCTCGCCGCACAGCCTGCTCGAAAGTCTCCGCCGCGTGGGCGTAATCGCCGTCCGTGAAGTAGAGCGCGCCCAGACTGTGGTAGGCCGAACTCATCTGGGGCCAAAAGCGGATCGCTTTCTCAAAATACTTCTTTGCCTCTTCCCGATGGCCTTTCGCGAGCGCGATATTTCCCAGCCCCACGTAAGCGTTGTAGTTGAGGTTGAAAACGGGGCGAAAGCTGGCGTTGTTCAGACGCAAGGCCGTCTCAAATTCGCGGGCGGCGCCGTCCAAATCGCCTTCTCGATACTGGAGATTCCACGCCCGGTCTATGTGCACAAACGGAGAATCGGGCGCTTGCCGGGCGGCATACTTCATCAAAGTCTGATTGTCGCGCCAGTGCGGAATGGCTCGCACTGTTTGCGTGCCCCAGATCAGGATCACCAACGCGACCGCCGGCAAAGCGTACCGGTAAACGGCCGTGGCGCTCACGCGCCGCGGAAGCCATGTGACGGCAAGATAAGCGATCGCCAAGCAAAGGCCTACGGAAGGAATGAAAGAGAAACGGTCGCCCACCAGAGGCCAGCTCAACTGGCGATAATCCAGGCACGGAGTAAGTGCCAGCGGCCACCACAAAATCAGGAAGCCCAGCACGCGCTCGCGTTTGCGAAGCCACAGCGCCGCCCAAGCCACCAGCAAAACGGCCCAAGGCCAGGGAGAACGAAGGCTCGCGGCGGGATTGAATTCGCGGAATCCGGTCAGGTGAACGGGCCAGAAAAACAATTGCGTGTTGCGGCCCAGCAAAGCCACGGCGGTCGAGACGACGACCATCGTCACATCCCACGGCCTGCCGGAGGGCGCCAGACGTCCTACCGCAGCGTGTCGAATCGCCACGTAAGCGACCAGCACCACCAGATACGGCGCGTAGCGAATCGCCCGCTTGAGCCAGGATTCTTCCTGTGGAAAGAAGAACACCCAGGCCGCGAGAACCAGGGGGAAACTCAGCGCCATTTCCTTGAAATTGAGCGCGACAAAGAAGAACAGCGCGGAGAGCAGGTGAGCCGGCCAGCGGCCGTCGGTTTTCTTTTCAGCGCGCAGAAAGAACCAGAAACCCAGCACGTAGAACAATCCCGCGCCCGCATCGGGCAGGGCGGAGATCCACGCCACGGGTTCAACGTGCAGCGGATGCAGCGTCCACAGCAAGGCCCCCAGGAATGCCGCCAAGTTACTCTGGAGCAATTCCCTCCCCAGGCGATAAACCGCCCAAACCGCCGCCGCGTAGATAACCAACTGGAGCAGGTGAAAGACAGCAGGGTCAGCTCCCGCAACGCGATAGACGGCCCAGTATCCCAGTTCCTGCAAGGGACGGTAGTAGTCGCCGCCCAGTCCGGCAAAGGACCACACGGATCCGGTCAGAATCTGTTTCCAAAGGAGCGGGTTGCGGATAAAAGGATTGTGAAGGGTTTGGGGAACGTCATCGTAAACAAAGCCATTGGCCAGCGTGCCTCCAAACACGGAGAAGGCCGCCAGCACCAACAGGGCGCCGGCGGCAAAGCGATGGCTCTGGAACCAATGCTCCCAGCGTTCAAGCAATCCCGGACTCCCCACTCAATGCAAGTCGCTTGCGGGCTTGATGCCGTGAACCAGCAGCGCGCCTTCGCTCTTGAATGCGCGCATCTGGTCTGCGTTGCGAAACCAGCGACCAGTATAAACCTCGGGAGTGGGTGAGTCATCGGGGATGCGCCGGTGCTCGACAGAGGTGAAACCTGACTGACGGAAAAGCCCCGCCCATTCGTCGGCCCAAAGGAGGTGGGAGGGAATCTTGTATTCTTTGCCCCACTGATGGCAATGAACGTTGTCGCGATAGTAGTTGATCAGAATCCAGGCGGAGCCGCCGGGCGCGAGAACGCGAAAGATTTCCTGAATGCCCCGCGCCGGGTCCGGCCAATAGTAGGAAGACTCAACCGAAATGACCTTGGTGAAAACGTCGTCTTCGGAGGGAATCTGGTCCACTCCGCCGACCAGAAAGGAGAGGCTGGCGAAGTTGGTGCTCGCGGCGCGAGCCCGCTCAATCATCTCGTCGGAAACATCGAGCCCTACAACTTTGCTTTCGCGAAGCTCAGAAGCCAGCATCCGGCAAAGCCACCCGGCGCCGCAACCGACGTCCAGCACCGTCTCGCGCTCGCCCAGGTTCATCAGCGGAAGCATGGGCAGCACGATGGGAAGATGGTGCGATTCCATCTCCTCGCCCTGCCCCGCCGCGGCCCAGCGGTTGAATTCCCGGCGGACTTCTTCGGTGCGTGAAGGGTCAGTCATTGGACATTCGCCCGGCATCGGGTTACCGGGCGATGTGTTGGCCTTTTAGATTTTGCTGATAGCTAACGCTCGACCTTGCTGAGCAGCTCGACGAATTTCTGCTCGCGGTCGATCTGGGTCAGGCCCAGGTGTTTTTCCATCACCTGCGTGGTGTTCATGGAGCAGAATTTGGGGCCGCACATGGCGCAGAACTTGGCGTCCTTGTAGTAATCGTCGGCCAGAGTTTCGTCATGCATGGCACGCGCGCCCTCGGGGTCGAGCGATAGCTCGAACTGCTTGTTCCAATCGAAGAGGAACCGAGCGTAACTGAGCGCGTCGTCGCGGTCGCGCGCGCCCGGCCGGTGGCGAGCCACGTCGGCGGCGTGCGCGGCGATTTTGTAGGCAATGATGCCCTGGCGCACGTCGTCCTTGTTGGGCAGGCCCAAATGTTCCTTGGGCGTGACGTAGCAGAGCATGGAAGCGCCGTGCCAGCCGATCATCGCGGCGCCGATGGCGGAAGTGATGTGGTCGTAGCCGGGGGCGATGTCGGTGACCAGCGGGCCCAGCGTGTAGAACGGCGCGCCGTAGCAGAGCTCGATTTCCTTGTCCACCTGCATCTTGATCTGGTCCATGGGAATGTGCCCGGGGCCTTCGATCATTACCTGCACGTCGTATTCCCACGCTTTCTTGGTGAGCTCGCCAAGAACTTTCAATTCCGCGAACTGCGCCTCGTCGCTGGCGTCGGCCAGGCAGCCCGGGCGCAGGCCGTCGCCGAGCGAAAACGAAACGTCGTACTTCTGGAAGATCTTGCAGATGTCCTCAAAATGCGTGTAGAGGAAATTCTCTTTGTCGTTCTCGACGCTCCACTGCGCCAACAGCGCGCCGCCGCGGCTGACGATGCCGGTGATGCGATGCCGGGTGAGCGGGATGAATTCGCGCAGCACGCCGGCGTGAATGGTCATGTAATCCACGCCTTGCGCGGCCTGCTCTTCGATCACTTCCAGCATCAACTCCGGCGTCAGGTCGCGAATCTGCTTGACGCGCGAGATGGCTTCGTAGATCGGCACGGTGCCGAGCGGCACGGGGCTATGGCGCAGGTTGGATTCGCGGATTTCGTGGATGTCGCCGCCGGTCGAAAGGTCCATCACCGTATCGGCGCCGTAGTGGACGGAGACGTGCAGTTTCTCCAGCTCCTCTTCGAGGTTGGAGGTGGTGGCCGAGTTTCCGATGTTGGAATTGATCTTGCACTTTGCGGCGATGCCGATGGCCATCGGCTCCAGTTCCACGTGCCGGATGTTGGCGGGGATGATCATCCGCCCGCAGGCGACCTCGTCCCGCACCAGCTCGGGGGAGAGGTTTTCGCGCTTGGCGACGAATTCCATCTCCTCGGTGATGATGCCCTGGCGCGCGTAGTGCATCTGGGTCACGACCGGCCCCGTGCGTTTGCGTACCCATTCGCTGCGAATCGGAGGCAACATAAGATTCTCCTCTGGGAGTTTTCCCTGATTATCCAGAATTTCAGTTTACATCCCGGACAGGCATTCCGCAAGCCGTAGACGGGCTTGGCGAGGGCTTCTTCAGCCATCCGCCTTCGACAGATTCGACGGTACGGGCTACGAAGCGGCGAGCGCGCGGGCAAGCTCCTCGGGGTCGCTGGTCGGCGGTTGGCACGATGTGCCGACGCACACCAGCGCCAGCGGCCTGCCGTCATAGGGAACGTGAGGCAGTGTGGCCGCGAGCCCAGCCGGGAGGTCGCGCGATTTCAGAACGGTTGGGTCGAAATTGAAGACGCGCTTGCCGGCGCGGGGCGCTTGGTAGGCTGCTCGCAAAAGCGTTTTCGCAGATTCGTCGCCCTTCTGTCCGATCACGACAACTTCGACCGGCGCCCGCAGATGATTGACGAGCGCCAGCGCGTAAGTCGCTGCGTACAGACCGAACTCCGCCGCCTTGGGAGCGAAGAGGTCGAGCGTTGCCTGCGCCTTTTCACGGAAATCCGACCTCTCCTCCAGCGTCGCCAGACGATCCAGGACGCTTGCGGCCACAGAATTTCCCGCCGGCGTGGGCGAATCCTGGAACGCCTTGCGGGTTTGGGTCAGACTTCCCTGCCGACCCTCGAGGTCTTTGGCGGAATCAAGAAACCCGCCGGCTGAATCGTCCCAGAATCGCCGCACCGTGGTTTCCATCAACTCCAGAGCGCGGTCGAAGTACGCGCGTTTCCCCGTCACCTCATAAGCGTCGAGCCCCGCCGCAGCGATGAAGACCTGATCGTCGAGCAATCCCTCGATGCGCGCCTGGCCGTTCACCAGGCCGTGGTACATGCCTTTGGCGGGGTCGTAAGCCTTGGCGAGCATCAGGTCGAGGGCTTCGAGCGCGCTCGCGAGCGCCGCCGGGTGATTCAACGCCTTGTGCGCTTCCAGCAACGCCGAAATCATCATGCCGTTCCAGCCGGCGTAGAGCGTGGTGTCCACAAACGGCGTGGGGCGCTTCAGGCGCGCCGCGTACATTTTGGACTTGGCGCGGCCGAGAATTTGCGGAACTTCCTCCGGAGCGACCCTGACGCGCGCGGCGATGGCCTCGAAGGGCTGGTCAACGAAGAGGACGTTTTTGGCGGGATTGTGGTGCATCTCGCCCTGCGGCTCGACGTGATAGCGTTCGGCGACGACCTCCGCCTCGGTCTCATCGAGGACGCTCTTCACCTCATCGAGCGTCCAGGTGAAATAATCGCCGTCGTCCTCGAGGCTCGCGTCCGCATCCTGGCTGGCGTAGAACCCGCCTCCCGGCGCGGTCAGGACGCTCTCGACGAAGGCCAGGATGCCGAGCGCGATTTCCTTGAAGAATTCGTTGCGCGTGACTTGATACGTGCGCAGGTAATTCGCCAGCAGGCCCGCGTTGTCGTAGGACATCTTCTCGAAGTGCGGAACGATCCAGCGCTCATCCACCGAATAACGGTGAAAGCCGCCGCCGATCTGGTCGTAAACGCCGCCGCGCCCCATGCCGTCGAGCGTGGTGTTCACCACGGAAAGCAGCCACGCCTGCTTGCTCTCGAGGTAGGCGTCGAGCAGCAGGTCCATCGCGCCGGGATGCGGGAACTTGGGCTGGCTGCCGAAGCCGCCGTGTTGAGGATCGAACATACGCCCGATGTCCGCGATAATGGCATCCACCAGCTTGCGGTCGGCGCCGCCTTCGCCCTTTTGAAATGTTTCGGCGCCGGCCAGCGCCTGCGCGATCTGCTCGGCGCTGGCGTGGATTTCCGATTGATGCGTTTTGTAGTTCTGCGCGATGGAAGAAAGCACGCGTTTCATGCCCGGGCGGCCGAAGTTGTCGTCGGGCGGGAAATAGGTGCCGCCGTAGAAGGGCTTCCCCGCCGTCGTCAGGAAGGCGGTCAGGGGCCAGCCGCCCTGCCCGGTGAGGGCGCTGACGGCAAGCTGGTAGCGGGCGTCAATATCGGGCCGCTCGTCGCGGTCCACCTTGACGGGAACGTAATGCTCGTTGATGAGGCGGGCGATTTCCTCGTTCTCGTAACTTTCGCGGTCCATCACGTGGCACCAGTGGCACCACACCGCGCCGATATCGAGCAGGATGGGCTTGTCCTCGCGCCGCGCCTTCTCAAACGCCGCATCGCCCCATTCGTGCCAGTGGACGGGCTGGTGCGCGGCGCCGCGCAGGTAGGCGCTCGCGGCGTTTCGGAGGGAGTTTGAGGATTCCGCCTGGGCCATGAGGCCTCGTAGAGATGATCGGAAAGGAAGAATCCGAACGGCGTGCCGGCTGGCGTCTAGTGGATGCGCGAGCGGTCCGGCGGTTCATCCGGCAAAATGCCGTCAATCAACTTTCGTCCCGCGAAGCCCTCGTGAATGCGGTGCCAGTATTCGATGCGTTCTTCACCCAGCTTCCAGCACAAGTAAGCTTCTTCGCCCTCGACGATGGCGGGAAAATCCACCAGGCCCACATCGAGGTCCTTGATCAGGCAGCCGGTTTCGGCAACTTTCGAGATCGACTCCTTCAGTTGCTCTGCCAGCTCGTTGCGCTGGAGCCTGAGCTGGGCCAATTTCTTGCGGGGAGGAATCGAACCGCCCAGAACCATGATTTCTGCCGAGGCGCGCGAAAGCTCCTCGTCCAGCTTGTCCATCGCGCGCTTCTGCTCGCGGGCCTGTTCGAGGTGCGGCGCGATGTAAAGCAGAAGGTCCTGAGCTTCGTGAAGCGTGAAGTATTTCGCGGCCATGCGGAGCAACCTAATTCCCGGCCACAGACCGTGCCGCCGGGTGTCCTCAATTAAAGGTCGAAAGCCACGCCCTCTTCCGCGCTTGCGATCTTACTTCCAGTTTACTTGAGTTTTCCGGCAGCGTCGAGGGCCTTCATCCGCCCAGGACAATCATTTCGAGTTTCTTGTGTGACTTGGCCTCATAACCCTGGGCGGAGTTCATCGCTTCCAGCCGTTCCTCGGAATAGCGGTCGGTCCGATTTCGCCAGAGGGCCGAGATGAACTCTCTCAAACTCTCGTCGGATGCGCCCGAGCGGATCATCGTCTTAAGGTCGTGCCCGTCCCGGGAGAACAAACAGGTCACCAGCTTCCCGTCGGCGGTCAGGGGCGCTCGCGTGCAGTCGCCGCAGAAGGGTTCGGTGACGGAAGCGGTCACGGCCACGTCGCCCGCGCCGTCCGCGAAGCGGGAAGCCACCGCGGTCGCGCGT
>OFHG01000659.1_pt1 | contig 13414 bp, 9 predicted proteins | sample 1521931 | NCBI WGS metagenome assembly OFHG01 (sample SAMEA2468438, study PRJEB22500) | soil metagenome | biome: Glassland; feature: Farmland; material: Clay | place: Australia | collected 2013-01-31 | depth 0.55 m
CAGCTTCCTGCCGATCAGGCCGATCAGCACCATGATCCCGGCCTGGATGCCGCTGATGAGGCCCAGTACCGCCAGCTTGGACGACAGGTAGGACGCGGTGGACAGTCCGGCGGCGCGCTCGCGGCTGTAGATGGCGCGTTCCTTGACCAGTTCCCTGACGGCATTGAATGCCCCGGCGAAACAGGCGCAGATGACGAGGATGAGCAGCAGCGACGTGGCGGCGTTGTTGCTCGGGGGCGGGGTGGCGGCCACGTGGCTCAGGTGCGCGGCCGCCGTGCTGGTCGCGTGACTGGTCGCATGCGCGGAGGCGTGGGCGGACGCGTGGGCGGACGCGTGTGCCTGGCTTGACGGATGAGCCGCCGCCTGCGCGTGCGCGTGGCTCTTCGCATGGCTGGTGCTGTGTTTGGAGCCGTGGGTGGACCCCTTATGTTTAGCGGAATTGGCGGGCGGTTTATGTTTGACGGGTGGCGCCGCACCGGCCGCCGGTCCCAGGCCGTCCTTGGCCGGAATGGCCAGGATGACGCCGCCCAGCACGACGGGAGCGCCTGCCAGCAGGCCCAGGTACACCCGGTCGGAAGCGATCACTGCCAGGTAACGCCTGCACAGCGTGCTGAACTGGGCGAACCGGTTCTTGGTCGGCGGGGCCGCCGAGACCTGGCGGCGCGCCGCCGGCCGCTGCCCGTCAGAGGCCGCGACAACGAACTGGGGGGACCCGGGCGACCGCCGGTACTCCGCCGACCAGTCGCGAGCGGGTTCAGCGTCGAACGCCTGGAAGACCTCTGCCCAGCCCGGCTTCTTGAAATGCTTCAGGCCGTCCTGCGGCGGGCCGAAATAGGCGACCTTTCCGCCCGGCACAAGCACCAGCAGGCGATCGCAGATGTCGAGGTTGGCGACGCTGTGCGTGACCACGATGACCGTGCGGCCGTCCTGGGCCAGCCCTTTCATCATCTCCATGACCGACTTGTCCAGCCCCGGGTCAAGGCCGGAGGTCGGCTCGTCCAGGAAGAGCAGCGACGGCTTGGTCATCAGTTCCAGCGCGACGTTCACCCGCTTCTGCTGCCCTCCCGACAGCCGGTCGGTGCGGGTTTCGGCATGGTTGGTGAGGGAGAGCTCGGCCAGCACCTCGTCGACCCGGCGGTTCCGCTCAGCGGCGCTGGTGTCCCGCGGGAACCTCAATTCCGCCGCATAACGCAGTGCCCGGCGGGCTGTCAGCTGGGTATGGAGGATGTTCTCCTGGGGGACAAGACCGATCCGGTGACGCAGCTCGTCATAGTGCTGGTAGAGATCACGGTCGTCGTAGAGGACGCTGCCGCCGTTGGCAGGCCGCATCCCCGTCAGTGCCCCCAGCAGGGTGGACTTGCCGGCGCCACTGGGGCCGATGATTCCCAGCAGGCAGCGCTCACCGAGCGGGAAGCTTACGTGGTCGAGCAGGACCTTGCCGCTGGGCAGGGTGACGGTCAGGTCGCGGGCGACCAGGGAGACGTCCCCGGTGTCAACGAACTCCTGCAGTTCGGTGCCGGTGAGGCGGAACGTGGATGGCCCGATGCCGACGATGTCGCCTTCGCTCAACGGCGCCGCGGAAACGCGCTGGCCGTTGACGTACGTGCCATTGTGGCTGCCCAGGTCGACGATCTGATACGCGGCGCCCGCCAGGCGCAGCTCGGCGTGATGGCGGGAGACGCTCAGGTCGGAGACGACGATGTCGTTGTCCGGGGCACGGCCGATCCGCAGCGTCTTTGTCGGCAGCTGCCGGATCACGCTGGGTTCGCGGAATCCCCCTGTGGTGACGCCCGCGGCTCCGCCCCCTGGCATGCCGCCAGGCATGCCTCCCACCATGGTGGGGCTCGGCATCGGCGTGGCAACGACGGCGGTTGCCGGCCGCACGTCGGGCCTGCTGGCGGAGCAGGTCATGACCGGCCCGTCGACAGGATGACCGAAACGGATGGTGCGCTCCCCGTGCAGGGCGACCCGGTTCACCCGCTCCGACCCCAGGTACGTGCCGTTGGTACTCCCGCTGTCTTCCAGGACCCAGGAGCCATCCGCATCGCGGAGGACGGCATGCTGCCACGACACCCGGTCATCACTGACGACGATGTCGGACTGCGGGTCCCGGCCAATGGTGTAGGCAGAGCCTGCCTGCAGGGTGCGGTCAGACCCTTCGGTCCGGACGGCGAGCGGGGGGGCCGTCGTTGCTGAAACTGGTTGCTCGGTCGCCATCTGCCAACTGTAGAGCGAATTTGGCCGAAGAAGAATCGGCTGGACCGTCCCGACGCCGGTTCTTTTCCGCACCCGGCGCCTACTAGCCCTTTACCAGCGCTTTAGGGTAACGAAACCATCTCTGTGAGTTGACAGCGGACCGGACGAAGCGCCCATACTGGGTTGGCTCCCGCTGGCCCGGCACTGCTCCCCACGAGCCTTGCCCTGCCTCACGCTTCGGTCAGGATCTTGTGATGCCTGATGCGGCAGGGTCTGAGACTGCACCAACACCAGGAGCTGAGAGCGGGAGGCACGGTGAGCGAGCAGTCCCCCACGGCGCCCGGCGAGTTCGGCGTGGGCTCGCGCGTCGCCGGTTACCGGCTGGATGAGCAGATCGGCCGGGGCGGCATGGCGGTGGTCTTCCGCGCCTACGATTCCCGCCTGGAGCGGCGGGTCGCACTGAAGATCCTGGCCCCCGAACTTGCCCGCGACGAGGAGTTCCGCCAGCGCTTCATCCGGGAGTCACGGGCCGCGGCGGCGGTGGACCATCACAACATCATCCCGATCTACGAGGCCGGTGAGGCCGGCGGTGTCCTGTTCATCGCCATGCGCTTCGTCGACGGGCGCGACGTGCAGAGCCTGGTCAACCAGCAGGGACGGCTGCCACCGGGGCGGGTCTGCGACATCATCACCCAGGTGGCGTCGGCGCTTGACGCCGCGCACCGGCACGGCCTGGTGCACCGGGACGTGAAACCGGCCAACATGCTCCGCGACGCCACGTCCGGAACCGATCAGTCCGACCATGTGTACCTGTCGGATTTCGGCCTGAGCAAGCAGGCGCTCGCCCAGACCTCGCTCACCTCACAGGGCCAGTTCCTGGGCACGCTGAACTACGTAGCGCCGGAACAGATCGAGGGCCGGCCGGTGGACGGGCGCACCGACGAGTACGCCCTCGCCTGCTCGGCGTTCGAGATGCTCAGCGGTTCACCCCCGTTCCGCCGGGACGAAACCCTCGCCATCATGTACGCGCAACTGTCCAGCGCGCCGCCCTCCATCACCGGCATCCGGCCGGACCTGCCAGCGGCGGTTGACGAGGTCATGTCCAAGGCACTCGCCAAGGCCCCGGCGGAACGGTACGCCACCTGCCTGGAGTTCGCCGCCGCCCTGCGGCGCGCCTGCGGCATCGGCTCGGGCAATTCGGATCCGGGCCTGGCCGGCCGGGGCGGGACCCGGGCCGTGCGGCCATCCGACCTCGCCGCCGCGGCTGCTGCCAGCGCTGAGGGCCCGGCCGCACCGCCCGCGGCCGGCACTCCCGCGCCGCACGGCGCGCCGACCGCCGCCAGCAATCCGCCGGGGCAGGCCGGTCTTCCCGCCGCAGCCGCGGCCGGCACCCCGCCACCGATGGCCGGGGCAGGTCTCGATGCGGGCCCGGCCACGCAGGGCATGCACCTGGGGCCGGGGCCGACCAAACCGGGGCTGACCGACCCGATGGGAGACTTCGGCCATCTGTACCGGGGGTCCGGCGGGGCGGTTGGGGCGCCGCCGGGTGCGCCACCACGGCGGCGCTCGTGGGCCATCGTGGTGGGCGTCGTCGTCACCTGCGCCGTCCTGGCCGCCGCTGGCGGGGCTTACCTGCTGCTCGGCCACAACGGCGGTGGTGGAAGTGGCGGGCACGACGGCACCAAAGCGGCCGCCAAGACCCTGGCATTGCCGGGCTGCACCACGGCGACCGCGCAGGCGGCACCGCTGGCGCAGGTCCACACCCGCTTCGTGCAGGTGGGCGGCAAGCCCTTCGACGTGGTGGTAACCCCGAACGGTTTCGGCTTCGTGTCTTTGCGTAAGGGCTCACCCCTTACCGTCATGAACACCACCAAGTTCGCGCCCAGCATTATCCAGACCATTCCCATGCCTAACGACGAGGGTGAAGTGATCACCCACGACGGGCAGTACCTGCTGGTGGCCGGGGACAGCGGGCTTACCGCATTCCGGGTCCACGACCTGGAGTCGGGGCTGACCACTCCGATCGGGTCGCTGACCAGCCCCGGCGGGAAGGGCGGGATCGAGGTGGTGACCTCGCCGGACGACCACTTCGCCTTCGTCACCCTCCAGAACAGCGGCAAGGTCGCTGTCTTCAACCTGCAGAAGGCGCTGGCATCCGGGTTCAGCCCGGGCGATTTCGCGGGCTTCATCCCGATGACCTCTGACCCGGTGGGGATCACGGCCTCCCCCGATGGCCGGTACCTCTACGTGGTCAGCGGGCTCGCCAACACCGCCATCCAGTCCGGGATGGGAACCCTGGCCGTCGTGGACATGCACAAGGCGGAGACCAATCCCGGGTCGTCGGTGGTCAATGTCGACAACGCGGGCTGCGGGCCCGCCCGGGTGATCACCTCGGCCGACGGCAAGCAGGTGTGGGTGACCGCCGGCGGGTCCAATGCGCTGCTGGCATTCTCGTCCGCCAAGCTGCTCAGCGACCCCAAGCATGCCCTGATCGCCCGGGTGGCCGTGGGTGAGATCCCGCTCGGGCTGGTGATGGTCAGCAACGGCGGCCGCATCGTCGTCGCCAACTCCAACCGGGACAACGTGCCGGGGGCGGCCCCCGGCCTGGCCGTGGTCGATGTGTCCAATGCCCTGGCCGGCAAGCCGGCGTTGCTCGGCGCCGTCAAATCCGGGCTGGCGCCCCGCCAGTTCGCCGTCGAGCCCAACGGCAAAACCCTGCTGGTCACCAACACCGGCTCGGGTCAGGTGGAGGCGGTGAACGTTGGCCAGATCCCCTGAACGGCGGTCCGGCCGGCCCGGCGTGGCCGGGAGCCACAAGGCGCTTGGCGGGGTTAGCAAATGCCGTAACATCTGCCCATCGAGGCGGACAAGAGAGCGGGTGGCGCTGCCATGAGTAACGGCTCGACCGTCTGGCTGCCAACTCCCCCTTCGGCCCGGCGGCCGCAGCGGCGTGGCAGGCGGGTGTGGTGGATAGTGCTCGCCAGCCTGCTCACACTGCTGGTGCTGCTGGTCGTCCTCGACCGCGTCGCGGTTGCCTACGCGGACAATCGGGCAGCTCAGCAGATGAAGAGCCAGGGTTTCCCGATCAAGCCGAACGTGAGCATCGAGGGGTTCCCCTTCCTCACGCAGGTCGTTGCCAGGAACTTCAACGACATCCACATCACCGCCAGCCGGGTCCCGGAAGGCCCGGTGACGCTCAGCCTCGTCGCGGACGCCACCGGGGTGAAGCTCAATTCTGACTTCCAGAGCGGCACCATCACCCAGATCAACGGGACAGGCCTGATCGGCTTCTCCAACCTGGCGTCGGTGGCCGGGGTCGCTGGCGCCCCCGGCCTGAGCTTCAAGGCGGCTGGCCCCAGCCAGGTGAGGATAACCCTCAACCTGCAGGTCATCTCGGCGTCGGCGCTCGCGTCGATCCAGCGGGTGGGGCCGAACACCTTCAAGATCCACATCACCTCCACGGACGGGATCCCGGCCTCGCTGCTCGGCTCGCTCAAGGACTTTACGGTGCACATCCCCTCACTGCCGATGGGACTGTCCATTCAGAGTGTTGAGGTGTCCGGCCAGGGTGTCGTCATCCACGTCACCGGCACCAACATCAAATTCACCCCGAACGGGCTGGGTTAGGGGCCATCGGGTCAGCGCAGCGGGGCCATCGGGTCAGCGCAGCCGGCCCAGCGCGGCCCGGAACCTGCGCAGGTCCCCGTAGCCGGGACTCATAGGTCGCGCCCACCATCAGCAGGACCATGCCGACCGCGGCGATCGGCACCCAGTGCGGCACCATCGCCACCAGGCGGCCGGCGTGGCCCCATCGAACCGCTCGTTTCCCGCCACCGCTTGCACCAGGAGCCGCCGCCCGGCGGGGGCCTGGTCCGCCTTGACGAAGCGGCGGTGGCGGTGAAGCCGCGCCGGATCCCGTTCACCTCACCGGACAGCTCCGGTGACGGGGTGAACAGGTACTCGTCCATCGCCTCGCGCTCATGCATCGCCCGTCCAGTCCCCTGCCTCAGATGCGCTTGTGGCGACCGCAGGACGGTCTCCTCCTCATGGATACCCGTCTGCCACGGACTGCTATCGTTCAGCCACAATCCGCAGCTACCCGGGCGGGACCGTGCCGGGTCTGCCGGGCGGATGCGGCGCGAATCCAAAACGGGCTCAACCGGGCCCAACCCCCCAGGCTGTGTTATCGCCGCGGTGTAACGCGGCGAGCGGCATGTTTACGAGAAGCGCAAATGGCTACTGATAGCAATTGGAATGTTCCGGAGAGTCGCCGGCAGCGCTTGCCGGGATGAGCCGCTCATTCCTTCGGGCTAGCCCCGGAAGGAGGCCGGGGAAGGGACATAAGAACATCTATGCCCGAGCCGGTCTGACTCACGCGTTGGCTATTGCTTTGCCGCCCCCTGGGCTGCAAAGGGCCCGGAATCCGGGCACAGGAGAACAGTCAAGCGCCCTGCGTGCACGATGGTCCGCCGTAGTGCGGCATCGACGCCCTGACCCTGCGTCACATCGGCACGCCTCTGCCACCGCCACCCGGGGCTGGGTGCAGGCATGTGTCGTGGGCGGAAATCCCAGCGCGCAGCGGCGCGCGCGACCGAAGGTGCCCGTTGTCCCTGCCCAGGAATTTCACCGGAATATCAGGCAGAATCGCTCTTGCACTCGCAGGCGCAGCCATCGCACTTGCGGCCGTCACGGCCGGCTGGCTGGCGCGCACTGCTGCCCCGTCCGCAGCCGCGGACCGGGTATCCGCCACGGCCCGGCCACCTGGTGCGGCCGGCCGGGACCGGCTTCTGGTGCACAGCACCAGCCCGGCAGCCGCTGACCGGCTGACCTCCAGCGTGGCACCCATCTACCGCACACCACGGCAGATCGCGTGGCACATGCTCATCCACCGCTTTCACTGGAAGCACTGGCAGTTCCATTACCTGGACCTGCTGTGGACCAGGGAGAGCGGCTGGGACCGCCACGCGACCAACCCGTACTCGGGGGCTTACGGGATCCCGCAGGCCGTCCCGGGCAGCAAGATGGCCGCGGCCGGACCTCGCTGGCGCTCCAGCGCCCGCACCCAGATCCGCTGGGGCATGCTCTACATCAAGGAGCGGTACCGGACCCCGTACTGGGCCTGGGAGAACGAACGCTGGTACGGCTGGTACTAAGGCCGCCCGAGCAGGGCCAGGGCGATCCTGGCCTGACGGCGGGAGGTCAGCGACCGCCACGTCGCCTCGCTCCGGCAGAACCCGGCGAACGTCCGCCAGCCCTTCGGCGTGGCCAGCCCGGCATGGAAGGCGCCGGGGTGCCGGGCGAAGGCGGCCAGGATGCGCCGCCCGGCCTCCATCTCCGGGAGCAGATCCTGCCCCAGTGCGCTCTCGTACTGGCCCAGGGCACGGTCCACACCACCTTCCTCAGGGCTGGCCGCGGCGCGGGCTGCGGCCGCCCCGGCCAGCTTCCCCGAGCGAAGCGCGAAGCTGATGCCTTCGCGTGTCCATGGCTCGAGCAGGCCGGCCGCGTCGCCAGCCACGATGACCCGGCCGTTGCGGACTGGGGAGTGGGGGCTGCGGCAGCGGGTCAGGTGCCCCGAGTTCCGGGCCGGCTCATACGACCCGAGCCCAAGCCTGCTGACGAAGTCCTTCAGGTACTGCCGGGTCTGCCCGCCGTTGCCCCGGGCCGCGATCACCCCGACCGTCAGCCGCTCCCCCTTGGGGAACACCCAGGCATAAGAGCCGGGAATCGGCCCCCAGTCGAGCAGTATCCGCCCGTGCCACTGCTGCTGAACCGGGACCGGGACGTCGATCTCCAGTTCCAGGCCAAGGTCGACCTGGCCGAACGTCACCCCGGTGTACTGCGCGCTGACACCCGAGGAACCGTCCGCGCCGATGAGCACCCGGGCGCGCACGCCCGAGCCGTCAGCCAGTCGGGCGACGGCGTGCTCGCCGTCCTGGGTGATCCCCCGCACCGGCGAGCGCTGCCGGAGTGTGACGCCAGCGGCCAGCGCCGCCTGGCGCAGCGCATCGTCGAACTCCTCCCGCACCACCATGGCGAGCAGCGGCTCGCGGTGCTGCCGGGTGAACTCGTGCCTGCCATCCAGGGTGATGGTCGCGGCATGGATGTGGTCGCGTGCGGGCACCGCGGCCAGACCGCCCGCGACGGCGAGCGAGGTGCCGGTCAGGCCGCCGCCGCAGGTCTTGTAGCGGGGATGCTCCGCCCTCTCCACCACGATTGTGCGCGCCCCGCCGGCAGCGGCGGCCAGAGCAGCCGCCAGGCCGGCCGGCCCTGCGCCCACGACGGCGACATCCCACCGCTGGTCTCCGGTCACAGGCGCAGCGTAGACGACCGGGCGTGGTGAGCAGGCAGCCCATTGACCACATCCGGCTGGCGTGGCGTGGCGGAATCACCACGCCACGGCAAGCGAGAAGTTATACGTTGTGTAATCGTGTGGAAACAATATGTAAACAGAACGCTCCGTCATGCCCTTGGCTACGAGCTGAACCGCGCGCCGGGACACCGGATGTGGAGAATGCCGCCACCGCGTGGCGAGCGCCTGCTCGTCGCACCGGTGTTCATCTTCTCGGCCGCCCGTTCGGGATCAACGCTGCTGCGGGCCGTGCTGGGCGGCAACTCCCGCCTCTACGCGCCACCCGAACTGCCCCTGGCGCATTTGTCGGTGCGCGCAGAGACGCGCTGGATCCAGGCGTCGATGACCGCGCTGGGCCTGAGTGCGGAAGACCTGGACCACATGCTCTGGGACCGGGTGCTGGCCGACACGCTCCGGCGCAGCGGGAAGCCCACAATCGTCGCGAAGACCCCGAGCAACGTGCTGATATGGCGGCGGATCGCCGCCTGCTGGCCGGACGCCCGGTTCGTCTTCCTGCTGCGTCACCCGGCGGCCGCGGTCGCGTCCCTGCATGCCGCCTGGCATCCCTCCTGGCATCCCGGTGAGTCGGGCAGCCTGGCGGAGGCGATCGGCAAAGGACTGCGGTACATGACCGGGGTGGAGGACGCCCGGCGCTCGCTGCCCGGTTTCACCATCCGGTACGAGGACCTGACCAGCGATCCGGAAGGGACGGTCCGCCCCTTGTGTGATTACCTCCGGGTACCGTTCGAGCCCCTCATGCTCGAGTACGGGCAGTTCGCCGACCATCGTTTCGCACCCGGCCTCGGCGACGCCTCGGACAAGATCCGCTCTGGGCGGATCCAGCCTGCCGTCCCCCCGCCCCCGCCGCCGGACATCCCAGCTGAGCTGACGGACATCTGCGCCGCCTGGGGCTACCTGGCACCGGCAGACGGGCCAGGGGCCGACCGCGCCGCAGCAAGCGTGCCCCGCCAGCGCGCCCAGGAGAAAGGTGATCACACCGCCCGCTGACTGGAAACACGATCAGGGGCGGGAGCCGCCGACTCCTGGCACCGGACGGCCGTCCTCAAGGTAGACCAGGCCATGGCCACCCGACGCCGCCCGCACGCGCCGCCGGATCGGGCGCCTGAGCAGCGGCAGCGCAACGGGCAGCGGGACGATCCGGTGCTCGGAGATCTCTTCCGGCTGCACCGTGATCGCGGCGAGCCTGGTACCGCCGATCGCACCGCAGTCGAACAGGAACCGGATGCCGCCCGGCCTGCCCGGGCGTGGCCGGCGGAAATCCATGCACGCCAGCCGCCCGCTGCGGACATCGAGGCCGCACTCCTCGCGTACCTCGCGCCGGCACGCCTCCCACGGCGTCTCCCCGTCCGCCTCCATGACGCCGCCGGGAATCGTCCAGCCCGACTTGTAGGTCGGCTTGAGGATCAGGAGGCGGCCCTGCCGGTCGAAAATGAGCGCCCCGGCCGATACCGGGATCGCCGGGAGGACTTCGGCCCCGGGCTCGTGCCCAGCCGTCCCGCTGCCGTCGGTACTCACAATCACCACGTTAGCCAGCCCGGAACAGGTGGCGGAGGTTAGAACCCGGCTCCGCCAGGAACTGGCCCGCCGGCAACTCCAGGCCCGCGGCCGGGCTGATCCGGGGCAGGGATCACCGTGCCGGCCAGACCTCCATAATTGGGGTACGAGAGCCGCCCAGGGCCGCTGGCAGCTCGGTCCGCGCAGCAAAGGGCGGTGATGACTCCGATGGCCGCAGCCTGTCTTCCGGCGGAGGTCCTCGAACGAGCCGGGCTTTCGCCCACCGACACGCGGGACTGGGCGGCGTCGGAGCCGGGCCCCGAGCCGTCGTTCCGGGCTGCCGCGGGTGCCGTCAGCGGATTCCTCATCCGGGGCCAGGCGCTTGTGTCACGCCTGCCCGCCAGGACGGACTGCACGGCCGAGGAACAGGCGGCCCGGGCGGCCATCAAAGCGGTCATGGACGATGCCCGGGACAACTTCCTGCGCTCGCATACGGCCGCCCTGTATAACGTGCTCACCCGCCGCGGCACCAGGTCGCTACGGCTCGACGAACTCATGCCCACGGCCGCGGCGGAAGTCCCTGGCCTCGTCCCGTCACCGGCTGAGATGGACACCGAGCGAGGGCGCGCCCTTCCGGACAAGGAAGGCATCGAGTTCGCACATGGCCTGCTGGCCGCGCACGTCCTGGCCTTGCCGCGGAGCGGACGGCATCTGATCGGCGCTATGCTCCGGCCCCTTCCCGCCGCTGCCGAGCGGCTCGGGGAACTGCGGGACCGCGGCCGGGTCGATCTGGGCCCGGTCACACTCACCCGCCGGGGCCGCGCGGGCATCCTGGAGCTGAGCAACCCCCGGCATCTCAACGCGGAAGACGGCACGACGCTCGCCGCGACCGAGTGCGCGGTTGACCTGATCCTGCTCGACCCGGGCATCGAGGTCGGCGTGATACGGGGCGGCGTGGTGAACCACCCCCGTTACCCGGGTGAGCGCGTGTTCGGGTCGGGCATCAACCTCACTCACCTCTACCACGGGCGCATCGACTTTCTCTTCTACCTGCTGCGCGACCTCGGTTACGTCAGCAAGATCTACCGCGGCACGCTGGCGGCGGCGCGGGACACCCAGACCTGGGCGCATGGCAGCGGCGGCCAGGAGGGAACGGCCGAGAAGATGTGGGCTGCCGCGGTGGAATGCTTCGCGATCGGCGGGGCCTGCCAGCTCCTGCACGTCGTGGACCATGTGATCGCCGTCCGCGGGTCACGGCTGTTCCTGCCCGCCCGCAAGGAAGGGATCATCCCGGGGGCATCTAACCTGCGCCTGCCCCGGTTCGTCGGTGACCGTGCCGCCCGGCAGGCGATTCTGTCGGGCAGGGAGTGGACAGCGGGTGACCCTGACGCTGCGCTCCTGTGCGACGAGGTGGTGGAAGCCGGGGAGATGGACCGGGCGCTCAGCGCACGGATCGAGGCGCTGACCAACTCAGGGCTCGTGAACGCGACCGCCAACCGGCGCACCCTGCGGGCAGGGCTGGAGCCACTCGGCCTGTTCCGCGAGTACATGGCGACGTACGCTCGCGAGCAGGCTCGCTGCCATCTGAGCCCCGCGCTGGTCCGCAACCTGGAGGTGCACTGGAGGGCGCGCGGGCGCAGCCTGTGAGCGGCCAGCGACGCCGCTGCCGGGCCGCTAGGCGGCCGGAACGTAGGCGCCGGCGCAGATGTTCTCGTACCTGCCGGGGTCGAAGGTCTGGCCGTGCTGGGGGAAATACCATTCCACCGCGCGGTACATCCGCTTGCCGTGGCAGGTGCCCAGGTTGAATGCGACAACGGTGACGGTTTCCTGGGTGCCGGTCGCCACCGACTGGCTGGGTCCCACGTAGTCGCTCGTGCCGGTCCCGACCGCCCGGCTGCCGCCCCAGGACTTCCAGACAATGCCAGAGACCAGGCCGGTGGGATCGCCGCCATTGAAGATCTTCGATGGCCGGACCTGGCCGAAGCCCTCACCGTGTGCGAAGACGCCTGCCAGCTGGCCCAGGGCCGGGACGGCCGCTGCCGCAGAGCTGGCGGCGGCCCGGACCGCGTGATGACCAGATGTGCTGGCGCACCCAGCGCAGACCAGCGCAGCGGCTGCCAGCGCGACCACCGGGAACGCCCCCGGGAAGCAGCCACTGCGCCGGGCCCTCGGCCACAGGCAACACTGAACCGGCCGCATCGACGTCTCCCTCCCGCCTGTCGTGTTCCCCACCGCTCTTCTACTCCCGCTCTGATCTGGCTGCAAGACGTATCTGTAACGTCGGTTTGTGATCCGCTATCGGGTGCTGGTCTCCGGCCAGGTTCAGGGTGTCTTCTTCCGTGACACCTGCCGGCGGGTGGCCCTGGAACGCGGCGTCAGCGGATGGGTGCGCAACCTCCCGGACGGCCGGGTCGAGGCGGTCTTCGAAGGGCCGGCCGACGACGTTCACCGCCTGGGGGAATGGACCCGCCACGGCCCTCGTCTGGCGGTCGTGGCTGGCGTTACGGTGCACGCCGAGCAGCCAGAGGGTCTCGGGAGCTTCCAGATCAGGTGACGGGCACGCCGGTGATCACCGGGACGGCAGTACGGCTTACTCCCAGTCGCGGGTGAGTTCGCGCAGCCGGGCTGCGCCATGCCTCACCGCTGTGCGGGTGACGTCCAGCATGGCGGCGGCGGCGATCGCGAGGAGTCCCGCACCGGCCAGGACGAGCCAGACGGTCACGCCGCCCCAGTGCGGTACCAGTGAGGTCAGCGGGACGACGATGAGCAGCAGCAGCGACGCGGCGAAGGCAGCCACGCCGCCGAGCAGGCGGCGCCGCACCTGGGTGAGCGCACCCCAGACGGCGATCGCCAGCCCCAGGCCGGCGCCAATGAGGGCGTAGACCGGGCCCTGGATGATGGACTGCACCAGCGACGCCCCCATGACCAGGCCCATCCCGGTGATTTCGAGCGATATGACGTCCGGCGTGGCGACCGGCCGGTCATCGGCCCGGCGGGCCGACCGCAGCAGGACCGCCACGGCCAGCAACGCGGCACCGAGCGGCACGGTGAACCACTGTGGCTGGCCGGTCAGCGCCTCTGAAGCATAAGTGAGCCATGCCGCACACAACGGGATGGGGGCTGCTGCCGCCAGAGCCGGGCGGTGCATGCCGGCCGCCAGGGTGACGGCCTGGACGCCGGCCAGGACGAAGGCGGGGACCAGCAGCGGCCTGTCCGGCAATCCCGCCACGCCAGCCCCCACCGCGACGCCGGTGGCCGCGCCGCGTGGCAGCAGCCCCGGCCGCACCCATACCGGCCCCCCCCCCCGCAGCCCGGGAGCGGCCACGCCTGCCCTGGCCCCCAGCCCCCCACACA
>OFHG01000661.1_pt1 | contig 13411 bp, 13 predicted proteins | sample 1521931 | NCBI WGS metagenome assembly OFHG01 (sample SAMEA2468438, study PRJEB22500) | soil metagenome | biome: Glassland; feature: Farmland; material: Clay | place: Australia | collected 2013-01-31 | depth 0.55 m
GGCTACACTTATGCAGGCCTGTTCAAGAACGGCGTCGCCCAGATCCCGTCCTACGGAAATTACGGGAGCGAGGCGGCGTTCATGTTCAATCCGGGCGGTTTCGAAGCCGGCGGCCCTTCGGCGGGTCTGTATGCCAACAAGTGGATGCCCAGCTTCAGCGACACGGTCGCCAAGGTTGTCGGCACCCACACCGTCAAAGCAGGCTTCTTCTATGAGTGGATCCGGAATGCCCAACCGGCCAACAACAATACCAACGGATTCCTGCAAGTTGGCTCTTCGGGCAATGTCAACACCCTCGGAGACACGTACGCCGATGAAGTCGTGGGCATCCTGAGCGGTTATAACGAAGCCTCCTTCAACCGCATCAACAACATTTCCTACAACACCTACGAGGGCTTCGTGCAAGATGACTGGAAGGTCACCAGACGGTTGACCGTCAACTACGGCATCCGCACGCTCGGCGCGCTCCCGGGCGGGCGGCTTCGCGGCCGGCGCCTCGAGCCCGGCGCGCACGGCGGCCAGCAGTTGGTCGGCGTACCGGCGGGCGAGCGAGCCGGGGAGCCCGGCCGCGGCGTGCAACTCGCCGGTGCTTTGCGGTACGGCCCGGGCGACGGCGAGCAGCGCCTCGTTGGGCAAGACCCGGAACGGCGAGCGGTCGAGCGTGCGCGCGGTGTCCTCGCGCCACGCGTGCAACGCGCGGAGCACCGCTTGCGACCGGCGCGGCAGGGCCTTGGCGCCCTTGAGCCGCAGGTAGCCGTCGTCGGAGGTCGGCGCCGTCCAGCGCACCGTCTCCAGGCGCGCGAACTCCTCCTCCGCCCAATCGCGCGGGGGCTTGGGCGGCTTAGCACACCGTGTGGGCAACCGCCGCGCCGGGCCAGGTTCCTCGCACAGCCTCTGGCGGCACTCACGGTCCAACGGATAAAGATAGATGTCTTTGATCGGTTGGCGTGCTTGGTGCGCTCGGTCCTGGCGACCGCGCCCGCCCTCCAAGGGGCAATAGGATTGTGGCGGTGCTTCGGGGCCCCGCCGTGACCCGGTCCGTCCCGCTCACATCGAGGGCGGCGGAACCGCCGGAGATTGGGCTGCGGGTGCAGGCGTCATGCGCTGGCCCATCACGCCGCCAATGGCCCCGCCGACGAGGCCGACGATGCCCGCCGCGATGCCGTAGCCGACGGAGAGGATGATCCCCAGGAGCATCACAAGCCCGCCGAGGGCCGATCCGAACACGGGGACCGCGGAGGCGATGACGGCCGCGATCACGAAGAAGCCGATGAGCATGCCCACGAGCCCGCCGACGAAGGTGCTAACGAAACCGTGCACGATTCCTTTCTTGATATCCTGGACGAGGAACCCCACCAGGAATCCCCCGATCAGCCCGCCGACGAGCACCAAGTTCGCACCCAAGGGCGTGACCACGACGAACACCATCAGGGCGACCAACAGCGCAACCACAAATCCGATCAGCCATGCAAGCCCGGTCTTCATGTCGTTCATCTCGTCTGCCGCCTCGGGGTGAGCCCGGGAGGCGATGCGGCGTGCGGGTTGCCGGTATTTGAGCATTTCTTGCTCATTCTGATAAATGCTAGGCTGCCGTGGCCGCGTTCTCGCCCGGAGGCCGCCTCTCCTTCCCCTTGATGCGGTAGTAGCTGAGGGGGTGCCGGATCCTCAGGCACAGGCGGTCCGGCCCGGGGCAGAGGCCGTACGACTTCATCGTCGAACATTCCGGCGGCGTGTACTCGGTGGCCGACGAGGTCCCGGTGATGTGGTCGATCTGGTACTTCGTGACGTCCGCGGCGAAGTCGGGGACGTCGCCGAAGACGCGGAAGATCTCCTCGTTCGAGAGGCCGATCGTGTGGAGGAAGGACACGATGGCGAAGCGGCCCATGTGGGGCACGTTCTCGTGGTTCTGGATCTGGGCCAGGAGGTTGTACATGCACGGCGGGAAGCGGGTGATGCTGATCTTGCCGATGTCGTCCGCCTTGAAGGTCGCCTTCTTCGCCTCCAGGAGGCCGCGGATCTCCGCGAGGTCCGCCTGGAAGGCGCCCTCGATCGCGTCGTTCACGGGGATGGGCAGGCCCTCCTCGATGTGCCGCTCGATGGCGTTGCGGAGGACGCGGAGGGCCTTCTCCCTCCGGAGCCGGACGTAGCCGGCGTCGAGCCGCTGGTTGATGAGCTTCCAGGGCGGCTCGCGCATCGTGTTCGTGAACCGGAGGAAGTCCGTGAAGTGCAGGCGGAAGCCGCCGTCCTCCCGCCGCAGGTCCAAGCCCAGCTCGGAGGCCAGGTGGACGACGAAGTCGTCGGGCTCCGTCCCAAGGCGGAGCTCCGCGGCCATGGCCTCGCGCAGGGAGAAGCGGCGGATGAGGTAGTGGTCCGCGTTCGCGGAGACGAGGATGCGGGCGACCGGGTAGGCGAGGAGCTGGGCGAGCTGGTCCGCGGTGTCGATGGCCACGCGCTCCGTCGGCGGCCCCCTTTCCAGGGCCTCGATGACGCGGGACTTCCCCAGGGCCCGCGCCCTCGCGTACGCGCTCTGCGAGAGGAGTTCCTCCAGCGTGATGCCCTCCGCCCGGATGTGGGCGGACGCCTCGCGGAGGAAGGGGAACTTGGCCAGGGATGACAGTTCCACGGACGGAGCAAGGGCGCGGGGCGTTAAAAGGGCACCGCGGAGGGCGGCGAACGTGGACGCCTCCCCCCGCTCCCCGGCATGCGTCGCGGTACATTTCCGCGCTCCAGAATTCGCACCCCTCCATAATGTAAGGACCGAACGCTTACTGCCGCGGCGCCTCTTCGCGGATCGAGGTTGGCGGGAATGAAGCTCTGGCAGGGCCTGTTCGCGATGATCTGGATCGCGTTCCTGGAGTTCCTCATCGTGATGAGCACCCATGTGGACACCTTCTCCGGGGTGACCGACCCTCTCATCTACATCCATTCCGCCCTCGGGTTCGCGATGATCCTCCTCGCGCTGAACAACTACAACGGGGTCCGGAACACGACCATCGCGGGACGCGTGAAGCGCACAGCCCAGTCCACGTTCCAGCTGTCCATCCTCATGGCGGTCCTCGGCGTCATCCTCCTGTTCAAGGGCGACCTGCTGCCCATCATGATCCCCGTGATCAACGTCTCCCTGTTCTACGCCATCCTGTTCGTCCACGTGGTGAACGCCTTCGCGATCCTCACGCAGGCGGCCGCCGTCGCCATCGCCTACGACATGTGGGAGGACCGGGAGTTCGACCAGGTCACGAAGGCGGGCGAGGTGCCCGCGATGCCGGCGCCGGCGAAGCCGGCCCCGAAGCCGTGAGGCGCCAAGGTCTTTGTAGCCCGCGTCCTTCGGCACCGTGGGCATGGAGGAGCGGAACGGCTACTTCGCGGTGCATTCCCAGGGCCTCGGCCATGCGACGCGGTCGGTGGCCCTGGCCCGGGGCCTCCTGGAACGCGACCCCCGCCTCTACTTCCTGTTCCTCGCGGGCTCGCCCGCCCTCGACCTCGTCGTCTCGAGCGGCTTCGACGCGCTGACCATGCCGCCCGCGCCGGACTTCCCCGCCCAGGACGGCGTCCTCCGTCCGGTCTGGCGCTGGTACCGCGACTACGCCCGCTACCTGCGGACCGCGGATCGGTTCATGCGGCGGGAGGGCGACTGGGACTACTACCGCTTCCTCCTCTCGGACAGCGAGCTCGCCTCCGTGCGGGAGGCCGTCCGCCACGGCGTGCCCACGGCGCTCCTGCTGATCGACTTCGCGCGGGATTTCGCGCGGGACCCGGTGTCCCGGGCCGCCGAGCGTGTGGGCAACTTCTGGTTCTCTCGACTCGCCCGCCGGGTCGACCTCATCCTCGTGACGGACCGCGCGCCGGACTGGCCGAACGTGAAGCGGATCGGCCCCGTCGTGCGGCGGCCGAGCGCCTCGCGGGACCAGCTGCGCGAGGACCTCTTCTTCCGGAAGCGGACGATCCTCGTGACCGCCGGGGGCACGGCCACGGGCGAGTTCCTCCTGCGAGCGGCGGTGAAGGCGTTCCGGGAGCTCGACCTCCCGGACGCCTCGATGGTCGTCGTCAGCGGACCGAAGCTGAAGGTCGACCCCGCGCCCGGCGTCTACACGTACGGCTTCGTCCCGAACCTCCAGGACTTCGTGCTCGCCGCGGACCTCGTCATCACGACCGCGGGCAAGGGGACCGTGGGCGAGGCCCGCGCCTCCGGCACGCCGGTGATCGCCATCCCGCCGAAGGGGCACGCAGAGGCGGAGCGGAACGCGGCGGAGCTGGGCTACCGCTTCGGGGACGTCGGGCGGCTCAAGGAGCTGATTTCGGAGAAGCTCGCGCTCGGACGCCTGCCACCCGTGCCGACGGGCAACGACCAAGCCGTGGAACACCTCTGGCGGTTCCTGGAGGAGAAGGCACCGGGCTAGCGACCGAGGCCGAACCTCGGCGCGGTCAAGGTTTAAGGCCCTGCCCCGTGTCGGCCCGCGCGAGGGAAAGCATGGCCTTCGAGATCGCATCCTCCGCGATGGTCGAGTTCACGGGCGAGAGCGGGGCGGTGCCGGCCTACCTGGTCCGGCCCAAGGCCGACGGCCGTCGCCCCGCGGTGGTCGTGATCCACGAGATCTTCGGGCTCGTCGACCACACGAAGGACATCGCGGACCGATTCGCCCGCGAGGGCTATGTGGCCTTCGCGCCGAACCTCTTCGGCAGCCCGCAACTGGCCTCCATCCTGACCGCGGACAAGGTCCGCAAGGCCATGCAGGTCATGTACCGCCTCCCGCGCCGCGACCCGGAGCTGGCGCGACAGGCGATCGAGAAGCTCCCCGAGCCGGACCGGACGGAGATCGGCCGGACGGTGCAGATGCTCCTCGGCGGCCTCCCGAAGGACCGGCTCACGCAGGACCTCGCCGCCGCCGTGGCCTATCTCCGCACCCAGCCGTTCGTGGTGGGAGACCGCATCGGCTGCGTGGGCTTCTGCTTTGGCGGGGGCCTGTCGATCGACCTCGCGTGCGCCGCCGACGTCGCGGCGTGCGTGATCTTCTACGGGGAGAATCCTTCGCCCATCGAGCGCCTCGGCAACGTCAAGGGCGCGGTCCTCGGGCTCTACGGCGGCGAGGACACGCGGATCAACGCGGGTCTCGACGCGCTCGTGAAGGCCATGGCGGAGCGCAAGAAGGACTTCGAGATGCGCATCTACCCCGGGGCGCCGCACGCCTTCTTCAATGACACGAACCCGACGACGTACCGCAGGGAGGCCGCGACGGACGCGTGGGACCGCGTCCTCCGCTTCTACCGGCGCACCTTGACCCTGTGAGGCTGCGTGCGGGACGGCACGGGCCTCCGCGCGTCCTCGTACGCCGCAAGGGCGTCTCCAAGGCTGGCGAGAATCCCGGAGAGCCGCGCGGCCTCCCGCGGCGGGAGATGGCCGAGCGATTCGCGGACGAAGGAGCGGTGGATGGCGATGGCGCGGGCCAGGACCCGCCTCCCCGCCGGGGTGATGCGCACGTAGACCACGCGGCGGTCGTCGCGGTCCCGGACGCGCAGGGCGAGCGCCTGCCGCTGGAGACGGTCCACAATCCCCGTGATCGCGGGCTGGCTCACGAGCAGCTCCCCGGACAACCGGACCATGGGCTGGGGGCCCTCCCGGGAGAGCAGCCGCAGGGCGCGCACCTCGAGGAGCGAGAGCCCGAGGGGGCGCAGGTTCGCCTCGGCCAGGCGGAACCAGGTCTTCGAAACGTTGGAGAAGGTCCTCCAGACGTCGACGGGATCGTGCGTGTCCTCGGCCATGCCTCATCCCTCCGGAGGCGACGGGGGATCTGGATCGGTCGGGTCGCCCTTCCGGTCCGGTGCTTCCCCCGGGGCGGTGCCGTTGCGGTGGCCACCATTCGCGGCCGCCGCGGCCTTGTGCAGCCCCAGGACGTCCTCCTCGTAGACGAACCGCTTGCCCCGGAGCGCCGAGGCGACCGCGGCCGCGGCGGTCAGGCCGGCGCTCACGTAGAACGCCTCCGCGAGGGAGGACATGAAGGCGGGAGCGATCGCGTTCGGGAACCAGGTGAGGCTCGTGAGGGTCGTGATGGTCGATGACGGGATGGAGCCCAGTAGGCTGGGCGGCAGCTGGGACAGGATGGTCTGCATGGGGTTGTAGCCCAGGAAGGCCGCGAACATCGCGCCGGTCGGCGGGATCTGGCTCAGCACGGGAGCGAGCTGGGGCGCGCCCGCGGACGTCACCGCCGAGGACAGCGCGGCGGGAAGGCTCCCGGAGAACGCCACCGTGACCACGGTGAAGAACATGCTGAAGCTCGCGAGCTGGCCCGTGTTCTGCAGCGTCCGAGTCATGCCCGCCGTGGCGCCGCGGTGCTCCGGCGGCACGGCGTTCATGATCGACGCCATGTTGGGAGCGGCGAACATGCCCATGCCCAGGCCGTTGAGGAAGATGAGCACTCCGAAACCCAGGTAGTCGAAGTTGTACGACAGGGTCGAGAGGGCCAGGAACGTGGCCGCGGCCAGGGCCATGCCCGTCGTCGCGAGGGTCCTCGCCCCGTGCCGGTCGGAGACCCAGCCGCTGATGGGCCCCGCGGTGATGAGGCCCAGGGAGATGGGCAGCATGAAGATGCCCGCCCAGAACGGCGTGGAGTCGTAGCTGTAGCCATGGAGCGGAAGCCAGATCCCCTGGAGGAGGATCGTGAGCATCAGGAGGACGCCCCCGCGGGCGACGGACCCCAGGAAGGTGGCCGAGATCGCCGTCGCGAAGGAGCGGTTGCGGAAGAACTCCAGGCGGAACATCGGGTCGGGGACGTGGAGCTCGATGAAGACGAAACCGACCATGAGCGCCGCCCCGCCGATCAGCCCCCCGATGACCCACGGATCGCCCCATCCCATGGGCGCGGTGCCGTACGGAAGCAGGCCGTAGGTGACGGCGATGAGGAGGACCGTGAGCCCGAGGGCGAAGGTCACGTTGCCCGACAGATCGAGCTTCCGGTCCGGTCGGATGGTCCCGAGCTCGCGGAGCTTCGCGTAGGACCAGATCGTGCCGACGATGCCGACGGGGACGCTGACCAGGAATACGAGGCGCCAGTCGATGACCGCGAGGACGCCGCCGAGGACGAGGCCGATGAACGAGCCCAGGAGGAACGCGATCTGGTTGATCCCGAGGGCCTTCCCCCGTTCGTTCGCGGGGAAGGCGTCCGTGATGATGGCCTCGCTGTTGCTCCAGAGGAAGCCCGCCCCGACGGCCTGGATGAGGCGGAAGCCGATGAGCTCGATGGCGCCCAGGTCCCCGGTGTTCGGCGTGATGGAGAGGAGGATGGAGCCCGCTGTGAAGATCGCGAACCCGAGGTTGTACAGCCGCACGCGGCCGAACATGTCCGAGATGCGGCCGAACGTCACGAGCAGGGTGGCCGTCACGATGAAGTAGCCGAACAGGAGCCAGATCAGGTACTGGAACGACGTGAGGGGATCGATGTTGATCCCGCGGAAGATGGCCGGGAGGGAGATGAGGACGATCGTGCTGTCGATGGAGGCCATGAGGACCCCGAGCGTGGTGTTCGACAGGGCCACCCACTTGTACTCGACCATCGGGGCCCTTCCAATTAGTTAAGCCTAAAATAGTTTCGCTGTTCAGAATCGGACGTCGGAGAGGCCGTCAGCTGCGGTACGTGGGATGCTCCCGCTTCCGCTTCTCCCTGGTCTGCACCCAGAGGGCCATCTGGTACAGGAGGGAGGAGAGGCGGTTCATGTACCGCAGGAGCTCCGGGTTCACGGGCTCCTTGCGGGCCAGCGCGACCACCCGGCGCTCCGCGCGGCGCGCCACGGTCCGGGCCCAGTGCAGGCGCGCGAGGGCCTCCGAGCCGCGGGGGAGGAGGAACTCCTTCACCGGACCGACGTCGAGCGCCTCCGTGGCGGCCTCGAGGCGGGACACGTAGTCCGCGGTGACCCTCGGCACCCCGGTCCCTTCCTTCGTGGGCGTCGCGAGCTCCGCTCCCACCGTGAAGAGGTCGTCTTGGACCTTCAGGAGCGCGTCCCGGATTGCGCGATCCTTCTGAGCCGCGAGCGTCACGCCCAGGACGGCGTTCAGCTCGTCCACCGCGCCCATGGCCTCCACCCGCGGGTCGTCTTTCGCGATCCGTCCGGGGCCGAGGAGCCCGGTGGTCCCGGCGTCCCCCGTCCGCGTGTACAGCTCCGGCATGTCAGGCCACCCAGGGAATCGCGTCCTTGGGCGAGGGCGCGCGGGAGAAGATCTCGGGATGCAGGATCCGCGCGAGGATCTCGAGGCCGTCCACGAGCCGCGGCCCGGGGCGGCTGAAGTACGACGATCCGTCCACGAGCCACACGCGGTTCGTGCGGGCCGCGGGGAGGTCTCTCCACCAGGGCTTCCCCGTCACGACCGGCGCCTCGGCCCGCGTCCGGTCGAGGTGGAACCCGCACGGCATCAGGACCGCGACCTCAGGTGCGGCGAGCATGAGGTCCTTCGGCTCGATCCTCCGGGACTTCTCCCCTTTCTTCGCGATCGCGTCGACGCCCCCCGCGAACTCCACGAGCTCCGGGACCCAGTGACCCGCCGCGAACAGCGGTTCGAGCCACTCGATGCACGCGGTCTTCGGCCGTTCCTGGACCCGGGACGTCAGGAAGGCGACGCGCTCGATGCGGTCCCGCAGTTCCTCCACCACGCTTCGCGCGGCGACCGGGGCGCCGCAGGCCTTGCCCACGGCCTCGATGTTCTCGAGCATGTCCCTGAGCGTGTGCGGGTCCAGGGAGACGATGCGCGGCTTCTTCGCCAGGCGGCCCGCGATCGCGCGCACGTCCCCGACGGACGGCGCGCAGACCTCGCAGAGGCCCTGCGTCAGGATCACGTCCGGCGCGGCGTCCTCCAGCCCCGCCCGGTCGACCTCGTAGAGGGCGCCGCCAGCCGCGAGAGCCTCACCCACCCTCTGGCTGGTCTCCGCGCTCGTATGGCCATCGGGGTCGACGAGGGCGCGGCTCAGCACGGGGATGTCCTTCACCGCCGACGGATAGTCGCACTCGGGCGACACGCCGGCAAGCTCCCCGCCCAACCCCAAGGCGAAGCAGATCTCCGTGGCCGCGGGCAGGAGCGACACGATGCGCATGGCGGTACGCCGTCGCCATGGCCCGCCGGGCACTTAACGGTTGTTGAGGCGCGCGGGCCCGCGGTCCCTGTCGCTCTCGTACGTGCCTCTAAGTAGAGGTACGAAAAGAAGGAAAGGGGGCCGAGTTCCTCACTCGGCCTTCGCGAACGGCAGGTGCTCGAAGAGCCTCGTTCCCGCGCGCACCACGCCGTGCTCGATGACGCTCTTGCCCCCGTTGAGGTCCTCGATGGACTTCGTGGCCAGGGCCAGGGCGTCCTCGAGGCTCAGGTCGGGCCGGTAGCCCTTGTGGATCGCCTCGAGGGCCTCGTCCGCCCCCTGGCCGATCGCGAACCCGGAGCCTCGGAAGGCGGTGCCGCTGGGGTCCACCTGGACGAGCTGGACGCCCAGCTCGTCGGCCCCGGCGAGGATGATCGACGCGCCGAGTGGCCGCACGGCGTACATCGTGAGCTGGTGCAGGTACTCGGACAGGTGCCGCGAGAGCGTGCCCACGTCGACGGGCGTGTCGTACGCGAGGCGGTGCCTCTGGGCCTCCACGCGGAGCTCGTCGATGAGCGTGGTCACGTCGCCGATGTAGCCGCTCCCCGTCGCGCCGACGTGGTCGTCGAGGACGTAGACCTTCTCCGCCGGCTCGAGCAAAGGTCGCGTGGGCTTGACCTGGCTCGACAGGAGGGCGAAGTCCTTCGTCTTCAGCCCGACCGTCGTGGAGCCGCGGGAGACCGCCTGGAGGGCGTAGTCCACCTGGACCAGGCGTCCCTCGGGCGAGTAGAAGAAGGGCATGCGCCCCATCTCCGCCGCCATCTCAGTTCGCCTCCCCGTGCCATCGTCCGTTCGGGACGACGAGGACGTCCACCCCGTTCCCGCTGCCCGGGTCCCGCTCCATGGCCGCGCGGACCGCGGCCTCCGCCAGCTTGCCCGCGTCCTCGAGGGCGATCTCCTTGCGGTAGCCCTGCTCGAGCACGCCGTAGGCGATGGGCGAGCCGCTCCCCGAGGACATGAAGTCCTCCGAGGTGATCGCGCCGCTCATGTCGCTCGTGTAGACGTGGGCGCCCTCCTTGTCCACGCCCGCGACGACCAGCTCGACGTAGAACGGGCTGTACGACTTCATGCCGTTGTACACGATGTTCGAGATGAGCTTCGCGCTCTCGCGGACGCTGAGCGGGTAGCCGCGCCGCAGGGCGAGCAGCCTCCGTTCGGCCTTCGCGAGGTTCACGAGATACTCGGCATCGGACATCTGTCCGGCGATGGCGACGGCCGTGGTGTCGTCGAGGGCGAAGAGCTTCTGGACCACCTTGGATCCGACGAAGAACCCCTTCGACGCACGCTTGTCGGCCGCCAGGACCACGCCGTCCTTGCTGCGTATGCCAACCGTGGTGGTCATGTGTTGACCTCGGCGGGGCCATGGCGGCGGTGGGGTAAGTTGACTGGAACCGCAGGGGTCGAGTCACAAGCACAGAGGCTTGAACGGGGCCCAGTGCCGAATACCCTTGCGGGCGGGAGGTACTTTCAACCAGGAACGGAATCTCCGGGACGGCTGGTCCAGCTAGAGGTGTTCGGGGAGGAGACCATTGACGGTCGAAGAGCCGTCAGTCACCGCCCTCCTAACAAAGTCTCGCGGAAATCTAAACCCTCGTTGACGTGCGACCTTGGGTCGCCAGCCACCGCTGCGGTTCCCGGGCGTGCCTTTGAGTCCGAAGCCCCCGCCACTGACGCGAGTGTGACGGGCCGTAATCAAACTGGTCCCTCCCTCGGAGTCCATGGTGGGGGTGTACGACCGCGGCGGAAGGAGGACAGGGCGTCCGTCCTCGGCGACCGGATCCGCAAGGCCCCGGAACGCGTCTGGGGGAGATTGACGCACCCCCTCGGCTTTCCCGTCGAGGTCAGCACGCGTACGACCTGAGTTCGTCGGGGTACAAACCTGCGCAGGTGTAGCTCGCTATGCGGCCCCGGCTGAGGGCCGCGGGAAGGACCGCGCCGCGGCAGCCGAGATTGTCGGCCACAAGGTCACCCGGACGAGTGCAGGCAGCATCATCTTCCGTGGCGGAATCCACGCACCGCAAGGTGGCGGCTGAAAGGACCGCCACCCTCGGGAGCGGAAAAACCTAGGTCGACGCTCGGGCGTCCGCTCAAAGGTACTGCTGGTCTGTGTTGCAATACCAGCGGTTGTACTGGGCGACCCAGGTCGTTGGCTTGCCGCACCGCGGGCACGTCGGGGCATTCCCGGGCGGCGGGGCGCCGTATGCCGGCGCTGCCTGGGCCGGCATCGCGTAGGTGTGCAGCTCCTGCACGGGAACCTTGTCTCGGGTAAAGTAGTAGATGAGGGCAGCTGGCCAGCAGAACAGGATCAGCACCACGAGAACCCACAAGGTGTACTTTCTCTTGTACTCGACCGGGCCGGGCGCCATCATGGGTTGCATGGAACTCGCCACCCGGGACCTTATCTTCGTGGGTGTTATATATCTACCGTCGAATGGGTTAGCGGTAGGACGCTGTGATGGCGATCTCCGAAACCCAACGCGAACCCCTCCGATGGGAGTTCCTGCTATCCCATCACGTCCCGACTCGATACGGGAGGACCCTCAGGTTGGCTGTGGGTCGGCGGACCATCCGCCTCTGTGCCCGCTGCACGGGCCAAGCCGTCGGAGCGCTGACATTCCTTCTTCTTTGCCTGACAAGCGTCCCCCTGCGCTCCTCGCTGTTGCTGCCCACTGTCCAGGTGCTGTTCGACTCCGCGCCTCTTCTGGCCGCCTTCGACTGGCTGACCCAATCTCTGGGGGAGCGGGAGTCCACCAACAGCCTTCGGGTCCTCTCGGGTTTCCTTCTCGGAATGTCCTTCGCCGACGTGCTGTATCTGCTTCTCGCAGGGAAGTGGTCGTTGTTCTTGGCCGCCGTATTCGTCGTCGCCTTGTACGTTGCGGCTCTTGGCGTGGTCCTCAAGGTTACCGGGGCCTGGCGTTACGTCTTGGAGGAGCACTTTCCGGGGTTGGAAGTTGGCGCTAGCCGGTAGCCGTAGCTCCTCCCCCGCCCGCACTGTGTGCCCGGTCCCCCCAAAGGCCTAGGCGCGCGTGGCGGGAGAGCCGACGCGCCGGTTCCGCTTCCTGCCGAAGTCAGCAAGCGCCCGGGATGGGCCCCGCCCGACCCACCTGCGCGGCGCATGCCTGTCGCCGCACAGCCGATGCTTTGTTGCATCTCCAGGGCGAGCGAAACCGAGGTCGCGGATGGACTGGCCCCTTACATGGCAGTGCCGCTCGGATACGATCGTGGACGTACAAGCCGCCATGACGTGGCTCATCGAATCGAAAGAGTCCGACCGCCCCTTTGAGCCCGCCCAGGCCAGACCGTTAGCACCGGACTTCTGCTGGTTAACAATAGTCGTTGTGCTCGGACCGAACTGTGGCCGCGGAAGTGCCTGAGCGCAATAGGGCGCAAGCACGCGCACGCCTCATTGGATACATGTTGAGAAGTCCTTGACCGCTCGTCATCGCGGCCTTGAAGTCAGGCATGCTTTGAAACCATCCTTCGGACCGCGGGCTCAATCGCCATGGATCTCTCCATAGAAACAGCACGGCGAGCTGGGTATCAGGCACGGATGCCCTATGGAGGCTTCCCAAGCAGGGACCGTAGTCGGTCTGAATCGCGGACTTCGCCGCTGATCCTGTTCGCGAGGTGGTTTATCGTTCTCCGTTCCCGTTGGCCAGCGCCTATGGAATCGTGGAAGGCGTTTCTGGCATCCCCGTTGCCTGCGCCTCCAGCGGGCCCCTGTCAGAGCCGTCTTCGATTGAAGACCTCAATCGAAACGGCGAGGAGGAGCACCGATAGCGTCAAACCGGGAATCAGCGGAAACCATACCTCGGTCACGAGGAGCAGCACCGGCAGGATCACGACCGCAGAAAGCTGGTTCCCGCCATACAAGACAAGGATCACACCCACCAAGACGGACGGGGAGACGATGCCGATGAGGATTCCCACCGAGCAGGAGACGGCCAGCATGGATAGCAGGATGATTATCGAGGACTCGAGGCCGCCGAAGTCGATCCCTCGGGAGAGCCCTGTGACGAAGTAGTCCGCGACGACGCCGAGGGCCAGAGCGAGGAGACCCGCCACGACGACGCACCCGTACACGGCAAGGAACTTGGACAGGAGGATATCCCGTCGCTTCACGGGTCGGACCAAGAACAGGTCGTAGACGTGCCGCTCGCGCTCGTTGATGATGGAGACTGCGAGCATGGCCGACGACAGCGTCCCACCGAGGCTGCCCACCAAGAGTGACGTAAACGTGGCGATTGGGATTGCTCCCAACCTCTTGGACAGGAGGTCGACGGCAATGCTCAGGGCCGGCA